>ENA-UOJP01000784-UOJP01000784.1-human-gut-metagenome-genome-assembly--contig:-C102-NODE-784-length-50735-cov-7.885517_pt1 | contig 50735 bp, 56 predicted proteins | sample MGYA00242353_ERZ723900 | MGnify/ENA metagenome assembly ERZ723900 | reverse complement strand
GCCCCTACTATCCTGCCGATGTTGATGACAACGCCCTCCGCTTCTTCGGCCCGGAACGGTATCACTCCGACGAGTTCCAGGACGAAGCCTACCTGTTTATCCCCTTTGACGAGGACTACTACCAGGCCATGGCCAAAGTAATCGAAGAACGCTTTGAGAACTGGCAGGGGCAGGACTTTGACGAGGATACGCTGGAGCCCTCTGAGGTGGCTCAGGCCATCATGGAGTATCTGGACTGTGAGTGTACCTATTTCCCCTCCATGGCGGACGACGATCCCATCATGTCGGCTTACAGCTATGCCAAGCGGAACAGCGCCCATGAGGGTTTTATTCCCGTGCTCATCAAAGCGGATGACGAAACACTGTTGGAGTGTCTGGTGATGAATGCCGACCCGGAGCACGACGCAGACTGCTATGCATTTGACCTCAAAACTGTGGAGGAGTACCGGAAAAGGCTGCTGGCCGCTCCCGTCAAGGATGGAAAGTCCGTTCTGGAGGGATTGACCAGCCAGCGCAAGGAAGAAGCCGAGGACGATGACATGGGCTGGGAGGAGGAAGTCCTGGGCGAGATGGAGGGCGGCTATGACAATGACCGCTTCTCCTGCTACTGGGATTCGGATAGCCACATGACCCATCCTCTCATTCTGGTCAAAATTCCGGTGAAGAACCCCTGGGAGATCTTCGCCTACCTGCCCTTTGGAAATTGGAATGAGTGCCCTGACACGCCGGAGCTGATGGCGGTGGCGAAATACTGGTTTGAGCGGTATGGCGCTATTCCTGCGGCCATGAGCCACGACGAGCTGGAATTTGACCTTCCGGCCCCTGTTTCCAAGGAGAAGGCTATGGAAGTCGCCACAGAGCAGTACGGCTTCTGCCCAGATATCGTAGACCAGGAACAGGATGACCCCACAGTGGGCAATCTGGCAGATGTCCTGCGGCAGTCCACCGTCTGGTACTTCTGGTGGGATTGATGGGAGGAGCTCCCAATGACAGAATATCAGAAAACCTATATCGAACTGAAAAAGCAGTTTTCCAAAACCGATGGCGGCCCGGACAGTGTCCGTGCCCTCTATGCCTTCAAGGAGGAACTGGAGCAGAATGAGGACCCGCAGGCCAAGGAAGTGCTGGTGGATGTATACGATCTGTTGGCCTTCAAAAAGGATGCCTACGAGCTCCTCTGCCAAATTGGAGATCGCTCCGATAAAAAGCCCCTCAAGCGGATGGGGACGTTAAAGGACTACGCGGAAAACTGGGGCAACCACTATGCCCTCCCCAAGCCCAAAACGCCGGAGGAAAAGCGGGAAGAGAAGGAGCGGCGGGCCCGGCTGGGCCTGCCCGCCTTCCGGTATCACCCGGACCCTCTGGATACCGGTGCTTTCGAGGAGTCCGAGGAGGGCGTTATCTGCGACTGCTGCGGAAAAGCGACTCCTATCTTCTATAGCAATCCATTTTTTTCGGTGGAGGATATTGCGTATCTGTGCCCGGCGTGTATCGCCAGCGGTGAGGCAGCCCGGAAATATGACGGCAGCTTTCAGGACGATTACTCTTTAGATGATGGCGTAAACGATCCAGAGACGTTGGACGTGCTCATCCACCGCACCCCTGGCTACTCCGTCTGGCAGCCGGACTATTGGCGGGCCCACTGCGGTGACTACTGTGCCTTTCTGGGTTATGTGGGCGCCAGAGAACTGCGGGCGCTGGGTGCGCTGGAGGATGTGCTGGACGATCCCATGTGGGACGATGAGCAAAAGGAAACCATCCGGGAATCCGTCAATGGCGGACATTTACAATGCTATCTGTTCCAGTGCCTACAATGTGGAAAGCACCTGGTCTGGATGGATATGGATTAATAATATGGAGGAACCATCATGTCACAGATCCCGTCTTTTTATCTAATAAGGAATGTCCAAAAGAAGGAATTGTCCGATGGTGGCTGCTCCGGCGGGGTTTACACGGCCATCTGGGACTGGTGTGAGGACGAACTGGATATGGATGTTCGTTCCCGTGCGCCACAGACGGAAGATGCCTTAGATTGTGTTCTGCTGGATGGAGCACTGGCAGCAGAGCTGCTGGCGGAACTGCAACAGCAGAATCTCCCTGAGCTGGCCACCCAGATCGCTCCGGATTGGGACCTGCCAGCCGATGCGGTAGAGAGCGGTCTGAAAACTCTGCGCTCTCATTTAGAACAAGCAGAGGGCGGGGCCGCCCTACTGTATGAGATGACTTGATAGGCCATGCCCTATAGAATATTGCGAGGGCACCATGATCGAAATTAAAGGAAAATATAACGAGGCGAGGATCTTCACCGATGTGGTAGACAGCGCCTCTATCGCGCAGATACAAGAGCTGTGCAATCAGGCATTCACGGCAGGCAGCCGCATCCGGCTCATGCCCGATATCCACGCCGGGGCGGGCTGCACCATCGGCGCCACCATGACCATCACCAACAGAGTGGTGCCCAATCTGGCGGGAGTGGACATCGGCTGCGGCATGGAGACCTCCCGTATCCAGGAAGGCCGGCTACAAGGTTCTCAGCCGCACTGATGATGCTTCGATCTCGGCCCTGGTCGCCCAGATGAAGGCGGAGGGACAAGATAGGAAATTCAAAAAGAATGAAAGAAGCTGAAAAATCCCAAGCAGACCAGCATTCCCAAGAGGCTGGCCTATGTGTCCGGGGAGCTGTTTGAGCAGTATATCCACGACATGAAGATCGTCCAGCACTTTGCCATGCTCAGCCGGCAGGCTATTATGGATGAGATTGTCAAGGGCATGAAGCTCCATGTAGAGGAGCAATTCACTACCATCCATAACTGTATTGACACCGACGCCATGATCCTGCGGAAAGGGGCTGTATCCGCTAAGGCGGGCGAACAGTTGCTTACCCCCATCAATATACGAGAGTTTGCTTCCGGAAAACGTTGATGCTGGTATATTCACTGTCTGTGCAGTCAGAGGAAACGCCCGTCATTCCCCCAGGCGGGTGTTGCGTTCAGCAGGCGTATTCTTGGGTCTATAGCATGATAAGCATGGATACGCCTAAGGAGCGGAAATGTCTTGCCTTCAGGCTTCGTCACATACCCCAAGCATATGGAAAAGAGCCCTTCTGGACAGGCGGTAGCAGCTGAGCCGCGCCTGATCAAGAAGGGCTTTTGACTATATGTTTGACCGCGTGGGGTTTGACAGCTGATGAGCCGCATCTGGGCCGGAAATCGTCCCTCCGTACGGAGTGCAATGCATCTGAGTCATGGAACAGAAACTGCCCTGTTGGAAATGGCTGTCTTTTACTGACAGCGCAAAGCGGCAAACATCAAAGCCGCAGACCCTTAATGTCTTTCATGCGGGACAAAATCATGTTGGTGCTCACGGAGACCACGCCTGGAAGCGGGTCCATCGTCTCCTGAAGGAAGCGGTCCAGCTCCTCCGGGCTAGCGGCGACTGCATGGACATGAAGACGGCAGTTTCCCGTGGTCCGGTAGATTTGGGTGACGATTGGACAGGCCTGAAGCTGCCCGGCAACCTGCGTGAAGGTCTCAGGCTGGGTCTCAATCTCAAAATAGCAGGACACCGCGCTCCCCAGTTTTTGGGGGTTGATGATGGTGGTGTACCCCTCAATCACGCCCCGTTTTTCCAAGGCGTCCACATGGTTTTTAATTGCCACCCGGGAGTACCCCAGCTTTTCTCCGATCTCCGAATAGCTGTACCGGGCATTCTCCACCAGCAGGGCCAAAATTTTTTGATCCAGCTCATCCAAACCACTCAAAAACATACGATCACCTCTCATTTACCATAGCACATCCCACGCAAGAATACAATACGAAATATATTTCTTGCGTTTTGTGAGAATCTATCCTATAATAGTTTCAAAAACGAATTGATTAGGTGTAATATATGTATCAGGACTTAACCAAAGGAAGCATTACCAGGGGGCTCCTTCTCTTTGCTCTGCCCATGGTGGCGGGAAATCTGCTGCAACAGCTCTACAACATCGCGGACACGCTGATCGTCGGCCAGGCTCTGGGGCGAAATGCCCTGGCCGCCGTGGGTTCCGCTTTCACGCTGATGACCTTTCTCACGTCCATTTTTCTAGGGCTTTCCATGGGCGCCGGGGCGCTGTTCTCCATCTATCTCGGCAGGAAGGATCACCTGGCTTTGCGCAGCGCGGTGGCCCATGCCTTTGTCCTGATTGCGGCTGTAACCCTGGTGCTGAACCTCGCAGTCTATCTGCTGATAGACCCCATCCTGCACTTTCTGCAAATTCCACCGGAGCTGTATGCCTCCATGCGGGAATATCTCTGGATCATCTTCGCCGGCCTGCCGGCCACCTTCCTCTATAATTTCTCCGCAAGTCTTCTGCGCTCGGCAGGAAACTCTGTGGCGCCGCTGTGGTTTTTGGGAGCCTCAGCGCTTTTGAACATTGGTCTGGACCTTCTCTTTGTTCTGGTCTTTCACTGGGGTGTTGCGGGAGCAGCCGTTGCCACGGTGATTGCTCAGTACCTGTCCGGCGTGGGGCTGGGACTCTATGTGCCCCTGCGCTGCCGGGAGCTGCTGCCCAGGCGGAGCGAGCTCCGATTCAGCGGACGCATTCTGCGGGAGCTGCTGGACTTATCCCTCCTGACCTGCGCCCAGCAGTCCGCCATGAACTTCGGCATCCTGCTGGTACAGCGTCTGGTAGACAGCTTTGGTCCCGTCACCATGGCCGCTTTTGCGGCGGCTGTGAAGATCGACGCCTTTGCATACCTTCCAGTCCAGGACTTCGGCAACGCATTCTCCACGTTTGTAGCTCAAAACTACGGCGCGGGGCAGGTGGAGCGGCTGCGGGAGGGCGTGCGAAAGGCAACGGCGGTAAGCGCGGCCTTTTCCTGCCTGATCTCCGCGGCGGTGGTGGTTTTTGCCCGGCCCCTCATGCGCATCTTCGTGCAGGCGGGAGATACCGAGGTGCTGGCGGCAGGAGTACTCTACCTGCGGGTGGAGGGCGCCTTCTATGTGGGCATTGGGTGCCTCTTTCTGCTCTACGGCTTCTACCGGGCGGTCAAACGGCCGGGGATGTCGGTGGTTCTCACGGTGATTTCCCTGGGCACCCGGGTGGCGCTGGCCTACGCGCTGGCGGGGCCAGTGGGAGAGGTGGGGATCTGGATGGCGATTCCCATCGGCTGGTTCCTGGCGGACGCCACGGGGTACGGATATTATCTCCGGCACCGGCGGGCTCTGCTGGGAGAGAATGAATAGGGCAAGGCCCCCGGCGTAAGCCGGGGGCCTCTTATTTCATGATCCTTCCTGACTACTTAAAAAAGTAATCAGCCGATCACAACGGTAAAGCTCTGAGTGATCTCAACGCCGTTCAGTTCCCAAACCAGATCGACGGTGTGGGACGCACGACCGGTGACAACATCCTTCACAGTGCCGCTATCATTGGTAGCGATCTGGAACCACTCGTACAGAGTGTTGTTGGAGTAGTCGCAAGTGGAATGGCCGGGAGTACCGCCGCCCACAGGAACGCGCTCCGCACCGCCGTCCAGCTTGTAGGACTTCAGAGTAGCAAAGGTGCCGCTAGCCTTGGGAGCGGTGAACTGAACGCCGACATACACCTTGCCGTCGTGAGTCATCGCAGTCAGGTTATCAGAAGACACCTGCTTCAGGGAATCCTCAGTCCATCCGCTGGCGGTGATGGTGTTGCCATTCACGTTGAAGCTGATGCCAGCCTGATAGTAACCATTCGCAATCTTGCTGTGGTCGGCGTTGCCATCCACGGGCTTGAAGCCAGTGCCCTCGCCCTTGTCGGTCACTACGACGGAGCTGGTGACCTGCAGCTTGACCACAGGCGCTGTTCCAGCGTTGCCCAGCTTCGCGGTGTAGGCGGTTTCATTCGTGATCGCGCCAAAGGTGACGCCAGTCATGTCAATGTTGGTGGAGCTGTTATCACCATAGGTTACAGTGGCAGCGCCGGCGGGCAGGCCCAGGGAGAAGTTGATCGCGCTGCCAGCCACGTTGGCGACGGTCTCCTGCATCTTGGTGAAGTTCACATTAGTGCCCTCGTACTTCACGTACCACTCATTGACTACGTCGGAGCCAGTTAGCTTCACGTCGATCTTGTTGGCAAGGTTGATACCGTTGCCCAGGTTCACATTGGAAGCCTTGAAGTCCAGAACCAAGACCTTGGACTTCTGGGTGTCCTTGATGACTTCCAGATTCAGGTTGGTGTAGGAACCAGCGCCGAAGGCATCCAGGACGCTCACATTGGGCAGAGTGACCTTGGAAGCCTGCTGAGTCAGTCCGTCAAACTGCAGATACAGCTTGCCGTTCTTGGCGTCATAACGGCCCTGGCCGGTAACAGTACCAGTGCCAGTCACAGTCACCAACAGGTCGGTGGTGCTGGGCAGGGTGGTGTCGCTGCCATTGTCGTTGAAGTCACCGCCCTGGCTGCCGGTGTTCAGCGGGGTGGCGGAGTCGAACACGACCCACTGAGCAAGCCCATTGCTGTTCAGAACAGCATAGATGTTGCCAGCGTACTGGGTGCCAGCGGTGTTGGTGTCCGCGTCAGCCAGGTGGCTGATGGCAGAGCCAACAGAGGTGAACTCGGTCTTGACGTCAGACTTCTTGTTCTCGTCCTGGATCACAACCGCCTTGGCGTCAGAGGCGAAGGCCAGACCCACATCCTCGCGGTTGGCGGTGATGTACATGGTGCGGCCCTGCAGGTTCAAGGTGCTGGTGTCCGCAGTCAGGCCGACCATCTGATAGACGTCCTCGCCGTCGATCGCGACCTTCATGTTGGTGTAGACATCCTCAGCCTTCACAGCCTTGATGGAGGTGACATAGTCGCCGTCGAAGCGCAGCTCCATAACGGTGCCCTTGGTCAGAGGCGTGATGGTGCTGCTGTACTTGCTCTTGGCGGTCAGGGTCTGGACCTGACCATTCAGGACGGCCTCGAAGGTCCAATAATAGGTGTCGTCCTTCTTCTCCTCGCTCTTGGCGCCGGAGAGGATGTAAGCCAGGTTCTGCGCGGAGCCGGTGGCCTCGCCGATCACGACGGCACCGATCACATAGTAATCGCTGTCATACACGGTGAAGACCTGGCCCAGAGCCACAGCCTCAGTGTCCTTGTCGATCTCGATGTCCACGTTCTGCACGCCGGTGTACACGCCGTCCACGTCGGTAATCACCTTTGCAGAACTGCCGGCGCTCACAGCATCCAGATCCACAGTGACAAATACGGTGGCGTCCTCGCCGTAAACGCGGTTGTCATTCTTGCTGTCGCCGACGATGCTCAGGTTGTCGGTGCGGATGACGTCTTCCTTCGCAGTGTCGTTGTAAACGGTGGTGGTCATGCGGACGGCGGGCTTCAGGGTGTAGGTGCCGTCAGCGTCCACCGTGTAGGTGTACCACTGGTTCAGCTTCTCATTGCCGCCGGACCATTTGTTGAAGGACATCGCGGCATGATCGTCCGCGGTGGGAGCATTGTTGCTGGCATCGGTCCGAGCCTTCTCAATGTTGGTGTTGGTGTCCTTCACATCAACGGTAATGGTCTTCATGGTGCCGTCCAGGAAGATGGCGGAAGCCTTGGCAGTGCTGGTGCCGATGTGGCTGCCGTCCAGGTCATAGCCGGGGATGAAGACATAGTTCTTGGTGCCCTCGAACAGCTCGATGCCCAGGAAGTAGCCGTTGGCGTCCACATACACGGTGTAGGTGTTGTCGGTCAGCAGGGACTCGTTGTACTCGTTCAGAACGTCCTTGTCATAGAACGCCTTCACGTTGGCCTTGTACTCCTCGCCGCCGATGGTGACCTTGGAGACCTGGTCCTTGTTGGTCTCGTCGTTCTTGCTGGTGGAGAACTTGGTGACAGTGCTGTCCTCCAGGACCTCCACGGCGGACACGGCCTTGACCTCGCCCAGCGTGTCATTGTCCTTGTAGGAGATGTTCACCTGGTAGTAGGTGTCGTTCTTCACGTCCACAACGTTGGCAACGTCCTCGACGTCCACGTTGTAGTTGCGGCCATCAGCATCCTTCACATATACATTGAGGGGAGCGTACTCCTTGCTCTCGCTGTAATCAGAAGTAGCCTTGGCCAGATAGCTGTTGACGGACACGATGGTGATCATGCCATCATCGGAATCCAGGTAGACCTCGGTCACAACGCCGTCGCCGGTGCCGGTCAGGTCGTTGTTGTTGGAGCGGACCAGATCGGTCTTCTTGATGGAGTTCTCCTTGCCGTCCACATAGGACTCCAGCTTGTTCTTGTCGATCACGCCGGACTTGAGCAGATCATAGACCGTCTTGCCGGTCACGCCGGTGGTGTAGCTCTCCACCAGCAGGGTGTGATCAACATAGGTGCCAATATCGGTCTTGTCATAGACCCAGTTGTTGGCAGGACGCATGAAATCGTCGCTGTCCTTGCGGCACTCCAGCTTGGGGAAGAACTCCTCGGCAAACTGCACGAAGCCGTCGTTCTTGATGTTGCCGTCCTCGTTGATGCCCTCGCTCCAGGTCACAGGCTTGGAGCTGCCCTGGGAGATGGTCACGTCCACGCCATTGACGTTGGTGGTGATCTTCTGATCGTAGTCCACCATCGTGGCCTGCAGGGTGTTGAAGGCATACAGGGCAGCTTCCTCACGGGTGACGAAGTCCACACCGTTGAACTCGTCGGTCAGGCCGGCGTTCAGGCCGATGCCGATGGCCTGCTTGGCAACGTTGATGGACCAGTTGCCGCCGGTGTAGCCCTCATAGGTGGCGTCATAGCCCAGGGCGCCCAGCAGCATCTTCATGAAGGCATAGCCGGTCAGGGTGCCAGCGGGACGGAAGGTGCCGTCCGCGTAGCCGGAGATGATGCCCTCCTTGGCGCAGTAGGCGATGTAGCCGGAGAAGGTGTTGCTGGTGGGCACATCCTTGTAGGGAGCGGTGTCCGCGTGCAGCTCCGCTGCGGTGGTGGGGCCCAGGATCAGGTTGCAGATGATCTTGGCCGCAGCCCCACGGCTCAAATTGTCCGTGGGAGCGAAGCTGCCGTCCTCACGGCCATCCACAACCCCGATTTCGGAGATCACGGCGACAGCTTCATCATAGGTGATGTCTTTGTCGTCCTTGAACTCCTTGGCGCCGGCGTTGATCGTGACGAGAGACATCATCATGGTCAGCGCCAGCACCAGAGAAAGGAATTTCTTCATGTTCTTTCCTCCTTCTAAAAGTCAGCCGCGCAGGCGAAGGCGCCAGATGCCTCCTATGGAGATGCTAGCCATATCTCCATAAAAAACATCCCTTGCCCCGCACTCCGCCGCTGCTGGCGCTACTGTACCATCCGATTTTTGGGATGTAAATGCTTTTGCCAGAAGTGTTACAGAAGCGAAAAACGGGTGCAAATGACGCCCTTTTCCTGTAACAATCTTGTGATTTTTACTCCGCCGGTTTCCAGCTGCCGGGGCGGCTCTCAGGCGTCCCGGAGCGTGTAGCGGTACTTCTCCCGGCTGAGTTTCCCCTCTTCTACCAGGTGCTGGAGAATCACCGTGCACTGCCTTGGTTCAATGCGCAGCAGCCGGGCGATATCCTGTCGGTAGGCCGCGCCCTCTTCCTGTAAATACTCCCGGATGACCTGGTACTGCCGCTCCGGTGGGACCACCGCCGCAGACGGATAGTACCGCGTGCCCACCCGTACCAGGCGCCCTTTGTCCGTCAGCGCTGTAAGACGGCGGTAGGCGGTAGGCTTGGAAACATGCAGCAGCTCTGTCAGTGCATTTCGGGTGATAAAGCCATGCTGGCGGACATACTGCAAAATCCTGGTCTCGCCGCCGGCGCGGATCGCGTAGTCCTGACGCAGGTCCCGGACGGTGAGATCGTCAATCCCAGCCCGGACCAGCGCTGCCCGTACTACGCGGGAAAGGCGGTCCGGACGCATGGGCAGACGGGAGCGTGGCGCGCGGAGGACGGTTCCCCCGCTCTCTCCCGACTCCATCCGCAGTCTTTCCAAAAATTGTGCCAGGCCATCATTCATAGGGACTGTTTTTCCGGGGATGGGCTCTAAAAGGCGCCGCTGAACGTCCACCTGGTCCCAGGTGAGCGCCGTGATTTCCTCCAGCGTCAGCCCAGCCTGCCAGGTAAGCTGCAGGGCAGTTCCCGCCGCCGAGGTCCCCTCGCTGTGCAGGAGCCGGGAGAGGAGAATTTCATTGACGTCCGGCGCTCTCTCCGGCAGAACCTTTGTGGACACCCGCTTTTCGGGCAAAAACTCCGCAAAGTGCTGCCCCAACGCCACAGCCGCGACGCCGGTGATGCGGGAGACATACTGCCAGTCATGCCGCTGCAGCTGACGGATGATGAAATCGTGCCGCAGATCGATGAGACGGACCTCCCTCTGTCCCTCCTCATCCAGCGCCCTGCGCACGATATGCGAGACGGGCTGCGGCTGCATGGGCTTATGCAGCCGATCCGAGAGCAGCACATAGTTGCTTCCCCAGTCCAGCCGCTCGCTCATGCGGGCCAGGTATTCCTCCAGTTCTTGGCAAAGCGGGATACTTCGGTCAGGCAGCTCTATTTCCTGATTCAAAAAATTGACAGCATCCCAGCGCAGAGACACAATCTCATTACGAAGGAGGCCCGCCATCCAGGCAAGACGCACCGCCATTCCCACGGCGTCATAGGGGTGCTTTTCCAAAATCCGCCGGATGGCGGCCTCATCGGGGCGATGTACGGTATAAGGCTCCATGTCAACCCTCCCACGAAAATCACAGTTATGTTACTGATTTTTTCCTATCTCCCGTTCAGCACAGCCGCCTCTCCGGGCGGAGGCGCAGCGGTGGCTCCCTCCAGCGTCCAGTCGCCCCACTCTCCCACGATGGAACCCCGAATGGCATCCTGGCCGCAGAGCCGAAGGAGCATGTCGCAGTCCTCCTCCAGGATTTTGGTCTTCAGCCGCATGGAAGCAGCATACCGGTTTTTCCGAAGCATTTTCCCCTGAAAATAGCTCTGACTCCCATCCAGGTTCACGCTGCCGGAGACATCCGTCCCGTCGACCTGTAGTGTCAGCTCCCCCTCGACCTCCTGGAACTGGCCTTTGAGTGTAATATGATATCGCAATATCCGCATCCGTGTTCTCCTTGCCTTCCTAGGTCCGCCGTGTTTTCCCCGCCGCGAACATAGATAAAATTGTTATTTTGTTGATAGAGCCGTTCCGTTCCGAGGAGAACAGCCGTGTGAATGCGAACTAAAACACGCCGGATTCCCCCTGGCGGCAGAAATCAGGCGTGAAAAAGCGGAGCCGAAAGTCAGACGCTAATCGGCTCGGATTTTTTGCGCCCTAAAACGGGCGGCTATCTTGTATTTTGCTGTGGGAGCTGTTATAATTTAACAAAATATGTAGGGAGCAGTGTTGTTTTGTTCCTTTACGATTGTCAAAATAACAATTTCGTCCTACGATACAAGGCCGAGCTTTTCCATCTGCCGCAAATGCTCCACCCCCGTCGTCACCAGATAAATGCGGGTGGTTTCCATGGAGCTGTGCCCCAGTACGTCAGCCAGACGGGCGATGTCCCGGCATGCCCGATAAAAGGTCCGTGCAAACAAGTGGCGGAGATTATGGGGATATACCTTGGCAGGGCATACCCCGCTCAGTGTGCACAGCTGCTTCATCTCAGCCCAGATCTGTTTTCTGGACATCCTTCTTCCGCTTCTGGTGATAAAAATTTCACCAGAAGCGATTTTATGTTTCCGGGCATACTTCAAGAGCTTCCGGCAAAGCTTGTCCGGCAGCAAAATGACCCGGATCTTCCCCTTCAGCGCAATCTCCGCGCGGCCAACCCTGGCGGTCTCCACCGTGATATAGGGTACTTCGCTCACCCGGATTCCCGTGCCGCAGACCGTCTCCATCAACAGGGCGAGCCGCTCTTTTCCATGGTCTCTGGCTGTACCCACCAGATGCGTGTACTCTGCCCGCGTCAGCTCCCTGGACTGATCCCGGAAGGCCCGGCGCTGAATTCTTAAAAATTTCACCCGGCAGTCGTCCCATCCCAGGAATCCAAACAGTCCATTGAGTGCTGCTACCATGGAGTTCACCGTTACTGGCGCATGGCTCGTCGCGAGCAGCTCCGTCTTCCACTCTGCGGCCCGTTCCTGGGTGACGGCTCTGCCGTCCAGCCAGCGAAGAAACGCCCGCAGGTCCCGCTGGTATTTCTCCACGGTGCCGGGTGCGCGCTCCTCTGCCAGCAGATGGCCCCGAAATGCCTCAATCTGCGCGAGGGTCAGGTTGTGTTCGTCCATTTCTTGATTCCTCCCAAACCTTATGGTATCTCTAGTCTTCCTGAATCCGCGGCCGCTATGTACACCGTCCTCTCCGCCTGCGGACATGACCGCAGGCGCAAAGCGGCGGACAAGCCTGCGGCGCCGGCAGAAACGGGGTTGTCCGTTTCTTGATGGAGTGAGCGCATTTTTAAAGGCCTTCTGACCTGCGCAGCTATGTGCAAGCCGGACCGGCGGTTCCCTCACACTCCCGGCAGCTGTGCGATTCGCGCATAGACAGCCGCCACACCGCATCCGGACCCCGCCGCCCCTCGCAAGGCATGTTCCAGCGCCGGGTTTTGTCGTTGATTGGTAACATGATAGCAAGGGCTCCGAAAAAAGCGCAAGGCTCCTTGATGAGATACCGGCAGGCTCCCATGACAGGTGGGGCTTGCTCATTTACCGATCTTCCTATACAATAGAGATATTCCTGATGGATTCTTTGAATCTTTGCTTTATTTTAGGAGGGTACTATGTCTTATCAAATTTCAAACTTCACGGATAATGACGACATCAAGACGCTGGACCAGCAGGGTCCCTTCTCCATTATTGAGTATCAGAGGGATTTGAGCGTAACTCCAGCCTCCGCTCTAAACGCCTATTACTGCTCCCAGATGAATGTACGCAAGCGGCAGGTGGTCTGCGATCTTTCCAAGGCAGATATCACGACTCAGGCTGGCGCCATGCAGTGGATGCTGGGAGATGTCAATGCCACCACTGGTATCAAGGGAGTCGGTGATCTGCTGGGAAAAGCGGTACGAGGCAAGGTTACTGGCGAGTCTGCTATTAAGCCGGAATATACCGGCAGCGGCATTTTGGTGCTGGAGCCCACCTACCGGCATCTGATTCTCATGGATGCCGGCAGCTGGAATGGCGCCGTGGTGCTGGATGATGGGCTTTTCCTGGCCTGCGACTCCAAGCTCAAGCACAAGGCCGTGGCTCGTTCTACCTTTTCCTCGGCAGTGGCTGGCAATGAGGGCCTGTTCAACTTGAGCCTCAGCGGGCAGGGCATCTTCTGCATTGAGGCCGAGTGCCCCAAGGAGGAGCTTGTGGAAATCAGCCTGCAGGACGATGTGCTGAAAATCGATGGAAACTACGCCATCGCCTGGAGCGCCTCCCTGCAGTTTACCGTGGAGCGCTCTGGCAAATCCCTCATTGGCTCCGCCGCCTCCGGAGAGGGGTTGGTGAATGTGTACCGCGGCACTGGAAAGGTTTTGATGATGCCTACAGCCAAGATGCCCAACGTTTGATTCCCCTGTCCGGCGCGGAGCGCGGTCCTCTAGCCAGCCATGGACCGGCGGTCCGCTATGAAAGGAGGCATGCGTATGGCCGAAATTTTTGAATTTCCCCCGTGCGGGGACGAAGGCGCCCCCGCCGCCGGGAGCCGCAAGGAGCTGCTTGCATATTTAGCGTCCGTGGAGGAGCAGATAGATCAGCTGAATCAGCAAGAACCGCCGGGGATGTCTGGAGAGGAATACGAGGCCTGGGCCGACCGCCACGAGGAGCTGGAGGACTTGGCGGACGATCTGCGTGACCGGCTGGATGAACTAGGAGGCTCCCATGACTGACTTTCCTTGCTGCAAGCTGGAAATTTTTATTCCGGAATCCCATCTTTCCGTTTTACAGCAAGCCCTGTGGGAAACGGATGCCGGTCACATCGGCAAGTATGACTGTTGCCTCTCTTACAGTCCTGTCACCGGCTGCTGGCGTCCGCTGGAGGGATCGCACCCCTATCTTGGCACTCTGGGGCAGCTCCGTACAGAGCCAGAGCTGAAGGTGGAAGTCGCCTGTCCCACCGGGCGGGTAGAGGCGGTGTTGGCAGCCGTGAAGCGGGTGCATCCCTACGAGGAGCCGGTGATCAATGTCATTCCTCTGTACCGCACCGGCCTTTAGCGGGTGTACAGGAAAGGAGTTTTCCTATGCCAGAGAATCCATATGACGACCCAATATTTTTTAAAAAGTATGCGCGAATGTACCGCTCCCTTCACGGTCTGCGCGGGGCCGGGGAGTGGCCCATGTTACAAAAGCTCCTGCCGGATTTCACCGGCAGGAAGGTGCTGGATTTGGGCTGCGGCTATGGCTGGCACTGTCAGTATGCCGTGGAACACGGCGCGGCTGAGGTGGTGGGTGTTGACAGCTCCCGCCGCATGCTCTCCCGGGCCCGTGAGCTTCATACGGACGAACGCATTGCCTATCGTCTCGCTGCTATGGAATCGCTGGACTTTCCAGCGGCATCGTTTCATGTGGTACTCAGCTCCCTGGCCTTTCACTACGTGGCAGACTTTCCAGCTCTGGTAGGCCGCATTGCCCAGTGGCTGCGCCCCGGCGGAAGCTTTGTCTTCTCCGTGGAGCACCCAGTATTTACCTCCTATGGAACGCAGGACTGGTGGTATGGTCCCGATGGGACCATACTCCACTTTCCGGTGGACCGCTATTTTGAGGAGGGGCCTCGGGAGGCGGTCTTTCTAGGCGAGACCATGACCAAGTATCACCGCACTCTGACCACCTATCTCCAGACGCTGCTGGAGCAAGGCTTGGTTCTCCGGCAGGTAGTGGAGCCCCGGCCCCCACAGGAGATGATGGACCTTCCCGGCATGCGTGAAGAGCTGCGCCGGCCCATGATGCTGCTGGTGGGCGCGGAAAAACCGGGGGAGGCGTCCATATGAACCATCCACCCATTGCGGCATTCCCCTTTGGAGCAGTGCCTGCCATTTTATATGGCGCGGACAGCCCCCATGTCTGGTTGTACCTTCACGGCAAGCTGGGGCGCAAGGAGGAGGCGGAATCCTTTGCCCAGCTGGTGTGTCCCAGCGGCAGCCAAGTGCTGTCCATTGATCTCCCCGAGCATGGGGAGCGTTGCTCCGACAAATCCTTTGCCCCTTGGGACGCCGTGCCTGAGCTGGAAAACATCTTGACATTGGCTCAATCCCGCTGGGATCATATCTCCCTGCGGGCCACCAGCCTAGGGGCTTGGTTTTCCCTGCTGGCCTTTGCCGGCAGACCGCTGGAACAGGCCCTTCTGGTCTCGCCGGTGCTGGATATGGAACGGCTGATCCGTGGTATGATGGCCGGAGCCTGCGTCAGCGAGGAGGAGCTGCGGGCCAGGGGCGAAATTCCTGTGGAGCTTGGGGAGACGCTGTCCTGGCGGTATCTCCAGTACGCGCGGACTCACCCCCTTGTGGTCTGGGATACTCCCACCGCCATATTGTACCCCGAGCACGATGCCCTCACCAGCCGGGAGACGGTCGAGGCCTTTGTCCGGCGTTTTCGGTGCCGCCTGACGGTGCTGGAAAATGCCCAGCACTGGCTCCACACGCCAGAGGAGCTCTCCGCCCTGCACCGCTGGGAGTCATCATCAGTGCTTGTTTGATCTGCCCCTTAATTAAAGAGGCAGGCCATACAGAACTGTTCGCCAGCTGGGCGTATACTTTCAGAGAAACGTGCTACATAAGCATCCCGTCAAAAACAGCCGACCGGTTTCAGAGAAACGGGCCGGCTGTTTTTATAAAATAAATTTCTTTTCTTGCAATTTCCTGCAAAAACAGCAAAATTCCCCCGCTTTTTTCTATGTATGATATTATAAAAAGAGCTATGATGTCATACAACGAGCGCGTTGTCATTTTTTTCTCTTTACAAATTAGACATAATCTGTTATGATAAGCATAATCTAAACGAAATGCATAAAATGTTTATAGCGTGCTTCTTGTTTGTTGTCGAGGATTTCAATGAAATTCCTCGTTTACCGTCAATCAGGAGGAATCAGGATGGTCCGGAACCAACTCGTCTCTCAAATTGATCAGGCTGTGGAAAGTCTTACGGACGAACTGACGGAGTTCGCCTGCACCATATTTGGCATTCCCACACAGAATCCTCCCGGCAACAACTACCGTCAGTGTGCCGAGGCCATCGGTGCCATGATGCAAAAAATCGGCATGGACGTGGAGTATGTGGAGGTGCCGCAGGAGCGTCTTTCCGAGCTGGCTCCCCGGGGCGAGGGGCTTCCCCGCATCAGCGTGGTGGGGTACTTAGGAGACAAGGCCCAGCGTCCCAATATTCACTTCACCGGGCATTACGATGTGGTGCCGGAGGGCACTGGCTGGACCACAGATCCGTATGGCTGTGAAATCCGGGATGGGAACATTTACGCCCGGGGCTCCGCTGACCAGAAAAGCGGCATTGTATCTGAGGTGATCGCCGCTTATGCCCTGCAAAAGGCAGGACTCAAATTGAAGGGGACCTTGATCGCCTCCGCCACGCCGGATGAGGAAACCGGCGGGCAGGCCGGCGTTGGCTACATGGTAGAGCAGGGCTATTTTACCAGAGAGAGCACCGACTACTGTGTGATTACTGAGTGCCTGGATGTGGACAAAGTCTGTATCGGGCACCGGGGTACGCTATGGTTTGAGATTGACATTACCGGGCGGCAGAGCCATGGCAGCATGCCAAGCGAGGGCGTCAACGCTCTGGAATTTGCACAGCGGCTTATGCAGGCCATTGACGAGGATATCCGTCCTCTGATTGCGGAGCCCACCCCTCTGCCGGTTCAGCCCCCCGCCTGCCGGCAAACCACCCTCACCCCCACCATTTTGCAAGCGGGTGAAAAGATCAACACCGTGCCCGGCAGCTGTCGGATCGGTTATGACTGGCGGCTGATTCCGGAGTTGAGCGTGGAGTGGGCAAAGGAGCAGATCACCGCCGTGTGTGAAAAGGTGAAGGCCTCCATGCCCGGGAGTGATTATACCATTCATTATCTGGGGGAGGATAACCCCACGCTGGTTCCGAAGGATACGGACCTTGTCAATACGTTTCTTGCCAATGGCAAAACATATCTTGGCCGGGAGATGGAGTTCTCTGTCAGCCCTGGGATGGATGATCAGAAATATGTGGTGCAAAAGGGGAAGCTGGACAACTGCATCGTCTACGGCCCCGGGCGGCTTACCCTGGCCCACAAGTCGGATGAATACGCCAGTATTGAGGAGATGAAAACGGCGGCCAAAATCATGGCTCTCTCCGCGGTGGACCTGCTGGGCCTTGCAGAATAAGTTAGACTGCGGCGCACCAGCTGACGGTGCCTATCATGCAGGCACCGTCGGCATAGCGGCCGCTTTCTATAGAGGTAAGGAGGCGCAACTCATTGAAAGGGAGGAGAGAAGCGCCTCCAAGCTGAACCATTCTTTTGTAATTTTTTGAAGAGGAGGAGATTGCAAATTGAAAAAGTTAAGTCGTGAAGAGCTTGAGAAAGAGCTTCGGAAAGAAGCCCAGGGCACATGGATTCTGACCATTGTCTGCGCCCTGATCCACATTGTTCCGGCATTCCTTCTAAATGGAAACGGACAACAGATGTTCCATATGCCTCAGTGGTTTGTCGTCAGCGTGTTTGGCTCCGGCATCGTCGCTATCATTGGCATCATTATTTTAACGAAAAACTTCGCCGACTTCGATTATGACGAAGAAGCCGCAGAAGAGTAAAAAAGGGGGTAATTTAAGTCATGACATCTAGTCAAGTTGTTATTCTTTGCATCATGATCGGTTACCTCGTTTTGAACGTGACAATCGGCATGATCATGTCCAAGCGCCAAGAGCGCGCCAGCACCATGAGCCAGGAGAAGAAGTACTTCATTGGCTCCCGTGGCATGAACGGCTTGGTTCTGGCTATGACCACCATGGCTACATACACATCCGTCAGCTCCTTTATTTCCGGCCCTGGCGCTGCTGGCATGACCTATGGCTATGCCCAGGTGTGGGTGGCGGCCGTGCAGTTCGGCGCGGTGTTCCTGGTGATGGGTGTGCTGGGCAACCGGCTGGCCATCGTCTCCCGCAGAACCGGTGCTGTCACCATCGCCGGCTATCTGAAGGCTCGCTATAAGTCTGACGGTCTGGTCATTGTCACCAGCCTTCTGATGGTGGCCTTCTTCATCGCTCAGATGATCTCCCAGTTCACCGGCGGCGCCACCCTGGTGGAGTCTGTCACCGGTCTGCCCTACTGGGCCTCCCTGCTGATCTTTGCCGCAGTGGTAATTATCTATACCTCCTTCGGCGGCTTCAGCGCAGTGGTCATCACCGATACTATCCAGGGCATCATCATGGTGCTGGGCACCTTCCTGTTCATGTTCTTCGTGGTTCGCGCCGCCGGCGGTCTGTCTGGTATTGACGCCGGCCTTGCTACCAACCTGCCCGATGTTTATGACAACCTGACCGCCGTTTATAAGCCCGGCGCTCTGTTGTCCTTCTGGGTGCTGGTTGGTATCGGCACCATCGGCCTGCCTCAGACCGCGGTGCGCTGCATGGGCTTCAAGAACACCAAAACCCTGAAAAACGCCATGGTCATCGGCACCATTGTCTGCGTGGTCGTGATTGGCGGCATGCACCTGGCTGGTGCTTGGGCCGGCGCTCTGCTGGATGCCGAGAATCTGCCCACCTCCGACTACATGATCCCCATGCTGGTGCAGCGGATTATGCCCACTCCTCTGGCTGGTCTGTTCCTGGCCGCTCCTCTGGCCGCAGTCATGTCCACGGTGTCCTCTCTGCTGATTCTGGCCTCTGCCGCCATCATCAAGGACCTGTATCGGACCTATATTGTGAAGGACAACAGCCAGAAGGTTGCTGCCTACAACAAGAGCTTCTCTAAGCTGAGCTTCGGTGCCACTTTGGTCATTGGTATTATCACCTATTTCCTGGCTTTGGACCCCCCCGACATCATCTTCTTCCTGAACCTGTTCGCCATGGGCGGTCTGGAGTGCGCATTCTTCATGCCTCTCGTGGGCGGCGCCTTCTGCAGGTTCGGTACCAAGCAGGGCGCCATTGCTGCCGCTCTGGGCGGATGCGCGGTGTATGTGTTCTGCTACTACAATGTCACTTGGCAGGGCGTCAACGCCGTGGTCTGGGGCCTGCTGGCCAGCGTCATCCTGTACCTCGTCGTCAGCAAGGCCACCGTCGGCAAGGGCTTGGATCAGGATATTCTGGAAAAATGCTTCTAAGCTCCTGATAAATTCCTCCCAACCAGCAGCCCAAAATGGGCTGCTGGTTTCCTTGTTTCCCGGTTTCATAACATGAAGAGGCGAGGGACCATATCCCTCGCCTCTTCATGTCTCCGGCGGTACCGCCAGCTGGAAGCTCTTCCACGTATGTTCCGCCGCTTCTATGATCTCCCAGGTGTAGCCAGCTCGCTCACATTCTCTCCAGGTCAGGTAGCGAAAATAGAACTCTGCCTCCAGATGACAGGGCAGAATGTCCAAAATGATCCTCTGAATCTGGTCAAACTCCGCCGGGACACCTGCCACCTCTGGAAAAATAACCCGCAGCTTCCCGCCGCCCATCTCCACTGCCCGAGCCCGGATGCCGCAGCCGCCCAAGGTACGGTTGATCGCGGCGGGCGTCAGGCTATCTCCATCAATCTGCAACAGCGCTGCAATCGCTGCCCGGCGCTCCTCAGGCGTGAAGGCAGCGGGACGGCGGGCAAACAGTGCCTCCCGGCGGCTCAGCCCCTCGTCCTCCGCCGTGGCAGTCAATGCCTCCCGCTCCGTAAGGTCCAGCTGTTCACTGACGCCGTCAAAGCCCTTGCCCAGCGCATAAAGCTCTGCGCCGTTGATGGTGCCTGGCCGCAAATCATAGACCCGCAGCGGCGCCAGCAACGCCTTCAAATAGTCCTCATACATGGCTCACGCCTCCATCTCCGTCACGGTCAGCGCGCCCAGCACCGGCAGCACCGTGTCGTCTGCCGCCACATCCGCCGCAGGCGCTGTAAAACGATAGTTCTCCACGCCCTCCAGGGCGTACAGGCGGCTGCCCAGCTCTGCGAGGCGCACGGCCTTTCCCAACAGACGTCCAGTAAAAAACGTAGTCAATGTCTTCTCCGCCGCCGCCTTCACTGCTTCAAAATCCGCTCCCTCTGCTGGTGCCACTGTAACAGTGACATCAACCTCCCGGACTGTCGGAGCCTTCACCTGCACATCCACGGCAATCTCTCTTTTTTCCTGTAGCTCCGCCTGCAAGCCCTCCAGCACTTCTGCCGCCGGAAGGCCTCGTTCTTCCGCCACATATACATCCACGGTGCCAATGCCCCTGGCGCGCCCAACCGCCCGGGCGGCCACCACCCCCTCATATCCTATGGCGGTCTGCTCGTACCACGCGGCGTTGGCGCCGTTGGGGAGCCGCTGATAGCTCTCCAGAATCCGGCGGCGCAAGGCCTCGTCATCCTCCATATCACTGCCGCCGGAAAAAGCCTTGGGATTCGTACAGGCGGTAATGGCCACCGGGCACGCTGTCATGATGCAGATCGCCCCCGGAGCCGCGTTCCCCGCAGTGCCGCCCTCCAACGCCTCTGCCGGGATTTCCACAGACAGGGTTTCCGCCGCCAGCACCCCTGCCTGGGTCGTTTGGAACCGGGTTCCTGCTTCCGTCATGCAGACCGTTCCCTCCGACACTGTGATGTCTGCTGCCGGCGGTAGTTTTACAGAAAACCGCAGGGTTCCCACCGCTTTTGCCGCCGGCAGGCGCACAAGCCCCCGCATAGCTGCGTGGCGGTCCAGGTAGATGCCCTGCGCCGTCTGTGGAAAGCTCTGGTCCAGCACCCAGTCCGCCTGGATGCCAAGTGCCTGAATCTGTGCTGCAGCCGCCCAAAACCGCACCGCCAGATCGCAGCCCTCCTCCGGCGTAAAGCCGGCCCGCTGTGCAAACGCTGCCAGCAGTTCCTGATAAAGTTCCTCTGTACTCCTCACATGCTCTCCTCCCATCACTTCAACTCCAGCGAGACGGAGAGCGCTGTTTCCCGATAGCGAAGCTCCACGGTCAAAATTCCCGCACCGCTGTTTTCAATCAGAGCAACATCCGTCACAGTGAGTCCCTGTTCCTCGGCCAGCGCCTCCGCCACATACTGTCTGGCGGCCGGCAGCCGGGCGGCGGCGGGAAGCCGCCCCAGTTGCCAGAGCTGGCTTCCCAGCGTTCCCCAGAAGGGAAACGCCCCCCGCCGGGCGCTTAGGCGGAACAATACCCTCTGCAGCAAGGCCTCGGCTCCCTCCACCCTGCAAAGCCTCGCTGCGCCGTCAAGCACATAGTCGCCGTTTTGCAGCTTCAGCTCCATTCCTTATGCCTCCATCCCGCATTGACAGGGCGTGTACGGAATACCGTTGATCATCAGCCGCCCTCGAATGTCCACCACACCATTTTCCCGCAGGTAGACAGAGCTGCCGCCGGGGCCATGGAGATAAATCTCTCCCGGCTGCATGTCCCTGGGCGCTTCGCTCTGCGCCGTCCCGGCCACACACTGTTCCTCGCCGCCAGGGCCGCCCTTGATCACCAGCACCTCCGCGCCATTTTCCGGCAGCCAAACATAGCCGCCTGGACCATAAACCGGCAGTTCCCGCACCTCGCCCCGGGTCAGCACGCCCACCCGATCCCCTGCAATAGTAGTCACGCCCATGTCTGCGTCCGCCGTGGGCGGCGCGCTCCGCATCTGTCTTGCCAGCCACATGCTAGATCCCCTCCTTTAGTGTTAGCGTTGCCGTGAATCCGTCCCGTTGAGAGCAGACGTTCTCCGCCTCCGCCACCCGGAACGTGCCCGAGAGTCCCAGACGGGACAGCGACAGCTCCACCCAATCCCCGGGATAGGCCAAAAAGCTTCCTGGCATCGTCACCGTGATCAGCCGCTGCTCCTCCCGGGACTTTTGAATCTGATATTCTCCGGTGTACCGCATGGCAGCCCAGGTGCTCTGTCCCGGCGTGTACACCACCCTGCGGCACTGTCCGCCCTTGGCAATCATGTCCGGATTTTTCACGGAGTAGGAGACGTTCCGCTTCTTGTCAATCACCAACGCCTCTGTCAAAACGCCGTAGTGGTCCTCCCGCCAGGAACAGTGAAGCACCGGGTCCGCATCCCCGATACAAAGCCGTCGGCCATTATCCCGCTCCGGAGCCGCTAACAGCGCGCCGTTTATCGCGAAGCGTGGGGCGAAGCCGCCGTAAGTCCGGCAAAAGCTCTCCAAGACCTTCCACTGGCTGGTCCCTGCTGCCACGGTGTACACAGAACGCGCCTGGACATCCGCTACCTCCCGAGCAACGACGCCGTAGGGCGTTACATGGCGCCGGACAATCTCCTCCAGCGTGGCGTCCTGGTAGGTCACTGGGCGGCTTTCATTGTCCAGCAGGCGTGCGGCAGCGCCTCGTCCGGTGATGGTGACGGTGGTGCCGCCGTCGAGGTCCACCGAAAAATCATCCACAATGCCCCGGGCCACCAGCTGTCCGTCCTCAAAGCCAATGAAGCCGGCAGCCAGGGGAAGAATGGGCGCCATCTCTTTGCTGTAAAGGCATGTGACCGTATAGCTGTCACAGGGCACCGTGCCCGTATGGACTATGCTCCAGCTCAGCAGCGGCGGCAGATCATAGGTCTGGTGGGTACTGGTGAAGATTCGTCCTGTCACGGAATCACCACCTTGTCCCCCGGATAAATCAGGTTGGGGTTTTTGATCTGCGGGTTGGCAGAGATCAGTGCCGTCAGGGACACTCCATGGCGTTTTGCAATTCCCCACAGAGTATCTCCCTTGTGAACGGTATCGCTGCTCCCTTCCGGCTGCCGCGCCGGAAGAGGGGGCACATCCGCGCTTTCCTTCACTGCGCTCAGCCCGTTTCCGTAACCGGTCCAGTCCTCCCAGAACTCAAAGCTGTAGCTCACATAGTCCGGCAGCGGTTCCTCTTCCACGGTCAGGGACGCGAACCACGCTTGCTCTGTCGACCACACCGGGTGAACCAGCATGCCGGAGCCGCTGTCCTGAAAGACCTCCGCCAAGCGGCGGAACTCCTCGTAGGCCCCAGCCCCGGTAAAAACGCCATGCCCCCGGAGGACCCGGTAGCTTCCCCCCAGGTCCTGGACCACGCACCGGCCATAGGGCACTGGGTGGACCGCCAACCGTCTCCGGCGCTCCACTGTGTAGACCTCCGGGTTGTGAGGCCAGGTGTAGTCCTTATATCGCATCGGTGATAGCAGCAAAGCCTCTTCCCCCTTTAGTAAAGCGTAAATCCGCCGTCATACCGGCGGGCGTCCCGCTGGACGGCCCGGGACACGGCCCGCACGTTCGCCGCCATGCGAGTTGCGGTCTCAGGCTCCATCTCCCACACCGTGTTCACAGCTTCTGGAACAAGACCGCCCCAGGCCCATCCGCCGCTCTCCGGCTGGTGCCAAAGGGGCAGTGCGCGCCGTCCTTCCCCGCGCTCCGCCGCATGGAAGAGACTCCCCTTCTCCGAACGCAAGACCGTTTTCTCCGCATCGCCTGTCTGAATGATCGGCACTGGCTCCGCTTCTTTGATTGTACGCCCCTCCAAAAATCTTTCCCAGTCGGAGACCGCGCTTGTTTGGCCTCTTTTTATCAGGGTTTGGGACTGTAAGTCCGGCGCCACCTCGGCTTTCCGTTTCTCCCAGACCGCCTGTCCCCGCAGCAGCGCCGCCAGCGCCAACTGCTGACGTGCCAGCTCCTCCTGGATATAATCCAACCTCATCCCTCCCACAGCGCCTCAAACCGCGCCTCATCAAATACCGGGTTCTCCTCCGCCGGCCCCAGAGCTGTGCCGGAGGAAAGGCGGCGCAGCAACCCCTCCATCTCCCGTGTGGTCAGCGACTCCAGCACGGCCTCCCCATCCCTGAATACCGGCTCCCCCTGATAAAAGCAGCTCTCCGCCAGTACCCGGGCGTTGCATAAAAGAGAGCGCTCCATAGGGTCCTCCGCCGCGTCCCGGCTTGCCCGCCACAGATACAGCAGCCTGCCGGCGGTGGGCGGACGCAATTCGTCCCAAGGTCTCATGCCGCGGTCTCAATTCGTTTGGAGGCCACCACTGTCACCTTCTCGGCCACCATGGCGTTGAGCTGTCCCTCCTCCTGAATGTCGCTCCACTCGCAGCCGCTGTAAATTACCTTTCGGTCCGGCTTGCAGATCACCAAAGAGAAATCTGAGAGCTCATAAAAGTTGATACCGTCTGATATCGCGTCCTCCGTGGCGTACAGCCGCGTCAGCTCCAAGACATACTTCCGCTGGCCTGCGATAGTGGCCACCGGCTCACTCTCGCCGAAAGCCTCTACATTCCTAGAGGACTTGCTTGCCCGGGTAGTGTAACTCTGCACCACTGCCACCTTTTTCCCGTCCATCTCCAGGTAGATGTCCGCGCTGGTGGGAAATCCTGTCATATCTACATGCGCCTCCTCTGTGTCAAACGGTCATGTGAACCGTCAGATAAATCTGGTTGAGACCGTGGGCCACGGCGAAGCCAAACTCCACCAGACACACGGTAGGGTCCTCTTCCAGGGCGTTTACCATCACTTCGCCATAGCTGTCGATGATCTCCGCCGCCACCTTTTTCTCCAGCTCCACAATCACCTGGGAGCGGATGGCGCTCCGGCCGCGGGCGGTATTCTTGGCTCTGGAAAACCGGCTGCGCAGTGCCGTCCGGATGGAGGGAATGATATCGTCCACAATCAAAATGGTGGTCAGTTCCCGCCAGGTGCTGTCCGCCGCGCCGCCGGTGGTGGTGCGGGTGGTAATCCCCCGGACCGGCGAGATCACACCGCCCACACTTTCCAGGGGCGTTACGCCGCCCCGAACCAGGAGATCAATGTCGTTGTCGGTATAATCCTCTGTCAGCCCCTCCAGCCCGGAGAGTTCCGCACCGTTGAGAGGGATCGCCGGGTCTGTCCCGCTGGCAATCGCTCCGGCCAGTGCTGCCGATGCAAATACCCCCGGCAGCGTGCCCTCGCCCCGGACCAGATCCGGTCCCACCAGCACCATGCGCTCGCTGTTGAGTTCCGCGGCCCGCTCCACCAGCTCTGACACCTTGAGGCCGCTACCGCCCACCACGGCAATTCGCTCCCGCCGCTGCTCCGACGCGGTCTCCACCGCCGTCCGCAGGGCCTGCTGCACGCTCAGCTCCCCGCTGTCACAGACCAGAATCTGCGCCTCTACCTTACCAAGGACCCCAAAGGCCCCCGCGTAGTCTGGCTCTTCGTCCGCCACCCGGACCGCCGCCACCGTGGAGGCGCCGTTCAAAAATAAAAGCCGCAAAATGGTGCTCATGCCAGGATCTACATCCTCTCCAAAGGCAGCAACACCGGCGGTATACCCGGTGAGAGTCACCACCTCTCCCACCGTGCCGGAGGCGGCCTTTGCCGCCACGCCGATGATCTTACTGCCCCGGCCGGCGGTCACAACCGCCGAGGCATCGTAGCTGGAATACACCCCAGGCCGTTCGTGCCTGCTCTCACTCACGTTTCATAACCCCTTTCAAAATAAAGTCCAGAAATCCCTCGCCGTCCTCCCGGCTCTCCGCCGTGAATACCGCCTGACACCGCAAATTTCCCCGCCGCAAAAACATTCCCGTGGCTCTCTCCCAGGTCAGCGCCTCCCAGCGAAGCTCCCCGGGTCGAATGCCTGCCGGAAGGCTCCCCAGCAGCGCCTCCGTCGCCGTCTCGCTGCCTGCCTCACAGTCCCCGGCCCGCTCCGCTCGGATGTCCACGGTGATATTGCCCTCCAGCTGCTTGCCGTAGAGCTCCCGCACCGCACCAGTGGCACTGTCCTGGACCTCCCCCAGATAGTTACAAAACCCTAAGGTCTTTCCCTCCGCAGCGCCCACCGTCACCGCCGCCACGGCTCCCTCATAGCGCTTGGCACTGTCCGGAAAGGCTTCAAGAGCCGTAACTCCTGCGCTCTTCAGCGCCTCAACCACCGCCTTGCATACCTGTGTCAGTTCTCTCATACTTTCTCCCTCGCCCGTTCCAGGTCCGCCCACCAGTAGACTGTGGTCTCACCGACGGCATAGGGTCGGCTGCTGCGCACCCGAAAATCTTCCCCGTTCCAGCGGAGAAGCTCTCCCGCATGCACCGCCTCCGGCCCCAGGTACAGCCACAATCGTCGGTCCAGCCCACCGAGGCTTACAACTGTGTCTACCGCTGTCTCACCTTGTTCCGGCAGCGGCTGGAAAAAGGCCCGCGCGGTAATTTCTCCGTCTTCCCGGAGAATGAGGACGCTCTGCCCGTACCGCTCCGCGATTCTCCGCATCCATCCCTCTCTCATCCCGGAATTCCTCGAAGGCAGACCTCTCCCGACTCCCCATAGGGGGCCATGATCCGCTCCGCCGCAAGGCGCAGCGCGGTGGAGAGAGCTGCGCTGTCCGCCACGGCCCCAGCCTTGATGGAAACCGCTCCCGCGGTGAAGGCGTCAATGCCGTCTCCTCTCCGGCTCAATCGATAGTCCGCCGCCGCGGTAAAGGCCGCGGCACAGCAGAGTGCGTCCTCCCATTCAACAGCCTCCGGGCGGAGGCGGCTCCGCCAAGCCGCCTCTGCCGAAAGGCACAGCGTTTTCAAAAGCTCTGTTGGCTCTTCACCGGTGATCTCCGCTGCCAGCCCCAGAATTCTCTCCTCCATTTCTTTTCCTACCGCCTCACTGGACTGTCAGCACTTTGGATGCGTCTGCAAACAGCTTGGCAAACCCAGAGATGGACGTAATCGCCGCCCGCTCCAGCTGGCGGTCGATCAGCTTGTCGTACTCCACCGTGATCTCGCTGCCACAGATCTGCTCCAGGGCGTACCCCCGGTCCAGGCCGATCATGGTGCCTGCGGGCAGAGCGCTGGTGCGCAGGAGCTGGGCCCCCAGCGGGGTGGAAAGCGTGCCGGTGCCCTGGAAATTCAGTCCCGTCAGAGGGTTCTGGAATTCGCTGAGCTTCAGCATGGCCAGCATCATATCGCCGCTGACCAGCATAGTGTTCATGGTATATGGGTCAAACTGGCTCCAAAAATCCAGCAGCGCCTCGTAGCTCAGGGTACCGGCGGTACCGGAGATGGGCTTGGTCCCTACCTGGAAGGCCTGCGCGGGGTTTTCGTTGCCGTCGCCCTGGCGCAGCACGCCGATGGCGTCCTCCAAGTGCATGCGGCCGATGTATGCGCCAATCTGCCGCAGCGTTACGGAGAACAGGTCCAGCCGCTGGAAGCGGATGGCCTCATAGGATGCCACCAACATCCGTCCCCGTTTGTGGAGCCGCACCAGATTTTCCTGGGTGCGCACAGTGGTCTGGGGAATCTCCGCCCCCTCCTCCACCCGCAGCAGCTTCTTGTCTGCCTCCGAGGGCACCGAGGCAATGGAGCGGTAGTCCATGCCGTCAAACCGGGTCACTGTGGCCGTGATACGGGGCAGGACGCTCTCCTCCTCCACCCCCTGGCGCACCACCCGGGCTACAAACTCCGGAAACAGCACGCTGGACTCACTGGTATGGAAGAATTTTTCCACCCGGTCAGAACCAGCGCCCTTCACTTTAATGTCAAATCGCTTGAGCTGCCGCTGAAAGGCGTCCAACCCCTCCAGGGATGTGCCCCGGTAGGGTTCGCTGGGGTCCAGCTCCTCCAGTGTCTGGGAAAACGTGTAGCCGCTGCGCCCGTACATCCCCTTTTCCAGTTTCACCGTTTCAAAATGATAAGCCATGTCTTTCCTCCCTTACAGTACAAATGTCACATATTTCCCGGCAGTATCCACTTCCACCGCCAAAGCCCGCACGCCGGACTCCTGCTCTCCGACCTCCGCCTTAACGCCGCCGCTGCCGTCAGCGGTCAGTGTCGTCCAGCCCAGAGCGGGAGCCGCGCCGCTGTAAGCTGCCGTCAGCATTCCGCCCAGCGCCACGGAGCATGCGGCACCGTCCCTTGCGGCGGAGATCACCACGCCGCAGAACGCCTCGCCGGCGGCGCAGGCACTGACGGCACCGCTGCCGCTGATTTTTGCCACCTGTCCCTCTGGAACGTCTCCGGAAAAGGTGGCGGCCCACTGGCCAATTCCCATGTAAGAACTCATCTCGTTTGTCCTCCCTCTATTTTTTTGTTGTCCCCGATCAGACAAGGAACGCTGTCTCATCGCCCGCCTGTGCTGCGGTTCTTTGCCGCAGCTGCGGCGGCGCGGGAAACCGTTTAGCCGCCCGAACCTCATAGCACCGCTTGAGCTCCAGAAGTTCCGGCTCCTCCAGGCGCTCTGCTACACTGGCAAAAACTGTCCCGTCCACTCCGTCATCCGCCAGCATGGCGAGCCGCGTCACCTCTTTGCGCAGCTCCTGGAGATATTTCCTTCCCAGCGCGGCCTGTTTTTGTAAAAGTGCCCCGCCGTCCATCTGCGTGAATCGTTTAAGTACCCCGGCCTCCCGCTGGGCCGGTACCGCCACAAAGGACCACTCATAGGCATCCGTTGGCTCCCTCAGCTCCGTAAAACAAAGCTGTTCCCCATAGGTCCGTCCTTTCTCGTGGGTGCAGGTACCAGCCTCCGCTCCGCAGATGGAGCAAACCCGTCTTGCCACACTGCACCCCACGCTGACCTCCTTTTTGATGCCGCCCTCAATCTCTGCAATGAGATCTGCGTTTTTCTCCGTCCGCAGCAGATACGCCCAGCCTTTTAGCCAGCAGTATGGGTCTCCGGCCACCGTCACCCGGGACGGCTCCCGCACCATCTCGGTACGATAAATACGGGCGGTTTGCCCACGGGCTGACCACTGGTGGTCAAAGATGCCGCTCTTCCCCACAAATAGTTCTCCCAGTGTCTCCAGGGCCTCTGCCGCAAACCGCTCCAGATCCCGGTCCACCTCGTTGTCGCACAGCCGCACGCTGAAGATGTACACCTGCTCCTCCGTCAGCACGGTTTTGGCAAAGCGGTTGACGGCTTCCAATTCTCTCTCCATATCATCGTTCCCTCCTCATGGTTCCGGCGGTGGAATCGCTCACCCCGGCGTTTTTTCCCTGTTCCACTTCTGCGGCTTCGTTTTCCAACCGCAGCTTCCTCGCCTGCTGGCGGTAGAGCTCCGCCCGGGCCTCTTCCACCTCGTCCTGGAGGTTGATCTCATCCCAGACCACCTCAAAGCCACAGGGAAAACCATGCATCCGCAGCCACAGACGGCAGATGCGCTCCAGAACCGGTGTCAGCGTCCGACGCAGCGCGGTAATCTCCGTGGTCAAAAGATCCGCCTGCTGGCTGCTCATCCGCTCTGTGGAGCTCCAGCTCAGCCCCAGCATAAAGGGCGGAATCCCGGTTTTTGCAACAATTTGTTCCAAAAGCTGGCGTACTGGGATTTCACTGTCCAAAATCGGCGCGTCGCCGCCGATGACCTGGATACCCACATCGCCTACCGCCACAAAATCCCGGACGCTGCCTCCCCGGGTATCGCGCATAGCCCGGCTCCACTCCTCCGCCAGCATCCGGCTTCGCTCCGCCGCGCTAACTCCGTCTCCACCGGAGCAGGTCACGGCAAACCGCACGTTTCCGCACCGCTCCCAATTGACGCCGATGGTGTGGTAAATCTTCATCAGCACATCGGCCAAAAACGGAAGAGACCGCAGCAAGGAAACCCCGTAGGGGCTGTTCGCCTCTGGATTCAGAGGCGTAAACAGCAGCAGCTCCTGGCAGGGGAGCTCCGTCATTCTTCCGCACTCGTCAGGTCCGCAGAGGGTAAAGTCCAGAGGGCTGATGCCCTCTTTGATCTCAATGTCCTCCACCCGCCCGCACAGCAGCGCCGCGATATCCCGGTTCCCCAGCGCTGGCACAATCTCTCCCACCGCCTGTCCACAGGTTAGCATGGAGTCCAGGTAACAGTCCAAAAAGGCGTTCATTCCAAATTGGCCCCGGCCCACAGGCACGGTCCGCAGGAACTCCGCCAGCGCGGCTTCGGCAACGCTGTCACTGCAGCGGACCGTCACCCCGCCCGCCATGCGGATAAGTTTGTAAATCGCGGCGTCCACCACCGGCACCGCTTCCCGCACAGCCCGGTACAGCCGCGCCTCTCCCCGCCCTAGGGGCACATACTCCCGCAGCACGCCGAAGGGGTGTCTCTCCCCGCTTCGCAGCTGCACGGAAGGCGGTGCCTCCCGCTGTTTCCGCCAGTTCCGCATCTCTCTCCTCCTCATCTCCGCTCCACAGCCACCGCCGCGAAGCCTCTTTCCTCCTCGTGGGTCAGATCCATGGCAAAATACCGCATTTCATCCATGGCGTGGTCATGCTCCTTTCTGGGGGCATCTCCCCCACTCCGTTCATCCCAGCAGTAAAGGGCCATCTCCCGTAGACAGTCCCGGCATTCCCTGCAGATTTGGAGCCGCCCGCTCCGCAAACAGTCCGCTGTCACCCGAATCCCATCCGTTACGGTGTTGTCCGCCTTCACCACACGGAAGCCCCGGCGGCGCAGTAGTTCGATAAAGCTGGCTGCCGACGGGTCGACAATCACCCTCTGAATGACCCTCCCTGCCGCCAGACGTTCCAGATCCTCCGCATACTCCGCGTCGGTTTTTTGACATCCAGTCTGGTGAGAGTCGTAGTAAAATTCCTCCGTCCGGTACCAGACTCCGTCCTTTTGCCCCCACAGGCCAAAGGAGGCAGGGTTGGATGTGCCGTAGTCCACGGAGATTCTCCAGGGTCCCATCATGTCTGATGGCAGTGGTGCCGCGTCCCGCTCTGAGTCAAAGAAATCGTAGATCAGCCCCTGGGCCGCCGTCCACTCTCCCCGCACGAACCGCCGGTAAAAGACTCCGGAGTAAGACCTCTCATACCGCTCCCGGATTTCCGGGGAGAGGGCGGGATTGTCCGCCATGGTAAAGTGCAGCCGCAGCGCCCGCCGCTCTTCGGCGCGCAGCACCCACTCCTGGTAAAACCAGTGCTGCGGCCCTTCCGGGTTGCAGTTGAACCACAGCCGGCTCCCTGGCACGCTGCAACGGGCAATGGCCTGCTCTACAAAGGAACGGGGCATAAGGGCTGTCTCGTCCAGCAGCACGCCCGCCAGCGTGCTGCCCTGGATTAGGGCGGCGCTGGATTCATCCCGCCCGCCGAAGAGCAAAAAACGGTTCTCATGGCCGTGAAAGCGCACTAGCAGCAGATGCTCCGACCGTCGTTCCCGCACCGTCATGCCGATCTGCCGGAGATAGGGAATCAGTTCCGCCAGAAGATTCCTCCGCAGTGAGCCGATGGTCTTGCCGCAAAGTCCAAACTGCCTGCCATGGAAGCTGTGGGCGGCCCACAGGAAAAAGGACAGCCCCATGGAAAAGGTCTTGCCGCTTCTCACCGCTCCGTCACAGATGATCGCCTCCCAATGCGGATTTTTCCACCAGCTCATCACCCGGACCTGCTTGGGGGAAAAACGCATGCCTTTATTCCCCATCCTCGTCCCCCAGCGCCCCAGCCACGGCCTCCAGAGCCTGATACAGCCCCTCTGCCCCGTCGTTGTCGCCCTGCTCCAGCAATCTGAATAGAGTTTCCAGTGCCCGAATCCGGTCCACAAGCTTGAGCTCCACACCCTTTTCTGTTACTTTCAGCTCTGACAATGCGGACAAATCCATCTGTGCCGGATTCGCTGTCTCTGGCCGCAGCGCCAGCTCCACGGCGTCGTTGACCCTGCCAAAGGCGATCCGTGCCAAATGGCGCAGCACATCCTCCCGCCTCAGCTGTCCCGCTGCGGCGCCGCGCATTCGTTCCATTCGCTTCTGAATGGATTTTCTCCCCAGCAGGGCCAGTCCGTCTCCCTGTCCTGTCGCTGCGGCTGCCTGTTCCGGGTCCATCGTTTCAAGATACACCCGACAAAACACCCTCTCATTCCAGTTCTTCTCCATATTGCGCCTCCCTGTTGCCTTCTCACATTGATCCTCCCCACTGCGCAGACATTGCACGTCCATATACACGCAATCGGAAAATTCCATGTTCAGAGCAAAAAAGACACCGCGGATTTTTTCCGCAGTGTCTCAAACTTGATTTTATATTCAGCAGAACAGCTGCTTCCACAAGGCATGCTCCGGTCCATCGCCCAAAAATCTTTGTTCTGGCATCGCCTGCCGGCGGGGGGAACACAGCACCGTTTTGCTTTTTCAGAGAATCTGCTCATCCTTCCACAGATACTCTCTGAAAGTCTTTCCGCAGACCATGTTCTCAAAGCCTGTCCCCCGCAGTATTTGACACCGCTGCCCCTTTTGATTATGATAAACTTGGATTTTGTTTAGCCGCCGACAAGCCTCTAGGCTTTGGCGTTAATCCTCTATTAATATTTTAGCACCACTTTAACAGGCTCTCTGCTATAATATTTTCTATCAGAAGGGATGGGTGTTATGCGCGCAAAGATTGTTCTGCTCAAACGACTGTTCCCCTTTTCTATACGGGATTTCCTGGTTACAACCGTGATATTCTTTTGTGCTACAGGGGTATGCGCGCTGCTGCAGCACGTCAACAGCATTGACGGGTTTGCCTTTCCGGTGTTTGTGCTGGCGGTGCTGCTGGTTTCCCGTCTGACCACCGGATACCTCTTCGGTTTCCTGGCCTCTGTGCTGGGAGTGGTATGTACCAACTTTATCTTTACATATCCCTATTGGGCGGTCAATTTTACTCTCTCCGGCTATCCGACCACCTTTTTGGTATTCTTAGTCGTTTCCATTATCACCTGCGCCCTCACCACCCAGGTCCGCCAGCAGGAGCGCCTCCGGGCGGAGGGAGAGAAGGAAAAAATGCGCGCCAACCTGCTCCGCTCCGTCTCCCACGACATCCGCACACCCCTCACCTCGATTGTCGGTTCCACCTCCGCGGTGCTGGAAAATCCGGGTCTATCTCTCACAGAGCAGCATGAGTTGCTGGAGGATGTCCGCAACGAGGCCCAGTGGCTGATCCGTGTGGTGGAAAATCTGCTCTCTATCACCCGTATGGGGGATCATCAAACCCATATCACCACGGTCCCAGAAGCTGCCGAGGAGGTTCTGGGGGAGGCTGTACAGAAATTTCACCGCCACTTTCCATCTGTCACCGTCTCCGTTTCCGTTCCAGACGAACTGCTGATCGTACCGATGGATGCCATTTTGATTGAGCAGGTCCTGTCCAACCTCATGGAAAATGCCGTGGTTCACGGCAAGACAACCACTGAAATCCAGCTGACGCTCCGTGCACGGGGAAATGATGCCTGCTTTACGGTATCCGATAACGGAGAGGGAATTCCCCCAAAGGAATTGAACACCCTGTTTGACGGCACACTCAAGCACAGCGAAACCGAGGGCTGTGACGGCAAACGAAACATGGGCCTTGGGCTCTCCGTATGTCAGGCCATTGTCCGGGCCCACGGCGGCAGCATCTCTGCCAGAAATCTATCAGAAGGCGCGGAATTTACCTTCCGCCTGCCCCTGCCTAAGGAGGAACATTGATGAATATTCGGGAGAAAATATTGGTGATTGAAGATGAAAAGACCATTTCTCACTTTATCTCCACCATTTTAAACAACAATGGCTATGAGGCTATGCAAGCCCGCACTGGGAACGAAGCACTGTCCATGATCTCCTCCCATTGTCCGGATTTGGTGATTTTAGACCTGGGGCTTCCGGATATGGACGGGCTGGACATTCTGCGCCAGCTGCGGGAGTGGTCCAGTCTGCCTGTTGTGGTGGTATCTGCCCGCTCTCATGAGAAAGATAAGGTCACAGCCTTGGACTTGGGTGCCGATGATTATCTCACCAAGCCCTTTGGCACGGATGAGCTTTTAGCCCGGGTCCGCACGGCCATCCGCCACACCCGCACCGCCAGCGGCAATGACGAGATTTCCCAACGGGGCACCTACACAGTGGGAGATATGGTGATTGACTACAACAAGCACCAGGTCTTGGTCCGCGGGGAAAATGTGAAGCTCACCCTCAGTGAGTTCCGGATCGTGGCTCTCCTTGGAAAGTATGCCGGCAAGGTGCTGACCTATGACTTCATCATCAAGGAACTCTGGGGCCCCAGGGCCAGCGGGGATAATCAAATTCTTCGGGTAAATATGGCCAATATCCGCCGGAAGATTGAGAAGAACCCTGCCGCGCCAGAGTATCTGTTTACAGAGGTAGGCGTGGGCTACCGTCTGGCAGAGGGAGATTCCTAATAAGAAACCGGCCGGACATCTGTCCGGCCGGTTTTCTGTGTTGGCCCTCTTATCCCGCGATCCACATTCCCACCACGACACCTGCCACCGCAGCCAGAGCCGGGGCCCTTCCCCGCCACAGTCCTACCGCCTCCGGCAGCAGTTCCCCAAACACCACATACAGCATGGCCCCTGAGGCAAAGCTCAGCGCCGCGGAGAGTGCGGCAGGACCCAGCGTCCCCATCCAAAAGCCAAGAATGGCGCCCAAGACAGTTGGAGCACCTGTAACCGCCGCCAGGGACGCGGCCCTCCACCACTGTGTCCCTCCGGCAGTCAGCGGGGCGGCCACCGCCATTCCCTCTGGCACATTATGCAATCCAATAACCGCCGCCATCACCCAGCCGCTGCCGGCCTCGCCGGATGCAAAAGCGGCCCCGATCACCATTCCCTCCGGAACGTTGTGCAGAGCAATGGCCGCTGCCATCACGATGCCGGCTAGAATCAGCTCCCCGCGCCGCCCTCCGTCTCCTTCCAGACCAGGTCGGCAGGATAGGCATGCGTTGAGTCCTGCAGTGATTAAAAAGCCTGTCAGCACACCTGCTGCCGTCAGTGGCAGGTGCCCCTGAGAGAGCGCCTGTACCAGCAGATCAGCGCATACCACCGCAATCATAACGCCGGCTGCAAAGCTCAGCATCAGGCTCACCATGCGGTCCGACTCCCGCCGCAGCAGGCATGCGGCGCCGCCGCCCAATCCAGTTCCGCCAATACCGGCCGCAGCTGTCACCAAAACTGCTGTCCCAAGTTCTCCCATGAAAACACCCCAATCCGCAAGCCTCTCTAATTGCAGTGTATTTCTTTCTTGCCTGAAACATGCCATGTCCTATTTTCCGCATATCCTCCCTGGGACCAGCATAGGCTTTTCCAACGAGGTGATGACAGTATGACGATCCATGTCGTTCAGGCCGGTGAAACCATCGGCTCTATCGCAGCCTACTATGGGGTGAATCCCACGCAGGTAGCCACAGATAATACCGTTCCCGCCAGCGGTGCCCTAGCTGTTGGGCAGACGCTGGTCATTCGCTTTCCCAGGCAGGTGCATGCCGTCCAGCAGGGAGAAACCCTTTCCTCCATCGCCGCCTACTATGGGACCACGGTCCGCCAGCTCTGGCGGAACAACTGGTCTTTGAGGGGCGGGGAGTCCCTCTCTCCCGGCCAGCCTCTGGTCATCTCCTATTTTGAGGAAAAGTTGGGGACCGCTGTTACCAATGGCTATGCCTATCCCTACATTGAGCCGGAGCTTTTGGCGGAGCAGCTCCCCTACCTCACCTATCTGGCCCCTTTCACTTATGGCATCAATGCCTCCGGCGGCCTGTTGCCGTTGAATGATGACACCCTGTTGTCCGCTGCACGGCTGCGGGGTACGGCGCCCGTCATGCATCTTTCCACCCTCACGGAATCAGGTCAATTTGATACACAGCGGGCAGAACTGGTGCTGACTGACATGGAGGTTCAAGACCGTTTGGTGTCTGAGGTTATCCAGACCACCCTCCGCCGTGGTTATGCCGGGGTGGATGTGGACTTTGAATTTCTTCCCGGCCAGCTTGCGGCAGCCTACGCCGCATTTTTGGACCGCCTGCGCCGGCGCCTGCAGCCGCAGGGCCGCTTTCTCTGGGCGGCACTTGCCCCTAAGACCAGCGCAGGCCAGCCCGGCCTCCTGTATGAGGGACACGACTATGCCGCCGTTGCCGCCGCCACCGATGCAGTTTTGCTCATGACCTATGAGTGGGGCTATACCTATGGTCCCCCCATGGCGGTGGCCCCGCTGCCCAACGTCCGGGCTGTCCTGGACTATGCTGTTACCACAATTCCATCTGAAAAAATATTTCTTGGTATTCCAAATTATGGTTATGACTGGCCCCTGCCCTTCGTCCAGGGAACAACCCGGGCCCAGTCTATTTCCAATCAGCGTGCTATTGAGCTGGCGGTCCAGTACCAAATCGCCATTCAGTATGATGAAACTGCCCAATCCCCTTATTTCCACTACACAGATCACGCAGGTGTCGTTCACGAGGTCTGGTTTGAGGATGCCCGCAGCATGGATGCCAAGCTCCGCCTCATCGCAGAGTATGGCTTCAAAGGCGCAGGATTCTGGAATCTGATGCGACCCTTTTCCCAGACCTGGCTGGTTCTGGACAGCCTGTATGACATCTCTGAGTCATAAGAACAGGGCAGCCTAAAGGCTGCCCTGTTCTATGCGGAAAAGTCTTTTCATATTCGGAATCTCTCCATGTCGGACTACCTGCGCTGTAAACTTCTGCACAAAGCCATTCTCTCCAGTCCGTCCAGTGCATCCTGCTTTTCCCGTGGCAACAAGGCAGTTATTTCAGAGAACCAGGACCTTTCTCCCAGCTTCTCACGCTCTGGATTCTCGCAGGAGGCCTGTATGTGCCAGTCCCCGAAACAGCCCAGCCGCAATCACGCCTGTCAAAGTCCCTGTTCCCAGAGAGACTCCCAGCAAAACCGGCAGATAATAGAGCGGAGCGGTGTTGCCCAGCGTCCATACTGCCGCTGCCACCTGGCCGCAGTTGTGTGCGGCGGCTCCCCCGATGGAAACACCGTAGATGGAAAGTCTTCTTCCCCTGGACAGAAGCATCATCATTGCTAGTGCCGCAGCCCCCCCCAGCAGTGAAAACAGCAAGGCGTTTATGTTCCCTGCAAACATTGCTCCAAGAAAACACCGTCCCAATAAAATCAACACAGCCTGCCCTGGCCCCAGTGCGTATAGGGCGAACAGCGTCACCACATTGGCAAGCCCCAGCTTAACACCTGGCAGTGGAATGACCAGGGACAGCGGGAAAAAGTTCTCCAAATAGGACAGCGCCAGCGCCAGTGCCACCAGCATGGCACAGACCGTCAATTCTCTTGTCGTCAGTCTCATGACTCTCTCCTATCCAATGATAAGATCCGGTCCGCCGTCGGGCTCCGAACCGCCCTCCAGCCGGATGATGATTCGCGCCGGCAGGCACACGATGCTCTGCCCAGCCCGGGTAATGATCCCGGTGTGTACGCAGTCCTGAGTCGGGCAGTCGGCATGCTCTACCCGCACTCCTGGCTGCCCGTCCGGCCGCAGGTTCACTTCCAGGGTGTAGCCATGGCCGGAATAGCTGCGGATGCCTTCCTCACTCTCCAGGTTTATCCGTTCCACCTCTTCACCATCCACCGAGACAACCGCCGTCAGGTTCTCTCCCGTCCCCTGTCCGCCCCAGACGACGGCCGCGCAGGCCACAGCCAGCACCACTACAGCCAGGGCTGCCAGTCCGTCCCATCCTGTGGGGTGAAGCTTAGGTGGCTGTCTCATAGAGATATCCGCTCCCCTTCTCCGGTGTAAAGCTGTCCGCAATTCCAGACGTAACGACCACCCGTCCGTCTCCAGTCACCAGAATCAGATCAAATTCCTGCGTCCTGTCCCGCCAGAAGTCCAGTGCCTGTTCCTCACCCATAACAAACAATGCCGTGGAGAGCGCATCGCACATGGTCCCATTTCCAGGAAGCTTGGCTCCCCCTTCGCCGCTGCCCGCAGCGTCTGCCACTACCGTCACAGACATCAGATCGCTGTCCGCTGGATATCCAGTGTCCGGATCAAGGATATGGTGGTATGTGACTCCGTCCTCTTCAAAATACCGCTGGTAGCTGCCAGAGGTCACTGCAAAGGCATCCTGCAAACCCACCAGGCCCACGACCCGCTCCTGCTCTGGGTATTGGGGGTCCTGCACCCCTATCTGCCATGCCTTACCGTCTGGCCGTGTTCCCCAGGCCAGCACATTGCCGCCCAGAGACGCCCATCCCTGCTTCACGCCCTGATCTGCAAACAGCTTGGCCAGACAATCCGTTGCATAGCCCTTGGCAATGCCTCCCAGATCCACAGACTGCCCCGCGCCCAACGTCACCCAGTATGCATTTTCATCGGCCTCAGCGCTCACGGTACTGCTGTCCACCAGTGGCAGCAGCTCCTGCAGCTCCGCCTGTTCGGGCACACGCTGCCTCTCAGAGCCAAAGCCCCACGCCTCCACTACAGGCGCCACGGTCATGTCAAATTCCCCGCCTGTAACCAGCGCATATTGCTTTGCAGCCACAATCAAATCATACAAAGTCTCGCTCACCGCTACACGTTCTCCCGCCCGGGCGTTCAAATTGGTCACTTCGCTGTCCGGGGCGGTTCGGGAGAGTCGTCCCTCCAGCCGCTGCACCTCCTCCACGGCTGTCTGCACTGTTACCTCGGCCTCTTGTCCATAAACGGTAAACTGCATCAGTGTGTCCATGGCGATGATCTGGCGGCTGGCCGGCGCAGCGCCAGCAACCGCGGGTGCACTGCAAGCCGTCAATAGAATCAGCCCTCCTAGCATCAGCACTCCAAAACCTCTCATACCGCACCTCTTTGTACAAAGCCCCGAAACCATTCCACTGACGCAGGGAGGTTCTTCCCCACACACGTCGAAATTTTTACAGCGGATTTCATCCTGGGCTGGTTTTTGTCGTTCAATTCCGGAATAATATAGTATAGCACAGTTCTCTCCGTATCTCAACCAAGAATCGCTTCCAGGAGAAAAACGTCAAAAACATCCGATACAGCCCCTTGCAATTACAAGTAAAATCTGCTATACTATCTGAGCATGTCGGATGTGTGCCCGGCATGTTTGGGAGAAATACAACCCTTGGAGGTTTTGATAGATGTCGAAGAATCCAAACAAACGGACAAAGCCCGCAAGGCGGGACGAGCCTATGAACGGCGCCATGAAGTTTTTTCTGGCCGGCTGTGTTGCGGAGCTGTATCTGCTTCTGATTCGCCGGTTTTATGTAAATGCAGATTCCGATCTTCAGCGAATCACATGGTATGACAGCTATCTCTGGGTTTTGGTGGGTGTCGGCGCGGCGGTTCTGGTCGCCGGCGTGGTATGTGCCTTTCTATGGCGGGGCAATCCGAAGTTTCGGATTGGCTGTCTGGTGATCGGCGCTGGTTTCTATATCAGTGCAGTAGCCGGACTGGTCCGCTGGAATATGTCATTTATGACGCTTTTGATGGTTGTCGTCCCTGTTGTGATGCTGTTGGGCATTTTGTGGAGCCTGTATGACCGGGAATGTGCACTGTCCCTTACCATTCTTGGCGTAACACTGATCGCCCTCTGGGTTTGCCGGCGGGCGCTTTCCAGTGTGGTTGTGGGACTATATGTGAAGATTGCCGCCATTATCTATCTGGCGTTGCTGGTGATTTTGTTGGTTCAGGTGGCACGGAAAAAGCTGGACAAGCTCCTTCCAGCAAAGGCAGACCCCCTGCCGGTATATGTTGCCTGCGGTCTCTCCCTTGCCGCCATGGTCATTGTTCTATTCAGTTCCACGGCTGCCTATTATGTCATGTGGGCCCTTGCAATTATCGTGTTTGGCCTGGCGGTTTATTATACGGTCAAGCAGTTGTAAGATGTCTTTTTACGCGCATCCGTTCCAATCGGAACGGATGCGTTTTCATCTGGCTGCCGCAATGTTCCGCCTTGGCTATCTGTGCCGCATCTGTCCATAGAGCAGGAGATGGGAAAGCCCAGGCGCATAGCGCCTGGGCTTTCAGGTCCTTATCAGAATCTGTTTCAGATATTCATAGGTGCGGCAGAAAGAATCCACATTCATACGCTCCTGTGGGGTATGTACATCCAGCACGGTGGGCATGACCACAATCATATCCGAAATGCCCAGCCGCTCGCAGATGGTCCCTGCGTCCAGTGCGGAGTGCATATAAGTAAGCCCCAGCGCCTGCCCGGTATTCTCCCGGTATACCGCATCCCACAGGCGGATCAAGGGTGAATCCGTGGGGACATGATATCCTGCGTAATCCATCGTCATCCTGCCATCCACATGGAACTGCTCCCCGTAGGCCTGTGCTGTCTGCCAAAGCTCCTCTATGGAGACCGGGTAGTTGGAACGGCATACCAGGTCGCAGTCCAGCGTGCCGTTTTGAAACTGGAGGATCGACAGATTGAACGAGCCCTCCACCTGCTCATACTTTCCCGCTGTCCGCTTCTGGGCGCCCACAGGCAGCAGGTAGAGAAAATCCAGCAGCCTCCGGCTGTCCGCCTCTGTGGTCCAGGCCGTCTCTCCTGCATCTGCGCGTTCCAGGACCATCTCCATTCCCGGGTCGGTCTCCGCGTACTCCGCGTGAATTTGGCGCATCAAGCCGGATAGTACCTCCCGCAGAACCTCCAGGTCCGGTGTGGCGGCAAATACCGCCGCGCACTCCCGGGGAATCACATGAATGAGCCCACCGCCCCGTATCTCCGAAAGCCGGATTCCGCAGGCTCTTGAGAGCTGCCAAAGCAGGCGGGCCGCTACCTTAATGGCATTGGCCCGCTCCGCGCCAATCATCAGCGCCCCATGTCCGGAGGTCAAGCCGGAAACTGTCAGCCGGTATGTGTTCTCTGCCGGTGCGGCATCCTGGCAGAACTTCGCCTGGAATTTGCAGCCCCGCACAGCGGAGGCGGAGTAGATGGTGGTCCCCTCCTGAATGCCGTCCAGACCAATCATTCGTCTGCTTCGCAGCGCGGACATGTCCAGCCCCTTGGCGCCGCCCATTCCATCTTCCTCCTGCACCGTGAACACACACTCCAGCGGCGGATGCGAGAGCGCCGGCTCATCCAGCAGCCCCAGAATATTGGCAACTCCAGCCCCGTCGTCAGCCCCCAGAGTTGTTCCATTGGCCATCATCCAGCCGTCCTTCTCCCGGATTTCAATAGGGTCCCTCAGAAAATCATGCCGACTCCACGGCTCCTTGGCACACACCATGTCTGTGTGTGCCTGCAGCATCAGCGGCGCCTCCTGTTCCCGTCCCGCGCTTCCGGGCTTTTTGAACACGACGTTATGCAGCTGATCGCGTGTGTGCCAGAGGCCATGAGTCCGTGCAAACGCCTCCAGATAGTCCGCAATCTTTTCCTCGTGGAAGGATTTTCTGGGAATTGCACTGATCTCCCGGAAATAGTGGAGATTCCGAAGTTCCATTGTGTGCCTCCCGTCAGAGTGTATCCCGCAGGATCGCACCCTCATCGGCGGAGGAGACCAGCTTTTGATACCGTGCCAGCCAGCCGCCCCGCACCCAGGACTCTGGCATCACCTGGGAGTTCCGGCGCCGGGCAAACTCCTCCTCTGTCACCCGGGCCTCAATCGTGTAGTGATCCATATCGATGTCAATCACGTCGCCGTCCTCTAACAGGCCGATTTCCCCGCCAGCCGCAGCCTCTGGAGACACATGGCCGATGGAGGCCCCCCGGGAGGCGCCGGAGAAGCGGCCGTCTGTCAGCAGCGCCACCTCTCGATCCAGCTTCATGCCCGCCAGCGCGGAGGTGGGGACCAGCATCTCCCGCATGCCGGGGCCGCCCTTGGGACCCTCATACCGGATGACCACAATATCCCCCGCATGGATGCTCCCGCCGTAGATGGCCTCAACCGCCTCGTCTTCGCTGTTGAACACCCGCGCCGTGCAGGAGTGGACCCGCATCTCCGGCGCCACGGCGCTGCGCTTGACCACACACCCGTTTTTCGCAATATTGCCGAACAAGAACGCCAGACCACCGGTGGCGGAATAGGGATTGGACAGGGGCCGGATGATCTCCGGGTCCCGGTTTTCGGCGTGGGCGACATTCTCGCCCAAGGTCTTGCCAGTCACTGTGAGAACGTTGTCATCCAGGAACCCCGCGTCCGCCAGTTCCTTCATCACGGCGCTGACGCCGCCGGCCGCCTCCAGCTCCTCCATGTAGTGCTCGCCGGCTGGCGCCAAGTGGCACAGGTTCGGCGTCCGTTCGCTGATCTCGTTAAACAGCTTCAAATCCAGCCTGAGCCCCGCCTCATGGGCAATGGCGGGCAGGTGCAGGGCACTGTTGGTGGAGCACCCCAGGGCCATGTCCGCGGTGATGGCGTTTCGCAGCGCCGCCATGGTGACAATATCGCGGGGCCGAATATCCCGCTTCACCAGTTCCATGATCTGTCCCCCGGTGTGCTTAGCCAGCAGCAGCCGGTTGGAGTATGGTGCGGGAACGGTTCCGTTTCCCGGCAGCGCCAGCCCCAGCGCTTCGCATAGGCAGTTCATGGAGTTGGCGGTGAACATCCCGGAGCAGGAACCGCAGGTCGGGCAGCTGGCCAGCTCCCGGCGGCGCAGCTCCGCCTCATCGATCAGACCTGCCTTGTATGCCCCCACCGCCTCAAACATCTGGGAAAGACTGGTCTTTTTCCCGTCCACGCATCCCGCCAGCATCGGGCCGCCAGAGCAGACAATCGCCGGCAGGTTCAGCCGCAGCGCCGCCATCAGCATGCCGGGCACGATCTTGTCACAGTTCGGAATCAGCACCAAGCCGTCAAAGCAGTGGGCTGCCGCCAGGGTCTCCACCGAATCCGCAATCAGCTCCCGAGACGCCAAGGAGTAGTGCATCCCCTTGTGCCCCATAATAATCCCATCACACACACCAATCGCAGGAACCACCACCGGCGTTCCGCCGGCGGCGTAGATACCGGCCTTTACCGCTTCCGCCAGCTTGCTCAGGTGCATGTGGCCCGGAATGATATCACTTTGGGCGCAGACCACGCCAATCAGCGGCTTGCTCAGCTCCTCATCTGTAAAGCCTGCGGCGTAAAATAAGGACCGGTGGGGCGCTCGGTCTACACCTTGCGTAACTTTATCACTGTTCATGTCTCCGTCTCCTCTCAAAATATATCAGACAGGTTTTAATCTTGTCAGACATCATTATGCCATTCTCCTGTCAAAATGTCAATGCCCCCTTCATTCCCTTCTATCAAATCACGCCGACCTTCCGCAGCCTGTCCCGGAGGCGGCGGTCAGCCCTCTTGCTTTTCGCCGGCGGCTCCCGTATAATGAGGGAATCTACATCAAAAGAGGAGCGGATGCCTTTGAAAAAGCGTAGCCTTGCCCAACAGTCTGCGGACACCTTGTATGAGATGATTACGGATGACGCCCTCTGGCAGGCCGGCGACCAGCTGCCCAATGAAAATGAGTTGGCGGTCCAGCTCGGTATCAGCCGCGCTACTTTGCGGGAGGCGATCCATCTCCTGGCCGCTCAGGGTATTCTGGTGGTTCACCGGGGCAAGGGGACTTTTGTGGCGGCGGAGGCTCAGCGCAGCGGCCGGTGCGACTTGGGCAGCCTGTCAGCGGTGCGCTCCCGCCTGCGGGATTTGTTTGAGGCCCGCCTCCTATTTGAGCCAGATCTGGCCGCTATGGCCTGCCGGCGGGCATCCGACGAAGAGATTGCGCACATTCTGTCTCTGGGTGCCGCAGTGGAGGATGCCATTCGCACTGGACGAGACCGGACTGAATATGACCAAGCTTTTCATCAGGCCATCGTCTCCGCCTCTCATAACGACTTTCTCATCCGTCTGGTGCCCATCATCAACCGTGCGGTGATGGAAGCCATTCAGCTGCGCAGCATGGAGACGGTACTGGAGGAAATCACCTTGCAGGATCATGCCCTTTTAATGGAATTTATGAAGGCCCGGGATGCGGCCGGAGCCAAGCAGGCCATGGCCATTCACCTGCATCGGGCGATCAATCATCTGCACCTGCAGGCGGAGATGGAGCTGCCACCCTTCTCCGCCTGCTGAGTCCTCTCAGATTGCCTACCCTCTCTGCCTGTTTTTATGCAGGTGTCTCGCGATCCCTGTTTGATCCAGCAAAGGAGATAATCTATGTGAAAAAACGAAATCTCTCTCAGCAAACGGCGGATACGCTGTACGAAATGGTCGCTGACGGCGTATTGGCCCCGGGCGAGCAGCTGCCCAATGAAAATGAGTTGGCAACAAAGCTGCACATCAGCCGCACAACGCTGCGGGAGGCGATTCATATTTTGGCTGCCCAGGGCATTTTGGTCATTCACCGGGGACGGGGCACTTTTGTGTCCTCCCAAATTCATGCGGGGGACCACTGTGACTTTGAACAGCTGACCCCGGCAGGTTCCCGCCTCCAGGACCTGTTGGAGGCCCGCCTGCTGTTTGAGCCGGGCATGGCGGCGATGGCCTGCCGGCGGGCGTCTGACCAGGAAATTGATCACATTTTGTCCCTGGGCGCCGCGGTGGAGCAGGCCGCTCTTTCCGGCCAGAGCCGATTGGAGGCAGACCGGGCCTTCCATCAGGCCATTATTGCCGCTTCCCGCAATGTGTTTTTATCCCGCCTGCTTCCCGCCATCAACTGTGCAGCCACAGAATCCGCCCGGATGCAGCGGGCCGAGGATATGCTGACAGAGTATACCCTGCAGGATCACGCCCTGTTGATGAAATTCCTCAAGGTGCGGGATGCTGATGGAGCAAGACAAGCCATGGACCTGCACCTGCGCCGGACTATGCTGTGTCTCAATCTGCATGAGGAGGGCGATCCCTGGGATCACTCCTGACCAACAAAAAAGAGCGGCTTTTGCCGCTCTTTTTCTTATTCTGCGGGAATGGGGAACTCCACGCCGCCCACACTGACGCTTGCCAACTCCTCCAGGGGAAGAATCTCATCAAACACCTCGCCCTTGGAGCACACCGTCTTCCCATCCTCCGGGCCGATGCTGCCGCCGGCATTGGAGAGGTCGATTACCGTGCCGTCGGTCTTGGTCAGCAGAATCTCTACATTTTCCAGATACTGTTCCATCTGGCGGGCGTCCTCCGTGGCCTGCCGTCCGCTCCCACTCTCACTCCAGACCACTTCCCTGTCCACCGTGTAGTCCACCTTATAGGCCACGGGAGAAATCGTGACAGCGTCAATGGTAAAGGTCATGCCGCCCTGGGAGAAGGTCTCTCCGCTGCCCAAGGTGATGGAGCTGTCCTCATAGGCCATCTCAAACTTCAGCTTCCACTTTCCCTCCACGATGGGGACTGCCTCGCCGGTCTCCTCGTCCCACTGATAAAGATTCTCAAACACCGCCGTGGCGGTACAGTCGTTGAGAGGAACGTCCGAGCTGCGGGTCTCCACCATCTGGATGGAGCTGGCGGCGGGGTCCTCCACCACGAAGTAGCTGCCGCCATGAGTGCCGCCCAGAATGCTCAGGTCTGTGCCATTTCCGTGAACCAGCAGCATGGCGTCCTCCGCCCCCTCCGGCAACAGGGCGGTGCCGTCGTCCCGGCTGATGGTATAGATGATAACGGCGTTGTACCGGTCGCCCATCACGGCGTCGGCGGTGATGGTCACACCATTGTCCGTGTCGCTGGCGCCCACGGGATAGCCGATTTTGTCGATGATCTCCGTCTGGGCGGCGCTGCCGCCGAAGATGGGCGAGAACACGTCGATGGCGGACTTCAAAACGCCGGTTGCCCCGGCGCTCACCGCCAGCACCACGGTCAGGCATGCAGCGATCAGCGCAGTCCGGCCGATGGGCCGCCGCTTCCGGCGAGGCGCGGCCTGTGCCGCCTCCGCCGCCCGGGCCGCGATCTCCACCTTTTGCTGCGGGGTGAAGTGCAGGTCCTGCATGGCGCTGGTATATTCAAACTGTCTGTTCATATTCCGTTCCTCCCAAAAGTTCTCTCAGCCTCGCCCGTCCCCGGGCAAGCCGTGTGTGGATGGTGGCCGTGGGCACCCCCAAGATCTCCCCGATCTCAGACGCCTGATAGCCCTCATAGTAAAAGAGGTAGATCACTGAGCGGTAGTGGGCCGGCAGCTGATTCACCGCCGCGAGCACCGACCCGTCGGACGTCTCCGGGGCTGGAACCTGGGCACAGGCTTCCAGGTCGCAGGTGCGCCGCCGCCAAGGGCTTTTCAGCAAGTCTTTGCAGGCGTTGGCCGCCATCCGCAGGATGTAGGCCCGCTCGTGCTCCCCGCTCTCAAATTCCCTGGGTTCCGTCAGCAGCCGGACGAATACCGTCTGGCACACATCCTGGGCGTCCTGGGTATTTTTCAAATAGGCATAGCTCAGGCGGAGAATCGCGTCGGCATAGGTGTTGGCCAGCCGTTCCGCCTGCTGTTTATAGTCCATTCTATCAACTCCTTTGGAGCGCGCTCATAAGGAATACGACGCACTGGCGGAAAAACTTTCATCCGCTTCAAAAAACGGCGCAGCCGTCATGTGGCTTGCACGAAACCGCTGGGTTTCCAGGCCCCGCAGGACAACAAAAAAAGAGCGGCTGAGCCGCTCTTTTTTACTCCGTCACAATCAGGGCGATCAGTTCCACCGGCTCCTTGCCCCAGTTTTCCAGGGCGTGGTGCTGGCCGAACCCGGTGGCGCAGATGTCGCCGGGATGGACCGGTACCTCCGTTCCATCGTCATTGAACACCGCCTCGCCCCGGAGGATATAGTAGAACTCTGTCTCGTGCTGGTGGTCATGATAGCCGATGGAGCAGCCCGGGTTTACCACGATATGGGAGAACATCTTCCCGTGGCCGTACAGCCCCTCCTGGTCCGTCAGGTCCTTGATGTGGACAATCCCCTCTCCGCCCTGGACTCGGGCGGCCCTGCGGGGACAGTGATCAGAGCGTGTTACCATGTGATCTCTCCTCCTTTGGTGTCATCCTACCATAGCTTCGTTCAAATGTCCAGCGGCGGCTCGTCCTGGGCGAACAGGGCGTTATAGTCCACGTGCAATACCTCCGCCAGCTTGTCGATCTCGAAGATGGACAGGCACCTGCGGCCATTTTCCGCCTTCCAGATCATTTCGGAGGTCATGTCGCAGCCCGCCGTCTGTAGCCGCGCGGCCAGTTCCTTCTGGGTCAGGCCCCGGGCCTCCCGATAGTGGGCGACCTTTCTCCCGATATTCCGTTTTTTCGGCGTGCTTCGGTTCATGGAAGTCTCCATATATAGATATTCTATCTTGATTATAGAAAGCGCTCCGTGTTAGAATATCCATATATGGAGGTATCTATGATGAAAGTTCCTGCCGCACATCCCCAGCCCTTCAGCAAGCCCCTGCGGGAAATCGCCCGCATCATCGCGGAGCGAGAGAGCGACGAAGTGTGCGTGGCCCGGCTCATTCAGTATCTGGACGCACGGGGCGTTCCCCTTCCACCCTCCCGCCGCGAGGCGGAAACGTGATTGCAAAAACCGGATGCAGGGTGTAAAATTCCTGTATCCGGTCTTTGCATCTCCGGAGACTTTGTGCAAAGAGCAGAATTTTATTTATTACCGAATTACCGCTTTACTTTGCTAACAAAAGAAAGTACAATAGGCTTCATCAATGGTGTCGGGGGGAATCGCCCATGGAATTGGATTGGAATATCTTGAAGCCGCAGGAGCGTCTAACGCTGCAGCTGCGGATGCTGTATGAACGCTCGGGGTTCCGGCAGTACCATATGAGCCGCTTTGAGGAGTACGGCCTCTATCAGAAAAACCGCAGTTTCCTGCCTAGTGAGCAGGTCATCACCTTTACAGATCTGGACGGCCGCCTGTTGGCCCTCAAGCCGGACGTCACCCTCTCCATCGCCAAAAACGCCCAGGTGGAGCCGCAGGGCTGCGGCCGCTACTATTACTCGGAAAATGTATACCGCCCCAGCCAGGAAAGCCACACCTTCCAGGAAATCCGCCAGATCGGTCTGGAGTGTATCGGCGCGGTGGATGACGGCGTCACGGCCCAAGCGGTTTCCCTGGCCCTGCAGAGCCTGGCCCTGTCCGGGCGGGCCTTTGCCCTGGAGGCGGGCCACATGGGATTTGTGGCCGGTCTTCTGGACGCCGTAGGCGCGCCGGAGTCCGCCTGTCCCGGGCTTTTGACCTGCATCCGGGAGAAAAATAAGCATGAGCTTCAAAAACAGGCGGCGGAGGCGGGTCTCTCCAGGCAGGGGGCCGAAGCTCTGTGCCGTCTCAGTGCCCTGTCCGGTTCCTGGGAGCAGGTTTTGGAGGAGGCGGAGCCTCTGGCCCTCAACGCCGCCATGGGAGCGGCACTGGAGGAGCTTCGGACGCTGTGCGCCGCCCTCGCGTCTCAGGGCCAGACGGAGTACCTGCGGCTGGACCTGTCTCTGGTCAACGACATGGAATATTACAACGGCCTGGTATTGCAGGGGTACCTCGCGGGAGCGCCCCGGGCGGTGCTCAAGGGTGGGCGGTACGACCCCCTGGCCGCCCGGTTCCGTCCCGGTGCCCGGGCCGTCGGCTTCGCCCTGTACCTCGACGAGCTGAACCGCCTGGACGATGCGGCAGAGCGTCCCGCCATGCTGAGTGTGGCGCTGCCCAAGGGCCGTCTGGGGGATCGGGTTTACAGCCTGCTGGCGGGTGTGGGCTATGGCTGCCCGGAGAACTACCAGGAGAGCCGCAAGCTGGTGGTGGAAAACCCCGCAGCCGGCATCCGCTACTTTCTGGTCAAACCCAGCGACGTGGCCATCTATGTGGAGCATGGCGCAGCGGATGTGGGTATCGTCGGCAAGGACATCCTGGCGGAGTCCGGCGCGGACATCTATGAACTGCTGGACACCGGTCTAGGCCGGTGCCGCATGTGCGTGGCGGGCCCCCAGGACTTCGTGGACGACCCAAGCCGCACGCTGCGGGTAGCCACCAAGTTCGTAAATATTGCCAAGGCTTACTACGCCGCCCAGGGCCGGGACATTGACATCATCAAACTGAACGGTTCCATCGAGCTTGCTCCCCTGCTGGGCCTCTCCGATGTGATCGTGGATATTGTAGAGACGGGCACCACCCTGCGGGAAAATCATCTCAAGGTGCTCACAGAGTTCATGCCCATCTCCGCCCGGCTAATCGCCAACCGGGCCAGCTATCAGTTCCGGCGTCGGGAGATCGACACCCTGGTACAGAAACTGGCGGAGGTGATGGAGCCATGATGCGAATCTACGAGTTGGAAACTCTCGCCCCGGAGGAGATTTTAAATCGGGACATCCGTGCCGAGGCGGAAGTGGACGCTGCGGTGGACGCCATCCTGGAAGATGTGCGGCTCCATGGCGATGGTGCCCTGCGCCGCTACACCCGGGAGCTGGACGGCGCGGAGCTGGGGAGCTTGCAGGTGAGCGGAGCGGAGTTGGACGCCGCCTGGGCCGCCCTGGACGCGGACTTCCGCGCCACGCTGGAGCTGGCGGCGGAGAACATCCGCCGCTTCCATGCCCAGCAGGTCCACCGGGATTTCTGCCTGACCGACCGCCCCGGCATCATCATGGGCCAGCGCTACACGCCCATTGAAAAGGTGGGTGTATGTGTGCCCAGCAGTCCCACGGCTTTCCCCTCCACCATTTTGATGAATGTCATTCCGGCCAAGATCGCCGGCGTGGAGGAGATTGTGCTGGTCACACCGCCGGAGCGGGACGGCAGCATCAGCCCAGCGGCTCTGGCGGCGGCACGTATCGCCGGCGCGGACCGAATCTTCAAGCTGGGCGGCGCACAGGCGGTGGCGGCCCTGGCCTATGGCACCGAGAGCGTGCCGCGGGTGGATAAAATTGTGGGCCCCGGCGGGATCTATGTGGCTACAGCCAAGCGGAAGGTCTTCGGTCGGGTGGCCATTGACATGGTCGCTGGCCCCAGCGAAATCCTGGTGCTGGCGGACGGCGGCTGCCGCCCGGACTTTGTGGCGGCGGACCTGCTCAGCCAGGCGGAGCATGACGTGTTTTCCTCCGCCGTGCTGGTAACGGACAGTCTCCCCCTCGCCCAGGCGGTGCAGCGGGAGGTGGAGGTCCAGCTGGAGCGTCTGCCTCGGCGGGAGATTGCGCGGCGGTCCGTGGAGGAAAACGGAAAGATTCTCCTCACCCGCAGCCTGGACGCGGCGGTGGACGCCGCCAACCGGATCGCTCCGGAGCACCTGGAGCTGTGCGTGGAGGACCCCTTCGCTCTGCTGCCCCGAATCCGGAACGCCGGCAGCATCTTCTTAGGCCGCAGCGCGCCGGAGGCGCTGGGCGACTACTTCGCCGGCCCCAACCATACGCTGCCCACCTCCGGCACGGCCCGTTTTTCCAGTCCCCTGGGCGTGGATGACTTTATCAAGCGCTCCAGTTTTCTATACTATTCCCAAGACGTTCTGGCGGAGGCCGCCCCCCGCATCGCGGAGTTTGCCCGGCGGGAGGGGCTGGAGGGCCATGCCCGCTCCGTCCTGATCCGCTGTGAATCCGAAACAAAGGAGATGTGATCCATGAGCCGTTTTCTCTCAACTGAGGCGGCTTGCCTCGCCCCCTACACTCCCGGCGAGCAGCCCACGGACGCTCAGTATATCAAGCTCAACACCAACGAAAGTCCCTTCTCCCCCTCTCCCAGAGTGGTCAAGGCTCTCTCCCGGGCGGAGGTTTTGAAGCTGAACCTCTACTCCGACCCCACCTGCGGCGTTCTGACGGACGCCATCGCCGCCCGCTATGGGCTGCGGCGGGAGAACGTCCTGGCTGCCAATGGGTCTGACGAAGTTCTGGCCTTTGCCTTTCGAGCCTTCTGCGGCCAGGGCCGGGGCGTGGCCTACGCCGACATCACCTACGGCTTTTACAAGGCGCAGTCGGCTCTCTTCGGCCTGGAGGCCACCGTCGTCCCCCTGCGGGAGGACTTCACTCTGCGTGTGGAGGACTATCTGAACTTCCCCGGCACCGTGGTCATCGCCAACCCTAACGCCCCCACTGGTATTGCCCTGCCTCGGACGGACATCCAGCGTCTGGTGGAGTCCAACCCGGACCGGGTGGTGATCGTGGACGAGGCGTATGTGGACTTCGGCGCCGAGAG
>ENA-UOJP01000781-UOJP01000781.1-human-gut-metagenome-genome-assembly--contig:-C102-NODE-781-length-51089-cov-6.517400_pt1 | contig 51089 bp, 55 predicted proteins | sample MGYA00242353_ERZ723900 | MGnify/ENA metagenome assembly ERZ723900 | reverse complement strand
GAAATTAAGGCATCGAAGGAGGATACTTCTGGTACAGAGTTAGGATGGTTTGTAATTTTTACAGCGGAAGATACGTTAGAAAATCCCATACTGATTGTTAGTATGGTAGAAGATGTAAAAGGAAGAGGGGGAAGTGGATATGTAGTCAAAAAAGAAAATATGGTTCTTGAGCAGTGGTTTAAGAATAATAGATAATGAAAGAAAGCATTATTATATGATTATTTAACATAGAACGAATAAAAAATATGGAGAAAAACATAATGGAAGATTTAAAATGGTTAGTAAGAAAATGGGGAATTCCATTATTAATATTATTGGGAGTTCTGATATATGGTGTCTGTATATTAGGACAGACAGAGCAGGATAATAAAAAAGAGGCAGAGAAAAACAGTTAATCTCAAAAAGATGTTTTTGTTTCAGATGTTGAAAAACAGGAATGGGGAGAACAAGAAGATAATTCAGATTATGAATTAAAAAATATTGAAATAAAATCTGAAGAGCGAGAAGAAATTTTAGAAAAATTACAATTAGTAGCCGAAAAATGCAAGCCTATTTATATTCAGGCGGATAAAGGAGAAGCTTCGAATATCGTATTAGAAGAGGAAGATGTACACCAAATGATTGAATGTATAGCAGAGGCAGGTTATCCAATAGGCTGTGGTGGCGATGATTACAATATGCAGAATTATGAATCCGTTCATGATAAACTGATTCAAGCTAAAAAAGGTTATGATACAGAAACTGAATTTTATGTAATAAATTCAAGTGCAATTATTAGCTATAATAATCTTCAATTTGTAGATGGTAATTTATTTGTCACCTATGGGAGTGTTACATTTAATGATAATATGGACGTTGTAATTACTTATATGGAAAAGATTGAGGTTTACAAATGGGAATATACAGAAAAAGGTTGGATGATTTGGGAAAAGGCACTTTCAAGAAATCAGGAAATGGATATGCATGTTTTTCATAGAATACTACCTTTAGAAGGAAGATGTAGAGAATTTGGATCAAAATGTATTATTCCAATTAGCTATTTTTGTAATAACTTATTTTTGACTGATTGGGATGACGATAGTATGCAAAAAGTCGAATTTAATGATTTATTTGAGTTTCTGTATACTATGGATACAGGAATGTGGTTTGACTCAGACAAGTATTTAGATGGAATACTGAAAGAGGAATTTGAAATATTAATTCAAAAATACTTTGATATATCGAGTGAAGATTTAAGAAGATATGCAGGGTATGATGAACATACGGGAACTTATCCGTGGAGTGCAATTGGGTATTGGAATCGAATTCAGCAGTTTCAACCATTTCCAGAAGTTGTAAAGTGTGTAGAAAATGAAGATGGAACGATTTCTATTTATGTAGATGCAGTTTTTAGAGAATGGGGTAACGACTGTTCATTTAGTCATATAGTTACTATTCGTGAAAAAGACGATGGAACATGGATATATTGTGGAAATAAAGTGGATTGGGAAAATGCGTTTAGTGTTCCTGACTATAAACCTAGAAGAGATTATATTGAGAGTAACTGATATTTAAAGATAGAATTAAATATAAAAGGTCATTTTGGAAAAGGAGGAATTCTATTGAAGACAATTGGTTTAATTGGGGGAATGAGTTGGGAAAGTACAATTCCATATTATAGAATAATTAATGAGGAAGTTAGAAAACGGTTGGGAGGACTTCATTCTGCAAAAATTATATTACACAGTGTTGAATTTGATGAAATTGAACAATGTCAGTCAAATGGTGATTGGGATAAAAGTGCTCAGATTTTAGGGAAGGCGGCACAAGGTTTAGAGGCAGCAGGGGTAGATTTTATCTTAATCTGCACGAATACTATGCATAAAGTACAACCGGTGATTTCTCAAATGATTCATATCCCTATTATTCATATTGCAGATACCACAGCTTATGAATTAGAAAAATATAATATTCGTAAAGTAGGATTACTTGGTACAAAATATACGATGAAACAAGAATTTTATAAACAACGATTATATAATCACGGGATTGAAGTTTTGATTCCAGAGGAACCAGATATTGATTTTATTAACGAAGTCATTTTTCATGAGTTGTGTATTGGAAAAATTGAGAATAAATCCCAACAGCATTTTGAAAAAATAATTGAAAATTTACGAACTAAGGGAGCAGAGGGAGTTATTCTTGGTTGTACAGAGATTGGGATGTTGATTAAACAAGAAAACTCGGTTCTTCCTGTTTTTGATACAACAGAAATTCATGCCAAATGTGCAGTAGAGCTTGCTTTAGAAATGCATGCATACAAATAAATTAAGATTCGAGGTGTTATATTGATATGAATATTAAAAGAAAAGACAGAGAAATAACTGATAAAAAAGAAATACAAGAGATTATAAAAAAGGCAAAAATTTTACATTTGGGACTTATTGATGATAACTATCCATATATTGTTCCTCTTCATTATGGATTTGAATATTGTGACGAAAATGATTCATTTGTTTTTTTTATGCATGGAGCAAAAAAAGGGCATAAAATTGATTTGATTAAAAATGCACCAAATGTATTTGTAGAAATTGAAACAGATGTTGTTTTGGATTCAGGCGAAAGTATTCCTTGTAAGTATGGTTCTTTCTATTCATCGTTTATGGGGAGAGGAAAAGCAAATATTATTGAAAATTTGCAGGAAAAAAGACACGGCTTGCAACTTTTGATGCGAAATCAGACGGATTTAGATTTTGATTTTACAGAACGGATGATTTCGACCGTAGCGGTAATTAGGGTTGATATTGAACAATATACAGCTAAAGCAAAAAAATAGTAATGAATTATTAGATCCAATTGGATATTGGAAAGACTGAAATGCAAAACAATATATGATTATGAATGCGAGAAAATCGGGTAATGGTCAATTTTAGTTGGCCGATTACCCGATTTTGTTATTTCCAGATATTCATGTCTGATAAGATAGACAGAGTTATTTCAGATGCTTTGATTCCAGTAGCATCGCTATCGGACTCAATATTAGTTGCGAAAAAGTAAGTATTATCTTTAGTTTCAACTAAACCAACAAACCAGCCATTTACGTCTTGTTCATTGATGCGATCAGTTCCGGTTTTGCCATAGAAAGTTCCGGTATCAGAAGTAGAAAGACAGAGTGAATCTTTTACTGCCTTTATATTTTCAGGAGCAAATTCAAAATGATTAGACTGTAGTTTAGTTAATAATTCAACTTGTTCTATTGGTGAAATTTGCAAAGAAGAACTCATCCAGTAGGAGGATAAATCTCCGCTTATTATATTTTCATTTCCATAGCCTATTTTTTGAATATAATTGTAAGTTCTGGTAGATCCTAGTTGTTTGTCTATTGTCTGGAAATACCAGTTTACAGATGAAGACATTGCAGATTCTAAGGTTTGATCGGCATTCCATGACTCAAATGGATAGTTAATTCTGTCCCATTTTATCAATGAGTCTTCTGGGGTAATAATTCCTGTTTCTAAGCCAAATAAAGCAATGTATATTTTGTAAGTAGAGTTTGGTGCAACTTGCAAGGTGGCGCGTTCCATGTCATATATACTCCATGAATCATTTTGTAAATCGTATAGAACAAAACTTCCTTTGTATTTTCCAAAGTGTGTAGAGAAATCTTCATATGAAATATTTTTTGAAGAGGTATCCCATTGGTAGTAATTATGGTTTGCTGCATATGTAGAGAGAAAAGGTGCAGTTCCCATTAAAAGAGTCGCAGTTAGAATAAAGGCGACTGTACTCTGTGTTTTTTTTCTGAATGTTGGCTTTTCATAAGAGGCAATATTTATAATTCTCCTTTTCATTTGCTTTAAGTTTCCGCTAAGTCCAGTAGCAAAAGGAAAAGGTGTAAGTGATATTTTTTCTGCAAAGTTAATTAAAGTGTTACCATAATCTGTATAAGAATTTTCATCAAGAATTTTCAAAACAGAAGAGTCACAAGCGATTTCTCTGTCATTGCGCATCTCTTTTAAAGAATACCATACAAAAGGATTGAACCAATATATTACACCAGCAAGGTTCATAAAATAGCTAGCGAAAGCATCTTTGTGTTTGTAATGTTGTAATTCGTGTAATAGCATATATTGCATATCCGATTCATTATAATCTGAGATTAAATGAATTGGTAAATAAATACGTGGTTTAAATAGTCCAACAATAATCGGTGATTTTAAAAATGCAGTGCTATAGATTGGAATATCCTTATGAATTTTTAGTTTTTTTAAACAATGACAATATAATTTATGGACTTCTGCGCTTTGAAGAGGTAATGCAGATCTCTTCAAAGAACTTAAACGAAGGGAAGATTTTATAACTAATATAATCATTGCAAGGATACCCACAAGCCATATTACTAATAAAATATGTCCAACGAAGATTGGTGTTTTATTGTTTATAGAAAGAGTAAAATCATTCATCCAATCTACAGTTACAGTTGGAGTTGTTTCGATAACTTCACCAATGACATTTCCTGAATTAGTAGTATGAGTATTTCTTAGTTTGTCGAACCACAATATAATTCGTGAAAAATCGATGAAACGGAATGGGATAAAGGGAACTGCTAATAAACCAAGCAATAAGAACCATAGGTTATATTGCATCCGGCAGGAAAGTATGTTTTTAAATATCCGTTTGATTATCAAAAGAATTCCAATGATACCGCTAATAAACACATTGCATATTAAAAAGCGTATCATAAAATCAGCCATGTTAATTACCTCCTTTTTTTGACCTCTTGGAAAGAAGGGAACGGAGGCTGTCTATTTCTGTTTCAGTTAATCTGTCATTTTCTATATATGCAGATAACATGGAAGTAATATCTCCGTCGTAGAATCGTTCTAAAAAAGAATTACTTTCTTGACCGATGTATTCGTTTTCTTTCACAACTGGAGTATAAACAAATACTCGACTTTGTTTTTCATAGCTTAAAACTCCTTTTGTTACGAGGCGTTTAATTAAAGTTTGTATTGTTTTTGGACTCCAGGAAGTGGTCTGTAATAATCTATCTGTTATTTCATTGGTATTGATTGGTGCATACTTCCATACGATTTTCATAACTTCAAATTCGGCTTCAGAAATCTGTGGTAAATCTCGCATTTATATACCTCCTAAATTCTTACGGCTGTAATAAATATATTATAGACGTTATTTATGTGGTTGTCAATTTCAGAAAAAACATATTGACTTGAAATCTTACTTGTGTAATAATTGAAATATTACAAGAGTAAGATTTGGAGATGGCAACAAAAAGAAAAGAACCAGAATCACAACGGATTAGCTGGTTCCTTTACTCGTTTGAATTACCTCTTTTATGTATTAGTGCTAAGAGGTATTCAATTGCTGGAAGAATCTCGGCCGCCTCTTGCTCATCACATTCCTGTAGCATCAATAACAGTTTTTGTTTTTTCACCCCATCCGTAGCAGTGTCAGGGTGGAAAATAAGGTCTGCAGGAATGTGTAAATAAGCGATGATCTGGCACAATACTTCGAACTTGGGATTACCACGGTCGTTTTCAATATTTAGTATTGTACGCTCATCACAACCTATTTGTTCAGCTAATGCTGCTTGAGATAGATGGGCTTCTTCTCTGGCAGCCCGGACTACCATCGCAAGATTTTTTACATAGTCATGCATTACAATTCACCTCAGTGCTAGTTTACACTACAGGGTAAATATTATGAATTACAATAGAGTACAGGTATAAGATGAAACGAACTACACCATAAAAGGAGAAATTACATGGAAGCAAGGAAACAGCACAGAATACGATGTTTGTTGAAGTTACTGAAATTTGCTCATGGATAAAAACGCATTGATAGGTGTATCGCAATTCACAGAACGATAGAATTGCGATACACCTATTTTATATTTCAAGAGAAAACAAAAAGGAGGCTCATGATGAAAGAGATGGAAGCAAAGACAGAAAACAGATATGAGTACAGAAAACCACAGGAAAAGAGGAAACAGATGATAGCACCGGATTTATTTGAATTTGCATATGTACCGGATTGGTATGGACATTTAGCGGAATTGGAGAGGTTGGCTCTGCCGGAGTCTTGGAAATTCCGAAAGCCGAGCCGGGAAACAAAGAATACAGACACGCCCATTTTAGAACGTTACATACATACAATTTTTCGCAAGCAGGTTATTGACTTTAATTCAGAAAGTGATCCAAGAAAGGCAGACAGTATTTTTCATTTGGAAAACGAATGCGTCTGCTTCCATACTGGATTATACACACCTCAGTACAAGGGGATTTATGGTTATTTTGAAAGAAACAATTTTTCGGATTCTTTAAGAGATTGGTATTTTAGAGGTTTTTGTGATGAACTGTCTCCAAAGTTAAGATACATCGAGCCATTACCACAAAAGCCCGTCTATCATATGGCGCAGAGTGGCATTAACTTTAATCCAGAGTGGCCTATAAGAGTAAACGTAAATCACATATTGGGAGATGAAGAGAACCTGGAGCGAATTCCGGCTAAAATTCGGAAGGTGAAGAATCTGCCGCTATTGTTTGAAACAGCAGTAGAACTTGGAAGAAGGAAGTCGGTAATTGAACCGGGGCTTGTAGTCCCACAGGGATATCAGGGGAGAGTGCAGTATCTTCTTCCGGTTTATCTGACGAATATGCAGAAACCTGACCTTGCCATGACACTGACGGTTATGGATGGGTACTATTTGGGTAATACCTGTCTGACGTTGGAGATGGCATATTTGAATGCGAGAGTAGTTGCAAGGCCAATGGCTCCGTGGCTTACGGAACTCGTAAAATAGGAAAACAGTACATAAAAACATGGATTGAATGGAACACCCGACAAGATGCAATAGCTGAATTGCGCCTTGTCGGGTGTTTTTCGCTTAAAGGATGATGGACAGGCTTCCTCTCTGCTGCTGAAAAAAATCTCAAAAAGTTTTTTAAATAGGAAATGAACCTTCCTATTTAACTCTTATGATGATGCCACAAAGCAGAGGAAAGGAGGTGGGCAAGTGTTGAAAGCGAATGAACGCAGGCAGAAGATATTGGAAATTCTGTGTGTGCGCCGTCAGGAAACGATGGAAAATCTGGCACAGGAATTCAATGTTACAACTCGTACAATTCGGAATGATATTGAAGAATTGACACTTGCCCACCCGATTGAAACCGTGCGTGGCAGATATGGTGGAGGCGTCAAGGTTGCAGATGGCTATTATCTTGGACGTAAGTATTTAAAACCAGATCAGCAGGAACTGTTGAAGCGGCTTTCAGAAAATTTAACAGGCGAAGACCTCGCTACGATGAACAGCATCCTTTCCGAATTTGCTTTGACAAAAAGGGCAGAGAAATAAGTCCTGTCTGAAAGATGGAGGTGAAAGGATTTGGAAAGGGTGTTTATCTGCAGTCCGTTCCGGGGAGCGGAAGAAAAGAATGTGGAGCTTGCCAGAAAATATGCCAGATTTGCTTATGAAAAAGGCTGTCTTCCGGTAGTGCCTCATCTGTATTTTCCACAGTTCCTAAAGGAAAGTGATGTTCAGGAACGGATGGCAGGGATTCAGTTTGGACTTTCATTGTTGAAAGAGTGCCGGGAAGTATGGGTATTTGGAGAAATGATGAGTGAAGGTATGTGTATGGAGATTGCGGAAGCTGACCATGCAGGAATTCCCATCCGGTATTTCACAAAGCAAAACGGAGAATTTGTGGAAAGGAGCAGTTTATGAGCGAGGAATTGTTGAAAATTGCAGATGGTCTTTTGGCGGTTTCGGAAGGAGTCCGTGCCCTCGCAGGAAAGGCACATTCATGTAATTGTAGTAAAAATCAGGAAGAAGGACGAGGGCAGAAGGATGAAGAAAGCGGAAATGAGAAGAGTCAGGAGAAACAAGAGGATGACGTTACCATTGAACAGGTCCGTGCGGTCATGGCATCCAAATCGCAGGATGGAAAAACGCAGCAGGTCAAAGCACTGATTCAAAAGTATGGGGCAGATAAGTTATCCGGGGTACAGCCGGAGAAATATGCAGATTTGCTTCGTGATGCAAAGGCTCTTTAATGGGACAGCATGCGATATTATCCGCATCTGCCTCCAAACGATGGATGAACTGTACCCCATCTGCATTGTTGGAGAAGCAGTTTGCGGACGAGGAAAGTATCTACGCAGCGGAGGGAACTGCTGCCCATGCTCTTGCGGAGCATAAGCTGAAACGGTTTCTTAAGAAACGTTCCAAACGTCCGGTATCTGATTATGACTGTGACGAGATGGAAGAATGCACAGATGATTATGTGTCCTTTGCAATGGAGCAGATTGAAAAGGCGAAACAGTCATGCAGTGATCCAGTAGTGATGATTGAGCAGAGACTGGACTTTTCCAGATGGGTGCCGGAAGGATTCGGTACCGGAGATTTGGTCATCGTAGCTGATGATACTTTATACATTGTAGATTTGAAGTACGGAAAGGGCATTGCTGTATCTGCAGAATGGAATCCACAGATGCTTTTATATTCTTTGGGAGCATTGGAACTGTTCGATTCCCTTTATGACATTGAAAAGGTCAACATGACCATCCACCAGCCGAGACTGGAAAATGTCAGCACATTTGAAATTACTGTTCATGACCTCATGGAATGGGCAGAGCAGGAGTTGATGCCGAAGGCAGAGATAGCAGCCAAAGGCGAAGGAGAGTTTGCAGTTGGAGATTGGTGTCGTTTCTGTAAAGCGAAAAATACCTGCCGTGCCAGAGCAGAAGAATATTTGCGATTGGCACAAATGGAGTTTAAACCACCGGAACTTTTGTCAGAGGAAGAAATCGCAGAGGTTTTGAAGGTGGCGGATGAACTTGCCAAGTGGTCTGCAGATGTTTATGCCTATGCACAGGATGAAGCGATTACACACGGAAGGGTATGGAACGGATTCAAACTGGTAGAAGGCAGAAGTAACCGTAAATATGTCAACGAAGAGGAAGTGGCTGATGCTGCAAAAGCAGCCGGATATGAGGATATTTACAAGAAGTCTCTGATTGGTATCACGGAAATGGAGAAGCTGATGGGCAAAAAAGATTTTCAGAAGATACTGGGCAGTCTGGTGTATAAGCCGCAGGGCAAAATCACCTTGGTACCGGAATCCGATAAGAGACCACCAATTCAAACAGAAACCGCTGAGGCGGATTTTAAGGAGGATGAATAAATGAGCAAGAATGAAACACCGACCAAAGTAATTGTACCGTGCAGATTTTCCTATCTGCATTGTTGGGAGCCGGAGGCAATCAATGGCGGCGAGCCGAAGTACAGCGTGTCTGCCATTATCCCGAAGTCTGATAAGGAAACCATTAAGAAGATTCAGGCAGCGGTGGAAGCTGCAAAGCAGGAATCTTTGTCAAAGTGGGGTGGCAAGATTCCACCGAATCTGAAGCTTCCTTTGCGTGATGGTGACATTGACCGACCGGAGGATGAGGCATACAAAGGCTGCTATTTCTTTAATGCCAACAGCAGACAGGCACCACAGGTGGTTGATAAGCAGGTACAGCCAATCCTGGATCAGACAGAAGTGTATTCCGGCTGTTACGGAAGAATCAGTGTAAACTTCTATGGCTACAACAGCAATGGCAACCGTGGTGTGGCAGCAGGACTTGGAAACATCCAGAAGTTGAAAGACGGAGAGGCACTCAGCAGCCGTACCAATGCAGAGGATGATTTTGAAGCAGTAGAGGATGAAGATTTCCTCGGCTAATGATAAGGGCGGTGTATGCCGCCCGTACATAGAGGAGTTGTTTTGATGAAAGAGACATGGACAGATATTCCCGGACTGGAAGGGAAATACCAGATCAGCAATATGGGGAGATACAAAAGGCTGTCCCGGTATATTCAGAGGAGAAGACTGCCGGAGGAGATTCTTCCTCTGAATCAGAGTCAGGTAAGGGAAGTCAAGGAAAGGCTCGGAAAAAAAGAACATGTATATGATATTGCTGACAGCATGGGGATTTCCAGAAAGACCGTCAGCAAGATTAAATCGGGAAGGAGTTACGCATGGGCGAAGTAGGATATAAAACACTGGCAATTGACATAGAGACCTTTTCCGATGTGGACTTAATCAAATGCGGGGTATATGCCTATGCGGACAGCCCTGCATTTGAAATCCTGCTATTTGCATACAGCTTTGATGATGAAGAAACAAAGATTATTGATTTGGCACAGGGCGAGCAGCTGACGGAAGAAATAAAAAATGCCCTGTTTGATGTGGGAATCATTAAGACAGCGTTCAATGCTAATTTTGAGCGTACATGTCTTTCAAAATATATGGGAGTCCGTTTATCTCCCGAATCGTGGGTTTGTACTGCAGTACAGTCGGCTATGCTTGCCCTTCCGCTTTCTTTGGAGGGTGTTGGGGCGGTTCTGGGGCTTTCTGAGCAAAAGCTGAAGGAAGGTAAGGACTTAATCCGCTATTTTTGTGTGCCTTGCAAACCGACCAAAACAAACGGTGGCAGGAGCAGGAACCTTCCATGCCATGCACCAGAAAAATGGGAACAGTTCAAGACGTACTGCATCCGTGACGTGGATGTGGAAAAAGGTATCCGGCAGAAACTGCATAAGTTTCCGATACCGGAATCCGAAATGGCATTTTACCGTTTGGATCAGGAAATTAACGACAGGGGAGTTTTAGTTGACAGGGAATTGGTAGAACAGTCGATTACCTGTGACCTGTTACATAAAGACATTGTGACGAACCGTGCCTATGAGGTAACGGGGCTTGAAAATCCAAATTCCGTATCGCAGTTGAAAGGATGGCTTTCAGAACGTGGAGTGGAAATCGACAGCCTATCCAAAGGAGCGGTTGCGGAGCTGATTGAGGATGCGGATGGGGAAGTGCTGGAGGCTTTAAAACTCCGGCTTCTCATGGCGAAAACATCGGTAAAGAAGTATGAAGCGATAGAGCGGTCAGTGTGTTCGGACGGAAGGGTACATGGATTGCTGCAGTTTTATGGAGCAAATCGTACCGGCCGGTGGGCAGGAAGACTGGTGCAGGTACAGAACCTTCCTCAGAATCATATCAGTGACTTGGAACTAGCACGTAGTCTTGTCAGAAGAGGGCGGTTCGAGGAATTGGAATTATTCTACGAATCCACACCAAATGTACTGTCTGAATTAATCCGTACTGCATTTATTCCAAAAGAGGGATGCAGGTTTATTGTTGCAGACTTTTCTGCTATTGAAGCAAGAGTGCTGGCATGGTTATCCGGGGAACAGTGGAGACTGGATGTATTTGCTACACACGGAAAAATATATGAGGCTTCGGCATCTGCCATGTTTGGTGTTCCAATAGAGGAAATTACAAAAGGATCTCCACTGCGACAAAAGGGAAAGATTGCGGAACTGGCTCTCGGATACGGAGGAGCAGTAGGGGCATTGACTTCAATGGGAGCCTTGGCAATGGGGCTTAGTGAAGAGGAACTGCCGGGACTGGTATCTACATGGAGAAATGCAAATCCGCATATTACACAGTTTTGGTGGGATGTAGATGAAGCAGCCGTGAGGGCAGTCCGTGAAAGGAAAGAAACACAGGTAGGACTGATTCGTTTTCAGTATGCTTCCGGTATTTTGTTTGCCATGCTCCCGTCTGGAAGGAAACTTGCCTATGTGAAACCGAGAATGGGTGTCAACAAATATGGCAGGGATGGATTGACTTATGAAGGTGTGGGAGAAAACAAGAAATGGGAAAGGATGGATACTTACGGGCCAAAACTAGTGGAGAATATCGTGCAGGGTACCAGCAGAGATATTCTGGCAGAAGCCATGATGAGATTGAAGAAAGCGGGATTCTCCATTGTATTTCATGTACATGATGAAGCGGTTCTGGAAGTGCCGGAAGGTGAATCATCCGTGGAAGAGGTGTGCAGGATTATGGCAGAGCCGCCTTCTTGGGTACACGGGCTTCCGCTTCGTGCTGATGGCTACGAGTGCCAATTTTATAAAAAGGATTAGGAGGGATTGCAGGATGAAACTGTATATTTCAACAGGAAATTCCCGAATGGAAAAGAAGTGGAATGGACAGGAGATGGAGTTTAGTGTGTTTTTGGAGCGTCTCTCTCATACTGTCCGCACCAGTGAAACGGTGGAGCAGTATCGGAAACTGAGCAAGGCAAAGCAGGATTCCATCAAGGATGTGGGTGGCTTTGTGCTTGGAAAGCTGAAGGGCGGTAGAAGAAAGAAAGCAAATGTATTATTCCGTTCCGGTCTGACTTTGGATATGGACTATGCCACAGAGGATATTGCAGAGCAGATAGAGATGTTTTTTGATTTCAGATGCCTGATCTACTCTACCCATAAACATACACCGGATAAGCCAAGGCTTCGTCTGATTATTCCGTTATCAAGGAACGTATCACCGGATGAATATGCAGCAGTAGCAAGAAAAGTGGCAGAGGATATCGGTATGGAGTTGTTTGATGATACAACCTACGAACCAAGCCGCCTCATGTATTGGCCTTCCACCTCTGCAGATGGAGAATTCTTTTTCTGTGATATTCCGGGAACATTTTTGAATCCGGATTCCGTATTAGAAAGATATGCGGATTGGAGGGACTCTTCTTCATGGCCTGTCAGCAGCAGACAAAAAGCAGTTGTCAGCAGGGAGATGAAGAAACAGGCTGATCCGCTATCGAAGGAAGGAATCGTAGGTGCGTTCTGCCGGACTTATTCGATAGAAGAGGCAATCCGTCTGTTTCTGCCGGATGTGTATCAGGAAAGCATGATGCCGGAGCGATTTGATTATATTCCGGCAGACTCACAGGCAGGTGTAGTGATTTATGAAGGGAAGTTTGCGTATTCCCACCATGCCACTGATCCGGCTTGTGGGAAGCTGCTGAATGCATTTGACATTGTCCGCATCCATAAGTTTGGGGAGCAGGATGATAAGGCAGAGGAAGGAACGGATGCAGGGAAATTGCCATCCTTTAAGGCTATGAGTGATTTTGCGGTGTCGGATGAACAGGTAAAGAGGACACTGGCAAAGGAAAGGGAGAAGGCAGCAAGTGAGGAATTCGATGCTGATACCGGGGAATGGCAGACCATGCTGGACTTGGATCGTCAGGGAAAAGTAAAAGACACACTTTCCAATATTGCAACGATTATTCGATTCGATGAGAATCTACAACCTATCGTATTTAATCAGCTGAAGAATGCACTGGATGTCATCGGGGAATTGCCGTGGGTACAGGTCAAAAAAGGATGGGGTGATGCAGATATTGCCTGTGCGAAGCTGTACTTTGAAAGGGTGTATGGGATTTGGTCACCTACCAAATTCAAAGATGCTCTGCTTGCAGTAGTGTCTTCCGAAAGACTTTATCATCCGGTCAAGGAGTATTTTTCCACGTTATCCTGGGATGGATGTAGCAGGATTGACAGTCTGCTGATTGACTATATGGGAGCAGAAAACACACCGTATGTCCGTGCAGTTACGAGAAAAACTCTGGTAGCGGCGGTAGCCCGTATTTATGAGCCGGGTATAAAGTTCGATTCCGTGTTGGTCTTAAACGGTCCGCAAGGATGCGGTAAGTCCACGTTCTTTGCAAAACTGGGAAAAGAGTGGTATTCGGATTCCCTTACGATTTCTGATATGAAGGATGGAAAAACTGCTGCGGAGAAGCTTCAGGGGTATTGGCTTTTGGAATTGGGAGAGCTTGCGGGTATCAAAAAGGTAGATGTGGAAACCGTAAAATCTTTTGTTACCCGGACGGATGATAAATACAGGCAGTCATATGGAACAACGGTGGAGAGCCATCCGAGAGAATGTGTGATTGTGGGAAGTACAAACTCAGAGGGCGGGTTTCTGCGTGATGTTACCGGAAACAGACGCTTTTGGCCTGTGCATGTTACCGGAAAAGGGAAGCATCGAGGATGGGATTTGACTACTGAGACGGTAGACCAGATTTGGGCAGAAGCGATTTCAATTTATAAAGATGGAGAAGAGTTGTATCTGAAAGGCAAGGAAGCTGCAGAGGCTTATGTGGCACAGCAGGAAGCAATGGAGTCTGATGAAAGAGAAGGCATTGTGGAGGATTACCTGGAGCGATTGCTTCCGGCAGACTGGGACACAATGGATTTGTATCAGAGACGTTCTTATCTTGGTGGTGGAGAGTTTGAAGCAGAAGGAAGAACCGGAACGGTAGTCAGAGAGAGATTCTGTCTAATGGAAGTCTGGTGTGAATGCTTTGGGAAGGAACGTCAGAATTTCCGAAAGACAGATTCTTATGAGTTAGAATCCATTATTCAAAAAATTGGTGGCTGGAAGAAGTATGAAGGGAATTCCTCCGGCAAAATGCGTATCCCCGGTTATGGTGTACAGAGGGTGTTTGTCAGAGTGAAAAAGGAAACCGCAGGAAACAAATGATGGGTTTCCGTGGGTGATTGGTAAGACGATAGGCAACAGATGTTGGAAACAGCCATGAAGTCAGCAGACAAAAGGGCTGTGTCGGTGCTGTTTCCAATGTTTCCACTTATATTTAATAAATGAAAATAAGCATAAGAGGACACGGATACACCCGTATATACGCATATGGGAGAATAGATGTTTTTGAAAGTGGAAACAGCAGAGGGAAACGGAGATGAGGTTTTGCGAGAAAGTGTAATTGAAAAGGCTCTGGTAAAAGAGGCAAAGAGCAGGGGCGGCATGGCGGTAAAGTTCGTGTCTCCCGGTTTCGATGGGGTGCCTGACCGTCTCGTTCTGCTTCCTGGTGGGAAGTGTGCATTTGTGGAATTAAAGGCACCGGGAAAAAAGCTGCGACCGTTGCAGGAAAAACGAAAACATCAGCTGGAAACTTTGGGGTTTTCCGTATATGTGATAGATGGATTGGAACAGATCGGAGGTGTGCTGCATGGAATTCAGACCACATAAATATCAGGACTATGCCAGGGAGTTTATTATCGGGCATCCGGTATGTGCTTTGATTTTGGATATGGGACTTGGAAAGACAGTCATTACCCTTACTGCTTTGTGGGAACTGGCACTTGATTACTTTGAGGTAGGAAAGGTTCTGGTCATTGCACCATTCCGTGTGGCACGGGATACATGGAAGGAAGAACTGGAAAAATGGGATCACTTGAAAGGACTGTCGGTGTCAGTGGTAGTCGGTTCTGAAAAAGAACGATTGGATGCTTTGAAAAAAAAGGCAAGCGTGTATGTAATCAACCGTGAAAATGTAGTGTGGCTTTGTGAGAAGCATCACTGGGATTTTGACATGATCGTGATTGATGAATTATCTTCCTTTAAATCCTATCAGGCGAAGAGGTTCAAAGCATTAAGACGATACCGACCGAAGGCAATCCGTGTGGTTGGTCTGACCGGAACACCGGGAAATCTTATGGATCTATGGGCTGAGATTGGAATTCTTGATATGGGGCAGCGACTTGGAAGATATATTGGTGCTTACCGTGACAGGTTCTTTCTGCCGGATAAGCGAAACAGGAACATCATTTATTCCTATAAACCGAGGGATGGTGCGGAAGAAGCAATCTACAATTTGATTTCTGATATCTGCATTTCCATGAAGGCAGAGGATTACCTTTCTATGCCGGAGTGTCTTTATCATCGGGTAGAGGTTCGGATGGATGAAAAAGAAGAGAAGCTGTACCGCCAGATGGAAAAGGATATGCTTTTGCCTTTTGAAGATGGGGACGTGGATGCGGTCAATGCAGCTGCTCTTTCCGGGAAATTACTGCAGATGGCAAATGGAGCAGTCTATGATGAGAACCACAAAGTCCGCCATATCCACGATAAGAAACTGGATGCTTTGGAAGATTTAATCGAGGCGGCAAATGGAAAGCCCGTATTAGTGGCTTACTGGTATCAGCATGATTTGGATAGAATTGTTGAGCGGTTTAAAGCTGTTCAATTAAAAGCAGCAGGTGACATCCGTAAATGGAAAGAAGGAAAAATCCCGGTGGCAGCAATCCATCCGGCATCGGCAGGACATGGTTTGAACATACAGGACGGGGGCCACATTCTGATTTGGTTTGGACTTACCTGGTCTTTGGAACTGTATATGCAGTGCAATGCCAGACTGTGGAGACAGGGACAGAGGGAAACAGTAATGATTTATCATATCATCAACAAAGGAACATTGGATGAAGATGCCATGCAGTCACTGGAACAGAAGGATTGTGGGCAGTCAGCTATCATAGATGCAGTAAAGGCAAGGATTGGAGGTGTGAACGGTGCGAGCAGAAAGGATGATTAAGGAATATCCGAATTTGAAAAGGGAACTATCGGTGTTGGAATTTCAGTTAAGCCGATGTGAGGGAATTGACTATGACACCGTCATATCTTCCCTTACTTTCTCTAAGCCGGAAGGGGAAAGAGTACAGACAAGCGGTGTTTCGGATGTGACTGCAAGAGCAGCACTTGCATACCGTAAGGTGGCAGACAGGATGAGTGATGAATGGTTATCTTATCTTGCCGGACAGTATGGACAGATAAAAGAGGAACTGGATTTTTTTGAACATGCTGTACGTGGACTTTCCGGGAAATTACCGGAAATTGTGTGGGATATGGCTGTGGAGCGTTTCACTTGGGAAGAACTGATGATGAAATATCATATCAGCCATACAATGGTGGCGAAATACCGGAAGAAAGCCATAAAGGAATTGGATGTGCTGTATGAGGAGAGGGACAGGCAGACGGAAAGTTTTATTTTGAGGTGAGGCAGTGAGACGAGGCGAGGTTTATTTTGTGGACTTTGGAAAAGACAAAACGACACATAAACAGTGTGGCATTCGGCCGGCTGTGATTGTGAGTAATAACCGGGGAAATGGTCATGGACCAACAGTAACGGTTGTTCCGCTTACAGGCAACATACATAAAAGACCTGAAATGCCAACCCATGTGCAGATACCGCTTTCAAGCTGTATTGGACTGAAAAGACCGAGCATGGCATTGGCTGAACAGGTCGATACTGTAGATAAGATAAAAGTAAAAGATAAAATCGGGGAAATACATGATAATCTTCTGATGGAGCAGATCACGGTTGCCCTTCAGATACAGATAGGGGTTTTTGAAGAATATAACTGATACCGGGTGGGATTGTGTGTCCCACCCTTAAATTATGCAACAGTTCGTTTCGTTAATCTTCATCTTTCATTTCTGGAATATGGCAGGAGCCAAGAAGCAGTTCTTTGCAGTCTGAAAAGCCGAGCATATAGGCAAGTTCTCCATAGCGTACCCAATTGGCACTGCGTTCATTGACATACTGGTCGATTAAACGCATCGTATCTTCCGGCAGATTAAGAGATGCCAGTTTGGCAGCATATTCATCTGCTTTTTCTTTTGTCTGCATAAACGCAGTATCTTCTTTTGTAATCTTGTGCAATGCTTCTCCCATTCGGGTATCCATCAGTTGATAAAGTACGGATTTGTTATCCATGTAATCGCTCCTTTCACCATGAGGTCATATTAACTCTGAATTGGTAAGTTATCAACCATAAAGATAGCATTACCGAATATTTAAAAGTTACCCCCTTTTGCTGCTTCGGTGGTGTACTAAAGGTGTACTAAGTGTGTACCGTCCGGTGTACTGACATGGAGTATTTTTCGTGGTATATTGTAGGCGTGAAAGATTAGATGTGGGCTGAATCCTGTGTGGTTTGGTCTTTTTTTCTGTCTTTTACATTGGTATGGGTACGGGCTTTATCCTTTCACCGTACCCGGTACATAAGAAAGGAGCGTGGTGCTATGCCAAGGAAACCAAAGAAACCATGTAAGCATCCCGGCTGTCCGAAGCTGGTGGAGGGAATGTACTGTGAAGAACACGCTTTGCTGCATGGGCAGGAGCGAGGGGATTCAGCAGTGCGAGGGTATGACAACAAGTGGAGAAAGGCAAGAGAAAGGTTTCTTAAATGCCATCCTCTTTGTGTTCAGTGTCAGAGGGAAGGAAGGCTTGTAAAAGCGACTGTGGTTGACCACATCAAACCGCATCGGGGTGATCCGATTTTGTTTTGGGATGAAAGGAACTGGCAGCCGCTTTGCAAGCACCACCATGATGTGAAGACAATGACCGATGACAGGTATCAGGAATATAAATATTGATTGTGTATCATACACAAGGGTGGGGGTATCAAATCTCCACAATCCTGTGCAGGATTGACCGCCGCCCCCTCAAACGTGAATTTTCGCAGAATTAAGCAGGGGGGATAGTCTGGTGGTGTGATATTTTTCGCAGAATGTGTTTAAATGCAAGGGGAATCCGTCAGAGAGTTTCGATAAAAAGTATAGAAAAACCGTGTTTTTAATGGGTAAAAAGGCGCAAAAAGAGGTGCTTTTTTACCCATTTTTTATGCCCGTTTGAATGGAAGGATGTGAAAGGATATGACGGAGCAGCAGGCAAAGCAGATAAGGGAAATGAGGGAGCAGGGGATTGGTTACCGTTCCATTGCTCTTACAGTAGGGCTGTCCCGTGATATTGTGAGGAACTTCTGTAAAAGCAGAGGGCTTTCCGGTTATGGTTCGGCACTGACAAAAAACATACAGGAACAGGTCATGCTTGGGAAAGCGTGTCTGTACTGCGGTAAGGAAATGAAACAGCCGGATACCGGAAGACCAAAGAAGTTCTGCTCAGATAAATGCAGACGGGAATGGTGGAAAGGACACCCGGAACGAATCAACAGAAAAGAGAGTGCCATGTACCCTGCGGTGTGTGTGCGTTGCGGTAAAGAGTTCTTAAGCTACGGTAACAGGAAAAGGAAGTATTGCAGTCATGACTGCTACATCAAAGCAAGATTTTGGGAGGTAGAAGATGAAGACAGCGAAGCTATCGGTTCTGCCGATTAAGGACTTAAATCCGGCAGAGTACAATCCCCGTAAAAAATTAAAGCCGGGGGACAAGGAGTATGAAAAGATTAAGCATTCCATTGAAGAATTTGGATTTGCTGACCCTGTAGTGGTTAATTCCGATATGACAATTATCGGAGGTCACCAGAGGGTAACAGTAGCAGCTGCACTTGGTTATACGGAAGTACCGTGTGCGATTGTGGAAGTCAGCAAAACTCAGGAAAAGGCACTCAACATTGCGTTGAATAAGATTTCAGGCGAATGGAATCAGGAACTGTTGGCGGATTTGATTCAGGACTTGCAGGACTCAGATTTTGATGTCGGGTTTACAGGCTTTGAACCGCCGGAGATTGAACAGCTATTTTCAAAGGTGCATGACAAAAAGGTAAAAGAAGATGATTTCGATGTAGAAGCAGAATTGAAAAAACCAACAGTGGCACAGACAGGTGATGTGTGGCTCCTGGGCAAACACCGTGTTATCTGTGGCGATTCTATTTTACCGGAAACATACAACATCCTTATGGATGGAAGGAAAGCAAATCTGATTCTGACAGATCCACCGTACAATGTAGATGTGGAGGAGACCGCCGGAAAGATTAAGAATGACAATATGGCAGATGAGGATTTTTATAGATTCCTCTTTGCTGCCTTTGTGAATATGGAACAGAACATGGAGGACGATGCTTCTATCTATGTATTCCATGCGGATACCGAAGGATTGAATTTCAGAAAGGCGTTTGCGGATGCCGGGTTCAAATTATCGGGATGTTGTATTTGGAAAAAGAATGCACTGGTGCTTGGACGCAGTCCTTATCAGTGGCAGCATGAACCATGTCTGTTCGGATGGAAGAAAGGCGGTAAGCATCAGTGGTATTCCGACAGGAAGCAGACCACCATTTGGGAATATGACCGTCCGAAGGCATCCAAAGACCATCCGACCATGAAGCCGATTGCTCTGATGGCATACCCGGTACAGAATTCTGCCATGATGGGATGTGTGGTTCTGGACCCATTTCTTGGTTCCGGTTCGACACTTATGGCTTGCGAACAGACAGGGCGCATCTGCTATGGTGTGGAATTGGAAGAGAAGTTTGTGGATGTCATCGTCAACCGCTATATGGAGATGAAAGGCTCTGCCGATGATGTTTTCGTTATTAGAAATAATGTGAAAATTCCATATCGGAATTTAGGGAAGGAAGGTGAAGCCAATGCAACAGCTAACCTTCCTTGATTTATGTTCAGGCATAGGCGGTTTTAGACTTGGTCTGGAATCTGCCGGCCATAAATGTATCGGTTACTGTGAATATGACAGGTTTGCGAGAGCTTCCTATGAAGCAATGTATGACACGGAAGGAGAGTGGAAAGCAGATGATGTCACAAAACTTAAATCAGAAGATGTACCCTATGCAGACATCTGGTGTTTCGGATTCCCATGCCAGGACATCTCCGTTGCAGGAAAACAGCGGGGACTTGTCGGAAAGCGAAGTGGAATATATTACAACATTATTGACCTCATCAAAGGCAAAGAAGAAAGTGATAAGCCCACATACCTTCTTGTTGAGAACGTTAAGAACCTGTTATCAATTAATTCAGGCTTCGACTTTGCCAGCGTTCTGTCTGAAATGGACGAAGCGGGGTATGACTGTCGGTGGCAGGTGCTTAATTCAAAAGACTTCGGAGTCCCCCAAAACAGGGAGCGTGTGTTCATTATCGCAAATCTTAGAAGCCGAGGTAGACGAGAAATATTACCTCTCTGCGGAGAAAACGCAGCAACTCTTAACCAACTTGTAGGTGGAATGCAGGGATACCGTGTGTATGGCACGGATGGCATATCAGCTACCCTCGTTGGAAATGCTGGAGGTGTGGGAGCCAAGACAGGCTTGTATCTTATGGGCAATCTGAATCCGAGTGGTCATGGGCAGGGTGGAAATGTCTATCATGAAGACGGAATTGCACCAACAGTTACTGTAAACAAAGGCTGTGGCACGAGGATATTTATTGATCAGAGCAACCATGCTCCAAAGCTGACGGAAAATGCCAGATGCATAACTGCAAGGTATACTTCTGGGATGGTAAATCATACTGCAATGAATTCTGCAGTTATGGAAGTGCATCCGGTTCTGACACCGGAACGTATGGAGAAAAGGCAGAATGGCAGACGGATGAAAGAAGATGGAGAGCCGATGTTTACGCTTACCTCCCAGGACAGACATGGTGTGTTTGTGTGTGAGAAAGTGCAGCAGAATGAGGAAACCATGCTCCGTGTCAGAAATGGTACAAAACAGGGGTATGACGAAGCACACGTTGGTGATGGTATCAGCCTTGCATATCCTGAGAGCGATACCAGAAGGGGAAGGGTTGGAAAAGGCTGTTCCCAGACATTAGATTGCTCCGGGCAAATGGGGACTCTTATGAAGTGCGGAAGAATCCGCAGGCTTACACCGAGGGAGTGCTTCCGTCTGCAAGGTTTCCCAGATGTTTTATTTGATAAAGCAGCATCTGTTAATTCGGATGCACAGCTTTACAAACAGGCAGGGAATGCGGTGACCGCTACTGTGGCATTTGCGGTGGCAATGTCACTACCGGAATCACGGGAAAATTAGTGAATAAATAACTTGCTATTTCCTCCATTTAGAGTGATATATGTAGTACCAAATTGAATGGAGGAAAAGCAAATGAAGGTAAAAACAACAGTAGAAAACAGAAAAGACGTTGTGAAAGCGATGGAGGAAATCCTTAATGTAAAAGCAAAATATCAGGGACCACCATCCTTCGGATACACGGTCGGAGAATATACGGTGGATCGTGATGGCAACGTGGAACATGAATCCGAGGAGGCAGCACTTACCATGCAGAATGAATTAGTGGCGAGAGGTCTTGCAGAAAGAGAAACAGACAGACTTAGCATTGGGATTCCGATAGAGGGATTTACGGCAGAGGGGATTAAAAACCTTATTTACATGATTCATAGCAAACAGTACCTTTTGGAAAAGGCGGTCGGAAAAGAAGTATTCAGAATTTCCGATAAGCTGGTAGAGAGACTGGATGCGGAAGAAAACATACCGCTTGAGCAAGTGATACAGATTGCGGAAGAAGAAAGTATAGAGGGGCTTGCCTTTGAGGATGACAGAATATGTTTCTGCGGATTTCCGCTGAACGAGGATGAAGCGAGAGCCTATGCTGAATTGGCGGCTTGCATGGTAAAGACGGCAAAGGAAGCAAAGCGAGTAAGTCCAAAGGCTACCATCGAAGAAAATGAAAAATATTACATGAGAGTCTGGCTTGTCAGAATCGGTCTTGGAGGTAAGGACGGAAAGGACACAAGAAAGGTATTTCTTTCCAGACTGAAAGGGCATACCGCATTCCGAACCGAGGAAGATAAGGAAAAATGGAAAGAACGAAACAGTAAGAAATCCACCGAATCTGCTGAATAGCAGAGGGGTGGATTTTGCCATAAAATACACAATTTCATATGGATATGAGCAGTAAATATTTGTGTACATTATGCCTCCGAATTAACTGGATAATATGTGCTTTTAGAGCGAATATGTACCTACCGAAAGGGAAAACAAACAGCCGAAAGGAAGGTACATAGAATGAACGAAAAAACAAGAATTCAGATTGAGGAAATGAAAAAGCAGACCATTGGGGTTGAGGTTGAGATGTACAACATCACAAGGGAAAAGGCAGCGAGAACGATTGCAGAGTATTTTCATACCGAAGGAACGGTAAAGTACATTGGAGGAAGCTACAGCGCATGGGCATGCAAGGACAATAAGGGAAGAGAATGGAAAATCACAAGAGATTCAAGCATTCAGGCAGCTTCCGATGACGAGAAGGCAGAACTTGGAACCCCGATTCTTACCTACGAGGACATTCCGGATTTGCAGGAGATTATAAGACAGCTGAGACATAAGGGAGCAAAAAGCGACCCTGCCCACATGTGCGGAGTACACATTCACATCGGATTGAATGGCCACACTCCAAAGAGCCTCAGAAACCTTGCGAACATCATGGCAAGCCACGAAAGCCTTTTGATTTCCGCAATGAGACTTGACCGAAACCGAATCAACAGATACTGCAGAACGGTTGACCCTTCCTTCCTTGAAAGGCTGAACAGAAGAAAGCCAAAGACAATGGAACAGCTTGCAGACATTTGGTACGAAGGAGTATGGGGCAGCAGAAATCAGCATTACAACGATTCAAGATACAGAATGCTGAATTACCACGCTTGCTTCACACATAAAACCATCGAGTTCAGATGTTTCCAATTTGCCAACGCTGGCAACGGAAGAAAGGGCGGTTTACACGCAGGAGAACTTAAGAGTTACATACAGCTTTGCCTCGCACTCAGCCAGATGGCGAAAACGGTAGCGAGTGCCAGCCCGAAACAGCCACAGGTTGAAAATCCAAAATACGCAATGAGAACATGGCTTTTGAGACTCGGCTTCATCGGAGATGAATTTGCAACAGCAAGAGACATCCTTACCAAAAACCTTGAAGGGGATACAGCCTTCAGACACGGCAGAGCAGCTTGAAGGATTCAGCTTTGAGGCCCACCGACCGCTTCGGCGGTCTTAAGGTGGTAGAAGGGAAGAACCCTTCAGAAAGGATGGATGAATATGAATAAATATTATTTAGCCTATGGCAGCAACCTGTCAATGGCACAAATGGCACAGAGATGTCCCGATGCAGTATATGTGGGGACAGCAGAACTTAAGGATTATCAGCTTCTTTTCAAAGGAAGCCAGTCAGGAAGTTATCTGACGGTTGAGCCAAAGAAGGGAAGTACGGTTCCGGTTTTGGTTTGGCGGATTAGTGAAAGGGATGAACATTACCTCGACCGCTACGAAGGTTGCCCATCATTTTATTACAAGAAAATGATGAGGGTGGAAATACAACCCTTTATTGGCGAGAAGGTAAACGGTGGAACGGAAGCAATTATTTATATCATGCATGAGGACAGACCGCTCGGATGCCCGACAAAGCATTATTATGATGTTTGCCTTGAGGGGTACTGCCGATTTGGATTTAAACAGACGGTTCTTGAACAGGCTCTTTACGACAGCGTTGGAAAAAGAGTCGGACAGCATTTACTGAAGGAGGTCGGATATTATTATGAGTAGCATGAGATTTCCAAGCAGAGAAGAAGTGGAGAAGGTGCGGAATGAGTATCCTAAAGGATGCCGTGTGGTTCTTGAGCGGATGGATGATATGCAAGCACCGCCAATTGGAACGGAAGGAACAGTAAGGGGTGTGGATGACACAGGTTCCATAATGGTTAAATGGGATAACGGCAGCAGTCTTCATGTAGTTTATGGGGAAGACCGATGCAGAAAAATTTAGGAGGCAGATATGGAGCAGATAACAACCATTTGCTACGGGAAAAAGGATACATGGCAGTCAAGGGAGGAGGCACAAGCCTTCTTCCTGAAAGCGATGGCAGGTTCGGAAGGAAGCGAGCAGGAGAGATATGCCACCATATATACACAGCTTTGTCTGGGAATGACTGAGTGCAGGGATGAGGTGGACTGATGACAGAAAAAATAAAAGAGCAGATACTTGCTGTCAGGGCTACGGGGCGAACCAATATGTTTGACACGAATATGGTTCAGGTAATTGCCGATGAGATGAAGTTTTATGAACTTGTGGTTTTTATTGAGGAACACAAGGGAGATTATGCAAAATTTATACTGACAGGCGAGTGCTAATATACACAATATCCAGCCTTATTGTTTGGTACATTTACAGGCAGATAAGACTGGATATATCTGTCTTTTAGAGCGAATATGTACCTACCAAAAGAAAACAAGGAGGGCATTAGCCATGACAGAATTTACAACGATGGAAAAGTTACAGATGAAGGTTGGACCAAGCGGAGCGGTTTTGAAATATGGAGAAAAGGTTCTTGTAACCTGCGAAACCTACTACGGATTTACCGCAGAAGTTTACGAGTTTGTTGAGACTCCAGAGGAAACCGGACTTGGATATATCGAATGCAGACTTAGCCTTATTGAAAAGGCAGAGAAGCATTTTGAAGATGGCGGACACGCCATTGCATGGTGCATCAGCAGGGATTAGGAGGGAAGCACAATGAGTGAGATTATTTTTTCCTACAACCACACAAGATGCCATGCACTCAAAGTCAAGGGCTTATTGGGTGGCGAGGTGTACATCGGAGAAATGGGTGGATTTGAAATATATCAGATTGATCCGCATGCATTATTCGACCAATTTGGATTTGTGGCGGTTAAGAAATAATTGAATTATATGGATGAGAGCTTCTTCGGAGGCTCTTTTTTGATGCCATGAAACGGAGGTGAGGACAGTGGCACAGAGAGGACGTAAGCCAAAGCCTACGGCAGTAAAGGTGTTGGAGGGCAATCCGGGCAAGAGAAGCCTTAATACGGCCGAACCGAAGCCCGAAAAGAAAGCACCACGTTGTCCGTCATGGCTTGAGGATGAGGCAAAAAAAGAATGGAAAAGGATGAGCAAGCAGCTGGAACAGTTGGGGATTCTCACGGAGATTGATATGGCTGCCTTTGCCGGATACTGTCAGGCATATGCAAGGTGGAAAGAAGCAGAGGAATTTATCACGCAGCACGGAACGATTGTGAAGACTCCGAGTGGCTATTGGCAGCAGGTGCCACAGGTATCCATTGCACAGACCTATCTTAAGATTATGAATAAATTTTGTGAGCAGTTCGGACTTACTCCTTCTGCGAGAAGCAGAATTGTTGCAGATACAGCTGAGGACAAAGAAAGTGATGAGATGGAACTTCTCTTGATTAAGGGAGGTGGCAGATAATGTATGATGTGACAAAAGCGGATCATGCGGTCAACTTTATCAATTGTCTGAAGCACACCAAAGGGAAATGGAGGGGAGTTCCGTTTGAACTTCTCTCCTGGCAGGATGAGATTATCCGCACATTATTCGGTACGGTTAAGGAAAATGGCTACAGGCAGTACAATACCTGCTACTGTGAGATTCCGAAGAAAAATGGAAAGTCGGAACTGGCGGCTGCCATTGCATTATATATGACCTGCGGTGACGGGGAATGGGGAGCAGAAGTGTATGGCTGTGCTTCCGACCGCCAACAGGCATCTATTGTATTTGATGTGGCTGTGGATATGGTGGATCAGTGTCCTGCTCTGAAAAAGAGAATTAAACCAGTGATGTCGGTTAAGAGGCTTGTGTATAAACCGACCAACAGCTTCTATCAGGTGTTATCAGCTGAAGCATATACCAAGCATGGTCTGAACGTACACGCTGTTATTTTTGATGAACTTCATGCACAGCCGAACAGAGAACTTTTTGACGTTATGACAAAAGGCTCCGGTGATGCCAGAACACAGCCTTTATATTTTCTGATTACTACAGCCGGAACAGACAGAAATTCGATTTGCTTTGAACAGCACCAAAAAGCTGTTGACATTATAGAGGGCAGAAAAATTGACCCGACATTCTATCCCGTGATTTATGGTGCATCCGATGAGGATGACTGGACGAGCGAAGCCACATGGTATAAAGCCAATCCTTCCCTTGGAGAAACCATCGATATTGAAAAGGTTCGAAATGCCTATATCAGTGCAAGAGAAAATGCTGCAGAAGAGAATATCTTCCGGCAGCTTCGATTAAACCAATGGGTAAAACAGTCCACCCGTTGGATGCAGATGGATAAATGGGATGCGTGTGCATTCCCCGTAAATGAGGAGGAACTTATCGGAAGAACCTGCTATGGCGGTTTAGACCTTTCGAGTACATCGGATATCACTGCATTTGTACTTGTGTTTCCACCAAGAAATGATGAAGAAAAATACATTATTTTACCATATTGCTGGATACCGGAAGATAACATGAGACTCCGTGTCAGAAGGGACCATGTTCCTTATGATGTGTGGGCAGCAGAAGGGTGTCTGGAAACTACGGAAGGAAATGTCATTCATTATGGTTTTATAGAGAAGTTTATAGAGGAACTTGGAACGAAGTACCACATAAAAGAAATTGCTTTTGACCGTTGGGGTGCAACACAGATGGTACAGGATTTGGAAGGAATGGGATTTACCGTTGTTCCTTTCGGACAGGGGTACAAGGATATGAGTCCGCCAACAAAGGAGCTTATGAAACTTACTCTTGAGGAGAGAATTGCCCACGGTGGGCATAAGGTTCTCCGTTGGATGATGGACAACGTGTATGTCAGACAAGACCCTGCCGGAAATATCAAAATGGATAAAGAAAAATCTACAGAGAAAATTGATGCTGCAGTAGCAACCGTCATGGCCCTTGACCGTGCAATCCGTAATCAGGGAAGTGATGGCAGTGTGTACGATGCCAGAGGAATTCTGGTGTTTTAGGAGGATGACATGATTTTGGTCAGCATATTAGGCTTCTTTCTCATAAGGGAAGCAATCAATCAGGCATTGGAGGGATAGCAGATGGGAATAAAAAGTTTGTTTGGTTTCGGTCAGGCGAGGGATAAGCCTGTACGGAATTACAGCAATGGTGAGTATACATTCAATTTCGGACGAAGCACCAGCGGAAAGAGTGTCAATGAAATAACTGCTATGCAGACCACGGCAGTTTACGCATGTGTGAGGATTTTGTCAGAGGCGGTTGCATCGCTTCCAATTCATGTATACAGATACAAAGACGGTGGGAAGGAAATGGTTTGTGACCATCCACTTTATACGTTGCTCCATGATGAGCCAAACCCGGAGATGACTTCATTTGTGTTCAGAGAAACACTGATGAGTCATCTTTTAATTTGGGGAAATGCATATGCACAGATCATACGAAACGGGAAAGGCGAGGTGCTTTCTCTGTATCCGCTGCTTCCCAACAAGATGAGTGTGGAGAGGGACAGTAATGGAGTGCTGTATTATGTGTATTCTCGTTATACAGATGAGAATCCCAACATGAAAAAGATGGGAGATATCACCTTAAGGCAGGAGGATGTGCTTCATATTCCCGGACTTGGATTTGATGGTCTCATCGGATACTCACCTATTGCAATGGCAAGGAATGCTGTCGGTATGACGATGGCCTGTGAGGAATATGGTGCCAGTTTTTTTGCTAATGGTGCAAATCCCGGTGGTGTGTTGGAGCATCCGGGTGTGTTGAAAGACCCGGCAAAGGTAAGGGATTCTTGGAATGCAGTGTATCGTGGAACGACCAATGCTCACAAGATTGCCGTACTTGAGGAAGGGATGAAATATCAGCAGATTGGTATCCCACCAGAGGAGGCGCAGTTCCTGGAAACAAGAAAGTTTCAGATTAACGAAATCGCAAGGCTGTTTCGGATACCGCCACATATGGTCGGTGATTTGGAAAAAAGCAGTTTTTCTAATATTGAGCAGCAGTCCTTGGAGTTTGTGAAATACACACTTGACCCGTGGGTAATCCGATGGGAACAGGCACTTAAAAAATCCCTTTTTCTGCCGGAAGAGAAAAAAGAGTTTTTTATAAAGCTGAATGTGGATGGTCTGCTCCGTGGAGATTATCAGAGTCGAATGAATGGTTACGCCATCGGCAGACAGAATGGTTGGCTGTCAACCAATGATATCCGTGAAATGGAAGATATGAATCCATTACCGGAAGAGGAAGGTGGGAATCTGTATCTTGTGAACGGTGCGATGACAAAGCTGAAGGATGCAGGAGCATTTGCCAAAGAGGGAACGGAAAGCACGTCAGAGGAAACCGAACCGCAGCAACCACCAGACAATAGAAACAGAGGAGGTCTACGATGAAACGAAAGTTTTGGAACTGGGTCAGAAATGAGGGGGAAAGAACCCTCTTTTTAAATGGGGAAATCTCAGATGAAACATGGTACGGGGATGAGGTTACTCCTAAGTTATTTAAGGACGAACTGTTATCCGGCGAAGGGGATATTACCGTATGGATAAACAGTCCGGGCGGTGATGTGTTTGCAGCTGCCCAAATCTACAACATGCTGATGGACTATAAAGGCAATGTGACTGTGAAGATTGACGGTCTTGCTGCTTCGGCAGCCTCCGTGATTGCAATGGCAGGAACGAAAGTGCTGATGAGTCCGGTGGCAATGATGATGATCCACAACCCGGCTACGATAGCCATTGGAGATACAGCAGAGATGAAAAAGGCAATCGAAATGCTTGACGAAGTCAAAGAATCCATTATGAATGCCTATGAAATCAAAACCGGATTGAACCGCACGAAAATCTCACATCTGATGGATGCAGAGTCCTGGTTCAATGCAAAGAAAGCTGTGGAACTAGGGTTTGCGGATGAAATTCTCTTTGATAAAGGCAAAGAGGAAAATCCGGAAGAAAAGGAAGAAGAGAAGGAAGAGGAATTGGAAGCCATCCTGTTTTCAAGGTCGGCTGTTACCAATTCCTTTTTTAATAAGCTGATTCCCGGAAAGCCGGAGAAAAAGGTAAACATTAGCGAGCTTGAAAAGAGGCTCAGTCTGTTAAAGCCATAAGGAGGGCAATGAATATGAGTACAGTATTGGAATTAATGGAAAAGAGAAAGAAAGCATGGGAAACTGCCAAGGCATTTTTAGATTCCAGAAGGGGCAGTGATGGTCTGATTTCTGCAGAGGACAATGCGACCTACGAAAGAATGGAAGCGGATGTGGTGGCACTCGGGAAGGAAATCGAGAGATTGCAGAGACAGGCTGCCATTGATGCGGAACTGGCAAAGGCTACTTCCGAACCAATCAAGGATAAGCCGGGCATGAAGCCGGGGGATAAGGGGAGCGGACGTGCATCTGCTGAATACCAGACTGCATTCTGGAATGCGATGCGTAAGAAGAACTATTACGATGTCAATAATGCACTTTCCATCGGGGAAGATGCCGAGGGCGGTTATCTTGTGCCGGATGAGTTTGAAAGAAAATTAGTGGAAGGACTGGAAGAGGAGAGTTTCTTTCGTTCTCTTGCAACCGTAATCAGAACTTCCAGCGGTGACCGCAAGATTCCGATTGTTACGGGTAAAGGCGAAGCAGCATGGATTGACGAGAACGGACAGTTCCCTGAATCCGATGACAGCTTCGGTCAGACATCCATCGGAGCATATAAACTTGCTACCATGATTAAAGTATCGGATGAACTTTTGAATGATAGTGTATTTGACGTTCAGGCATATATCGTGAAAGAGTTTGCAAGACGTATCTCCACAAAGGAAGAGGAAGCATTCTTTGTTGGTGACGGTACCGGAAAACCTGTCGGTATTTTCAATGCCACCGGAGGCGGAGAAGTTGGTGTTACAACTACGACAGCTAACATCACATTTGATGATGTCATGGATCTGTTCTATTCCTTAAAGGCTCCTTACCGTAAAAATGCGAAATGGATTTTGAACGATTCCACAGTTAAGGCACTCCGTAAGTTAAAGGATTCTAACGGAAATTATATCTGGCAGCCTTCTGTGTCTGTAGGTGTACCGGATATGATTTTGAACCGTCCTTATTACACTTCCACATTTGCACCGGAAGTGGCAGCAGGAGCCACACCTCTTGCATTCGGTGATTTTTCTTATTACTGGATTGCAGACCGTGAGGGAAGAAGCTTCAAACGTCTGAATGAACTTTATGCAACCACAGGACAGGTTGGTTTCCTTGCAAGCCAGAGAGTGGATGGAAAGCTGATTCTTCCTGAAGCTGTGAAACTGCTTAGTATGAAGTCTGCGTAAGATAGGGGGATGAGGGTATGCTTGTGACCGTGGATGAAGCGAAATTATATCTGCGTTTGGATGGCACGGAAGAGGATGCCCTCATTCAGACGCTTTTGGAGACAGCAGAAAGTCTGTGTCAGGATATTGTAAGAACAGATTTTGATGAAATGGAAGAAGTGCCGGAGATTGTGAAAGTTGGAATCCGTTATGCTGTGACCTATTTATATGAAAACAGGGAAAAGGCAGACTTTGATGAGTTGACTAGGATGCTTAAATTTCTACTGTACAGTGTGCGGAAGGAGGAATTCTGATGCAGGTCGGAAGGATGAGATACCGCATAGAAATACAGGATTATAAAAGTACACAGGATGCAGACGGGTTTGAAACAAGGGAGTGGATGACAGTCCATACGGTATGGGCAGACATCGCTCCCGTTTCCGGTAAAGAGTATATGGCTTCCAACAAAGAGACCGCAGAAATCACAAATAAAATATACATCCGATTTCGTTCAGGCATTAAATCTACCATGAGGATAAAACACAGGGACAGGATTTTTGAAATTGAGTCCGTGCTTGGAGATAAGCGGAGCGGAATGCTTACCATTATGGCGAGGGAGGTAGAGTGATGGCAAAAATGACATTCAAACTGCCAGAGGAAACCATACGAAAGATGGAAGCACTGGGCAGCCATTATGATGCAGTCACAAGTGCAGTATTGGAAGAAGGGGTAAAGCCATTGTACGATGCTGCGAAACAGAGCCTTTCTTCCGTTATTGGACAGGGGACAAAAGAACCATCGGAATCAACAGGTGATTTACTTGAGTCTCTGTCTGTTACGAAGCCTTACCAGTCTGCAGATGGGAATTGGAACATAAAGGTGGGCTGTATCGGTTATGACAGAAAAGGAGTACCCAACCCACTGAAAGCAGCTGTTTTGGAGCATGGTCGTTCTAATCAGCCGGCCAAGCCGTGGGCGAAGCCGGCCGGCAGAAAGGCGAAGAAGGAATGCATCAAAAAGATGCAGGAAGCATTGGATTCGGAGGTGGAGAAATTATGAGTCTGAACAGCCGAATCATAAAGGCATTAGAACCTATGAAACTGAAAGTGACGGTTTCGGAGCATCCGGTTAATGATGAGGAAGGAAAACCTCAACAGCCGGATGCTTTTTTGGTAATCATACCCGGAACGGATGATTTCCCAGTATGTGCAGATGACCGACCAATCGTAGAGACAGAGGAAGTTGAACTGGCACTTTACTGCAAAGGAAATTATCTGAAGATGAGGGATGAGATTACCACAAGACTTCTGGATGCTGACATTACGATTGTATCCAGAAAATATATGGAGTTTGAAAAAGAAACAAAATACCACCATTACATTTTTGAAGTAATGGGAATAAGCGAATAGGAAGGAGGATTTGCCAATGGCAACCATCGGTCTTGATAAATTATTTTATGCGCCTATTACAGAGGATGAAAATGAAGAGGAAACCTATGGTACTCCGGTGCAGCTTGCAAAAGCGATTTCTGTGGAGTTGTCTGTAGAACTTGCAGAAGCAGTGCTGTATGCGGATGACGGGATTGCACAGATCATCAAGGAATTCAATTCCGGCACACTGACACTTGGTGTGGATGACATCGGACTTTCCGCAGCATCAGAACTGACAGGTGCAGAGATTGACAGCAATGGTGTATTGGTTTCCACATCGGAGGATGATGGCAAACCTGTAGCAGTCGGCTTCAGGGCAAAGAAAGCAAACGGAAAGTACCGTTATTTCTGGTTATACCGTGTGAAGTTTGCAGTTCCGGCTACCAATCTGGAAACAAAGGGGGAATCCATCAACTTCCAGACACCAAGCATTGAAGGAACGGTAATGCGCAGAAATAAGGTGGACGGAAAGGGCAGACATCCGTGGAAAGCGGAGGTCAGTGAGGATGATTCCGGTGTAAATACAACAACTATCGGAAGCTGGTATAAAGAGGTTTACGAGCCTGCTTATACAACTGAAGCATCAAATGTATCGGAAGATGATGCATAGGAGCCGGGTAACCGGGATTTGAAAGGAGAAGCAGTATGTACAGTTTAGAAGATAGAAGTCAGGTTATTACAATCGGTGGTGTGGAACACAAGTTGATTCTTACCACCAAAGCAACAAAGGATATTACCAAGCGGTATGGCGGTTTGGAGAAACTCGGTGACAAGCTGTTGAAGAATGCAACGATGGAGGAATCGTTGGGAGAGGTTATTTGGCTGATTGCGTTGCTGGCAAATCAGGAAATCCTCATCCATAATTTACAGCACAGGGATGAACCGAAACCGCTTCTTACAGAAGATGAAATAGAACTTCTTACCAATCCGTATGAACTGGCAGAATATAAGGATGCAATCATGGCAGCAATGTTAAAAGGCACGAAGCGTCATGTGGAATCCATGCCGGAGAAAAATGAAAAGGGAAACGCACAGACCGGGCAGAGCCACCAGAAGTGAGCTTTGCCCGGTTCGTGTATATCGGAGTAACACAGTTACGGAAACCGGAAGAGGAAGTGCTTTTGACACCGCTTGGCGAACTCATGGATCAATGGGAACTTCATAAACAGTTTCTTGGAATTGCGAAGCCTAAGAGGGAGGTTTTCATTGAGGATATCATACCGGAAGGCATCTAAGGAGGTGTTTGGATGGCTGAGAGTTTCGGTGTCAAGATGGGAGTTGAGGGCGAGAAGGAGTTTAAAAATGCCCTAAAGGAAATCAACTCCGCTTTCAAGGTGCTTGGTTCAGAAATGAACCTTGTCACATCGCAATTTGATAAAAACGATAAATCCATCCAGTCCTTAAGTGCAAGAAACGGTGTGCTGACGAAGGAGATAGAAGCACAGAAAAATAAGGTGCAGACGTTACAGGCAGCACTTGAGAATGCTTCATCTTCTTTTGGGGAAGCGGACAGCCGAACCAGAAGCTGGCAGATACAGCTGAACAATGCACAGGCTGATTTGAATAAAATGGAGTCTGAATTGAAAGCTAATGAGGATGCCATTGACAGACTGGGACAGGAGATGGAGGAAGCAGAAGAACAGACGGAGGATTTTGCAGAATCACTTTCAGACAGCGGAGATATGGCAGAGGATTCATCCGGTAAGTTCGAAAAGGTCGGTTCTGTTGTCGCAGGAGTCGGCACGGCTATCGCAGCAGCGGCGGCTGCCATTGGTGCTGCCGTGGTGGCAGCAAGCGTGGAACTGGTAAAACTGGGTGATGAATATAATAAGGCGGTCAATCAGATATCCGCATCCACGGGAGCAACAGGCACGGAATTGGAAGAACTTGGTGCAATCGCACAGAAAGTCTATACCAATAATTTTGGTGACAGCCTTGAGGATGTAGCAGAGGGATTATCCGTTGTACAGAAAACAACCGGACTTGTGGGGGATGAGTTACAGAAAGCCACAGAGTCCGGTTTTGCTTTGCGTGATACCTTCGGATATGATCTTCAGGAATCGGCCCGTGCTGCCAATGCACTGATGAAGAACTTTGGTGTGACAGCAGAGGAAGCATATAACATCATTGCAGTCGGCGCACAGAACGGTGCAGACCAGAACGGGGATTTGCTCGATACCTTAAATGAATATTCCGCACAGTATTCCGCATTGGGATTGTCAGCGGATCAGTTTGTTACCGGACTTATCAATGGTGCAGAAGCAGGTGTTTTCTCCATTGATAAAGTCGGTGATGCCGTTAAGGAATTTAACTTAAGGGCAAAGGACGGAAGCAATACAACTATAGAAGCATTTCAGGCACTTGGGATGAATGCAGATGAAATGACGAAACGGTTTGCTGCCGGAGGAGAGAGTGCCGAGGAGGCCTTCTTCGAAGTTGTGAATGCCTTAAATAATATGGATGACCCGATAGCAAAGAACACGGCTGCGGTTAATCTGTTCGGTACACAGTTTGAAGATTTACAGGCAAATGTACTTCCCGTGCTTGCCGGGATGAAAGATGGGGCGGCTGCAAGTTATGATGCCCTGTCACAAATTAATGAAATAAAATATGCGGATTTGGATTCTGCATTGGAGGGAACAAAACGCTCCATTGAGGGTGTGTTCCTACCAACGGTAAGCCAGATGTCCGCAGGAATAACAGATGTATTTTCCACACTGGGAAATGCAATCAATGAAGCAAACGGAGATTTCAGTCAGATAAGTGTGGCAATCGGAACAGCCATAGGAGATGTGGCAGCCATTATCACAGAGCAGATGCCGATGTTCCTTGAGTTGGGACTTAATATCGTGACCTCTATCGGAGGTGCGATTCTGGAAAATCTGCCGATTTTGATTGAATCTGCGACAAATATTGTGCTGACTATTCTGAATTCACTGATAGCCGCCCTTCCTCAGATAACCGAGGGCGCTTTGCAGTTGGTGCTTACACTGGTCAACGGAATTTTAGCGAATTTGCCACAGTTGGTCGAGGCTGCGATTCAGATGATTGTCACACTGGCAACCGGAATCGGAGAGGCACTGCCACAGTTGATTCCGACCATAGTCGATGCGGTGATTTTAATATGCACCACTTTGCTGAACAATATGGATAAAATTCTGGATGCCGCTTTTTCCATCATTACCGGATTAGCCCAGGGACTTCTGAATGCACTGCCGAAATTGGTGGCTGCTTTGCCTCAGATTATTTCGTCCATCATCAATTTCATAACCACAAATCTGCCTAAGATTATTGAGATGGGTGTTAAATTGGTGGTTCAGCTGGCGGTTGGATTGGTTAAGGCGATACCACAGCTGGTGGCAAGTTTACCTCAAATCGTGACAGCCATTATTTCCGGTATTGGAAAAGCTGCGACCTCTATTGTGAGTGTCGGAAAGAATATCGTGACCGGACTTTGGAGTGGTGTTTCTTCCATGATTTCGTGGGTAAAGAACAAGATTTCCAGTTTTGTTGGGGATATCGTTGGCGGTATCAAGAGCCTGCTCGGTATCCATTCACCATCCCGTGTGTTTGCCGGAATTGGTGACAACATGGCCAAAGGTCTTGGCGAGGGCTTCACAGATGAAATGGATAAGGTGTCAAAGGATATTAACAATGCCATTCCTACAGACTTTGATGTAGATGCAAGAGTGGGAGCGAATACACAGACTTCCGGTTCGGGAAGTGGCGGAACGGTGATTACTTATACCGGCCCGCTTGTGAGTGTAGCACAGATGGTAGTACGAAGTGAGGATGATATCCGAAAGGTATCACAGGGACTGTATAACCTGATGCAGTCGGGAACGAGGGCACAGGGAATTATACCAATCACCTAAGAAGGAGGAGAAGCATGGGATTTTCATTTCAGGGAATTCATTCGAAGGAAAAAAAGCTGAAAGCAAGAATTACGGGATATCCCATGCTTCCGGCTTTTAGAAATAATACGGAAAGCATACCGGGAAGGTCAGGGATACTGGATTTTGGAATGGAGTATTCTGAGCGTATCATTCCGGTGGAATGTTCCGTGTTCCCGGAGCAGGATTTTTCTGCTCTGGTACATAGAATAGATGAAATTAATGGGTGGCTGAATCCGTATAGAGGGGTTCAGCCATTGATTTTTGATGAATATCCGGACAGATATTTTATGGCGAGACTGAATACGGAAATCAGCATGGAAAGAGTATCACGGACAGCAGGTACGTTTTCTTTGGAGTTTATCTGTCCTGATCCATTCGGTTATGCCGTAGAGGATGAGGTGTTTTCTATCGCAGCAGAGGGCAAGACCACTGTAAACAGACAGAAGGGCAATCTTATATCTGAACCGATTTTCGAATTAAAAGCGGTCATGGACAGCACCTCTTCCTATGTGGATATCGAAGTAAATGGGGAGTTGGTTCGTGTGAAAGGAAAACTTGCGGAGGGAGAAACCTTTGTGCTTGATACGTCAAAGCTGACAGCCAAAGTGGTGGATTCGAATACTGGGGAGACGTTGAGAAACGGTCTTTCACAGCTTGATGAGTTAGTGTTCCCGGAACTGAATCCGGGAGGCAATGAGGTTCGGGTTTCTGTAAGTGGTGCAGCCTTTACGGAGCTTATGATACAGGGAAGGAGCAGGTGGGTGTAATGGGATTAAAACTGCTTGTAAATGCAACTGAAGATTTCACAGGCGAATTTCGGAAAACAGCCAATACACAGGCACAGTGGAAAATGAATGATTCACCGAGTGGTGATGATACAACTCTGCACGATTCGTCCGGTCATGCGAGAAATTTTACCATCAATGGCTGGTCGGGAACAACAGCATCTACCCGTGCCGGAAAACTTGGGAAATTTTTTCGGTTCAATACCGTAAATCCGGCAACGGAAAAAACACATCTGAGGGCAACGAATACGGGGGATTTCTTCACAGCATTGGGAAAAAGAATTGTGGCAGGAGGATGGATATACCCAACTACTTATTCGATAGGGACAACATTTGTACCTATTTTCAGTACCAGAAGCGGTCCGGGAAATCCTCTGTTTTATCTTTCTCTTCGTTCAGGAAGATTACGAAATATGCTTTATGATTCTTCCGGTACGCTGATTCATGATGTCATTGAACCGGACCCGATGGGAGTGGTGCTAAAAAATAATGGTGCGTATTTTATTGGAACGGTCATTGATTTGGAGAAAAAGACCATACAGAGCCTTGTTTGTGACAGAAGCACAGGGGATGTGTTTAAGACAGCAATCCGTTCTTTTACCGGAGAACTGAATCCTTCCTGTACTGCAGATATCGTCATGGGAATGTATGCAGACAGTTACTACTTTGCCGGAGGATTTGATGACTGGTTTTATGAAACGGACTCTGATTTGACAATTGATGATTTGGAAGCACATTTTCTTTCCGGTTTGTTGGCAAATGGTGCAGATGTGGACTCGTCTGTGGATGCCATATCAAATCCGGGAAGTGTGACCTTAAAGCAGACGGATGGCGTATATGCAGAAAGCGGTGTTCTTTATACAAGGATTTTAGACCTTGGGGAAGGTGGGCTTGCCGGAGTAGGAAAGATACAGCTTGTCGGTACAGTGGATGCAGGAATTACTTCTATTTCGGAAGTTAGGACAAGGACATCGGATTCCTTGGAAGATGCATCTTTTTCAGATTGGGAAGCGGTCGGAACGGATGGGGTGATACAATCTCCAAACTTAAGATACATTCAGATACAGATGACGTTTTCTACAACAGATACCGCTATGACACCGGAACTGAGTGCAATTCAGATATATGAAACACCAAAGGCTCCTTATTCTAAATTGGGATATGCAAGGCCGGTGGTGTTAAGTGACAGCGGTATCAGGGAAGCAGTATTGGAAAATGCTTATGACATTATTGTTACGAGTGAATTGAACGGTTCTGACTATTTGGAATTTTCCATTCCATTCAAAGATGGGAAGCGGTCATATCTTGATAATGAAAAGAAACTGCAGATTACTAAGGATATTTACCGTATCCGAACAGTCACGGATGATAAGGGTGAGGACGGAAAGACGGTAACGAGCATTTATGCGGAAGCTGCGTTTTATGACCTTGCATATTCTGAAAAGAAAAGTGAACAGACATATGAAGCGGAAACAGCAGAAAAGCCGATGGCTTATGCACTGCAGGGAACCGGATGGAGTGTTGGAAAAATAACGGTATCAACGAAACGTTCCTGGCAGTCCACGGATAAAAATGCCCTTTCCATGCTTCGTACCATTCAGTCCATTTATGGTGGTGATTTGGAGTTTGACAATGTAAATAAACAGGTCAGCCTTCTGACACAATCTGGAAGTAACAGTGGTGCTGTGTTTGCCTATCGTAAAAATATGAAATCCATACAGCGGGTGGTGGATACCAGAAGTCTTGTGACAAGACTCTATGCTTATGGTGCAGATGGTATGACCTTTGCAAGTATCAATAATGGAAAGGAATATGTGGAGAATACGGAGTATTCTTCAGAAATCAGGGTATCAACGCTTGATTGTTCCTCTTTTACCAATCCATATCAGATGCTTGAATATACCGAAATGCGACTGGCAGATTATTCTAAGCCGAGTATTTCTTATGTCATACAGGTAATGGATCTGTCTGTACTGACTGGATGGGAGCATGAGAGTTTTGGTATCGGAGATGTGGTAACCGTGGATGACAAGGATTTGGGAATCCGAATCAGCACGAGAATTATCCGTATGGATTATAACGTGCAGGAGCCTTGGAAGACCGTCATTGAACTTTCCACCAAGTTAAAAGAACTGGGTGATTCTTCTGCTTCATGGGAGAAGGCGGCAGATACTCTTTCCTCATCGGATTTGCTGGACAGACAGGAGATGAAGGATTTGGTGGTAAACAACCATCTGCTGAATTCCAGAGCAGATGATGGCTTCAGCTATTGGCAGAATTCCGGTTTTGAGGTGGATGGAGATAACGGTGCTTCAGGCAATGCAAGTTTTAAGTGTGTGGGAGCGTTGAATACTACAAAAACACTGTCGCAGGAAGTATATCCGGCTACCAGAAGCAGCTACACAGTATCAGCAAGCATAGCAACCGAGAATCTGAAAAAGGGAGCTAATGGAAGGGTTGGTATTGAACTTATCATAGAGTATGAGGACGGTTCAGAAGAAACAAGATTTGTAGAGTTGTATTAGGAGGAATGCACCATGTATTTTACGAGGTCGGCAGGAGCAGTCAGTGTGACCGGAATAGAAAAAGTGAAAAAACTGACGGTAAGAGTTGTGGTGCAGGACTGTACAGGAATCGTGCATTTTACGGATATTATGCTGCAGGGCGGTTCGGTGGCAACCGCATGGGTTTCCCATGTGTCAGAGCAGAGGTACACCTTTGATGCACAGGAGGTGTGAGGATGGAGTTTATAAGATTTGCCGGAACAATCAATACGCATGAAGAAAAGAAGGTGGCAAAGGCTACCGTAAATGTAATCTTAGAGGATTGTACCGGAACCTTTTATATAACAGATATCATGTTCCAGGAAGGTAAGTGGCTGACCGGGTATGTGGTAAACAATCTGGAACTTTTGCAGAAGAACCGTGTGGATGGAGAGATAACACCTGTCCGCTTTTTTAATGGGATTGTACGTTCTGGTGTTACAGCGGTGCTCACCAATGATGGGGCAGTATCGGCCGGACTAAATTATCACATCATTCCGAAAGATACGATGGCAGCAGGAGATATGAGCGTGGCCCATAATTACGGAAGTCACAAGCTGACTCTGCAGAGTGCTTTTTCAGAAGATGATGTTGTTGAAATTAATTCTGATACCAGATTGGTAACGAGGAATGGAAACAGGATTAAGGCTGATGGGTTTTATTCCTATTCGGCAGCAGGGGACAGTAAGCACCAGATTAAGGTAAAGGACAGAAAGTCAGCACTTGTGCGTATGTCTTTTCAGGAAATGGCATATGGGATTGGAGGGCAAAGGATGTGAGCAGAGCAAGTAACCGGAATGTTATGGCATGGACATTCATGGGAAATACAAGAATGCATCAGGTGTTAGAGGAAAAAGGGAATAAGCTGTCTCACGTTGGAATTTTTACCTTTGAAGTCTCAGCAGATGGAACAATCAGTGAGACAGGAACAGCGGTCAGTACCATCCTTCCTTATGTAAAAAAGTGGCCACATATTAAATGGCTTCTGACCATTATGAATCATGGTACAGCTTCTATTTTTACAGCACTCAGAGAGAATACGAATGGCGCACAGGATACGTTCATTTCGGAAATTGTACGGATTATTGATAAGTATCCGTGGTGTTCTGGGATAGATATTGATTTGGAACGTGGAGGAGAGTTAGCGAACAGAGCGAAGGCAAATGCATTGTTCTCCCGAATTTATTCTACTGTAAAAGCAAAGGGAGTCAATCTTCATGTAAATATCTGCCTTCCGGGTATGACCAGTGTTGGAGGTTCAGTTGGTGGCGAGAATTGGTGCGTGTATGCCGATTTGGATGCATATTGTGATACAGCAGCAATCATGAGTTATGGTATGAGTTGGGCAGGTTCTGCACCGGGGCCGGTATCACCAAGAAGCTGGCTGGAGGGCATCTACAGTTATGCTGCCAATGCAATGAACCCGGATAAAATCATGATGGGACTTCCCGGATATGGATGGAGATGGCAGATTTATGATACTACGGAGAATCTTGGCACGACTTATCGGGGAACAAGCCTTACCTATTATGCTGCGAAATATTGGATGGAGGGATTATATAATCACACAGGAGATGTACCGCCACAGCCATTTATTCCATTTTTTTCTTATTGGAATTGGACAGATATGGTCCCTTGGGGACTGCTTCATGTGTATGATTTCATGGAAGGATGGGATACGAGCAGAGAAATAGCAGAACCGACAAAGCAAGAAACCTATAGTGGCAGAAAATATCTTACAACCTATCTGAAACAGCAGGAGGTATCTTTTGGAACGATCAGTGTTGACAGAAATGGTGTGCCGGATTCTTATTCGGGCAATGCAGTCATTGGGGAAGGATATGCGTCTGTTTTGGATGAGGAAGCCGTACTGAAATACACATTTGAAGTACCAACAGCCGGAACGTATGATGTGGCAGTTGAGATAGTCTATCCAAGATGGGATAAGAATAGTATCGGAATTAGTCTTGATGGGGACAGTCATATGCTGTCGGAATCAAGGCTGTATTTTTTATATTGGAGAAAGAAATTCTGGAGAATATTAAAAAGTGGTGTCAGCCTATCCGCAGGAATGCATACCATTACCGTGTCCGGCGGAGTGCCTGGGGTAGTGTTTTATGGCTTCCGGGTGTGTTCGGATTTCTCACAGAAAGCGACTGCCGGGGAAGTGTACTATGGTTTGAAACCAAGAAAATTCATGGATGTGAATGGAGCAATGGTACAGCCTGACAGAGCCTTTAAAGTAACTGCAGAGGTGCTTCGCAGAAAGCCTGAAAGTGCGCTTGTATGGTATGAGGATTTTTGTGATTATTCAGAAATCCCTACCAACTATTTTACAGTGCTTGATGGTTCATGGAAGATTTGGAAGGATGAAAGTTCTGACCGTGTCCGTAAGTATTCACAGCTTGAAGGCAGCGGAAAACTGGCACTTGATTATACCGGATTCTCGGAAATCCATGTGAGGGCAAGATTTGCCTTTAAATCATCGGGAGGCGGTAAGGCAGGAGTGTTTCTTGGAAACATTTTCTGCTGTATAAATTATGATACCCAGTGTGTGGAGTTGTACCAGGGAAGCACGAAGCTGGGCAGTTATTCATCTTCCTTCAGTAAGACCTCCAATGCTGATTTGCGGAGTAATCCAAGCCTTTATACTGTGGAAATGAGAATTCGGGGGAATAAGGTAAGGGTATATTCTGGTGCTGCCTACACACTAAGGTTTACAGCAACTATTACTGCAGAAACCGGATATGTGGGATTTATGGCGGAGAAGGGAGTGGTTTGTGATCTCTTGCGGCTTGGGGATGCATGGTACTATGAACCTTACGAGTGTTTTGACATTACCTTCCCGGACGGAAAGCAGACCACTTTCGGAAGATGTACCCGTACCGGAATTTCATGGGATAATGAATTTGAATTGTTCCGTGTCAATTCCGATGTGGAGGAAAGCAGTACAAGAAGCGAGGACATCTCTATGGATTACGATTTCTTCCATTCTCATGAAATGTCACTGGAATGTGGAAGTGACTACGAAATGAAGGTAGTACCACATGATTTGAACGTCTGGCTTTCGAGGATGTATCTCGGAGATGCGGATGGTTTTTCTATTATGTATTACTCCGATGTAGACAGCATCGTCTACTGGGCAAATGAAGCAGCATATACCTATGGCGTGTCCGGGATAGCAATATGGAGTCTCGGTCAGGAAGATATGAGGTTATGGGACAGTATGCCAAATCAAATATAGTTTTGGAATCAAACAGCCTTTTGTGGGCTGTTTTTTTCATACTCAAAAATTTACGAAAGGCAGGTAACAGGTATGAAACAGGTAGTAACAACAATGCAGTATGTATTCGCAGGAGTAGGAGGCTTTATGGGTTGGTTTCTTGGAGGACTGGATGGTTTTCTGTATGCGCTCCTTATGTTCGTGGTTATCGATTATGCCACTGGGCTTATGGCGGCATTCGTACAGAAAAAGATATCCAGCGAGGTTGGTTTTAAAGGCATCTGCAAAAAGGTGGCAATCTTCTGTCTGGTAGGTATCGGACATGTGCTTGATACACAGGTTATCCAAAATGGAAGTGTGCTTCGCACCGCAGTCATTTTCTTTTACCTATCCAATGAGGGAATTTCCATTATTGAGAACGTTGCCCTTATCGGACTTCCGGTTCCAAAGAAGCTGAAAGAGGTGTTGGAGCAGTTGCACGAAGAAGCAGATGAGAAAAAGGAGGATGAGTAACATGGCAGTAAAGGTATGTCTGGACGCAGGGCATTATGGTAAATATAACCGCAGCCCTGCGGTTTCTTCTTATTATGAGTCGGACATGACTTGGAAACTCCATAATTATCTTAAGAAGGAGTTGGAGGCATTTGGTATTGGTGTGGTAACCACAAGAACAAATCAGAATACGGACAGAGCATTGTATGAAAGAGGTGCGGCTTCCAAAGGCTGTAGCCTCTTTATTTCTGTCCATTCCAACGCTGTAGGAAACGGTGTAAACGAAAGTGTGGATTATCCGGTGGCATATGTGCTTCTAAATGGAAGAAGCATGGATATTGGGTTGAAGCTGGCAAAGGTTGTGGAATCAGTGATGGAAACTGCACAGAGCGGAAGAACAGCAACACGTCAGGGTACAAACGGAGAATACTATGGTGTACTTCGTGGAGCAAATGCAGTAGGAACACCGGGTATTATTCTGGAGCATTCGTTCCATACCAATACCAGAGCAACGAACTGGCTTTCCAGTGACAGTAATCTGCAGAAACTTGCCAAAGCGGAAGCAGAGTGTATTGCCGCCTATTATGGAGTAACCCAAAAGGAAGAAACTACGCTTACAAAGATTATGGGAAATGCGGTGGCAACCGTGGAACAGATGACCGCCTATATTAAAGCAAAGAATTCTGATGTCGCACAGTCGGTTATCGATATGATTCCACTATACCTTTCGGAAGGAAAGACAGAGGGTATCCGTGGTGATATTGCCTTTGCACAGTCCTGTCTGGAAACAGGGAATTTTGGATTCTCCGGTTCTGCAGTAATGCTCGATCAGAATAATTTCTGTGGCATGGGTGTGACTGCAAATGGAATGAAAGGAAATTCCTTTGATACACCACAGCTTGGTATCAGGGCACAGATTCAGCATCTGAAAGCTTATGCTTCCATAGTAGATTTGAAGAATGAATGCGTTGATCCACGCTTTAAGTATGTCACAAGAGGCTGTGCGGAATATGTGGAGTGGCTTGGACAGAAAGAAAATCCAAATGGAAAGGGCTGGGCAGCAGGAGACGGATATGGTGCAAAAATTATTACAATCTTAAATGCCATGATTGGAATTAAGAGCGAGGCAGCAGAGCCGGAGAAAGTCTGGTACCGTGTGCGTAGGAAATGGGCAGATGTTGCCACGCAGAAGGGTGCATTCCATAGTTTGGAAAATGCCAAGAGGTGTGCAGATGAAAATGAGGGATATTCTGTATTTGATGAATCTGGTAAAGTGATTTATTCCAATGATACATTTACACCGTATCTTGTGAGAGTATCCATCGAAGATTTGAACATCCGCAAGGGTCCGGGAACAGACTACGATAAAACAGGTAAGTACACGGGAAAAGGTGCTTTCACTATTGTGGAAGAAGCAGAAGGCAAGGGCGCGAGCCTTTGGGGGCTTCTGAAATCTTATCAGAAAAATCGTAATGGATGGATTTCACTGGATTATGCCGAGAGGGTTTAGAAGTAAGCCGGACAGAGACAACAGGTTTCTGTCCGGCTGTTTTTTCGGCTCCTGACAAGTTTGGACAGAGTGGAAAAAGGGTGGGTGGAAACCGCAGAATTGCTTGACTTTACAGGGGTTTAGAGTGATTTATATACTACCAAAAACGAAAGGAGTACTTATTTATATGGTGATTGCAGGAATGATAAATAGAGTGGCTTTTTACTGCAGAGTCAACCATCGTGACAGAGACTATGAAAAATATCTGGACGATGTAATGAGGCGGTTGGAAGAAGAATATGGAAAACAGAAATGGGATTTACAGATATTCTTTGAGGAAGCGTCAGGAGCAGATCCGAACAGAAAGGAATTTAATCGACTGAAAGCAGAAATTGCAGCAAAGAAGATAGATGTGGTGGTTACCATGAGGGCTGCCACGATTGCCCGTAACTGGGGACAGTTTATGGAGTTTATGCTGATTTGCAGTAAGAAAAATGTGGATGTGGTGTGCATTGACAAGGTAGAGGATGCACAGGCCATTTTCCAAAGGATTCAAGAGTTTAAGAAAAGTTTTTTTGAAGGAAGTGATGTGACGTGCGAGTAAAGGTGATTAACAAACGACCAGCTTCGGTCTTACAAAAGAAAAGGGTTTGTGCATATGCCAGAGTTTCCACAGACAGCAGAAGACAGGAAGACTCTCTTGAAAACCAGATGGAAACCTATGAGAGACTGATTATCGGAAATCCGGAATATGAATTTATCGGAGTATTTGCTGATCAGGGCATATCCGGCTATTGTGAGAACCGCCCACAGTTCCAGAGAATGATGGAGAAGGCAAGGGCAGGAGAGATTGATTTAATTATTACAAAATCCATATCAAGGTTTGCAAGAAATACCGTCACCGTTCTAAAGTTCGCAAGAGAACTGAAGGAACTGGGTGTCGGTATTTTTTTTGAAGAACAGAACATTAACACTCTATCAGGGGACGGTGAGATGATGCTTGCCGTCCTCGCTTCTTTTGCACAGGAAGAAAGCAGAAGCATGAGTGAAAACAATAAATGGTCCATTCGGAAGAAGTTTGAGAGAGGGGAAGTGATGATTACCACTTCACGCTTCCTCGGTTATGACAAAAACGAATATGGAGATTTGATTGTGAACCGAAAGGAAGCAGAAATCGTCAGTCTGACTTTCGACCTTTATCTGATGAATGTCGGCTCGTCAAGGATTGGGGAGCTGCTTGATTACCTGGGTGTAAAAACGGTGACGGGAACTACATGGGAGAGCGGGACCATCAATGGGATGCTTTGCAATGAAAAGTACAAAGGGGATTTCCATCTGCAGAAGTATTACACCCCTGAAAACAAAAGAAACCATACAAGGAAAAACAATGGAGAAGTGCAGAGTTATTACATTTCGGAAAATCACGAGCCAATCGTATCGCCGGAGGTGTGGGAAAAGGTACAGGAAGTCAGGGAACAGCGGAAACGTGACAGGAATATCGGGCAGGACAGCACAATGAAGTTCCAAAACCGCTATCCCTTAAGCGGAATGTTGATATGTCCTTACTGCGGAAAAACGCTTCGGCGCAGACAGGTTTACAATAAGAAAATCCAATGGCTCTGTAGCACCTACATTGAAAAGGGAGTCGGGGAATGCAAAGGGATAAGGATTGATGATGCCGAATTGCAGGGTCTGAACATTACGGAACAGACAGTAATTGAGGAGGTGGTTAAAAATGGCAAGAAGCATTACTGTTATACCAGCAAAGCAGATTTCGACTGCGGAATCAGGAACAGCACAGACAGTGCAGAAATTGAAGATGGCAGCGTATTGCCGAGTGTCAACCGACCAAGAAGAACAGTTATTAAGCTATGAGAATCAGGTCAATTATTATACAAATTACATCAGCGAGAATCCACTCTATGAATATGCAGGGACTTATGCGGATGAAGGCATTTCCGGTACTAATACCAAAAAGAGGGATGAATTCAATCGCATGATTGCTGATTGCAGGGCAGGAAAAATCGACATGATTATTACAAAGTCTATTTCCCGATTCGCAAGAAATACGCTGGACTGCTTGAATTATGTGCGAGAGTTGAAGGACTTGGGGATAGGGATTATTTTTGAAAAAGAAAATATCAATACCCTCGATGCAAAGGGAGAAGTTCTGCTTACCATTCTTTCCTCACTGGCACAGGACGAGAGCCGATCCATTTCAGAGAACTGCACATGGGGAATCCGCAGAAGGTTTGAGACAGGGAAGCACAAAATGAGTACCAAGCGTTTTCTTGGCTATGATACGGATGAAAATGGAAAGCTGATAATCAACAGAAGGCAGGAGCCGATTGTGGTGCGGTTGTATCAGGAATTTCTGGATGGAAAAACAACGGACTACATTAAGCGGATTTTTGAAAAAGAGGGAGTTCAGAACTGGGATGGCGGCACGAAGTGGCAGGCTACAACCTTAATGAGTATGTTGGAGAATGAAAAATACAAAGGCGATGCCTTGCTGCAGAAAAGCTATACAGTGGATTTTCTTACCAAAAAGCGGACGCAGAACAAAGGGGAAATCCAGATGTTTTATGTAGAGGATGACCACGATGCCATCATATCAAAGCGGATATGGGAATGTGTACAGCTTGAAATAAAACGCAGGAAAAAGTACCTGGAGGAGCATGGGACAAACTCCTATTCCCATCGGCCGGAAAGTAATCCATTTGCATCCAAGATAATTTGCGGAGACTGTAATAAGGTATTTGCACGGAAAGGCTGGCGGAGCAGCACGGGCGTTGACCGTAAGGTATGGCAGTGCAGTGAGCGGTATAAGGTCAAAGGAGTCATGGGGTGTGCCAACCGCCACGTAGAGGAAGAAACGCTGATAAAGGCATATCTGATGGCTTGGAATGCCTTAGTGGAAAACAGAGCGGATTTCATGGAGCAGTGGACGGAACAGCTGCAGAGCGAGAACCTCTTGGAAGGTTATCGGGCAGAGAAGTTCATAGAATACACTGATGGGGCAGAACCTTTAACGGAGATGGATACGGATTTCATGTTGAAAACGCTGGACCACATCAAGGTCTTTGAGGACGGAACGTTGTTGGTGGTGTTCCTGGACGGAACGGAGATTGAATGTAAAAATGAAGAGGAGTAAGAAAAGATGCCGATTGGGAGTTGCGATTCCTGATCGGCTTTTTTTCTTGCTCTTTTTCCAGATAGTAAAAGGTGGGTGGATGTGGTAAAATGAAATTGTATGCATAATAGTGGGAAAGTTTGAAGGGATAGGTAGAAGAATAATGATAGAGCTTGATTGGGCAAAATTTGAAATATTAAATAAAAAGTATACAAATGCATTTGAGACTCTGTGTTTACATCTTTTTAGCAGATTTGTTCATACAGAGTGTATTGTTGCGGATTTTAATCAAGCCGGATTGGAGACAGAGCCAGTCGCATATAAAGGAAAAGTCTATGGTTTTCAATCAAAATATTTCAGTCCTAGTATGGACTATAAGCAAATAGAGCATTCTGTTCAATTGGCATTAGCAGCGTATCCAAATTTGGATGTCATTAAAATATTTTATAATTGTAATGCAAGGTTATCGGCATCTCCAACAAAACAAAAACTGGATGAAATAGCTAAAAAGCAAGGGGTTAAACTTGAATGGCTAGGAAGAACATATTTTGAAACTGCATTAAATAAAAAAGAGAACTTGGATTTATGTCAGTTATTTTTTGGTGCAGGTAGAGAATTGGAATATTTTACGGATGTAATAGATAGTGAAAAAAGAACATTTTTAACAAGTTCCAATTATCTAGAATTAAATGTAGCTTGTACGGAGAAGAATTTGGAGAATAGTGAAAAACTCGTTGAAGAATTCTTATCAAGTGGCGAAATATCAGTAATTAAAGGTTTGCCTGGTACAGGTAAAAGTGTGCTTTTAAATAAAATTTTTATGATACTAAGTGGTAGCAATTTGGATTTTTATGAACAGATTGCAGCAATATCAAAAAATAAGAGTATTCCAATTTTGATTAAATTGAAATATTGTTCGGCTTGTCCTCTTGAGCAACTTATCCTTGCTAAAAAAACAGAATATAAATTGGATTTTGATAATTATTCAGTAGTTTACTTATTTGATGGTTTGGATGAAGTTTCGAGCGAAATTGCAGAACAAACGATGTCATATATTAAAGAACTGGCAAAGCAAAAAAGTACAAAAAAAATCATTTTGTCTATACGAACAATGTCCAGTAATAATATGTATTTATATGATTGTGTTAAAGAAAATGCTTCTTTTGAGATTCAGGAGTTGGATGAAAAAAAGGTAGATTTGTTTTTCAAGAATAGAGGAGAAAAAGATAAGATTGAGAAACTTAAGAAATTGAAAGTAACTAATGATAGATTACTCTGCGAAATAAAAGATATTTTATTGGTTAATTTGTTTTATGATTCTATGGATTACGTTAATGAAGAATCAACGATTTATGACCTGTTTTGGCTCAAGGATCGTTATTGGAATAGCAAAAGGAAGGATAAGTTGGCTGCTTTAGACTTACCGGAATCGCAATCAGAACAGATATTAGAAATAAATAAGCAAATAGCGTATCATATGCACTGCAATAAATCAGTAATCATAGCAAAAAACAGTTTTAGAAGTATTGTGTCAACAATGTACCCTAAATTAAGTTATAAGGGAGTAAATGCAATTTGTAATTACATTTTAGAAACATATTTCGAGAATGGGACAGAAGATGAATTTTTTACATATCAACATAGACGGTATCAAGAGTACTTTTATACATTGTGTCTGTATGATTTATATAAATGTGATGTTGGCAGTTTGCGGAAAGAACAAATATTTACTAATTATGAGCTTTTTGATGAATTTGTTTTGCCATATTTTGAGGATAGAAGTGAGAAAGAAAAACAGTTGCCATATGCAATAGAAACGAGATTACTTAAAACGTATATGGGAAAAAATCCATTATGGGGAGCTGATGAACCAGGATATAAATATTTGCATGAATTTTGTTATGCAGTAGCAGCACAAGAAAAAGATGTTTTTTATCGTATAATTCAGGATGAAAATTTGTCGTTAAAAGGGAATGTTTGGGTTGATGTATCGTGTATAAAAAACATTGCTGAAAGTGTGAGAAAGTCAAGCATTGGCAGGATACCAGATCCTCTTGAAGAAGCATTTCGTTTTTTGTTATGCAGTATAGAAATATACTGGAAATGTAATAAAAGAGAAATGGCTTTGAAAGCAGTGGATGAATTGAAGAAATCCATACAGTGTATAAAAGAAGAATATCCGGAATTATTGTCAAAAGTGGATAATGCCTTTTATGAAGAAAGAAAAGCACAGCTTTTTATAGAGTTAATTATTTTTGAAAGAAGTGCTAAAGAGATACTTGAGAATATAAACAAAAATGGTATTAGAGAAAGCGTAATGAGTCGTGAAACAGAATATGAGAAGTTATGCAATGCTTTTTTTGAAGTTTTATTCATATATAGATATGAAGAAGTAATAAATTTATTGGAAGTATTTACGGATGAAAATATAGAGTGTCTGTGTAATTTTTTGATTCAGGCTCAAAATTTAAGATATTTGAAAGACAGAAAGATATCAGGAAAACTTAGAAATTGTTTAGTTCATTGCACTGAAAAAACAACAGGTATCTTGATGTTGAAAAAATATTTCGGATTTGAGTTAGAAGGAGAAGAAGAGGTAATAGAAAGAGAATTTCAACGATTAAGTGCGGAACGTTGGGTGGATTTATTCGGTTTCAGGAAAGAACATAATAAGGCAGCCTTTTTGAGTATGTTATATAAACGAAATTGCGTAACTGAACAATACAGGCATGATACCAGAGTGCTGCATCAAAATTTATATTGTAATTATGCAAAAATGTTAGATGGTGAGATCGCATATACAAGATTATTGACTGAGTTTTTTTCTGATTATAATAATACAGTTTTTAACCGTTTTACAAATATTACTTATGAGGTTACGAATATATTTGCACTAATAATTGGTGAGAAAAGATTGATGTATGTAGAACGACAAAAATTGCTTGAAATATTGAGTCAGAAAGCAAAAAAAGTAATCCATATGGGGTTGTTGTTTAAGGTGTTAAAAACTGAAAACACTGAAGGGTGCAATAAATCAGGAGATTTTTACCATGTATTAATCAATCATATCAGAGTAATGAATGTTTTGATATAACAGAAAATGTAAAAAAATATTTTGAAATAGCATATTTGTATACGAATTTGGATAGCGACAAGAGTTTGGAGTATATTAGAAAGGGTTTGAATTCGGGTGTTATTCGACATGGATGGAGAAAGGATGGGATAGTAGATCATTTCCTGTTAGATGCTTTGTCAATAATGTGGAATAAATACTATTTTGAGTTACAAGAATTGCAGGTGTTCACAAAAAAGTATTTTCAAATGATATTGGCAATAAATCAGATTACTGATGAAAATTATAGATGTTCAGCGATTAAAAAAATAATAGAAATACTATTAGAGAATGATTTTGAATTGGCAAAAGACATGATGAAAGCTGTAGTATCAAATAATCTGCATATTAATGAGTTGATTTTGCAATATTGCATGGCGTTGGTAAAAGTCGGCGAACCGGTGGATGAAATAGTATCCTGGTTTGATTATTTTGATATGGTAAATTATAATGAAGAATCGATATCAATGAAACTACAAATATTGTTGATGATTTATAAGAGTGATTGGTATGACAAGAAAGAA
>ENA-UOJP01000767-UOJP01000767.1-human-gut-metagenome-genome-assembly--contig:-C102-NODE-767-length-51768-cov-11.625626_pt1 | contig 51768 bp, 43 predicted proteins | sample MGYA00242353_ERZ723900 | MGnify/ENA metagenome assembly ERZ723900 | reverse complement strand
CATTGAAGGCGCAAGCCATGTCATCATCAATATTTCCGGCGATATCAGCCTGATTGAAGCCAATGAGGCTGCAAGCTATGTTCAGGAGCTGTCGGGGGATGAGGCCAATATCATATTTGGCGCCATGTATGATGAGAATGCCCAGGATGAGGCGACCATTACCGTGATTGCAACCGGTTTGGACGAGCACGGCGCCAATGCGTCCGTATCCACTGCCATGAAGGGCTTTACCAGCTTCAAGGGCAAGACAAGCCCTGCGGCTTCTGCGGCAGCAGTACCTCATGCAGCAGCGCCTGAGGCAGCGGCAACTGCTTCCACGCCATACAGCAGGCCTATCCAGGGATATACCCCGAGCTATAATCCGGCTGGTTCCGGAAGCCAGGGGGGATACACTGCGCCGAAATTTAATCCGAACCAGGGATATTCTGCAGGTAATACACAGAACCAGAACCAGAACCCGAATCCGGCCCCAACACACTCCTTTAGGCCAGCTGCCAATAAGGAGATGCAGATTAATATACCGGATTTCCTGAAGAATAAGAGATAAAAGAACGTGATTGTGTGCAGGGGCATGTAGGGATACATGCCCTTTTTTCAGTTGTCATTAAAACCAACTAAATGAAAAAGTCCGGGCAAGGTCCAGAGAAATTGCAACCCAAACCATAACCACCACCTGCCCCAAACCATAACATATAAAGGGGGTCAAACCCATGGAAATACTCCGCGTAGCTGTCTGCGATGATGACAGGGCGTATCTGAATCAGATCAAAGAGGAAATAAAAGAGTATATCGAACGTATGCCGGAAACCGTGGACATGCATATAAGCCTTTTTACCGATGGCTGCAGGTTATATGAAGCCGGGCAGCAGCAGCCCTTTGACCTGGTGTTTCTGGATATTGAGATGCCGGAACGGGATGGTTTCTGGCTGGCAGAACAGCTGGGCATTCATTGTCCAAAGACCCGGCTTATCTTTGTTTCCAGTCATGAGAGCTGGGTATTTGACGCCCACGAGTACATGCCCCTGTGGTTTGTGAGGAAGGGACTTTTGAAACGGGATATGGGCCGGGCGCTGCAAAAGTATTTTCAGGTGACGGCCCGCAGGAAAATCAGTTATAAAATTCAGGGGGGATTTGGCAAAAGCGAGGTGCTTCTGCGGGATATCATGTACATAGAATGCAACGGCCATACCCTGACCTACAAAATGTCCGGCGGCCAGGAGTACTCTGTTTACGGGAGCCTGAAGCCCGTGGAGAAGGAACTGGGGGATTATGGTTTTTTCCGTATCCACCGGAATTATCTGGTGAACCAGGCTTATATTTCCCGGATTGAAAAACAGGATGCTGTTCTTAAAAACGGGGCGGTAGTTCCTCTGGGAAGGGACAGAAGAAAAGGTGTAAGGGAGAGGATGATGGAGTATGGAAGAAAACATGGCAGCCAGTTATGTGATTGATGTATTGTCCACCATCGTGGCAATGGAATACATGGACCATGGTTTTGAGAAGAAATATTCCGGTGCTGCCCGGATTATGCTGTTTGCAGGCGGATGCCTTGTTTATTATGGAGTCATGGTCCTGCTTAACCGCCATATTGCCTTTGAAGGATTGCTGGGAATCAGCTATGCCGGGGTATTGGCAGCATATGGTTTGATTGCCCTGAAGGGGAAGGCGCAAAAGGTCATTATCCATAGTCTTCTGTGGGTTCTGGTTGCCATCAGCAGTTCCCATTTGGTTTATGGGGCGTTGGGGATTATCACGGGCATCAGTCTTAATACACTGCTGGTCATGGACCGGGGCGCGGTTGTATTTCCCATGTTGGCAGCATGTGCCCTTAAATTTTCCTTGGGCCGGGCGGCCCTGGCGCTGTACGGGAGGAAAAAGGAGCTGGGACAGGCAGAGGACGGGATGCTGGCAGGGACATTTTTCTGCATGTTTATTCTGATTATGGGAATGTTTCTCCTGGAGGAAGGCAGACTGGATCAGAGAGGCCGATATGTTCTGGCTCTTTGCATGTTAATGGGAATCTTTGGGGTGATTATTTTCATAGGAGGTTTTTACCACAGGCTGGAGCGGTACCGAAGGGCGGAAAGCGAGGCGGAATTCATAAGGGAAACCAGGTGCCGGCAGGAGGAACAAATTAGGGATTTATACAGAATGGGCCGGGAGGTAAACCGTCTGCGCCATGATATGAAGGGGCGCCTCAATGTTTTGTACCGCCTGGTGGCAAAGGAACGGTACGGCGAGGCAGCCGAATATATTGAACGCATGGGCGCTGACCTGGGAAACTATCCTGAACTGCCCCAGGACACAGGCAATGAGGGACTGAACGCAGCCCTGATTAAAGCGGTTCAGGAGTGCAGGGAAAAGGAAATCCGGTTCCGATATGTGGTTATGGGAAGGCCGGACCGGATTGACACCATGGACATGGGAACCCTTTTGTATAATCTGCTTTCCAATGGAATCGAAGCCTGTATGGCGGTTGGGACAGAACGCGAGCTGGAGCTGGTGGTAAGGGAGGGAAACGGAACAACCGAGATATTCATGGAAAATACCATATCAGGTTCCGTGATGAAGGACAATCCCAATCTTGAAAGCAGAAAACCAGATAAGAGACATCATGGGTTTGGCATGGAGAGCATTCACAGAATTGTCGGCAAATATCATGGGCACTACAGTTACAGGGAAGAATCAGGACGGTTCATTCAGGAAATCGAGTTGCGGTAAGATGGCTGAATGATACCGTCTTGCTTTTTGTGCCGAAACAGTACGGCTTATGCTGTACCAATTGTTTTTTGGCAATCCATACGTATAATAAAACTGGGAAGATTACAAAAAATAAGGGGAAAGGCAGGTGGTTCTGCTATTGTATCAACATTATATTCAAACATATTCTGCTGAAAGAGGAGGAAACGGCATATGACAGTCCAGAACAAAGAAACATACCTGGAGAATATGAACGGGGAGTACAAGCAAAAGTATTATCCGGAGGGCTCTGTGTTTAAGGCTCATAAAAAGGCCATGAAGGGAGTCAACGCGGGCCTGGGCCTGTTTTTTATGGGAGCCTTTCTGGCAGGCAGCATAGCCGGCCTGGTCTGGTCCATAAACAGAACCCTGGAAATCATACGGGATAATGAGGAAAATATGCTGGGAATGGGAATCGGGATTTGCGTTTTCTTCCTTTTGCTGGCGGCGGTATTTGGAGCGGCTCTTTTTTTTATGACAAAAGATATCAGAAAGACTGTGGATGAATGGATCCGCGTTGCTGCCAAGGCCGGCGGCTTAGGAGAACAGGAGATACGGGAATTCGACAAACAGGCCATGGAGCCGGACAGCCTGATCCTGAATCACCTTGGAAAACTGAAATCCTTTACCACCGGACAAAAGAAGGGGATTCTGACCAGGGATTATATCTGCCTTTACGGCGGCAATATGCCATGCGTACTGAAACTCAGCCGGCTTACGCAAGCGTACATCAAGGATAATACATATTATGTCAAAGTCGGAAAAACCAGCAAACAGGCTCATTACCTGACCATCAACCTGATAACTGAGGATAAGAAAACCGCATGGGCCGAGACATCACGGGAAGCTGCCAGGGCGCTTCAGGAGGAATTGGAGAGCCGTTGTCCGGGAATCGACACTGCCGGCGGCTCTGTACTGCCGGGATAAGGATGAGGGGGAAATGGTATGGGAAATGATAATGCAAACCGGAGAACGGTGGAAACAGAATTCAAAAAAGCCATGGTGCGGGTCAATGTGCCTGTAGGGCTTTTGGTGACTGCCTTTGGGATTGGCCTGATGGTACTGGTAGGCAGCTATCTGATAAAGTATGTTCGGGGTGCGGTTCCGCTTCGTGAGGTATACGGGACAGAGCAGGCAGGGAATGAATATGTAAGTTTTGATATAAACTATGTGCTGGATGCCTTTATGGAAAGCTACCGTACCCGCGGCGGGGTGCGGACCAAGAGCAGCATATATTATCTGGTGCTGGATGAGGAGGCGGGTGCGGTTCCGGTACGTATTTCCGGTAAAATGGAGGCGGAAATGGACCGGATTATGGACGAAACCTGGGATTATTTAAAGGGTGTGCGTTCCGGGCCGCCTCAGGGGATGCATGTGGAAGGCACCCTGAAGAAACTGAAGGGTGACGGTAAAAAATACTATGACAGGACGGTCCGGAGTTTTGACCTGGTGACGGAAACAGAGAGCTATTACTTTTGGGCAGGCATGCTGGATAACCAGACACCCTCCAGTGCCATGGGAACCACCGGCCTTGGGGCCGTTATCGCGCTCCTTGGGCTTTTTATCCTGTCCTCCATGCTGAAGAAACATCATGTCGCAGCAGTACAGACGTTTCTGGACAGCCATAAAACCATAAACAGGGAAATGCTGGATGAAGATTTCCGGAACGCCCGGAAGATAAGCAGCACATTCTGGCTGGGTGAGGATTTAACATATGGAATCGTGGGTAAGCCTGTGATTCTGGTGAACCAGGAACTTAAAAAGGTCCGGTTCCAGGTAAAGAAGGTAGGGCGCGGCACCAGTACGGAGCTGGTGTGCGTTACGGCGGATGGAAAGGAATATGAATTTACCATGAACCGGAAAGACGCGGATGAGGCCATAGCTCTTTATTACGCTAAATTTCCGGCCCTGAAAATGGCTTCCAGCCTCAAGGGAAAGCTTATGGTGACAGAGGATGGTAACACAGAAAACAATTGAAGACAATGAAATAGAATAGGAAAGCAGGACATAAAAGTCCTGCATAAGGGTAAATCATGCAGACAAACACCGGAGGTACGGACATAGGACCGTTATTTCCCGGTGTTTGTCTGCATTTTGTCTGCCCTTCCAGAACCCATGGAGCAGGCTGTCATTTCACTGGCAGACTGCTCCATGACGATTTTTGTCGATAAATTTTCCCCTCTTCCTCTGTTCTTTCGACACCATTCGTACTTCAGAATAGCTATAATGGCTTTCAGAAAGTTTTTCAGGGAGGTGAGGCCGGGCTGAGTGGTTTATACAGTATACATAGACGTGGTATTTGCGGTCAATACCATCATGGACATGGTGGTGCTGGCCATATTGAACAGGGTGTTATCATACAGGACGACCAAGAGCAGGCTGTTTGCAGGGGCTGTGATTGGCGGGATATGGTCCTGTCTGGTGAGTGTGGTTCCCGGTCTTCCTCCTGTTGTGGAGATACTGGGAACCTACGTGGCAGTGAGCAGTCTTATGGCGGTGGCTGCCTATCATCTCAAAAGCTTTAGGGAAGTTGTAAAATCCGTGGCAGGTATTTATCTTGTATCCGTGGTGCTTGGAGGTGTGATGCTTGTGCTGTATGAGCATACGCGGGCCGGATATTATGCCTGGAGGATCATGAAGGCCGGAAGGGATACAGGAATCCCGGTCATGGCCTGGCTTTTGATGATGGTAGGGGCCGCACTGGCCTGCTATGGCTTTTCAGGAGGTATAAAGGGGCTTATCTGTTCCATGGCCCGGAGAAAAGACCTTTGCAGGGTCATATTAAAATACGGGGAACGAGAAGAAACAGTTACTGGATTAATTGACACAGGCAACCGCCTGAGGGAACCTGTCAGCGGACAGCCGGTACACGTTGCCACAGCAGGGCTCATGACCCGGCTGTGTCCGGCGGTAAAGGGTGTGGTATATGTGCCGTACCAGTCCGTAGGGACCAGCCATGGAGTGCTTCCGGCTGTGTTCATTGACCGGATCAGGGTGGAACAGGAGGGCCGGGTTTATTGCCTGGAAAAACCTCTGATAGCCATCACAAAGCAGGGTTTGTCTCCCTCAGGAGAGTATCAGATATTGATACAGAAAACCGATGAAGGAACCTAAATAACACGCAGCTTACAACGTACAGGAGGACATTTCCATGATTATAAAAGTATCCATACCAAACCGCTTTCAGTTAAAGACCGTACCAAGTTTCAGGACCGTGCTCATGCCAAAGCAGGGCGAAGTCCATTATATCGGGGGCGCTGACATACTCCCTCCGCCTCTTGAATCAGAGGAAGAGAGCAGGATGATAGGGCTTTTAGGAGGGGAAGACGACAAAGGCGCCAGGTCAACCCTGATTGAGCACAACCTGAGACTGGTGGTTTACATAGCAAAGAAATTTGATAATACCAGCGTAGGCGTGGAGGATCTGATATCCATTGGAACCATCGGCCTTATCAAGGCAATCAACACCTTTAAGCCGGATAAGAACATCAAGCTGGCAACCTACGCGTCCAGGTGTATTGAGAATGAGATACTCATGTATCTGAGAAGGAATAACAAGACACGGCTGGAGGTATCAATCGATGAACCGTTGAATGTGGATTGGGATGGAAATGAACTTCTGCTTTCGGATATTCTTGGGACGGATGAGGACGTGATATACCATGATATTGAGGATGAGATAGAGAAGAGCCTGCTGAACAATGCAATCAGCCGGCTGAACCCAAGGGAGCGCAAAATCGTGGAACTCAGGTATGGACTTACCAATGAGGACGGAGAGGAGATGACACAGAAGGAGGTGGCTGATTTACTGGGCATTTCCCAATCCTATATTTCCAGACTGGAAAAGAAAATCATGAAACGCCTCAAAAAAGAAATTGTAAGATTTGAATAGGATGGAAAAGTCAGCCGTGTTGCTGGCTTTTTCTTTTTCCTGATTTTACAGCCCGGTACTTGTCATGGAGAGGAAAATGGACTAAATTATAGGTATGGATATCTGACGCTGTATGGCAGCGCGCCTTCAGGGGAGGCCGGGGCGTCCGGCCGTGGGGAACCGGGGTACGTCATGCAGATATCAGCAGGGGGGAAGGTAAATGTCAGAAGATATGGAACAGACAGGGGAGGCCCAGGTGTCCTACCGTCTGGATGATAAGGAGCAGGAAGAATTCATCCAATGGTTTGGCAGGTCATTCCTCAGACGGAAAAAGGACGCACAGCTGGCGGGAATGAATTTTCAGGCATATCCCAGGCCGGATGTTTCGAACCTGAAAGAGGATGTAAAAATCCGGATGGAATCCAGGAGTCTTCATATATGGTCAGGCCAGAAGGAATTGAACCTTCTGTATTCCGCTTTGACAGACCTGGAAGAAACCGGGACATTAATCCTGTTTTTTGCACAGAAGGAATTCTGGGCAGTGCCAAAACGTGCACTTGGTGGTGAAGATGGGGCCGGAAAATGGCTTGGGCAGCTAAAGGCCTTCTGCAGCAGGGGTATCTGTGAACGGACGGATTTTGAGGCGGTAAGGGAACGGTGCCGCAGGAATGGGAGCCGCTGCTTTTATTTTACCAGGACAGTGGACCAGGTTATGGAAGCATACATGGGTCTTGGCAGGAAAGAAAAGGAACTGCAGAACCTGAGGAACCTGGCGGTATTTCCCTACCGCTATGCAGGCGTCCAGGCGCTTACGCTGGAGCCGGACGGAATCCATGAATATGGGGAGCGCTCCGTGGCACGGCATCTGTATGGGGATTTAAAATCCGCGGTTTATACCCGGGACTGCCTGTATTTGATAAAAGGGGATGGGGAAGAAATCATGCTGCCCGTGGATTGTTTGGACGGTATGGGGGAACCGGGGCAGGAGCGGTTGGAAAACCGGGAGGAACCAGAGCCGGAGCCGCCTTTGTGTATAAGCCGGTTCCTGGCGGTGTGTAATGGCCGGAGGCCGCCGGGGCTTCCCGGACTGGATTCTGTTAAGCTTGACACCCCAAAGACGCAGGAACGGTCTAAGCGGCGTGTATGGATACGGTCCCGGCGGGATCCGGACAGACTGACTGTGATGAACCCATACAGAAAGCATGGGAAATCCGGCGCGGGCTGGTTCTCAGAATATAGAAAAAGGAAAGAGGAACTATCCGGCCGGCGTTGGTGGAAGCGCCAGAAAAAGCAGAATAAACAGAAGGGTTCAAGAGGCATGGGCCATCCGGTCAGCGGATACATGCTGATTGGGATGACAGCCCTCATTACAGTGGCCATTGCCATCTGGGGACGAAACCTGGGCAAAAGCCTCAGGGCCGGCGGCCATCTGGATTATTTCTATCATCCCGGAGTATTTTTAAGCAGCGCCGGATATTCCCGTATGATAGACGACATGTCTGCGGAGGCAGCGCGTGTAAGGGCAGAATTATTACAGGTGGATGAGGAAGAACAGGACAGGGGTGGGGCGGATGATGCCTGGAAGGCGCAGTATATGGTAACCGTGCCGGATGACACGGTATTTGACCAGGTGGGAAAGGATGGGACCTATGTGTCCTCCAAACAATATTTTACCATCCAGCTTCCGCCGGGAGAGTGGGAAGACCTCAGCCTGTCAAGGGACGATGACCATCTGGCCTCATCCTGGGCACATGTCGTGGTCCGAGGCTATCGCACCGAGGGAAGACCGCGCCCGATGACGGGTACAGGCATCCCTAAGACAAAGGACGAATACATGAAGCAGATGAAATCCAATATGGCGGAAAATGAAAAACTGCTTAAGCGTCAGGTCCCCATTCCCCAGGTGGCAGGGTATACGTACCAGGAAAAGGATGGCTGTATTCTTATTGGAAAGGAAATCCGCAGTACGGAGGGAGATGGGAAATATAGCCTGGATTTAAGCCTGATGGCCCCGGAGTATTCCTACATGGTATCTATCTGGCTGGAGGAGGAGACACCGGAGAATATCGGGAAAGCAAGGGCAGTCCTTGATTCCTTCCGTCTATTGGACATTTCCACAGGAATCTGCAGGCAGATGGAGGACGCGGTGTTCCACGGCTATTATGGAAGGAATATAGTGATGACCAGCTGTCTGGTACTTTTGGAAGAGGAGATGGGGGATGAGGATATCAGGGAATGCCTGGACAAGGTGAAAAAGATAGATAAGGGATTCATGGGGGCAACGCAGGGACAGGCACTGGCTGTCCGGAGCAAGGACAGCCGCTGGCTGGGAATAGACAGCCCAAGCCTGCAGCAGAACTGTTATGAGCCGAATGCCAGGAAGGTATCGGAAATCTTCCAGGCAGATGTGATCCTGTATGATGAATTTGACGGGGACCTGCTGATGGTGGCATATTGCAGCAAGGACCAGAAGCATTCCTGCCAAAGGGCCACGTCCTTTCATAAAGACATACTGGAGCAGGAGTTCCAGTGTTATGGCGCGGAGCAGAAGTTTCCTGAGGAGCTGCTGCAGTATATGGACCTGTCAATGGAGGAGGCATCGGCTATCTGGGAGGATATGGATGTGGTATTCCAGATAGAGAAGTGGGAAGCGCTGGCCAGCCATATGACCAGGATGCCGGTGCCCCGGGAGTTCATCGGCATGTGGGATATTGCTGCGTTTGGGGACGGCTTTGAGGTGATACGGCAATAGACGCTTAACAGCGCCCGCAGGTCAGGGAAACGGGTTGGATTTCCTGCCTGCGGGCGCTTTTGTCTTATCTCATCTGTATCATATTATCCTTAATCTTGAATGTCCCAAAGCTGCGGATAAAGCTGGAAATACGGCTGAACCCGTATTGCTTCACATCAAAGGAGGGGAATGCCTTTTTCAGCTCTTCATGGACAATGCTCAGGTTGTCCACATGTCCTTTATTCTCCCGTATCATACGGATGATTTCCTTTTCAATCTCAGCCTTGGAAATGCTGGCGCTTTTCTCCTGTACAAAGTAACCGCCATGCAGCTTCACCACCTGGAAATCATTGTTGTCCATGCTTTCAAGGAAGGTGGAGAGTTTGGAATAACCGTAGTTCCTCACATCAAAATCCGAGAAGCGCTTGGTCAGGAAATTGCCCACGCGGGCCAGGATGATGGGCTGGTTCTGGCTGTTGTTCTCAATCAGCAGCTTGGCAATGGCCTTCTGGATCTCATCAATGCTTGTGATGGTCTTCTGGTTCTCAATCACAGTGGCTTCAGGCGCGTCATCGGAAGAAATGATCTCCAGCAGCTTGAAGGTATCACAGGCAGCCCTAAATGGCTTGGGGGTTTTCTGCTCGCCGATTCCCATTACAAACATCCCGGCCTCCCTGAGGCGCTGGGCAAGCTTGGTAAAGTCAGAATCACTGGATACCAGGCAGAAACCGTCCACATTGCCGGAATAGAGGATGTCCATGGCATCGATGATCATGGCGGAATCCGTGGCATTCTTTCCGGTGGTGTAGCTGTACTGCTGGATGGGGTTCACGGACCAGTCCAGTAATACGTTCTTCCAGCTGCGTTTCTCATTGTCCGTCCAGTCCCCGTATATCCGCTTATAGGTGGCGATTCCCTGGTCTGAGACCTCGTCCAGGATATACTTGATATACTTAGGTGATACGTTGTCCGCATCAATTAATACTGCAAATCTTCTTTCACATTGTTCCATAGATATGTTCACTTTCTTATTTTATTTCTTACTATGTCCAGTGTAACATATCACAGGAGGGGCTTCAAGAAAAAGTGAGCGACAAACATGCACAATCGTACAATTTTCTGCACGTATGTCAGCTTAAATAGGTCTTCATGCTCTTTAATGCATTTTTTTCAAGACGGCTGACCTGTGCCTGGCTGATGTGGATTTCCTCGGCCACCTCGGTCTGGGTTTTCCCTTCAAAGAACCGCATATCGATAATATGGCGTTCCCGCTCCGGCAGACGTTTCATGGCCTCCACCAGTGACAGGTCCTCCACCCAGTTTTCCTCCAGGTTTTTCTTGTCGCTGATCTGGTCCATTACATAAAGCGGGTCGCCGCCGTCCGTGTACACGGGCTCATAAAGACTGACGGGTGTCTGTATGGCATCCAGTGCATAAGTGATATCTTCTTTGGACACACCGATTTCCTGGGCTATTTCCATGAGGGTGGGTTCTTTGGAATTGACCCTTGTCAGCTGTTCCCTTGCATAGAGGGCTTTATAGGCCGTATCCCTTAGGGAACGGCTTACGCGGATGGAATTGTTGTCGCGCAGGTATCTGCGGACCTCGCCCAGTATCATGGGGACTGCATAGGTAGAGAATTTAACATTCTGGGTGATGTCAAAATTATCAATGGCTTTGATCAGGCCGATGCAGCCAATCTGAAACAGGTCGTCTATGTTCTCCTGGCTGTTTGAAAAACGCTGTATTACGCTTAGTACCAGGCGCAGGTTCCCTTTAATGTACTGCTCCCTGGCGTTTTTATCCCCGTTCAGTATCCTCTTGAATAGTTCCTCTTTTTCTTCATTACTCAGTAAAGGCAGCTTGGCGGTATTGACTCCGCAAATCTCAACTTTGTAGCCCGACATAATCCTTACCTCCGTTATATTGCCATACATCCTGACATAAAAAAATGGCAGGACTGCACTGGATGAATCTGCTATAACGAAATGATGTACGGATTCGGATGGTTTTATACGATTTGGGGGTAGAAAAAGATTTCCATTTTTTGTATTTCGAAGATGTAAAGGGAGAGGACGGCGGCGGTGCTGATTCATTTATCAGCGCCGCCGCCGTCCTTTGAAGGATTTTGGACGTAATAATGAAGGGCCGCCAATCATATATATGTAAAAAACATATATGAGGTATCCATGCAGACCATAACACAGTACACGTTGACGGACCAGATGGAGTACCAGGGAATGCCGGTCCTGAACTGCCAGATCCGATATCCCCAGTTTTCCAGTACCTGCGGTCAGGACAGCTCATGGCAGGTCAATGAGTTCTACCGTTCCATGGCAGAGGAAAAGGGGGCATACTGCCGCAGCAGCCTGTATCCGGAGGCGGTCAGCGCATTTGAATACAGCCGTACCGGCAATTTCCCCTTTTTCCCCTATGAATTTGATATAGGTTATACGGTGACATATAATGATGGTTGTTTTGTCAGCCTGTATTTTGACCAGTATGAATTTACGGGAGGCGCCCACGGCTCGACCAGACGCACGTCCCAGACCTGGGATTTTGAAACCGGACGCCAGCTTGGGTTAGGCAGTTTTTATCCGGATTATCCAGACTATATCAAGGATATCCAAAGCTGGATTGAGTACGAGATTGCCGGAAGGCTTAAATCAGAACCTTCCACGTATTTTGAGGATTATCCTGAATTGCTGCGAAGCACATTCCAGGCCGGGAATTTCTACCTTACGCCTCAGGGCATTGTGGTGTATTACCAGCAGTATGACATTGCACCTTATTCCACCGGAATAACGGAATTCCTCCTGCCTTTTTCAGGGACAGACTCGTGACACGGAGGATGGTCCATGCACACGGACCCTCACACGGCAAACAAAGAAACAGCGCCGGGATTTGAACCCCTGGGCGCTGTTTTTTGTGATGTCTTACTGGGTATTCTTCCGGTACAGGATTAATAATCCTTTTAACAGAAGCGCGTCATCCACTATGATATTGTGGCGGCACAGCGGCGCGATGAACCTGGACAGGCCGCCTGTGGCGATAATCGTTGGGACCTCGCCCAGCTCCAGCGCCATGCGGTCCAGGATGCCGTCTATCATATCCACATTGCCGTAGATGATGCCGGACCTCATGCAGTCAATGGTATTCTTGCCGATGACATGGCTTGGGACCTCCAGGCTGATGTAGGGAAGCTGGGCTGTCTTGCTGCTCAGGGAATTGAGGGAAACCTTGAGTCCGGGCAGGATGACGCCCCCGATATAATTCCCCTTCTTGTCCACCGTGCAAAGGGTTGTGGCAGTGCCCATGTCAATGACAACAAGGGGCAGGGGATGCTCATGGCTGGCAGCCACCGCGTCCACGATCTGGTCGCTTCCAACGGTCTTGGGGTTGTCCATGATGATGTTCATGCCGGTCTTCATGCCGGAACCCACCAGCAGGGGGGATATGCCGGTGACCTTTTTAACGGCGCTCATGATGGTGGAGTTAAGGGGAGGGACCACGGAAGACAGGATGGCGCCTTCAATGGAGGAAACATCAATCTGGTTCATCTCCAGGATGTTCTTAAAACTCACCGCGTATTCCGTGTCCGTGCGGCCCTGGTCCGTGGTGACCCGCTCTATAAAATAGGTTCTTTCTTCATCAATACCTCCGATTACCGTGTTGGTATTGCCCATGTCAATCGCTAAAATCATGCAGGGGAACTCCTTTCCATTGGAAAAAATATATGATATACTTTATCATGGATTGTACCATAGAAAGACTTGAAAAACAACAGTCACAATCCCAAGGGAGGAAGCTATGCTAAAAGGAAAGACCGTACTTCTGGGAGTAACAGGCAGTATTGCCGCATATAAGATTGCCATTCTTGCCAGCATGCTGGTCAAGCAGGGGGTAAAAGTGCATGTGCTGATGACAAGGAATGCAGCCAACTTCATCAACCCCATAACATTTGAAAGCCTGACCGGCAATAAGTGTCTGGTGGATACATTTGACAGGAACTTTGAGTTCAGCGTGGAGCATGTGGCCCTTGCAAAGCAGGCGGATGTTGTGATGGTGGCCCCTGCCTCGGCCAATGTGATCGGCAAGATTGCCCATGGCATTGCGGACGACATGCTGACCACCACCATCATGGCGTGCAGGTGCAGGAAAATCATTGCCCCGGCCATGAACACCAATATGTATGAGAACCCAATCCTTCAGGATAATCTGGAGATCTGCCGCCGGTACGGCATGGAGGTCATTGCGCCGGCCTGCGGTTATCTGGCCTGCGGGGATACGGGGGCCGGCAAGATGCCGGAGCCCGAAGTGCTGTACCGGTATATACTGAGGGAGGCCGGATATCCCAAGGACCTGGCAGGAAAGAAGATCCTTGTAACCGCAGGGCCTACCAGGGAAGCCATTGATCCGGTACGTTTCATTACCAACCATTCCACCGGAAAGATGGGGTATGCCATTGCCAGGATAGCAGCATACCGCGGCGCGGATGTCACGCTGGTCAGCGGACCCGTGGATCTTGAACCGCCCCTGTTTGTGGATGTGGTTCCGGTGGAGAGCGCCAGACAGATGTATGAGGCTGTAACAGGGCGCAGCCATGGGCAGGACGTGATTATAAAGGCTGCGGCTGTGGCTGATTACCGCCCGGCTTTTGTTGGTGCTGAGAAGATTAAAAAGTCTGACAGTGACCTTTCCATTGCCTTGGAACGTACGGATGATATCCTTGGCTGGCTGGGCAGTCATCGGGAGGCCGGACAGTTCCTGTGCGGTTTTTCCATGGAGACCCAGAACATGCTGGAGAATTCCAGGGCAAAGCTTGAGCGGAAGAACATTGACATGATTGTGGCCAACAACCTGAAGGTGGAGGGCGCCGGTTTCGGAACGGACACCAACGTGGTGACCATCATTACCAGGCACGGGGAGAAGGAACTTCCCATGATGGGCAAGGAAGAGGTGGCGTACGCACTGCTGACCGAAATCGTGGCCTGCCAAACACGCCTTGGGGAATAAGGGACGCTGAGTGACAAAAGTACAGGAGTAGTGCCCATGAAAGGTAAATTGCGCTTGCTGGACCATTTCAACAATATGAAGATAGGCAGGAAGATCATGTCCGCGTTTGTCATGGCGTCCATCGTGCCTATTTTAACCATTCAGTTCATTGGCTACAACATGAATTCCAATTCCCTGAAACGCAAGATTGACACGCTGATGGTAGACAACCTGACCCAGCTGTCGGAGCGCGTGGACCTGACCATGGATATATACTCAAACCTGGTTTATCAGATATATGTGGATGATAAAATTATTGAAAATGTCAACACCCTGCTCAACGGGAATGGGGAGGGCAGGGAGGTGGCCTTCCATGCCATTTACAACCGGCTGCAGCAGGCGGAGAAATCCGTCAGGGGCATCCGGAGCATCAGTGTGATCTGTGCCAATGGTCAGTCTGTTACCTATGATGCGGGCACGGGTTCCTCCATCGAGAATCTTTGGGATGACTATGGGGATTTGCGGGAAATCGCGCCTTACCGTGACGTACAGGGAATGCCGGGCATGCTGGTGACTCCCACCACCAGGCACAAGGGATATGATGGGGATGCGTTTTATTTCCATATTTCCAAATGCATGTATGACTATAACAACCTGGACAGGGGAACCATTGCCACCATTGTCATGAGCGTGGATGAGAGTGTGCTGCGGGACATATGCGCGGTAGCCATTGCAGAGGATGAGGCTGAGTATAACATTAATTTCATTACGGATACCAATGGATTCGTCATATCCTATCCCAATTCCTTCTATACGGGAATCAGCATGAACCCCAAGCTGACCGTGCAGGAATTTGTCCAGGTGACAGGGCTGCTTAAGGGGCAGAACACGGCTGTTAACAAGTATGTCAACGGGCACAGGGGATGGGTCTATTATAATGTCTATAACAAGGATTACATGATGAGGGATATCAGGAATAACCAGATCATGTTCATCCTTATCAGCCTGGCGGCCATCCTGTTTTCCAGCGTCCTCATCAGCTACATCGTGCGCAGGATTGGCAGTTCGGTTGCCCTGATTATAGACGGTATCGACCAGGTGAAGGAGGGGAACCTGAACGTATCCGTGGCACTGGACAGCAAGGACGAACTGGGACAGATTGCCAGCAATTTCAACGATATGACAGGCAAGGTCAGGAACCTGATTGCCGAGGTCTCAGAGGCAAAGGATAAGCAGAAGGATGCGGAAATCCGTGCCCTGGAAGCCCAGATCAACCCGCATTTCCTTTATAATACCCTGGACTCCATCAACTGGATGGCCATTGAAAAGGAAGAGTACGGGATCAGCCGCATGCTGCGCAATCTAGGGGTCATCCTGCGCTACAGCGTGAACAGGAGCAACCAGATGGTCAGCGTGACAGAGGTGGCTGACTGGCTGGAGAAATACATAAGCCTTCAGCAGATGCGGTTCAACCAGTCCTTCCGGTTTGAACTTAATGTAGCTGAGGCAGCAGGGAGCGTAAGGATATACAAGCTGCTTCTGCAGCCCTTTGTGGAAAATGCAGTCATCCATGGATTTAAGGGCATGGAGAAGGGAGGCGTGCTGCGGGTGGACATATTCCTGTCCGACACCGGGGAGCGGCTCAATATCATCATTGAGGACAATGGAAAAGGGATGCCCCGGGAGATGGCGGAGTCCTTTAATGTGCGCGAACGGGCTGTAAGGGACGAGGGCGGAAGCATCGGCCTGCACAATGCGTTTGCGAGGATGGACATGTATTACGGCAGGGAGGCTGTGTGGAATGTCAACAGCATCGAGGGCATGGGGACGGTCATCACACTGACGCTGCCCGTGGGAACCGCTGGCGGGAATTCCTGTCCGGACACGCCTTAGAACGGCCCAAATGGCGGGAGTCTCTGCCCGGACACGATTTAGAGCGGCCCAAATGGCGGGAATCCATGTCCGGACACGCCGAAAATGCAGGAGGATGTTATGAGGATACTGATTGTGGAAGATGAAGTGATGATAAGGGAAGGGCTGGCAAAGCTTATCAAATCCCATACAGGACATACAGTAGCCGGCGAGGCCTCCAATGGGCAGGAAGGACTGAACCTGGCGCTGCGGTTAAGGCCTGAACTGGTTATCACGGACATCCGCATGCCGGTAATGGACGGGCTGCAGATGATAGAAAAACTCCATGATATGAACCTGAACACCAGGGCCGTGATACTCAGCGGCTATTCAGAATTTGAGTATGCCAAGAAGGCCATCTATTACGGGGTGGAGGACTATCTTCTAAAGCCCCTGGCGGCAGAGGATATCGTGGACGTGCTGGAACGCATTGAGAAGAAGATGGAGGAAGAGGAGCAGAAAAACGCAGGCACGCCCGGGCAGTGCATCAAGGAACTGGTATACGGTGGCCTGCTGTCAGAGGAGGAGGCCGGACGCATCAGGGCTATCTGCGGTTTTGAACCTGACAGCCATTATAAACTGTATCTTGGATATACTGGAGAGGCCCCCATTGGTTATGAGGAAGAGATATATGCCAAATGGGAGCAGATAAGCAGACAGCTGCCGGCCATTACCCTGCATATGGCGTCTGATAAGATGCGCCGCAGGTTCATATGCCTGGCCGCCCTGCCGGATACCGGGGATGCCCCATACCTTCTTGGACAGGCAGTGGAGCGCAGGATTGTGCGGCCTTACAGGCAGCGGAGTGAGCGGGCCGTGTGGGCAGAAGTGCCTGCTGACTGCCTGGAGGACATCCAAAAGGCGGCCAGGGACGCGGAATCCCTCTTAAAGGAGGCCATGCCTGTAACGGATGGCGGACTGCTTACAAGGGAGCGCATGGACCGGATTGGATGGAAGGAATTCCATTTTCCGGCGGACATCGGCATGGAAATAAAAAACGCCCTGTGCCGCGGCCTGTGGGATGCTGCCCGGGAATCCGGGGAAATGTTCATACGTTATATGGAAGACGGGCCTTACAAAGAGCAGGAAATCCGCCAGGCATATCTGAAAGCGGTTTACCTGCTGTTAGACACGGTCCGGGAAATTGACGGGGACGCGTATTCACAGCTTCAGAATGCGGACCTTTTATCAAAATGCACGGAGGCGGTCACGCTCCGGGAAATGGAACAGAACTACCGGGACGGCATGGCCCTTGTGTGCAGTCCGCGGCGCATGAAAGAGGATATCAGCAACTACACCATCAAGCGGGCCATCAACTACATAAGGGAGCATTACAAGGAGGGGATATCCCTGGAGGATGTGGCCGGCAGGCTGGGAATCACCCCGGAATACCTGAGCACCCTTTTTAACAGGGAAATGGGGGAGAATTTCTCCACGTTCCTGAGAAAATTCCGTATCAGCCATGCCAAACGGCTTTTAAAGGGCACGGACATGAAGGTATATGAGATTGCGGAGGCAGTAGGGTATACGGATCCCAAGTATTTTGCAAGGGTGTTTAAGGATGAGCTGGGCGTGTCGCCTGGGGATTACAGGCAGCAGTAACAGGCCGGAAGGAATCGGAAGGCTGATAGGAGGGATGACATGGGAAAATGGAAGACAGCGTGTATGGCTGCGCCGTCTGTTTTATCTTCGGCTGTGCGGAGGCTGGGCAGTCTGGCCTTGGCTGAACGGAGGCTGGGCAGTCTGGCCTTGGCAGAGCGGAGGCTGGGCGGTCTGGCCCTGGCTGAGCGGAGGCTGTTTAGTCTGGTCCTGGCTGTCCTGCTTCTGACTGTCCCCGTCCTGCTTGGCGGATGCGGGGGCCAGCGGGGGGCTGGAGGGGACGGAAACGGAAAACAGGCTGCCGGAGGAGCAGGACCCGGGACAGCAGACGCAACTTCAGGGCTTTCCATGGACCGGCAGGACGGCGCCCTTATGGATGAGGGGCCCCGGGAGGTGGTCATCTGGTCTTACTATGAGACAATGAAGCAGAAGGAAGGTCTGGACCGGCTGGTGGAAGGCTTTAATAACCGGCAGAAGGATTATGTGGCAAGATGGGAATACCAGGGGCCGTCTTCTGAATTTAAAAAGCTTCTCTCCATCGGAGTGGCGGAAGGGAACCTGCCGGATGTGGTCATCATCGACAATCCTGATATGAGGAAATATGTGGAGCTGGGGATTTTCGAGGATATAACAGAGACGGTTAAGGCAGATTATGACCTGGCGGAATTCTATCCCGAGGTCATATCCTCGGTACAGTATGACGGCAGGTATTACGGGGGGCCGTTCTGCTGCAATAATGTGGGCCTTGTGTATAACCGGGACATGTTCCGGGAGGCGGGCATCCAGCCGCCGCAGGACTGGGAACAATTCATCCAGGCGGCAGAGACAATGACTACACAGGACAGGTATGGCTTTACCATGTCGGCCATACTGGAAGAGCAGTCTTCCTTCCAGCTGGTGCCCTGGCTTCTGTCCACGGGTGAGGATATGGAAAGCCTGGGCGGGGAAGGAACCGTAAAAGCCCTTTCCATGCTTGCGCATATGGTGGAGAAGGGATATATGCCCAGGGACTGCATCAACTGGTCCCAGGTGGATGTGGCCAGACAGTTCGCCGCAGGAAAATGCGCCATGATGGAAAACGGTCCCTGGGCCCTCCCTCTGGCAGAGGAGGCGGGCATTGATTACGGGGTGGTCAAGCTGCCCGTGGATGAGCGCAGCATAGTGGTGACCGGCGGAGAGAACTTCGGGGTCATCAAGGGAAAGAATGTGGACGGCGCCCTGGCGCTGCTGGCCTATTATTATGAGGACGATGTCATGCTGCGGCTCAATGAACAGATGTACGCCCTGCCTCCTGTCAGGCGGCTGGCCGCAAAGCTTCAGGAGTCCAATCCGGCCTATCAGGTGTTTGCCCAGCAGATGGAACATTGTATTACACGCAGCGCCTATCCGTATTGGCCAAGGATAACCGGGGTATTGTCGGAAAGCCTTTATGGGGTGATGACAGGCGGGCTGTCGCCCCAGGAGGCCGCGGACGCCATAGGGAGTAAAGTCAGGCTGTGCATAGGGAAGAATGATTCTGGGTAGAGAAATTTAATGAGGGTGGATAATTTTAAACCGATTTCCTGTCGGATTTAAAATATATCCACCCTCTTTAATATTTTCCCCTAACAAACCAGACTTCCCTCTCTTATAATGAAACCACCAACAGCAAAACATGATTGAGAGGGAGGTTTTTAAGAATGAAGAAACGATTCATCAGTACAGTATTATGTGCAGCAATGGCTGCTTCCCTGGTTACAGGATGCGGCTCCGGTTCGGGGAACGCGTCCGGCGGCAGCACACAGGCCGCAGCGGACACGGGCAGCAAAAAGGAAGTGGTTATCTGGGATTATTTTGAGACAGATGCACAGAAGGCCATGATGACCACCCTTCTGGATGGGTTCAACGCATCCCAGGATGAATACGTGGCAAGCCACGTGTACGTGCCTTTCTCTGATTATGAGAAACAGCTGACCCTGGGCATTGCATCCGGAGAACTTCCCGACCTGGTCATCCTGGATGGCTGCTCCATGGCATCCTTTATATCATTGGGATTGTTCGGGGATATTTCGGATGCTGATATTAAATGGGATGAATACATAGCCGGACCAATGGAATCTACCATGGCGGACGGCAGGCATTACGGCATTCCCTTTGCAACCAACTGTACGGCCCTGTTCTACAACAAGGATATGTTTGATGCGGCAGGAATTGCATATCCGGATGAGAACACCACATGGGATGACTTCCATGAAATGGCCAAGACGCTTACAAAGGACGGCGTGACCGGCTTTGGCAATGCTGCCACTAATACGGATGAAGGTACATTCCAATGCCTCCAGTGGCTCTATACGGCAGGCGGAAGCTACACCGACATCAAGGGCGGCACCGAGGCATATGAGCTGATGCAGGAAATGATTTCAGACGGCTCCTGGAGCAAAGAGGTTGTCAACTGGACACAGTCAGATGTAAACAACAACTTCATAGCAGGCAACCTGGCCATGCAGCAGAACGGACCATGGCAGATTCCCGGCATTACAAAGGACGCGCCGGACCTGAAGTACGGCGTGACCGTGCTTCCGAAAAAGGATGCCGCTGGCGGCCAGGCCACATCCATCCTTGGCGGCGAGAACATGGGCGTGGTTGCAAAGGATGACACCGCGGGCGCGGTTGCCTTCCTCAAATATTATGACCAGACCGACGTGATGGTGGAGGCCATGAAGCAGTACGGCTCCTTCCCTCCAAAGACAGAGGCGGCCAAGGACCCATACTGGACCGAGGACCCGATCCAGGCGGAATTCATTACCCAGCTGGAGACCTCCATTCCAAGAGGACCGTCCGCATCCTGGCCATCCTATTCCTCCGCGATCCAGAAGGGCTTCCAGGAAGCGCTTACCATGGCAAAGACGCCTGAACAGGTGGCAGAGGACACACAGGCCGCGGTGGACGCCGTAAAGTAGCAATCTTAAAACAAGATACACAGGCTGCCCCGCAGTGACACGGTTGATGCGATACCGGCACGGTTTACGGGCCGCAGCCTGTTTTATGTCCGCCCGGTGCCGGTTCGGCTTCTGGCCGGATGGAGCACTGGTGCCGCCCGGCGTAAATAACAGGTGCTATAGATTGGCGTATCTATGCCGGGAAGTGCCAGATGGAGGAGGGAGAATCCGGATGAAGGGAAATAAAAGAATGGACACGGCTGCCAAAATGGGCTTTCTGTTTGCTGCCCCGGCAGTGCTGTACATGCTTGTGTTCATCGGCTATCCGATGATACAGAATATAATACTGAGTTTTAAGAATGTGGATGTATATACATTTTCAGATGCCGCAAAACAGGAATTCGTGGGTTTGCGTAATTATGCGGAGCTGTTTACAGGAAAAAATTCCATTCTTTCCAAGGCAATCATGAATACCTTGATCTTTACGGTGGGTTCCATATTTTTCCAGTTCATCATTGGTTTTGGGCTGGCGCTGCTGTTCAATAAGAAGTTTCCCGGCTGTTCCTTTTTCCGGGGCGTGACCATGATATCCTGGCTCCTGCCCGTGACAGTGGCCGGACTCCTGTTCAAATTCATGTTTGCCAGCAGCGGCGGTATCATTAACCAGTTCCTTATGGGCCTTGGGCTTGTGAAGGAGCCCCTGGACTGGCTGCTAAAGCCCGGCCTTGCAATGGCAGCGGCAGTGGCGGCCAATATATGGATCGGCATACCTTTTAACATGATGCTCCTTATCACGGGGCTGACCACCATTCCAGGCGATATCTACGAGAGCGCCAGCCTGGATGGGGCAGGCAGGCTTCAGACCCTGTTCCTGATTACCATTCCCATGATTAAACCGGCCATCATGTCGGTCCTGACCCTTGGTTTTGTCTATACCTTTAAGGTGTTTGACCTTGTATGGGTCATGACAAAAGGCGGACCCGTGAATTCCACGGAGCTGGTTTCAACCTATGCGTACCGGCTGTCCTTTGAGGAATTCCAGTTCAGCCAGGGCGCCGCCGCGGCCAATGTGCTGTTTTTAATCCTGTTGGCGGTGGGCTGCTTCTATATCAAGACAATCAGTGATGACGAGGTGATGTGATATGAAGAAAGAGAGTAGGAGTAAACTGGTTTCATTCCTGGTGGGCGGTCTTGTGTTCCTGGTTTTCATCTTCCCGCTGTACTGGATGGTTGTCACTGCCCTTAAGACACAGGTAGAGATATTTTCCATCCCCACCCCGCTGTGGCCAGAGAACCTGACCTTTGATGCATTTGCCAAGCAGCTTTCCAGTTCAGGGGATACCTTAAGGGGATTTAAGAACAGCCTGATCATATCCTGCGGCGCAACCGTCATCGCAACCGTGCTTGCAATCCCGGCTGCCTATGGTCTTGCCAGGTTCCGGTTCGGGGCCAGGAGGGGACTGGTGCTGTTCTTCCTCATTACACAGATGCTTCCATCCACCCTGGTGCTGACCTCCCTCTACATCATGTTCTCTAAAATGCACCTGCTGAACACGTACTGGGCTCCCATCCTGGCGGATGCCACGCTGGGCATACCTTTCAGCATCATCATCCTGCGCACGTATTTTGTATCCATTCCAAAGGAACTGGATGAGGCTGCCAAGATTGACGGATGCGGCCAAGTGTCGGCGTTCACAAAGATCATGCTGCCCATTGCCAAGCCCGGGATTGTGGTGGCTGCCGTGTTCTCCTTTGTATATGCCTGGGGCGATCTGATTTACGGGATTACCTTTATCACAAACCCCAACATGAGGCCGATTACATCCAGTATCTACAATTATGTGCAGCAGTACCAGACACTGTGGAATTCCACCATGGCATTCGGAATCATTGCCATTACCCCGGTGGTGCTGATATTCATTTTCATGCAGAAATATATTGTAAGCGGACTTACCAACGGCGCGGTGAAGGCGTGACGGAGGGGCAGGGACTAAAAAAGGAAAAGGAGTGGGACAATGAAGCTGCATCCGGTAGATTTAAAGAAAATACATATCAATGACGCGTTCTGGTCAAAACATGTCGCCCTTGTCAAGGAGGCGGTCATCCCTTATCAGTGGGATGCCATTAATGACAGGATAGAGGACGCCGAGCCAAGCCACAGCCTGATGAATTTCAAGATAGCGGCCGGCCTGTGTGAAGGGGATTTTTACGGGGCCGTGTTCCAGGACACGGATGTGGCCAAGTGGCTGGAGGCAGTGGGGTTTGTCCTTGCGGCAGGACCGGATGAGGAACTGGAGCGCACCGCGGACCAGGTCATTGACATCATCGCAAAGGCCCAGTGCCCGGACGGTTACCTGAATACCTATTTTACCATCAGGGAGCCGGAAAAGCGCTGGAGCGATTTGTGCGAGGGACATGAGCTTTATACGGCGGGCCATATGATGGAAGCGGCCGTGGCATATTATATGGGAACGGGCAAAAGGAAGTTCCTGGATGTGATGCTGCGGTTTGCGGACTTGATTTGTGATACCTTTGGGGCTGAAGACGGGAAAATCCATGGATATCCCGGCCACCAGGAGGTGGAAATCGGCCTGATTAAACTGTATCAGGTAACCGGGGAACAGAAGTACCTGGAGCAGGCAAAATATTTTATAGACGCCAGGGGCGTGGGGGAGAACTATTTCCTAAAGGAAATGGGCCGCCCGGGATTCCGGTACATTTTCCCGGAGTTCAAGGATTATGAGCCTTTGTATTCCCAGTCCCATCTGCCGGTCCGTGAACAGAAGACAGCAGAGGGCCACGCGGTGCGGGCCATGTACATGTACAGCGCCATGGCTGACCTGGCGGAGGCCTGCGGGGATGACTCCCTGATGGAGGCCTGCCGCACCTTATGGGACAATGTGACTGGGAAGCGCATGTATATCACGGGCAGCATCGGCTCATCCGGTATCCTGGAACGGTTCACAGCGGATTATGACCTGCCCAATGACTGCAATTATTCTGAATCCTGCGCCTCCATCGGCCTGGCCATGTTCGGCAGCCGCATGGGAAGCATCACCCGGGAGGCGAAATACTATGATGTGGTGGAGCGGGCCCTGTATAACACGGTGCTGGCAGGTATTGCCCTGGATGGAAAAAGCTTTTTCTATGTAAACCCCCTGGAGGTATGGCCGGATAACTGTCTGCCCCGCACATCAAAGGAGCATGTGAAACCAGTGCGGCAGAAATGGTTTGGCGTGGCCTGCTGTCCGCCAAATATTGCGCGGACCCTGGCCTCCATGGGGCAGTATATCTATGGCGTGGATGAGGAAAGCATTTATGTGAACCTGTTCATTGCCAATGAAACCACGGTGGAACTGGGCGGCAGGGAAGTGTCTGTTTCCGTGGAAACCAGGTTCCCGTGGAAGATGGGGGCTGATATCACCCTAAGGGGAGTGCCTGAAACAGGCATGAAGCTGGCCGTGAGGATGCCGGATTATGCCAGGGGTTTCGCGGTGAAATGCGGGAGGGAAACAGATGCGGCCGGGACAGACGGTCCGGCCGCGGAACGCGGTAAGGATATTTCCTTTGACCGGGAAAAGGGATATGCCCTTATCCGCCTGACAGGAGATACCTGTCTGCATGTGACCTGGGAGGCGCCGGCTGAATTCGTGCACAGCAATCCACTGGTCCGGGCCGACAGCGGCAAAGTGGCCCTTGTCCGCGGTCCTGTTGTATACTGTCTGGAGGAGGCTGACAACGGCTCCAACCTGGCAGCGGTCTATGTGGATTCCGGTGCCCTGGTTGAGGAGGAAGGGCAGGACCTGTTTGGAGGCATCATCGGGCTGTCCTTTGCCGGAAAGAGGATATCGGGCCGCGGATGGGGGGAGGATGAGCTCTACGGCCTGCACCCGGTCACATGGGAGGACGTGAAGCTGAAGGCGGTTCCCTATGCATTCTGGAACAACCGGGGAGCGGGGGAGATGGTTGTATGGTTGAAGGAACTATATAAAATGTGAACGCAGCCGTTCAGGCGGCAGGAGGATGAGCCGTCTGAACGGCTGCGTATTGTATTTTTTAGCAGGACAAACACCTTGACTTCTGTTTCCAACCATAATAAAATAAAGAATGGATGATTTTGGGCGTACTTCCAAGGTACGTCCTATTTTACACAATGGAAAACGGAGGACGGACATTTGTCAAAGATAGATAGCCAGCTGGCAGAAGAGATAAAAAAGCGGAGGACATTTGCAATCATATCCCACCCCGACGCAGGTAAGACCACACTGACTGAGAAGTTCCTGCTGTACGGAGGTGCCATCAACCTGGCCGGTACGGTGAAGGGGCGCAAGGCGGCCAAGCACGCGGTATCGGACTGGATGGAGATAGAGAAGGAAAGGGGTATTTCCGTTACCTCTTCCGCCATGCAGTTTAATTATGAGGGATTCTGCATCAACATCCTGGACACGCCGGGGCATCAGGATTTCTCAGAGGACACATACCGTACCCTGATGGCAGCCGACTCAGCCGTCATGGTCATTGACGGTTCCAAGGGTGTGGAGGCCCAGACCATTAAGCTCTTTAAGGTCTGTGTCATGCGCCATATCCCCATCTTTACATTCATCAACAAATTTGACCGTGAGGCAAGGGACCCGTATGAACTGATGGATGAGATTGAGAATGTCCTGGGAATCCGCACCTGTCCGGTCAACTGGCCCATTGGATGCGGCAAGAACTTTAAGGGCGTATATGACCGTTTCAGCAGGAAGATAACCACCTTTACGGCTGCCATGGGCGGCGCCAAGGAGGTTGCAAGCCAGGAATACGGGCTGGATGATGGGAACCTGGAGGATATCATCGGTTTTTCCTACCACCAGCAGCTGATGGATGATATTGAATTGCTGGACGGCGCCAGCGACGAGATGGATATGGACCGGGTACAGCGGGGTGACCTTTCTCCTGTATTCTTTGGCTCTGCTTTGACAAACTTCGGCGTGGAGACATTCCTGGAGCATTTCCTTAAGATGACCACCCCGCCTCTGTCCAGAAGGACGTTAGATGGGGAAATCGACCCATTCCGCCCGGATTTCTCTGCATTTGTGTTTAAAATCCAGGCCAATATGAACAAGGCCCACAGGGACAGGATTGCGTTCATGCGTATTTGCTCCGGCAGGTTTGAGGCAGGAATGGAGGTCAACCATGTCCAGGGCGGCAAGAAAATCCGCCTGACCCAGCCCCAGCAGCTGATGGCCCAGGACCGCAAAATCGTGGAGGAGGCCTATGCAGGGGATATCATCGGTGTGTTTGACCCGGGCATCTTTTCCATCGGCGACACGCTGTGCAGTTCCAGTGAGAAGTTTGAGTTTGAGGGTATACCCACGTTTGCGCCGGAGCATTTTGCAAGGGTGCGCCAGGTAGATACCATGAAGCGCAAGCAGTTCATCAAGGGCGTGAACCAGATTGCCCAGGAGGGCGCCATCCAGATATTCCAGGAATTCAATTCCGGTATGGAGGAAATCATTGTGGGCGTGGTGGGCGTGCTGCAGTTTGAGGTGCTGACCTACCGCCTCCAGAATGAGTATAATGTGGAGGTCATACTGGAGAAGCTTCCATTTGAGCATATCCGATGGGTAGAGAACCCGGGCGAGGTGGATGTGGCAAGAATCCAGGGAACCTCTGACATGAAGCGCATCAAGGATTTAAAGGACAACCCGCTGCTGCTGTTCATCAACAGCTGGAGCGTGGGCATGGTGCTGGACCGCAACCCGGGTCTAAAGCTCAGCGAATTTGGCAAAGCGTAATACATGCGCGTTTCATCATCAGCATGTGATTGATCATGAAGAATCCCGGTTTGTCATGCCGGGGAAAGCAGGAGGTATCTGACATGAGTAAGATTGATGTTGTAAGGGCCGCCATGGTAGAAGCCATGAAGGCCAAGGATAAGGCAAGGAAGGATTCCCTTTCCATGCTGCTGTCAGCACTGAAGAATGCCGAGATAGATAAAAGGGAGCCCCTCACAGAGGCAGAAGAAAATTCAATCGTGAAAAAGGAAATCAAACAGACCCAGGAAACCTACGACCTGGCTCCGGCTGACCGTGAGGATATCCGGGGAGAGGCGGCCGCCCGCCTGGCTGTGTACAGGGAATTTGCACCGGCTGACATGAGCGTGGAGCAGATTACGGAGATAATCCGGTCCGTGCTGGATGAGCTGGGCCTGGCCCAACCCACGGCCAAGGATAAGGGCGCCATCATGAAGGTGCTGATGCCTAAGGTAAAGGGAAAGGCCGACGGCAAGGTGGTCAATGAGACGCTGGCCTCCATGCTTAAGTAGGGATATTAAGGAGCAGCAGCCAGTCCATGATTTGTAAAATATAATAGCGCGGGGACGCCTTCGCGGATGGAGGAGATTTGATATGGAATACAGAAAAGAAATTGAAGGATTCATAGATGCCCACAAGGATGAAATGATTGAGGACATCTGTACCCTCTGCAGGATTAACAGCGAGAAGAAGCCTTATGTGGAGGGAAAGCCTTATGGGGAGGGAGCCTTTGAGGCCCTTCAGGCAGCGCTTGCCATGGCCGAGGGATATGGATTTACCATCAACAATTATGACAATTATGTGGGAACCGCTGACCTGAATGACAAGGAAAGGCATCTGGACATCCTGGCACATCTGGATGTGGTGCCTGCCGGGGAAGGCTGGGTGGAAACAGCTCCCTTTGAACCGGTGGTAAAGGACGGCATGCTTTATGGACGCGGCACCGCGGATGACAAGGGACCGGCTGTTGCGGCGCTCTACGCAATGAGGGCTGTTAAGGAGCTGGGAATCCCGCTGTCAAAGAACGTGCGCCTGATTCTTGGTACGGACGAGGAGTGCGGAAGTTCTGATATTGAGTATTATTACGGCAGGGAGAAGGAAGCGCCCATGACATTTTCACCGGACGCGGAGTTCCCTGTGATTAACATTGAGAAAGGCCGTCTGGAGGGACATTTTAACGCATCCTTCAAGGCGTCTGAGGCAGTGCCCAGGCTTGTGAAGGTGGAAGCGGGAATCAAGGCCAACGTGGTTCCGGGCAAAGCAAAGGCAGTGGTAGAGGGTGTGGACCTTGGGACACTGGAAGGGACTGCCAGGGAAGTGGAGGCAGAGACCGGCGTTTCCTTTGGCTTTGAGGGCAATTTCCCTGTAATCCAGATTACGGCCCAGGGCGGCGGCGCCCATGCATCCACACCTCAGGAGGGCAGGAATGCCCTGACCGCACTGCTGTCATACCTGACCCGCCTGCCGCTGGCCAAGTGCCCGCAGATGGACGCCGTGGGTGCGCTTGTGGAACTGTTCCCTCACGGAGATACCTGCGGAAAGGCTGCCGGCATTGCCATGGAGGATGAACTGTCCGGAGCCCTGACCCTGGCGTTCAGCATGCTGACCGTTTCCTCAGACAGCCTGGAGGGCGTGTTTGACAGCCGCTGCCCCATCTGTTCCAATGAGGACAATGTACTGAAGGAAGTCAAGAAGAACATGGCTGCCAAAGGCCTGACCCTGGAAAATGAAACCATGGTCCCGCCCCACCATGTGGACGGGGATTCCCATTTTGTGAAGACACTTCTGGAGGTGTATGAAGCGTATACCGGTCTTAAGGGCAGCTGTGAATCCACCGGAGGCGGCACATATGTACATCACCTTAAGAACGGCGTGGCATTTGGCGCAGCCCTTCCTGGAACCGATAACCATATGCATGGCGCAGATGAGTTCGCGGTGGTGGATGAGCTGCTGGTAAGCGCCAAGATATTTGCCCAGGCCATTGTGGAGCTGTGCAGCTAGACCTGCTGTATTGCAGGAATCAGAAATACGGAAATATATGCATGATCAACACACCCCTGCTGACTGGAGCCAATGACCGGAATGATATGGAAATGCGGTAAAGATGGAAAGGAGAAATCAGTATGGGCGGTTTGACCGGATTACAGGGACAGCCCGTAAAAGGTATGGACAGCAGCCTTTCACGGCTGTCCCATTTATATGGTGTACAGGAAAAAGATATACAGGAAGCAGAGATACACAGGCAGGATGCCCATGGTACGGATGCCTGCGCCCCGGCCGCAAGGACATACAGCCCGGATGCCTGCGTCCCGGCCGCAAGGACGTGCAGCCCGGATGCCTGCGCCCCGGACACACAGACGGAACTGCCGGAAAACAGCAATCATGTCCGTCTTGACCGGGTCCAGTGGTCCGGCAGTGCAGGACAGCCGGACCTTAAAGCCCATGCCCTGCGGCTGATTGAAGAATTAAAGCAGCGTTACCCCGGAATCACCATCTGGGCGGCGGAAGAAGAAGGGGACCGGGCCAATCTGGCAGCCGGTCTTGGGGAAGGGCTGCATCTGGTCATCAGCCGGGAATTCCTTGACCGGATGCAGGGCAGCCGGGACGGGTTTGACACATGTTCCAGGGTGCTGGCGCAGAAAGTCTCGGAACTGGCTGCAAAAGCAGGGAATGAAGCGTCCTGGGGAGCTGCCGGCCATGGGGCGGCCATGGGCGTGTTCCTGGGAAAGGATTACAGCTGGTCATGGGCGGCCGCGGCCAGGGAACATGACCAGTCTGCTGATAAGAGGCCCCTTGAGGATATGCTGGCAGCGGACCAGGCAAAGGTCGTGGGGATATGATGGGAGGTTCCTCTGGCAATACCGGCGCTGTCCGGGTAATCTGCCGCAAATCATACAATGTGTCAGACCAGTACAGGAAGATGGCTTCCGCCCGCTCCAGCGGCCAGGTGCAGCAGGTCATGGGGGATATACAGCGCAACATCGTGCGTCTTAAGATGGCGTCCGTATATGGGGATGATGAGCAGAGGGTGAAAGCCAACCGGGCTGTCCGTTCCCTGCAGAAGCTGCTGGGAAGAGGCGGCAGGAAGGTCCGGCGGCTGAACCGGGAAAAGCTGAAGCAGTGCGCGAAAAAGAAGGCGCTGGAGCAGAACGAGGAAAAGAAGAGCCGCAAACTGGAGCTGGAATTAAAGCGGATGCGCTCGGCCAGAAAAGGAAGTGACCATGCCCTGGTAAAGGAAGGGATGGCGGATGAGGCATACATCCGCGGTTACCGCAGATACAGGGGAATCAGGGATGACTACGGGCCTGTTCCGATGGCAGGGGAAATAGGCGTTCCCGTGATGCCCGGGGGCATGGATGTCTGTGGGGCAGGTGAAACTGGCGGGGGAATCAATCCGGGAGATATTGTGGTTTCCGGCGAATCCACCTTTTAATGAATGCAGGGATACGGATGCGGCTGTGTCATATGGGACAGCAGGAAGAAACAGAAGGAGATTAAGACAATCATGAGAAAAATGAGGTTATTCCCGTTATTGATGGCTGCTGCCATTGCCATGTCTGCAGCTTCCGGCTGCAGCGCCGGGAACGGCGGCGGTACGGCGCAGGAAACCGGAACAAAAGCAGCATCCTTGCCTTCATCCGAAGCAGGAACAGAGGATGCCGGGGGAGATGGGGCCGGAGGCATGGATAAAGCCGGAAAAGCGGATGAACCGGAGGGCGCAGACAAAGCCGGAAAAGCAGATGAACCGGAAGACGCAGACAAATCCGGAAAAGCAGATGAACCGGAAGGCGCAGACAAATCCGGGGAGGAGGTTTACAGCAAAATACCGGACCCGGTTGCGGAGGACGGAAGCAAAATACTATTCGTGGGCAACAGCCATACATATACCAATGACCTTCCCGGAGTATTTTACCAAATGGCAGAGGCGGGCGGACACAAGGTGGACGTATATGACCTGACCGAAGGTTCTTATTCGCTTAAAATGTATTCCGATCCCGAGGACGGACTGGGAAGCGTGCTGACCGAAGCCCTTAAGGGTGAAAACTGGGATTTTGTTATATTACAGGAAAATACCAATGCCGCCATTGCCCTGAATGCAAAGAGGGATATGTATCCATATGCCCGGGAGCTGGATGGGATGATACAGAAAGCAGGCGGACAGACCGTATTCCTCATGACCTGGGCGCCCAAGGATGGGGCCGGAGCCTTCAGCCATGAGATGGTACAGACCCAGCTGTCCCTGGGATACAGGACCATTGCAGAGGAGCTGGATGCCCTGCTGATTCCCGGCGGGGAAGTATTTGAGACAGCAAGGAAACAGGTGGAAAGCTTGGAACTGTGGGGGGAGGATGGTCAGCACCCGTCGGAGGAAGGCACATATCTGGCAGCGTGCTCGGCTTATGCGCTGCTGTTCCAGGAGTCGCCTGCGGGCAATTCCTTTGTAGGGGACCTGAGTGAAACAGTGGCAGGAAACCTGCAGGAAATTGCGGATGCTGTCATACTGGGAACAAAAAAGTCTTGACAAAAGCCGAGGAGTGATGTATCTTCTTAACTAAGACAAATCCTAGTTGATTAATAGAGAATAAGTACAGGAGGATCTTATGAATCAGTTCAAAGCCATGCAGATGAATATGGATATGATGAACGGCATGTACATGATGATGTGCTGTGTATCCGCATGGGCAAAAAACTGAATGTAAGTTTCATCTGTATGGATTGTGATTAATTGAGATTGAGTTGCATTGAGGGAAATGCTTCGAGGCCGCAAGTCCGTGCAGGGCGTGCGGCTTTTTTGGATTTCAGGCAGTACACGGGTCAGGATCCAGATGCACACAGGAAAGGAAATGAAATCATGGAAGAGAACAGAGAAAAGCCCATCATCCGGCTGGAAGGGCTGGGTAAGCAGTTCCAGACATCCGGCGGCCCGGTCACGGCGCTGGAGGATATCAACCTGGAGATACGCTATGGAGAGGTATTTGGAATCATCGGATTGTCCGGGGCCGGCAAAAGCACCCTTGTGCGCTGTATCAACTATCTGGAGGTGCCCACATCAGGCAAGGTAATATTCGAGGGAGAGAACCTGTCGGCCATGAAGGACAGGGAGAAGCGCCTGGCAAGACGTTCTATGGGAATGATATTCCAGCAGTTCAACCTCCTGGCCCAGAGGAATGTGCTTCAGAATGTGTGCTTTCCCCTGGAGATATCCGGGGTATCCAGAACAGAGGCCAGAAAACGGGCGGAAGAGCTGCTGAGGCTGGTTGGGCTTGAGGACAGGATGAAGGCATATCCGGCCCAGCTCTCAGGCGGACAGAAGCAGAGGGTGGCGATTGCACGGGCCATGGCCACCAACCCCAAAGTGCTTCTGTGTGATGAGGCAACCAGCGCCCTGGATCCCAATACCACCAAATCCATTCTGGGGCTCCTTAAGAAGATTAACCGGGAAATGGGAATCACGGTAATTGTCATAACCCATGAAATGGCTGTAATCGAAGCAATCTGCGACAGGGTGGCAATCATTGACCACAGCCATATCGCGGAGGTTGGAAAGGTGTCTGAGATATTCTCAGGACCCAAATCAGATATCGGCCGCCAGCTGATCCTGGGGGATGTGGGGGCCCAGGGAACCAGCTTCGGGCAGTCCCGTCAGATCCGCATCATCTTTGACGGAAGGGAATCCTCGGAACCGGTCATTGCCAACATGGTCCTGGCATGCAAGGTCCCGGTCAATATCATGCATGCGGATACCAGGGATATTGAAGGAAAAGCCATGGGCCAGATGATCATCCAGCTGCCGGAGGATGAGACGGATGCCGGAAGGATCTGTAACTATTTAAAAACAGCCCATGTGGCATATGAGGAGGTGCGCTAAGATGCAGTTTGATTCAACAACCATCAACATGCTCATAAAAGGAATTGGGGAAACATTCTATATGGTGCTGCTGTCCTCCGCCCTGTCTTATATCATCGGCATTCCCCTGGGAATCGCACTGGTCGTCACGGACAAGGACGGCATCAGCCCGGTTCCTGTATTCAACAGGGTCCTTGGCGTGGTAATCAACCTTCTGCGTTCCGTGCCATTCATCATCCTGCTGATCATGGTAATACCCATCACCAGACTGATTGTAGGCAAGATATATGGCTCCAACGCAACCGTTGTCCCACTGGTGATTTCAGCATCCCCCTACATTGCGCGGATGGTGGAGTCTTCCCTGAAGGAAGTGGATGCAGGCGTCATCGAGGCAGCCAAGTCCATGGGGGCGTCCACCTGGCAGATTATCGTGAAAGTCCTGCTGCCTGAGGCAAAGCCGTCCCTGCTGGTGGGAGCAGCTATTTCCGTGACAACAATCCTGGGATATTCTGCCATGGCAGGATTTACCGGAGGCGGCGGCCTGGGTGATATCGCCATACGTTACGGATACCACCGGTACCAGACGGATATGATGCTGGTGACCGTGGTGCTGCTGGTCATCATCGTACAGCTGATCCAGGAAATATTCATGCGGATGTCCAGGAGAAGCGACAAGAGGATCCGATAGGTTTTGAAGGAAGTCAATCCGCCGGAACAACCGTGTACTGCCGGTGCGGGATTTATCCGGCATTGGAAGGGAACACCAGCCGGCTGATGATAAAATGCCCGTAAAGGGTAAATAAGGGGACCGCCCCGAAACGAGGAGGAAAATATTATGAAGAAGAGAGTATTAGGCGCAGCTGTACTGGCTGCGGCGCTGGCAGCAGGAGCACTTACCGCCTGCTCAGGAAGTGCAAAGGAAACCACGGCAGCTGAGACAGCGGCGCAGACAGCAGCAGAAACAACAGCAGCTGACGCAGGCACGGAAACCACTGAGGCAGGTGCCAATGCAGAGGATACCACGGCTGCGGCAGATCTTCAGAAAATCATTGTGGGCGCAAGCCCTGCACCCCATGCGGAAATCCTGGATGCTGCCAAGGAAGTGCTGGCATCCAAAGGCTATGAGCTGGAAATCGTGGAATACACGGATTATGTACAGCCCAACAACGCCCTGGATACAGGCGACCTGGATGCAAACTATTTCCAGCATAAGCCATACCTGGATTCCTTCAATGCACAGAACGGAACCAAGTTAGTAAGCGCAGGGGCCATCCACTACGAGCCATTCGGCATTTATGGCGGAAAGGTGTCTTCCCTGGATGACCTTAAGGACAAGGCGGCCGTGCTGGTGCCAAATGATGTGAGCAATGAGGCAAGGGCGCTTCTGCTTCTGGAAGCCCAGGGATTAATCAAGCTGAAAGAGGGTGTTGGGCTGGAGGCAACCAGGAATGACATTGTGGAGAATCCGAAGAACCTGGATATCGTTGAGATGGAGGCGGCACAGCTTCCGCGTTCCCTTCCGGATGCAGACATTGCTGTCATCAACGGCAACTATGCAATCGAAGCAGGGCTGAAGGTAAGCGATGCCCTGGCAACCGAAGACTCCCAGTCCCTGGCAGCAACCACCTATGGAAACATCGTGGCTGTAAAAGAGGGAGAGGAAAACAGCGATGCCATCAAGGCACTGGTAGAGGCACTGACCAGCCCTGAGGTAAAGCAGTTCATGGAGCAGAGGTACGAGGGAGCGGTTGTTCCCCTGTTCTAAGCCAACCGTGACCGTCCGTTGTCCGTAAACCGTGGCAACCGTTCAGCCAGCGGGAAGATTGGTGCAACATGTAAGCGGCAATCCGCCAGGACAGACAGGTTCCTGGCGGATTGTATTTTTTTGTAAGTTATGATATACTCTTCACGTATGATTGGACCGGGTTGCACCGGCATAAGAAAGGGGACAATACATGGATCACGAACATGGTAACACCATCCGGTCAGGGGAAGACAGCGCCCCTGATTCAAATAGAACAGACAGAAACCAGGCATCCGGTGAACCGGTGGTCGTGGCGGAACAGCCGGCATGCCCCATGGATTCAGGCGCGGATGACAGCGGTAATGGGTGGAGCCAGCCAGGTCCCCGTGGATATGAGGAAGATGGGTGGAACCAGGCAGGCGCGATGAATCAGGGAAGGGACCAGTACGCTGGCCAGCCGGGACATGAGCCAGAGTACCGGACAGCGCCGCCTTCCTATTCAGGGCAGGCCGGAAACCAGCACTGCGGGCAGGGAAACGCTGGCCAGCCGCAGCGCCAATATGATAACCGCTATGATAACCAATATCAGAACCAATATCAGGGCCGGTATCAGGAGCAGGATCAGTACCAGACCCGGTACCAGACCAGCTATCAGGACCAGGCCGGCGGCCGGAATCAATATCAGAAGCAGTCTGAAGAAAAGAATGGTATGGCAATCACCTCACTGGTCATGGGAATCCTGTCCCTTGTTACATGCTGCTGCGGCTGGATTGCACTTGTGCTGGGGATTCTGGGCATCATATTTGCCATCCTGTCCAGGGGCGGGGACAGCATGTGCAGCCAGGCCAAGGCGGGATTAATCCTTTCCATCATAGGCGTTTCAATTGCAATCCTTGTAATCATTGCATATATCGGGCTGCAGATGTTATCCATCATTCCGGATACGTTTTAAACCGCCCTCCGATGGTGTATTACGAAAACCACCCCTAACCGGATCAGGGATTCTAATCCCCGCCATGGCTGCATATATAAGTAGTAAGAAGCAGCCGGAGGGATAGCTACGCGAATTTATGATCTCAAACAGAAAGAAGTTATTAATGTGAAGACCTGCAAACGTCTGGGGTTTGTGGGGGATGTGGATTTTGATATGGAGACTGGCTGCATGCTGGCCCTTATCGTACCCGGACCCGGATGTATCTGCGGTTTCCTGGGCAGGGAAAAGGAGTATATAATTCCCTTCTGTGATATCTGCCAGGTGGGGAATGATATCATTCTGGTGGATATAAAAGAAAAAGATGTGTCGGAAAATATAAAATGTTGAATCCCGCCGCCAGGCTCAGAACAATTGGATGCCTGGCGGCATTTGTGTGTACTCCCGGAGTCTCCCGGCACCTGTCCTTGCGGTTGATTTTCCGCCGGTCGTACATCTGTGTTAAACGGAGGAGTGGCCGGCAGGATTCATCCTGCCGGCCGGTTTGTGAGAAAAAGTTGTATGAAAAGCATTAGCTTTTTTACATGTTTAAGAATACATGGAAAATGTGATGATTTTATGTGGGAAATGTGAAAAAAATGTGAACCCGGCAGTCCATGCAGCCGTATCTTCCATATAGGAAGCGCCATAGGAAATATTCATGGAGGACACGGCTGGGCCGGGTTACAGGTTCCTGTGGATGGTTTCCAGAATCCCGCGCAGTTCCCCCACATCAATCTGTCCGGGCGCCGAGGCCCCGCCCGCAGATCCAAAGGTCAGGCAGGAGCCAAAGACCTCCCCGCTTAAACGGCTGATAAGCCCGGTGCCTTTCATGGACATGGAAATGACCTGGCAGGAAAGGGTGCGGGATGCTTTTTCCGTGGCTGACAAAAGGGTCAGGACGTCGCCGGCCGATTGTGGCATCACGGCAATCTTGGCAATATCAGCGCCCAGGAAGTCCATGCGTTCCAGGCGCTTTAACAGCTCCTTTTCATCGGGCGTTGCGGTAAAGTCATGGTTGGAGAGGATGACGCCCACGTTGTTTGCATGGGCCAGTTTAATCAGGTCCCGGACCGTATGGTCATCGGAGAACAGCTCGATGTCCACCAGGTCGGCTGAGCCGGAACAGATGGCCCGTTCAAGAAGGGTCCGGTAATCAGCCGCGGATGCAGGAAGGTTCCCGCCCTCCCCTTGGGTCCGGAAGGTAAAGAGCAGTGGGATCCTGCCCAGGGTCCGGGCCAGGACAGGCATCACCATGTCCAGGGTGCCGGGGTCCAGTATGCCCGTATACCAGTCAGCCCTCCACTCAGCCACATCCACCGGAAGCGTGGTAAAACGTCCGGCTTCCCGTATAAGGGAATCAAAGCCGGATTCCACCAGAGGCGCGCATATCTTGGGAATTCCTTCCCCCAGTATTACATCTTTTATCTTCACAATATTCATATGGAACCAGCCTTTCTTTGTTCTGCTATGGGTCTTATTATAAAACGGGGAGGAGGATTCGTCCATACGGATATGAAAATAAATACAAAGTCCTTGCGATTCATAGATGATTCGGTTAAAATAAATGCAGCACGAAAGCCGTGAATAGAGGAAAGGAAGTATTGAAGAGATGAAATGCCCTTATTGCAACGAATCAGATACAAAGGTTATCGATTCAAGGCCTGCCGATGACAACAGTTCCATCCGCAGGCGCCGCCAGTGTGAGAGCTGCGGCAAGCGTTTTACCACCTATGAAAAATTGGAGACCATGCCCCTGATGGTGATAAAGAAGGATGAATCCAGGGAGACCTATGACCGCTCCAAGATTGAAGCCGGGATTATCCATTCCTGCCATAAGCGTCCTGTGTCCACCCAGCAGATCAACACGGTGATTGACGAGATTGAGAACCAGATATTTAATATGGAGGAAAAGGAAGTACCTACTTCTGTCATCGGCGAGCTGGTCATGGAGAAGCTTAAGATGCTGGATGAAGTGGCATATGTGCGTTTTGCTTCCGTATACAGGGAGTTCAAGGATGTGAACACATTTATAGATGAGATTGGAAAACTGCTTAAAAAGTAGACAAGGAAGGATTAACGCGGATTATGCTGGAAATGTTTTATCCACAGCGGTATGAGGTTTCTGCCTATGTGATTCCATATGACCACTACCATGCCCAGGGAATCAGGGGCGTCATATTTGACGTTGACAATACCCTGGTCCCCCATGATGCGCCGGCAGATGACCAGGCCAGGGAACTGTTCAGGCATCTTCATGAGATGGGGATGGAAACCTGCCTTCTGTCCAATAATAAGGAACCAAGGGTTAAGGCCTTTGCGGAAGATGTGGGTTCTGCCTACATCTATAAGGCCGGGAAACCAGGAACAGCCGGTTATGGGAAGGCCATGGAGCGCATGGGCACGGACAGGGGGAGCACACTTTTTGTGGGTGACCAGCTGTTTACGGATGTGTATGGGGCCAACAGGGCCGGTATCCTGAGCATTTTAGTCAAACCCATCAATCCAAAAGAGGAGATACAGATTGTCCTGAAACGGTACCTGGAAAAGCCGGTGCTGTATTTTTACGAAAGGCACCGCCGCAGGAAGGCGTGAGGCAGGGCGGTGTGAGGCAGGACGGCGTATCAGGGCGTACGTATGGCGGGAATGGATTATCAAACACACCACGGAACGTGATATATTATAGAATGAACAGCAGGGAGCGAGACGGAAAATGGACGGAAAGACAAGAGTATGCGGGCTGATAGCAAACCCGGTGGAGCATTCCATGTCCCCATTGATGCAGAATTTTTATGCTGAGCGCACAGGTGTGAACCTGGCGTATGTGCCGTTTAAGGTTGAGGATGACAAGGTAGGTGATGCGGTCAGAGGCGCATTTGCCCTGAATATCCTGGGACTGAACGTGACGGTTCCGCATAAACAGCGGGTAATGGAGTACCTGGCGGATATGGATGAAGATGCCCGGGCAATCGGCGCTGTCAATACCCTGGTGCGGGTGCAGGATGGGTATAAGGGTTATAATACGGATGGGGCAGGTTTAAAACGCGCCCTGGATACGGCGGGAATCGGGATATGCAATGAAAACTGTATCCTTATCGGTGCGGGAGGCGCTGCCAAGGCAGCTGCTTATGTGCTGGCAAAGGGAGGCGCCAAATCCATCTACATACTGAACCGGAACCAGGAAAAGGCCGCGGGACTGGCAGGTTACATCAACGGGCTGATGGGCCGCGCCATAGCCTCGGCCCTGCCTCTTGACGGGTATGGCGGCCTGCCCCAGGTAAGGTCCGGTTATCTGGCGGTACAGTCCACCAGCGTGGGCATGTATCCAAATGGGGACCAGGCGGTGATAGGGGACCCGCGTTTTTACGAACTGATCCACACCGGTGTGGACATTGTATATACACCTGCCAGGACCAGGTTCATGGAACTGGTGGAGGAAGCTGGCGGCAGGTCGGTAAATGGCCTGGATATGCTGCTGTACCAGGGAATCATTGCATATGAACTGTGGAATCCCCAGGTGCAGGTGGACGATGAAACCATATGTATGGCAAGGCGGCTGATTGAGGAACAGCTGGCCGGGGCCAGGTCCAAACGCAACCTGATCCTCATTGGTTTCATGGGAGCGGGAAAAACCAGCGTGGGGCAGGCCTATGCCAGACAGTACGGGCTTCCCATCATTGACACGGACCAGAGGATTGAAGAGGCAGCAGGCATGGCCATTGCGGACATATTCGCCGCCCAGGGGGAGGATGCGTTCCGAAAGCTTGAGACAGGGGTCTTAAACCAGCTTCTGGCCCATACGGACCATGCCATCATATCCGTTGGGGGCGGACTTCCCTTAAGGGAAGAAAACCGGGCGCTCCTAAAACAGCTGGGCTGTGTGGTCTATCTGGACGTATCGCCGGAAACCGTGATGGAGCGGATCGGAGGGGATGTGTCTGACCGCCCCATGCTTCAGTCGGAGGATGTGGAGGGAAGAATCCGGGAACTTCTGTCCTTCCGCCGTCCGGTTTATGTGAAGGCCTCCCATATAGTTGTGGATGTAAATGGCCGGAAGGTGGATGAAATTGTAGAGGAAATCCATAAAAAGGCAGGGATATAGAAGAATTTTGGAGAAATTTACACTGCCAATAAAAAAAACCTTGAAAATGATGTCTACATAGTATAGAATATAAAAGATTAAAGACTTATTGGGCGCTGTGTCTGGCGCCGTGAACGAACTCAAGGAGGAATATCTTTATGATATCAGCAGGTGATTTTAGAAATGGTGTTACACTGGAAATTGATGGACAGGTTGTTCAGATATTGGAATTCCAGCATGTTAAGCCAGGCAAGGGCGCTGCCTTCGTGCGTACCAAACTTAAAAATGTAATCAACGGAGGCGTTGTAGAGCGCACCTTCCGTCCAACGGAAAAATTCCCGGCAGCAAGGATTGACAGGGTTGACATGCAGTACCTTTACGCTGACGGCGAGCTGTTTAACTTCATGAACCAGGAGACATACGACCAGGTTGCACTGAACAAGGATATCATCGGTGACGCCCTGAAGTTCGTTAAGGAGAATGAGGTATGTAAGGTTGTCTCTTACAACGGCAATGTATTTTCCGTGGAGCCTCCCCTGTTTGTAGAGTTAGAGATTACCGAGACAGAGCCAGGATTCAAGGGCGATACGGCACAGGGCGCCAGCAAGCCTGCAACCGTGGAAACCGGTGCAACCGTATACGTACCTTTATTCGTGGAGATTGGCGACAAGATTAAGATTGATACCAGGACCGGCGAGTATCTTTCACGTGTATAAAGGTCTGTAGGAAAAGAGCTTAAAGATTGCTCCGGCGTCAGCCGGGGCACTTTTAGCTTTCCCGGAAGGAAATGTTAGAGCAAAGGAGAACGTGGATTGTGAAGAAAATTCTGGACTTAATGGAGCAGGAACTGAAACAGGCTTTTGAAGCCTGCGGGTATGAAGCAAAGTTCGCCAAGGTCGTACTGTCCAACCGGCCGGACCTGTGTGAATACCAGTGTAACGGCGCCATGGCGGCGGCCAAGGCATATAAGAAGAAACCCATTGATATTGCCGCGGCAGTGGTGGAGAAACTGACAGGCGCAAGTGCAGATGCGTCCGGTGCACAGGCAGGCAGCGCCCATCCTGTATTCAGCGAAGCAGTGGCCGTGATGCCTGGATTCATCAACCTGAAGGTGTCCGGGCAGTTCCTGGCTGAGTATATGCAAGGCATGGCTGCGGCGGATAAGCTGGGGCTGGAAGCGCCGGCAAAGCCTGAGACCGTGATGGTGGACTACGGCGGAGCCAATGTGGCAAAACCCCTTCATGTGGGTCATTTAAGGGCTGCAATCATTGGAGAGAGCATTAAGCGTATGGGCCGGTTCCTGGGACATAATACAATCGGGGACGTACATCTGGGCGACTGGGGCCTTCAGATGGGGCTGATTATTGAGGAGCTGAGGGACAGGAAGCCAGGGCTGGTATACTTTGACGAAGCCTTTGCAGGGGAGTTCCCGGCCGAGGCCCCATTTACCATCAGCGAGCTGGAAGAGATTTACCCGGCTGCCAGCGCCAAGTCAAAGACCGATGAGGCGTTTAAGGAAAGGGCCCATCAGGCGACCCTGAAGCTTCAGAAGGGATATGCCCCCTACCGGGCCATCTGGCAGCATATCATGTCTGTGTCCGTGGAGGATCTTAAGAAAAATTATTCCAACCTGAATGTGGAATTTGACCTGTGGAAGGGCGAAAGCGATGCGGAGCCATATATTGCGGACATGATCCAGATGCTGGTGGATAAAGGCCTGGCTTACGAAAGCCAGGGCGCCCTTGTGGTGGATGTGGCAGAGGAGACAGATACCAAGGAGATTCCTCCCTGTCTCATAAGGAAATCCGACGGCGCTTCCCTGTATGCCACCTCCGACCTTGCCACCATTGTTGAGCGTGAGCAGGACTTCCATCCGGACCGTTATATTTATGTGGTGGATAAACGCCAGGGCATGCATTTTGAACAGGTATTCCGGGTTGCCAAAAAAGCCGGTATCGTAAAACAGGACACACCTATGATATTCCTGGGATTCGGCACCATGAACGGCAGGGACGGCAAGCCCTTTAAGACCCGGGAGGGAGGCGTCATGCGCCTGGAGACCCTGATTGCAGAGATTAACGAAGCAGTGTACGCAAGGATAATGGAAGACGAAGAGCGCACCGTGTCCGAAGAAGAAGCCAGGAGGACGGCCGGCATCGTGGGCCTGGCAGCCCTTAAGTACGGCGACCTGTCCAATCAGGCTGTTAAGGATTACGTGTTTGATATCGAGCGTTTTACCGCATTTTCAGGAAACACAGGGCCTTACATCCTTTACACCATTGTGCGAATCAAATCCATCCTTAACAAATACAGGGAAAACGGCGGCATTGTCAGTGAAGAGGCACTGGAGAAGGACATCCTGCCGGCTGCCAATGACTCGGAGAAAGCGCTGATGCTTCTGATTTCCAGATACAATGAGGTGCTGGAATCCGGTTTTTCCGAGACAGCTCCCCATAAGATATGCCAGTACATTTATGAGCTGTCCAATGCATTTAACAGCTTTTATCATGAAACCAAGATTCTCACAGAGCCGGATGAAGCCAGGAAGGACAGCTTCATCGGTCTTATAACCCTTGCCAGGCGGGTACTGGAAACCTGCATCGGCCTGCTGGGAATCGAGGCGCCGGACCGCATGTAGAGGAACGCCGAAAGGAAGCGTCAATCCAATGAAGATAGTCAGGATGAACACCAGCAGCTTCTGGAAAGGAGAGGCTGGTGTGAAAGGCCTGGTGGAAGACCAGGGCAAGACATATAATGTAACTTTATATTTAGGGAGTGGCCGTGTAAAGGATTACTCTTGTTCCTGCAAAGAGGGCAATTCTTATAAGGGCATGTGTGCCCATGGGGACGCCCTTTTTGCGTATTATAAACAGCAGAAGGAAGAAGAATCAAAGCCTCCCGTCCATACATCCAACCAGGCCCACACCATGATCCGTGAATACACCAACCGGGAGGTGGCCCAGATACTGGCCGAGGATGAGGCCGGACGGGTGAGCCTGGAACCGGTCCTTATCATAAGCGGCCGGGAGATGCGGCTGGAGTTTAAGGCTGGCATCAGCCGCTTTTATGTGCTGAAGGATTTGGGCGCGTTCAGGGAAGCAGTGGAAAGCGGGACTTATGTGGAGTATGGCAGGGATCTGGGGTTCCATCATCAGAAATCAGCTTTTGCGAAGGAAAGCCAGGGCCTGCTGTCCCTGCTCCTGGGGGTGACGGAGAACCAGAAGGCTGTGCGGGACATTGTCCTGAGCCGTATGAACAGGGACCGCTTTTTCGGTATGCTCACCGGACGGCAGATGGATGTGCAGCTGGCAGGAGGGATGCGCGCAAGGATGTCTGTGCTGGACGGGGACCCGGTCATGGTCATCCGGGTGTCCAGGTATGGAAGGGATGGTCTGAAGGTTTCCTTTGAGGGGCTTGCCCAGGAAAAAAAGGGTCAGCCAAACAGAATGAACGCCTGTTTCAAGGGGGAACGCCATCTCTATGCCATAACAGGAAATACGGTTTACTGCTGCAGTGAGACATTTACCATAACAGCAGGGCCTTTCCTGGAACAGATATCCAAGGAGCGGGAGGGATACGTGCTGATTGGGCAGAAGGATATCCCTCTTTTTTATGAGCGTGTGGTAAAGCATATAAGTCCTTACAGCCGTTTAATCCTGGAACAGGTGGATTTTGGGGAGTATGAACCGGAACCCCTCAGGGCGGCCTTCCGCTTTGACACCGGCGGACAGGGGGAGCTTCTCATGGAACCGGAGCTTTCTTACGGCGGGTACGTGTTCCATCCTCTGGAGGATGAGAACCTGCCTAAGACCATCTGCAGGGATGTGCCCGGTGAGTTCCGCGTGAGTCAGCTGATTAAGAAGTATTTTAAATACAGGGATCCAGAGGGAATCAAGCTGCTGATTAAGGAAGATGAGGATGCCATTTACCATCTCCTGGACGTGGGGATGGAGGAGTTCCGCTTAGTGGGCCAGGTCTATATATCAGAGAGCCTGAAACAGTGGAAGGTGGTCCCGTCCCCCAAGGTCAGCGTGGGGGCAGGGGTATCCTCGGGCTGGCTGGAACTGTCTGTGGACATGGGGGACCTGCAGAATGAAGAACTGTCCAAAATCCTGGCCGCCTACAGCCAGAAGAAAAAGTATTACAGGCTGAAAAGCGGACAGTTCCTGAAGCTGGAAGAGGGCGGCCTTTATGCGGTGGGCCGGATGGCCTCAGACCTTGGGATCAGCCGGAAAGACCTGCAGAAGGGGAAGTTCAGGCTTCCTGCTTACCGCGCCCTGTACCTAGACCACCTGATGAAGGAAAGTCCGGGGGTGGCATATTACAGGGACCAGATGTTAAAGGCCATGGTACGTGGAATCAAGTCAGTGGAGGACAGCGACTATCCTGTGCCGGAGAGCCTGCGGGGCGTGCTGCGGGAATACCAGCGGGTGGGCTACTGCTGGCTTAAGACACTGGACAGCTATGGGTTTGGCGGCATACTGGCTGACGATATGGGACTGGGAAAGACAATCCAGATCATTACGCTTCTTAAAGACTCTTATGGGACAGGGGAGCGGCAGCCATCCCTGATCATATGCCCGGCATCCCTGGTGTATAACTGGGAGCATGAAATCGGCAGATTCGCACCGGACCTGCGGGTGCTTTCCATTGTTGGGAACGGACCGGAGAGGGAAGCAAGGCTTGAGTCGGTCCGGGAGCAGTTATCAGGAGGAACAGGGGACGGCTGCCAGGTTCTGGTCACTTCCTATGACCTGCTTAAACGCGACATCCGGTTCTATGAGGACATCCATTTCCGCTATCAGGTCATTGACGAGGCGCAGTACATCAAGAATGCGGCCACCCAAAGCGCTAAAGCAGTCAAGGCCATTGATGTCAGGACCCGTTTTGCACTGACAGGGACACCGGTGGAGAACCGGCTCAGTGAAATCTGGAGCATATTTGATTACCTGATGCCGGGATTCCTGTTCGCTAGCCAGTACTTTAAAAAGGAATTTGAGAATCCCATTGTCAGGGACGGGGATGAGGATGCCCTCATAAGGCTGAGGCGCATCATCGGCCCGTTTGTGCTCAGGAGGGTGAAGAAGGATGTGCTGAAGGAGCTTCCTGACAAGCTGGAACAGGTGGTGTATTCAAACTTTGAGGGGGAGCAGAAGAAACTGTATGCAGCCAATGCCGTGAAACTGAAGGAAAAGCTGGAATCAGGGGGATTTGCCGAAACAGGGGACGGCAGGCTTCAGATACTGGCGGAGCTTATGCGTCTGAGGCAGCTTTGCTGCGACCCGCGGCTGTGTTATGAGAATTATAAAAGTGAATCTGCAAAGCTGGAAACCTGTATGGACCTGGTCCGCAGGGGTATCTCAGGAGAGCACAAGATTCTTTTGTTTTCCCAGTTCACATCCATGCTGGAACTGATTGAGAGGAGACTCATAAAGGAAGGCGTGGCCAGCCACAAGCTTACGGGGGCCACGTCCAAGGAAGAGCGGATCCGGATGGTGGGAGAGTTCCAGCGGGATGATGTCCCTGTATTCCTGATCAGCCTGAAGGCAGGGGGCACGGGCCTTAACCTGACCGCGGCTGATATTGTCATCCATTATGACCCATGGTGGAACGTGGCGGCCCAGAACCAGGCCACGGACAGGACCCACCGGATTGGCCAGGAAAAACAGGTTACGGTCTATAAACTCATTACACGAAATACCATAGAAGAGAATATCTTAAAGCTTCAGGAGTCCAAACAATATCTGGCGGACCAGATCGTGACCGAAGGCACGGTCAGTTTTGGCAGCCTGACAAAGGAAGATATCCTGAACATAGTAACCCAGGAGGTAGAGGAATGAAAGTATTGATGTTAAACGGAAGCCCTCATGAAAAGGGATGTACCTACACAGCGCTCATGGAGGTGGCGGGAGAACTTGAGAAAGCCGGAATCCAGACGGAAATCATGCATGTCGGCGGAGATTTGGTTCACGGCTGCATGGGCTGCGGCGCCTGCTCCAAGCTGGGAAGATGCATTTATAGCCAAGACAAGGTCAATGAGGCAGTGGAAAAGATGAAGGAATCCCAGGGACTCATTGTTGGCTCCCCGGTGCACTATGCGTCTGCGGGAGGCGCCGTCACCTCCTTCCTGGACCGGTTCTTCTATTCAGGCGGCGCATATGCCGCCCATAAGCCGGCAGCAGCAGTTGCATCCGCCCGCCGGGCAGGCACCACGGCCACCCTGGACCAGTTGAATAAGTATTTCATGATTTCACAGATGCCTGTGGTGTCTTCCCAGTACTGGAACATGGTACACGGAGGATGTCCGGAAGATGTGAAAAAGGATGAGGAAGGCCTTCAGATCATGCGGGTACTGGGCCGCAACATGGCGTGGCTGCTACAATCCATTGAGGCAGGGAAGGCATCGGGAATCGCTGTGCCGGATATGGAAAAGGAAAAGAAGAGGACGAATTTCATACGGTAGCTGATAGTGGATTTTTATGGCAGGGGCCGCGACCATGGGGGTGCGGTCCCTGTCTTTTCCTTTCCTTCAGGGAAAGGCGGGGATTCCCCAAGGATACCCTTGATTTTTTTTCCTAACTGCGTTATACTATGCTAATGGTTAATTAGCTAACTATCAATTAACTAATCATCTATCAGCTGCCCAACGACCCGCTGCCCAACGACCAGGTACCCAACGACTAGCTAATCAACGACCAGCTGCCCAACGACCAGGTACCCAACGACTAGCTAATCAACGACCAGCTATCCAACGACCAGCTGCCCATAAACGGACTGATTACAAAAAAGTCCATCATAAAGCAGCCGTCTATTCATAAACAGATACAATGGAAAAGGAGGAATCATCCCATGAAGGAACCAGGATCCAGATGGCCCTTTGACTCACCGGAGCACCGGCTTATTGAGAAGTATATCCGCGTAACACGTTTGCACCGCAGTGTGATTGAGCACCGGCTGGAGGGAACCGGTGTGTACCGCAGCCAGCATCAGATCCTTATGTTCGCATCCCATAACCCGAATGTTTCCCAGAAGGACCTGGCTGAAATGTACGGTGTGTCAGGGGCCACCATGGCTGTCTCACTTAAGAAGCTGGAAAAGGGCGGTTATATTAATCGGCTGGTGGACCAGCATGATAACCGCTGCAACCAGATATGCATCACAGAAAAGGGCAGGAAAGTGGTGGAGGAGAGCGTTTTGATATTCCAACGTTTGGAACGCTGTATGTTTGAAGGGTTTTCAGAACATGATATGGATGTATTGGGGAATCTGCTGGACCGGATTTACGGCAATCTGGACCAGGATTTAAAAGACGGTCCCATTGAAACAGAACACGGCCCAATAGAAGCAGGACACAATCCCATTGAAACGGAAAGAGAGGAGAACTAAGTGAAGCGTTATAAAAAATATATGACTCCCTATCTAAGCGCATTCATCATAGGCCCCTTGCTGATGCTCACAGAGGTATTTGGCGAGATCATGCTGCCAAAGCTCATGTCCCTTATCATTAACAACGGGGTTGCGGAGCGGGATATCCATTATATCATGACCATTGGGGCCATCATGGCGCTCACCACATCCGTGATGGCTGTGGGGGGAATCGGCGGCGCTTATTTCTCGGCCAAGGCATCCATCTGCTTTACCAGCGATTTAAGGGAGGACCTGTTTGCCAAGGTACAGGAGTTTTCCTTTAAAAATATTGATACCTATTCCACCGGCTCCCTTGTCACCAGGCTGACCAATGACATCCAGCAGATCCAGAATGTAATCATGATGGGGCTGCGCCTGATGCTCCGGGCCCCGGGCATGTTTGTGGGCGCCCTTATCATGGCATTCATCATGAACGCCAGGCTGGCCGTTGTCATACTGGTGGTCATCCCGCTTTTGAGCCTGGCCATTGCCCTTATACTGCGGACCGCATTTCCCAGGTTTACCAGGATGCAGGAAAAGCTGGACCGCCTCAATTCCGGAATCCAGGAGGCGCTGACCAATGTGCGTGTGATTAAGTCTTTTGTCCGGGAGGATTTTGAGGAGGATAGATTCAGGGAAATGAACCAGGACTTAAAGGAATCCAGCCTGAACGCCATGAAGATTGTCATAGCAACCATGCCCGTGATGATGCTGGCCATGAACATCACCACCCTGGCTGTGGTGTGGTATGGGGGAAATATCATCATTGCAGGGGACATGCCTGTGGGAAACCTGACTGCATTTACCACCTATATCGTGCAGATCCTCATGTCGCTGATGATGCTCTCCATGGTATTCCTCCAGAGTTCCAGGGCCATGGCAAGCTTAAAGCGTGTAAATGAGGTCATGGACACCCGGATTGACTTAAAGGACGACCACGCATCCCATAAGGAACTACAGGTGACAGAGGGCAGGGTGGAATTCAGGCATGTGGATTTCAGCTATACGGGCAGTGAGGATGAACTGGTCCTGGAGGACATATCCTTTACAGCAAGACCGGGACAGACCGTGGGCATCATCGGTTCCACGGGCAGCGGCAAGACCTCCCTGGTACAGATGATCCCAAGGCTGTATGACGTGACAAAGGGCCAGGTCCTGGTGGACGGGGTGGATGTAAGGGAATATTCCCTGAGGAACCTGCGCCAGGGCGTGGGCATGGTCCTGCAGAAGAACGTCCTGTTTTCCGGGACCATAGAAGAAAACCTGCGCTGGGGCAAGGAGGACGCCACGGAGGAAGAGATACGGGAAATGGCGGCAAGCGCCCAGGCAGACGGGTTTGTCACCTCCTTCACCAATGGATATGATACGGATATGGGACAGGGAGGCGTGAATGTATCAGGAGGTCAGAAGCAGAGGCTCTGTATTGCAAGGGCTTTGCTGAAACGTCCAAGAATCCTCATACTGGACGACAGCACCAGCGCCGTGGACACTGCCACCGAGGCAAAAATCAGGGAATGTTTCCGTACCACGTTAAAGGATACCACCAAAATCATCATTGCCCAGAGAATTGGCTCAGTGGAAGAGGCAGACCTGATATTGGTACTGGACGATGGACGGATAATCGGCCAGGGCACCCATGAGGAGCTGCTCAAGGGCTGCGGGGCATACCAGGAAATCTATTACTCCCAGAGGGACCGTGAAAAAGAGGAGGTGGGCGCTTCATGAGCGGACAGGATGAAAGAGAACAGCATACAATAGAAAGTCTGAAACGCCGCTATGGGCGCACACCGGCCTCCGCGCCAAAGAGAGGCCCCATGGGAGGCCGCCACGGGGCTGCCAGGATGGCTTCTCCGGGCGGGAGGATGCCACGGGGGAGCAGACAGACCATAGTCCGCCTGATGCATTATCTGAACGAGGATAAACCAAGGATGATCCTTGCTTTTTTCTGCGTTATCGTGAACACGGCGGCAACCCTGGCAGGATCCTACATGCTGCGGCCCATCATTAATACCTTCATTGCCCCACCTGACGGAAGGCCTGGCAATCCGGAAGGGCTTTTTGAAGCGCTGACAGCCCTGGCCGTGATCTTTGTGGCAGGCGTCATCGCAAACTACGCCCAGGCCAGGATCATGCTGACCGTTGCGCAGAATGCACTTCAGAAAATACGCAATGATTTGTTCGGGAAAATGCAGAAGCTGCCGGTCCGTTTCTATGATACCAATTCAAGCGGGGACCTGATGAGCCGATTTACCAATGACGTGGACACCATCGGGCAGATGCTAAGCAGCACCCTGGTGCAGCTGTTTTCCGGCGCCTTAAGTATTGTGGGTACCCTGGCCCTGATGCTTTATACCAATGTGATACTGACCCTGGTTACCGTAATCCTCATACCGCTCATGATGAAGGCCGGCGGCGCTGTGGCCGGACGGAGCCAGAAGTATTTCACGGCCCAGCAGACATCCCTTGGGGCTGTGAACGGTTATATAGAAGAAACCGTGACCGGACAGAAGGTGGTTAAGGTGTTCTGCCATGAGGACACGGCAAAGGAGGAATTTAGGATCCTCAACCGGGATTTGAGGAACAACCAGATACGGGCCCAGTTTTTTGGCGGCATCATGGGTCCGGTCATGGGCAGTTTAAGCCAGATCAATTATTCACTGACAGCCTGTATCGGCGGGCTGCTGTGTGTGCTCAGGGGATTTGACGTGGGAGGGCTTACGGTGTTCCTCAATTTTTCCAGACAGTTTTCCCGCCCCATAAACGAGATTTCCATGCAGGTGAGCAATGTGTTCTCGGCGCTGGCAGGGGCCCAGCGGGTGTTCGCGGTCATGGACCAGGAGCCGGAGCCGGCCGACCATGAGGACGCAGTGGTCCCTAATCCCATGAAAGGCCATGTGGTCCTTGACCATGTGTACTTTGGATATGAGCCGGATAAGGTAATCCTTAAGGATATTAACCTTTACGCCAGGCCGGGGCAGAAAATCGCTTTTGTGGGTTCCACCGGGGCCGGCAAAACCACCATCACCAACCTGCTGAACCGTTTTTATGATATACGGTCCGGCGCCATCACCATTGACGGGGTGGATATACGGCACATGAAAAGGGATGGGCTGCGAAGGAACATTGCCATGGTGCTTCAGGACACCCATCTGTTTACAGGCACCGTCATGGAGAATATACGTTACGGCAGGCTTGACGCCACGGACGAAGAGGTAATCCAGGCAGCCAGGACCGCGTTTGCCCACTCCTTCATCATGCGTCTTCCCCAGGGATACCATACCATGCTGGAAGGGGACGGGGCCAATTTAAGCCAGGGCCAGAGGCAGCTTCTTAATATTGCCAGGGCAGCCATTTCCAAGGCCCCGGTGCTCATACTGGACGAGGCCACCAGTTCCGTGGATACCAGGACGGAAAAGCATATTGAGCGCGGCATGGACCGGCTCATGGCTGACCGCACCACCTTTGTCATTGCCCACCGCCTGTCAACGGTACACGGGGCCGATGCCATCATGGTCCTGGAACAGGGGGAAATCATTGAGCGGGGAAGCCATGATGAACTTCTGGCCATGAGGGGGCGGTACTATGAATTGTACACGGGCATGAAAGAACTGGATTAATTGCCATGAAATTAACATATAACTTAAAAAAATAACGATTAAATTCTGTATTGTATACAATGTATATTTATGCTATACTAAGTTGGTGAATTCGGGAAGGGACCAGGCAGCTCTTCCCGTATTCCGGCGTTTACCGGCGGCATTGCCGCCAAAGGAATATTATGAAAGAAAGAGGGAGAGAATCCATGGGTTTGGCGACTTTTATAGGCGGCATCCATCCGTATGAGGGAAAAGAGCTGTCAGAAAACAAACCGGTACAGGTTCTGATGCCAAAGGGCGATCTGGTGTATCCTATGTCACAGCATATCGGTGCACCTGCAAAACCGCTGGTGGCAAAAGGGGACCATATACTGGCTGGCCAGAAGATTGGAGAAGCAGGCGGTTTCATATCAGCCAATGTCATTGCTTCCGTATCAGGAACAGTGAAAGCCATTGAGCCGAGACGTATGGCAAACGGGGCAATGGTACCCTCCATTATCGTGGAAAATGATGGGGAATATAAGACAATTGAAGGAGTGGGGGAGGACAGGGATCCCTCCGGGCTTTCCAAGGAAGAAATCCGTAGTATTGTAAAAGAAGCAGGTATTGTAGGTCTGGGCGGTGCAGGTTTCCCGACGCATGTCAAGCTGACCCCCAAGGACGAGAATGCCATTGAGTACATACTGGTAAACGGCGCTGAGTGTGAACCGTACCTTACCAGCGATTACCGCATGATGCTGGAAGAGCCCGAGAAGATTGTGGGCGGCTTAAAGGTAATCCTGCAGCTGTTTGATAACGCAAAGGGCGTGATCGGCATTGAGAACAACAAGCCCGAGGCCATTAAGATTTTAACGGAACTTGTTAAGGACGAACCGCGTATCACTGTTTGCCCCCTTCTCACAAAGTATCCTCAGGGCGGCGAGCGTTCCCTGATTTATGCTGTCACGGGCAGGAAGGTCAACTCCTCCATGCTTCCGGCTGATGCAGGATGTATTGTGGATAACATTGATACCGTGATCGCCATCTACATGGCAGTGTGCAAAAGAACCCCTCTGATGCGCAAGATCATTACCGTTACCGGCGATGCGGTGGCAGACCCCAGGAACTTTAATGTAAAACTGGGAACCAACTACCAGGAACTGCTGGAAGCTGCCGGCGGTTTTAAGACAGAGCCGGAGAAAATCATATCCGGAGGCCCCATGATGGGACAGGCGCTGTTTGGCCTTGATATACCGGTAAGCAAGACTTCATCCGCACTGACCTGCTTCACAAAGGACCAGGTAGCTGAGATGGAGCCTTCTGCGTGCATACGCTGCGGCAAGTGTGTCAGCGTATGTCCAAGCCACATCATTCCCGTGATGATGATGCAGGCAGCCCTGAGGGATGACTGTGACACCTTTGAGAAATTAAACGGTATGGAGTGTATGGAATGCGGAAGCTGCACCTATGTATGTCCGGCTAAGCGTCCGCTCACACAGGCATTTAAGGAAATGCGCAAGACGGTTGCGGCTAACCGCAGGAAGAAAGGGTAGGAGGGGACATAAGTCATGAGTAAATTAT
>ENA-UOJP01000760-UOJP01000760.1-human-gut-metagenome-genome-assembly--contig:-C102-NODE-760-length-52195-cov-7.062313_pt1 | contig 52195 bp, 47 predicted proteins | sample MGYA00242353_ERZ723900 | MGnify/ENA metagenome assembly ERZ723900 | reverse complement strand
AGCACGCGGCTGTTAACCGCGGTGTCGTTGGTTCGAGTCCAACTGGGGGAGCCAAGGATTGCCGCCACTAAGGTGGCGGCAATTTTCTATCAGAAGTTACCGCGGGCCTTTAGCTCAGTTGGTTAGAGCAGCCGGCTCATAACCGGTCGGTCCCGGGTTCGAGTCCCCGAAGGCCCACCATTATGGTCATCGCCTGAAGGGTTGCCTCATGCGATTTAGGGGTATAGCTCAGCTGGTAGAGCAGCGGTCTCCAAAACCGCGTGCCGAGGGTTCGAATCCTTCTGCCCCTGCCATTAACATCTTTACAACTTCGGTTGTATTTGATATAATAGTCGAGCCTACAAAATGGCCCGGTAGTTCAGTTGGTTAGAACGCTAGCCTGTCACGCTAGAGGTCGACGGTTCGAGCCCGTTCCGGGTCGCCATTTTATGCTGCTGTAGCTCAGTCGGTAGAGCGCATCCTTGGTAAGGATGAGGTCGGCGGTTCAAATCCGCCCAGCAGCTCCAAAAATCCTCGAAAACTTCGGTTTTTGAGGATTTTTTGTTGCAAAATTTGATTTTTTGTGTGGGTCAGATGCTTACCCCGCATTTTGACCCACACGCCGAAAGGGTAGAAATGGTTTAAGCGGACATTGGGCTTGGCATAGAGCTCGTACCACATTTTCAACCAAGTGGCCAATGTGTGCTCATCCGCTTCCCTGCTGACATCCAACCCCTGACACTCCGCCATAGCGGTTTTTAGCTTTTCCCGTACCTCTACCTGAGTCTTACCTAACACATTTTTATTGACCCGCTTGCCGGTCTTGGGATCTACCGGGGCGGTGTATCGCCCCATTCAGCGGCCGTCCCTGCGCCTGCGGGTATTTCCCTCGCCGTTAGCTCGTTTCTCTGGCATATCCATCGCCTCCTGTCAGCAACACAACATACTGCAACTTCTGTCAAATAGCCACGCTGTTTGGCTAGAGTTATCAAAGAATTCATATATTTCTGTGGCTCCGCATTTTGAAAAAACTGTTTACTTTGTTTTGCGGCGCAGATTTTGAAGAAGTGTTTGTAGAGGGCTACCACAGCGGATATGAAGCGGGCCGCAACCGGATACTACAGGGAATATTATTGATCAGGTAATATAAAAACGACCTCGAAATTTTGTGCAGCGGCAACGTCAAAACACGGATAAAACTTGCAAAAACAGCACCGGGCAGAAAAATTCATGCCCGGTGCTGTCCAATTTGTGCTGCTCCAACTCCAGTATGGGCCGTCATTTGGATCAATTGCAGGAAATTAGAGAACCATTTTAATTATTAAGTATAGGTGGTTGGATTTTGAAGAGACCTCTTAAAGAGAGTAACTGAAATCGCACATGAGTGCTTGACCAGCGATACCGATGGACTATGAGCAGTACGACCAGTGGAGCGAAAACGTGCGGATGGAGCGGGAGGAATATGTGCAGGAGAAATTGACCGCAGAGGAGTTCCAGCGGAAGACGAACAAGCCCCGCGAGTTGACGAGCTACGAAGCGGGCAAGATCAAACTGGCAGATGGGCCGAGTATGTGGCAGCAGCTTGTTGCACGGGATTTCAGATTTGATTCGGGACGATATTTTCCGAGAGAAATGGCGAGGCTGGACCTGAGCAGCCTCAATCCTCAGTGGCAGATATTGGCTGCTAATGATCTGCGGAGAGAAGCACAAAAGGGACACCAGAGTCTGAAAGAGAAATACGGGAAACGAAAAAGTCTGTGCGGGATTGGTTCGTGAGAATTGGTCCCGCGCGGTTTTACTGTATTCAGCAACACAAAATAATTTGCAGGAAATTTTGTGATGTTCTTTTTGTGACAGCAATGAAATATTGTTCCCGAGTGATCTGCGGCGGTGGCGGAAATCACAGACGCATCTTCACCAGATTCAAGGACCTAGGGGCACCGATGACAAGATTGAAAAAGCTTATTTTTCTAAATAAGAACATCTTGCGCTGGTGAACTTGCTAATTTAGAAAACTTACACTATAATGCTTCAAAAGGTGGTGGTTATTATGAAGAAGACGAAGGTTACTGCCAAAGATGTGGCAAAGAGAGCAGGAGTATCTCCGGCTACCGTATCCATGATTTTAAGCGGAAAGGGAAGCAGTAAGTTTCCGGAGAAGACCTGCCGCAGGGTGATCGACGCTTGTAATGAGCTGGGCTACGTCCGAAACGGCCTTCTCCGGTCTTCTGTGCCGGATGACAAAGTTCTGGTGGCGATCATGCCGACACTGTCCAACCTTTACTATGTTCATATGGTGGAAGCCATGCAGCGTCGGGCCAAAGAGCTGGGTTACGTGCTGCTGGCCTTTGATACCTTTCGTGAAATCCCGCAGGAAACCCGAATCATGCAGGTCTGCAACCAGTTCCCGTTTGCGGGGGTTTGTTTCTTATACCCGTTGGAAAATAATATGCTGATGCAGCAGGTGGAGTGGGCGAAACCTGTGGTTCATATTTATGATAAAGGCGTCCATAACAATGCGGATATTTTAGAACTGGATGGTTTCCGTATTGGGCGGATCATCGGCGAATATCTGCTGCAGCTGGGCCATCAGCGGATCGCATTTGTCACATCTACGTTTGAAACAAAGCAGGTGACCCGGGTTCGCCGGCTGGAGGGATTGCGGGCCGTATATGAAGAACAGGGATTGGACTCGATTAAAAATATCTTAGTCTGCTCGCCGGAATCGGAGCTATCTGATGCAAAGGCTGTTCCGGAAGGTTATGAGTTGGGCTACCATATGGCGAAGAAGCTGATCGAGCGCAATGAAAATGTTACAGCATTCGTTGCCATCAATGATATGATCGCGATTGGAATCATGGATGCCATCACAGATTCCGGTAAACAGATCCCTACGGACTATTCTGTATGTGGCTGTGACAATACCAGCGTGTCCAAGTATAAGGGGATCTCTCTGACTTCGGTGGAGAGCTATGCGAGGCAGACCGGCCGGGAAGCCATCGATATTTTAGTTCGGAAGATTGAAGCAGGAAATCATCTTTCAGAGTTGGAAGATAGTCCGGATGGAATCACTCGGGTGGAATACTTTCCAAAGCTGATCGTGCGAAAAAGTACCGGCCCTTGCGAAAATAAGTAAGGGGCCGCGCCATCAGTCGAACAAGTGGCTGTCAGGGAATATGATTCTCTGACAGCTTTTGTGTAAAAGATAGAAAAAAATACCTCAAGTAAATAATTTAGTAAAATATTAAACCAAAGGACAACGAAATCTCTGCGAAGTAGACAGCAAAGAAGGGCTTAGGAGGCATGGTTTGCAGGTAAATGGCTTCTGTTTTTTACCAAAAACAAAACTATTTATTAAATTATTTACTAAATCAAGCGACGCAGAGGGTCACGAGAGGGAAAAAAGATTACTTTTGCATTATATTTCATAAGCGGATATGATGAAACCATCAACAACATCTCCGCAGCGAGCAATACAAACCATGATGGGACTCGTTTGTATTGCAGGTTGGCGAGGTCTGTACCGGAGGTCGATTTTATGGAACTGCCCCAAACGCCAATGGAGCTGAATACATATTTGAATCAGCACTTTACCTGTCCATGCGGAAAAGAGCACTTCGCTTCCTTGCGGGCCGTTCGAATTGGAAAAGATGCCTTATATGAACTGCCGAATTTGGTGAAGCTCATGGGGTTTGAGAGCCTCTATCTGGTCAGCGATGCGATTACCTATGAGATCGCCGGGAAAGCCTGTAGAAAAATTCTGGAAGATGCAGGAATTCGTAACCATCTCATTCAATTGACACATACAGGCTTTGATGAGGCAACATTGGGAGAATTAACGATCCAAATGCCGATGGACTGTGATTTGGTCATTGCGGTCGGAACCGGAGCGATCAACGATATGGTCCGGTTTTTCAGTTATAGAATGGGCCGTCCCTTCTACACTGTGGCAACAGCGGCCCCAATGGATGGCTTTGCTTCCAGCATTGCTGCGATTCAATCCAACCATTTGAAGACCACGTTTGATGCCCAGACGCCAACGGCAATTATCGGAGATACGGAGATTCTCAAGAACGCCCCCTATTCTATGATTGCCGCAGGCTTAGGAGACCTTCTTGGAAAATTCACATGTCTCTGCGACTGGAAGCTTGCTCGTCTTATCAACGGCGAGCATTATTGCGAGCGGATCGTGGAACTGGTGGAAAACTGCGTTACAAAGGTTTTGGGCGATGCCGAAAAGGTCAAAGCACGTGACCCGGAAACCATGGGGAAGATTATGGAGGGCCTTGTGCTTGCTGGTGTAGCAATGAGCCTTTACGGAAATTCCAGGCCAGCCTCTGGCTGCGAACACCATATGTCTCACTACTGGGAAATGATATTCGAACAGACCGGAAAAAGACCGGTTCCCCATGGAACACAAGTTGGTGTCGGCACAGTACTGATTTTGAAGCTGGTGGAGGCTCTGCGGAAAACTCCGGTAGATTTTGATGCGGCGCGTGCCAGTGCCAGAGCCTATGACCCATTTTCTTGGGAAAATAAGATCCGGGAAGCCTATGGCCCCGCTGCTCAGGGCGTGATCGACATGGAGTCTGCAGCTGGAAAGAACGAGACTGCCGGCCGGCTCGCGCGAATCGACCGCATAGAGGCGCATTGGGAAGAAATTCTTACGCTGCTAGAAGGGCTGCCTTCCTCAGATCAGATTGCACATATCCTGTGTTCATTGGATTCCCCCTGCCTTCCGGATCAGATTGGTGTTGACCGGACATTGCTGAAAAAAACCTATCTCTATTGCAAGGAAGTGCGCGCACGGTATACGATTCTTCAAATGATTTGGGATCTCGGACTGCTGGACACACTTTCTGATCACGTGATCGACACACTGCCCTTTGCAGATTCATCAAAGGAGCCCCTTTGTCATCCGTAAATAAGTCCGTTGAAACCGGGCTTACAAAATAAGAAAAGAGAGGTACATCACATGAAAAAGTTTTTGGCTCTTGCACTGGCTCTGGCTATGACGCTGAGTCTGGCAGCCTGCGGCGGAAAAACGGACGACTCAGCATCCGATGAGGAAGCCTCCGGCACCAATGAGCCGGCCGAAACCCCTGAGAAGCCTGCGGAACCCATCACTATCAGCATTTCCCACTCCTATACGGAATTGGATCAAGTCAGCGTGGAGCTGAATACCGCCAAAAAGAACATCGAAGAGCGTACCAACGGCGCAGTGATCGTAAATCTGTACCCGAACAATACCTTTGGCAATCTGGTGGATGGTGTGGAAGCCGTTGCTGCCGATTCTCCCCTAATGCTGATGGCTGCATACAGCCAGTGGGAAGACCTGTACTATGATGCCAGTGCCCTGCAGTGCGGGTTTGTCTTTGAAACCGGCGAGGAATTCCTGAAAGTCATGGAGACAGATTTGTTCCAGAAGATCGTGGATGAAATGGATCAGGTGAATATCCATGCGTTGAACTGCGCTTTCGTAGGCGGTATGCGCCATGTGATCGGCAAGAAGCCCTATACCACGCCTGCCGAGATGAAGGGCCTGAAGCTGCGTGTTCCCAACTCTACCACTTATCTGGAGTGCTTTGAGGCAATGGGCGCCAGTCCCATGGGGATGGCGGCTTCCGAGCAGATGGGCGCCCTGTCTGCCGGCACCATCGACGCGCTGGACCAGTCCATCTCCCTGATGTATTCCACCAAGAGCTATGAGCTGGTGGACCAGGTCACCTTGCTGGCCCAGCAGCCTCTGGCGGATGCGCTGTTCTGCTCCACGAAGTGGTGGAACTCCATCCCCGCCGAGTATCAGGAAATCATTGAGGAAGAACTGCACGAGGCTGGTCTGCGCTATAACCAGTACTCTGTGGAGAATGAGAGCAAGATGCGCGAAGAGATGGAGGCCGCTGGCGTCCAGTTCCATGAAGCTGACCGTCAGGCCTTCCTGGATATGGGCTGCAGCGATCTGGTGCTGAAGTATGGCATTGGACAGGAGCTGCTGGATACTCTGGCGGAGATCCGCGCCGCAGAATGACCCATTTGAATATGGACGCAAATATGATCTGAAATCGGATTTCTAAGGCATAGTCCGAAGAGGGCCGGTCCTTCTTCGGACTATGCTTTATTTTCAGAGAACCAAAAAAATGTTAAAGATGTAAGGTGCTTATGAAAAAATTGATTTCGTTCTTTCGCGATGGTAGATTTGAGGAATTACTGGGTTGCCTGATGATTCTGACGGTCATCGTCCCTGTCATTATCAATATCGTAAACCGCTCCGTATTCGGATTTTATTCCATCAATCTGGAGGCAGTGGCGCTTCTCGCCTATGTTTGGATCGGTTATGCCTTCTTCGGCTATCTCTATAAAAAAGATGCGCATGTGGACATGAAGTTTCTGGTGAATATGATGTCCCCTTCTGTCCGGGCGGTCTTTGACCTGCTTCGGGATCTTCTAATTTTGGTATTTTCTGTTTATATGGTCTATTGGGGTGTCAAACTGTGTGCCTCTAATCTGACCAGATATGCAACCGGAACAAAAATTCCGTTGGCGTTTGGCTATGCGAGCATCGCATTTGGCTTTTTCACTGGGACTGTCCGTAGCTTTTGCGCCATCATTACCCGGATATTCAAGAAGAAAAAGGAGGTGCCTGAACGATGAGTGGTATCGAAATATGGCTGCCTCTAATTTTGGTATTTATCCTTTTGGCAATTCGGATTCCTGTATGCATGGCATTTATCGGAGGAGCTGTTTTTTATTTTGGCTTTATTGTCACAGAGATGCCGCTGAATATGATTCTCTCCAAAATGGTCTCCGCCGGCATGAATATGAACCTGATGGCCATTCCGTTTTTCATCACGGCGGGACTGCTGATGAATTATACCGGCATCACCTCCAGGATGATGAAGTTTGCAGACCTGTGCGTGGGGCATATGTGGGGCGGCTTAGCCCAGGTCAACGTGCTGCTGTCTACGCTGATGGGCGGATTGTGCGGTTCTTCGAATGCAGACGCTGCGATGCAGTGCAAGATGCTGGTTCCGGAGATGGAGGAGCGTGGTTTTAACCGTGCATTTTCCGCGGCAGTCACGGCGTCTTCCGCACTGATTTCCCCCATGATCCCCCCGGGAGTTATGCTGATTCTGTACGCTTCCATTACGGAAAATTCTGTTTTGGATATGTTCATGGCCGGTTATCTCCCCGGCATCCTCATGTGTATTGTGCTGATGCTGGCAGTTACCTATGTTTCTCATCGGGACGGTTATCGTCCGGTGCGGGAAAAGCGTGCCACGGCCAAAGAGATCCTGCACGGTCTGGTGGAGTGCTTCTGGGCGATTTTGATGATCGTGGTGCTGATCGTTGGTCTACGCAGCGGGATCGTCACTGCCACGGAAGGCGGCGCCGTGCTGTGTGTACTGTGCGTTTTCGTGGGTATGATCATCTATAGAGAGTTGCACCCGAGAGATTTGGTCGTTGTTGCGAAGGAAGCGTTTGCTTCCGTGGCCAATGTCTTCGGCATTATCATCTCTGCTACGGTGTTTGGACTCTATTTGACTTATGCACAGATTCCGCAGAAGCTGACATCCCTGATTCTTGGAATGGATGTGGGGCCAATTGGCTTTTTGCTGCTGGTGAATGTGATGTTGCTGATTATGGGGATGCTGATTGACAGCGCGGCCGTGCTGCTGATCGCGGTCCCGCTGCTGTATCCGGTGGCAATGCAACTGGGGATTGATCCTATTCATTTTGGTATCGTCTGCATCTTGAATCTGTCGATTGGTGCCTTGACGCCGCCCTTTGGCGCCACAATGTACCAGTGCTGCAATCTGTGCGAGATTGAGATGCCGGAGTTCTTGAAACAGGGCAAGGAACTGATTGCCGCCCTGCTGATCGCACTTCTGGTCGTGACCTTTGTCCCCGGTATCGCCACGCTGCTGCCGGCTATGATGAAGTAATTCATTTTCAGAAATTGAGGACAGATATGAAAAAATCATTGTTCCCAGATGGCGGCGTCTGGCTGAAGGGAAATATCCACAGCCACTCCACAGTATCAGACGGGATGTTCAGTCCCAGGGAGTTAGCAGAGCTGTATCGTGACCACGGATATGCGTTTTTGTCCATGACAGACCACAACGTTTTGGTTTCCCACAGTGAACTGCCGGAGGATCAGATTATCCTGCTTACAGGGCTGGAGCATGATCTTGAATACAGCCCTGACAAGTGTATCCATGTGGTGGGGATTGCCGCTGCCGGCAAGGAAGAGACGGAGTACCTGTGCAAGCGGTATTCACCCGCAGAACTGAAGGATCAGCGCCTGGTGGACCTAATGCGGGAAGACGGGCAGTTTGTTTCTCTGGCACATCCGGTCTGGTCCAGAATGGGTGCGGAGGAGATTTTAGGCCTGGAGGGACTCCACGCCGTTGAAGTGTTTAACAATGGAACGGAGCATCTCTGCCATGGCGGACATGGAGAAATCTGGTGGGATATGCTGCTGCGGCAGGGAAAACGGGTCTTTGCCACTGCAGTGGATGACGTCCACGTAGCAGAGGACCTGTTCGGCGGATGGATCTGGGTTAAGGCAACTCGGCGCAGCCGGGAAGCAATTCTGGATGCCCTGTTCCAAGGAAACTATTATTCCTCCACGGGTCCGGAAATCTATGATTTCGGTTTGGATGGGGAACAGGTATATGTGTCTTGTTCGGAATGCCGCGAGATTCATTTTGTTACCTATTCCCCCAGAGGGAAATCTCTGTTTGCGGAGCCTGACGGCGTTCTGAAAGAAGCGTGCTATACATTAACGGGCCGTGAGAGCTACGTGCGGGTTGTCTGCGTGGATCATAATGGAAAGTCTGCTTGGTCCAATCCGATCTTTTTTGATGAATGAGCTTAAGATACGATGAAATAGGTTGTATCTTACGGTGACTCCAACACCCGAGATGCATGCGGGTGTTGGGGTCGCTTTTTTGACCCGAAAAGGAAATGACATAGAGAGGTAAAGAATGACAACAATCTATTTAATTCGTCATGCGGAGGCGGAAGGCAACCTTTACCGTGATGCGACTGTATGCGGCAGATGACGAAAGCGCTTTTCTGCAAACGATCCAGCAGACTGGAATTGCGGCTTGACCCACACGGGAAAACGAGCGGACGGACACAAGAGAAATAAGAGTGTCGGAGACCTCGCCCTTTTGGAGTAAAAAGGGCGGAAAGCCTTGAAAACCAAGGCCTGGGTGGCTCCTAACCAGCTGGTAAGGATGAGGTCGGCGGTTCAAATCCGCCCAGAGCTCCAAGGAAACGGTCTTTTTTATTTCAAAAGGGAAGTTTTTCTTTTGGGAGGCATAACGATAAGCGGTCAACGCTTTGACCACAGAATAAGCCACAGACAGAGCAAATTGGGGCTCCGGGGCGCAAGCACTCCGGAGCCCCGTTCCGTTGAAGCGTGACGGCTTCCTTTTGTATGGCGATCTCCTGTTTTATCTCAGTGATTAGCTCCGCCAGCTTTTCTTCACATTTCTCTTCCGCTTTGGCGTATACATTCCAGGCCATGTGCTTTCCGTTAACGATAGGGAGTAGTACCCCTCCAATAAATGATCCTTGATCTGGCTGACACGGCTTGCTCCGGCCTTTCGTCTCTGGCCCTTGTAGGACTGGAAACTGGGGAGAGGGCTTGGACGGACGAGTGGGACATACCAGAGATAGCCCCGCTTTGGTGATCCCCTGTTCTAGTTTCATTGTTGCTGTGCCGCATTGGGCGTATACATTCAGAGTGGTGGCGCTGGACACGTGCCAATGATTGTTATCAGGTTTTTTACATCCACGCCGCTTTTCAGTACAACGCCGCAAACGTGTGTTAGAAGTTCATGGAGCCGGATATACTCCATAGCTTTCAGAATTTTATCATAGGTGTTGCGGAACGAGTCTGGGTCAAACATCGTGCCCGTTTTCAGGGACGGAAACTTGTACCGGCTGCTTACATGCTCCTTGTGTTCTCTCCGCAGCAGGTCCACTGCCTGCTGCGGGATCGCCGGCGTCCGAACCGAAGGTTGTCTCTGGGGCTGCCGCACTGCCAACTTGCTTTTCATTCTGTTGTTTCGTCACAAAGATCGTCTTTGACTCAACATCCAAATAGTCCAGGGAAGGGCAAAGGGATTCCCGCGCCGCAGACTGGTGGTCAGTTCCGGGAAATATGCCGCCAGGAATCCTCTTTTCTCCGCATCCATCAGGTACGGGCCAAGGTTCTCCTTTGGCAGGAGCCTCCTTCCATTTCACCAGCTTCGGGGGCTTGTACCCATGAGCTGGGTTGGTCAGAAGCAGGCGTTTTTTGACCAGTTATTCAAAAGCGTGTGGATGCCGCGACCACTCTAACATGGAGCCCTTTGCTTTTCAGCTCGACGCGCTTGTACCTTGGTGCTCTGCCGTTTTTTGGAAGCCGTTGTAAAACTTTTGAATCTGAATGGTCGTCAGCTTGTCCGGAAAACCCTTTCCGATTCGGGGAATCAGGTAGCTTCCATGTAGTCCGGGTAATCATCTTTTGTTTTCTCCCGTAATCTCGACTCCGCACATAGCTCACAGCTTGATCTCGCTCTCGACTGAGCGGGCTTTTACCTGGCTCATATCCAGCCGTTGACTGTCCTTGATTGCACTCTTCAGTGCTTTCGTCACCTCCGCTTGGGGTTTACCGAGGAGATTCTGATAGATGAGGCTCCCTGCGACGGGGCCTCGTTCTGCTGCCTCCGGCGGCCACGGGACAAACAGGGCGGAAAGTACGCTGGTGTCTCAACAGCAGAGAGAAAAACCGCAGTTTCTTTGGCATAACATATCAAAGTGGAATCCATGTGACCTCCTTTGTTCCGAAGCGCTAGATTCCCCTAAAAATTTTTTTCCCTTTTTCTGAAACGATGGTACTCTGAAGAACGAATATACCCTATGAAGGGCGGTGAGGCGGTGGAGCAGGAACAGAAATGGATCAGGGCCATCCAGCGGAGAAATTCCCGGGCTGCGGCGGAGCAGTTGATCCAGGCCTACTATGATGAGATCTACCGCTTTGTCTACCGTCAGACGGGAAGCAGGGAGGATGCCATGGACCTCACCCAATCCATCTTCATCGCCGTCCTGCGGGCGCTGCCCGGCTACCGGGCCGAACGGGCATCCTTCCGCACCTGGATGTACCGCATCGCCGCCAACAAGGTCATTGATGCCCGCCGCAGAACCCGGCTGTCCCCAGTGCCGCTGGAGGAGACGGAGCTGCCAGCGGCGGAGGACTTTGTGTCCCAGATTCACAACCAGGCGCTGTTGGACGCCATCGAGGGATACGTCTCCGGCCTAGACGCCGGGGAGCAGGCTGTGTTTCGCCTGCGGATCTATGGGGAGAAGACCTTTCCGGAGATTGCCGCTGCTCTGGACGAGCCGGAGGCAGCGGTGAAATCCCGATACTACCGCCTGATGGGGCGGCTGAGAAAGGAGTTTGGAGCAGATGGGTGATCACAATCTTTTTATACCCACTGAGGCGGAAAAGCGGCGATCTATTTCTTATATCCTGGATGCGGGAATGTCCCGCCGGGCACCCTTTGGTCAAGAGCTGCGGGCGGTTTTGGCGGGGGTCGGCGTCCGGGGACTGCTGTTCGGCACGGGGGACTGTCTGGCCCTGTCCCTGCTCATCTGGGTTTTGTGCCTGCTGCCGGCGCTCGCTCTGACCAGGTCTACCAGCTCCCTGGCACCGGCACTGTTCCTGTTCTCTCCGCTGTTGTACGCAGCCCTCTTCCTGCTGACTGGCTGGAAGAATTTACAGGCCGGTATTTGGGAGTGGACTTGGACATTTCAAATTTCTGCCAGAATGGTGGCGGCGCTGCGGATGCTGTGCTTCGGCGGACTGTCCGTGTTGGTATGTGTCCCTGCAAATTGGGTGCTGTGGCTGCTGACCGGGCGGGAACTTCCCCTTGGCTGGATGCTGTCTCTGTCCCTGGCCAGCCTGTTTTTATATGGCGCTCTGTCCCTGTTCTGCCAGCGGATGCAGGGGGCAGCGGGACTTTGGGCGGCCCCCCTCTGCTGGATTTTGCTGAGTCTGGCGCTGCTGATCCGGCCCCATATATCGGCCTGGCTGACGGCAGTCCCTGCCGCGGTGTTCTGCCTGCTGGCTGCTGCTGGAATCATCCTATACCTCGCGGAATTGCGCCGCTTCTGCCGGCGCCCGATGGAAGGAGGCGCCTCCTATGCTCTGCGTTGAGCATGTGACAAAGAACTATGGTTCGTTCACCGCCCTGGAGGATGTATCCCTAACATTTACCTCCGGCGTCTATGGCCTGCTGGCTCCCAATGGGGCAGGAAAAACTACGCTGATCAAACTGCTCACCACGCTGCTGTTTCCCACCAGGGGACAGATCCTGTGGGATGGGGAGGATATCCAGGCCCTGGGAGCGGAGTATCGGGGACTACTGGGGTATCTGCCCCAGCAGTTCGGATATTATCCCGGCGACACGCCCCGGCAGTTCCTTCGCTACGCCGCCGCTCTCCAGTGCATTCCGCGGCGGGAGGCGGACGGGCGCATCGATCATTTACTGGAGACGGTGGGACTCAGGGACGCAGCGGACAAGAAGCTGAGAAAGTTTTCCGGCGGGATGCTCCAGCGAGTGGGGATCGCTGTGGCCATGCTGAACGACCCAAAGCTGCTGATTCTGGATGAACCCACCGCCGGACTGGACCCCCGGGAGCGGGTGCGGTTCCGCAACCTGATCCACACCCTGTCCGGGGAACGCATTGTGATTCTTTCCACACACATTGTCTCGGACATCGAGACCATCGCCGGGCAGATCATCATGTTCAAGGATCACCGGCTCTACTGCTGTGACAGCCCCGCCCGCATCTGTGCTCAATTCCAGGACAAGGTGTTTCACCTCCCCGCTGGGACGCCCCTAGCACAGGGCCAGTTCCTCCTCAGCGAGGGACAGGGCGAGGCCGGCCCCGTGGTCCGGGTGCTCTGCGACGCGCCCCCCTCGGGCGGAATACCGGTGGCACCGGGCTTGGAGGACGCCTTCCTGGCCATCTATCGGGAGGAGCAGCCGTGAACTTGGTGTACTGCGAGTGGCGGAAGCTCTTTCATCTGCCCGCCCTATGGGCCTTTCTGGGGCTGTGCCTGGTTTTCAATGGACTGCTGATTGCCACACAGTCTCCCTATGACCGAGCGTTTTTCAACGACACCTCCGCCGATGCAGAGCTGCTGGGCCAGCGGGTGGATGGAGAGTTTCTGGCGGGGCTTTCGGCCATGCCGGAGACGGAAAACCGGGAACTGCTGCTCCAGTCGGTCGCCGGCCTGGAGGATGTTTTCGAGACCTATGACACTGGGGAGCTCGCAGACTTCTACACCGGCGTGGTGAAAACCTCTCCTCTGGCCATGGAATGGATGACCTGGAAATACGGCCTGCTGGCGGAGCGAGTGGAGCATCTGGCCCAGACCGATGCGGCTTTGGACCTGTATGCGGGGCCCGCCACCTATGGCAGCCACCAGTTCCTGTTCGGCGCCCTGTTTCGGGCTATCCTGGGCGAGAGCGCCATTCTGGCCATGCTGGGGACACTGTATCTGCTGGGGTATGAGGGGCTGCACCAGACGGAGGGATTGGTCTGCGCAACCCGAACAGGCCGGCGGCTGTGGGGAGTCAAGCTCCTGGCGGCTTTGCCCGCCTCGACGGTGCTGTACGGATTGCTGGCGAGCTTCACCCTGACGCCATACTTTCTGCTGTACGATTACGGCGGCATTTGGAGTGCCAGTGTGTCCAGCCAGTTTAATTACTTCTCCGACATGCTGTTCGTCCGGCCCTTCCTCACCTGGGGGGATTTCACGGTGGGGCAGTACCTGACCGCCGCTCTTGTTCTTGGGGCGGCACTGACGGCAGTGTTCTCTCTGCTGGCGGCAGTGTTCGGCATTTTCATTCGCAACTCCTATCTGGCCGCCTTGGCATTGATGGCACTGTGCTTCGGGGGACTGGGGATGGTTTCCGCCCTGGGGGAGCTGGGCTGGTGGGCGGTGTACCTGATCGCATGCTTCCAGCCTGTGATAGTCTGGCTCTCCTGCAGCGCCTGGTTCACAGAGCTGGGCCTGACCGCTGTCCTGCCCTGGCAGGAGACCATCGCGGTGGGGCTGAACTTACTATTGCTCGGCGGCGGGGCAATTCTGGTCCTCCGGCGCTTTTCACGAAAGGATGTGGCGTGATGGCCCTTTTGAAATGGGAGCTGCGGAAGATCTGGCGGCCCGGTATCCTGGCGGCCATTCTTGTGCTTGGGGCGGTTTACTACTGGATGTTCCCCCAGTTCTACATCGAGCATTTCACCAACGGCCCACAGTCGCAGGCACAGTTTGCCCTGGCCTCCGGCTGGGTGGAGCGGTACGGCCCCGCTCTGGAGCCAGAGGAGCGGGCGGAGCTGGATGGCCAGCTCACGGAAGAGATTGCTGCCTTTAACACGCGGATCGCCGCCATCCCGGAGGCTGCGGCGGCAGGGCTCACGGACTACGCGGCGTTTCTCTCGTTCCGGGAGGATTACCTGAACGGTGTGAAGGAGGCTGGCGGCGAGGCGGACATGGATGTAGAGGCTTTGCTTTACCGCGTGTACGGCGGCACCAACTGGTACACGATAGAGGAGTTGGAGCAGAGTATGGAAGCCTATGATGTCCAGAACGAGTCACCTGTATTACAGATTTCGGACTATCAATCAGCGGGCTATCCGGAACCTATGATTCAGCGCAAGATGGAGCTGGCGGTTTCTGATCTGCGCCACTCCCTGCTTCCATCCCCTGTTAAGCACTCCACCCAGGAATACGGCAAGGATCTTGCAGTCTGGTGCGTTCTCAGCATTGTGCTCCTCCTTTCCCCAACGCTAGTGCGGGACCGGCTGCGGAACACCCGGCCCATGCAGTGGGTCTCCCGCCGAGGACGGTCCGTTTTGAACACCCAGATGGGGGCCGCCCTGCTCTCCGCACTGGTGCTGACCGTGGTGAATGTAACGGTCTATGCCATTCCGTTTCTCGTCCAGGGGCCTTTGCGGTTTGCCGCCTGCGGGCTAGGTGGCTTTTTGTCTCCTGGCTCCCCCTGGTTCGACTGGACCTACGGCGCTTATCTGCTGGTGCTCGTGGGCCTCATTCTGGCGCTCTCCCTTGGCTCCGCCGGGTTGACCGTGTTCCTCTCTCAGTACAGCGGCAACTACATCGCCATGCTGCTCAAGGCTGTGCCGCTGTTTGTGGCTGTGGGCGCGGTGCTGGGGAGTTGGCTGTTGAATATGCCCTTCTGCTTCCGCCCGCTCTGGGATGGCTATGGCCCCTGGGTGCCCAGGGGAGCCGAGGCGGTGGCTGCGGCAGTCCTGCTGTTTCTGGGGCTTGGACTGTGTGTCCTGGCCTGCTGGCGGCAGAGAAAGCGAGAACTGCTATCGTAGGTTCTGACTCATATACGAAAAGATTTGGAAATAGACTCAAACGCACTGGATGGAAGTGAACTTCGTCCAGTGCGTTTGCTTTATCCTGAAGGGAAACCCCGACCACCGCTGTGATCGAGGGTCATAAGGCGGCCGGTGCAGTCACCAGTGAACTGGGCGCTGAACTGGCCAGAAAGAAAGCGGAAGCTTACGGCCTGGGCTTTGTGACGGTGCGGAACTCCAACCACCACGGTACCTGCGCCTCTGGGGACTCCAGATGGCACAGCGGGATATGATCGTGTTCGTGGCGTCCAATACGCCGCCATTTCTGGCGGTGCCGGTCAGCAAACAGGGGGGGCCACGAGTTGGTTAGAATACTCAAAAATTGCGGGAGTTTTTTTCTGCCCGATTGAAGATGAATTGCCCCATGCTGAGTTCGGAGTGGCATATCGCACAGACAAGAGAAATCCGGTTATGGCAGCCTTTTTACAAATTATTAACCAGATATCGTTTAATATTTAACAAGCTGCGGCGTATCATTCATAATACAGATTTTGATAGGGTCAGCAGGCCTGAGGCATGCCACTCCCTGGATTGATGAAGCAGAGAAAAAGGACTTTGCAAGGGGCAAAGTGATTAAGTTAAGCGTTTTCTGCATAAACAGCTGGAAAAACACAGGCTTTTTCAGGGTAAATATAGTTGTTTTGCGTTAAAACGGCAAAATGAAGAACCAGGTTGAATGACCTGGTTCTTCATGGAATGGCATGGCTGCAAGAGGGTGCCAGAGACAGTCAAAACCCCACACAGCCACAAGCGCCGCACCCGGTTCTTTTCAGCCTTACTTCGTGGCAAATCGGTTCATAAAGAAATCTGTAAAGGCAGCCAGTTCCTCCTCCTGCGCCACATAGATATACAGCTTTTCATCTTCCAGCCAGTCATAGGCGTTGATGCCGATATAACCCTTTTTGTCGGGATAGATGATAAAAGCATCCGTGGGGTATTTGTTCCGATAGGCCTTTAAGATTTCAGACCGGCGATAATAGGTGGGAGCTCCGCAGCCAGACAGATCAGGGACTGTAGGAACAACCACAATCGTCTGACGGGGTTCATTCCATCCCACAATCAGATTGCCGATTTTGGTTTTGCTGCCATGAACGAACCCATAGTTGAATCGGGACACGTCCTCGGTATAGCCGAAAATCAGCCGGTATTCATCGCCATCCTCTACAGCCTGATTGAACAGAATGCGCATTTTTTGGGCGTTTGCCTGACTTTTTTCCGTGTCCACCTGAGGACCCTTAAACAACTTTCCGAATAATCCCATGATAACATTCCTCCTTCATTGAGTAAACATTTATGAAGCTGGAAAACAGGCCGTGACCAGACTGCTTTTCAGCACTTCAAACGGTGAATCCCCCAACAATAAAAATGATTTTTTATATTTGTCTTTATTGGGGGAATGAAAAACTCCGCCGAAATCCAACGTGCTTCAGACGGAGTCCTGCGTGGGAAATCCTTTGTAGAAGAGTCTCTACATCTGTTTCATGGACTCCAGACAATCCACGATTGCGTGAATCTGGAAGGCCACAGTTTCATCCGCTGCCTCCGGAACCAAAAGCGGCAGGCTGTCCGGGATGGCCCGACGGATCACCATCACAGTCAGGCTCAAATTTGTGAACAGATGGACCTTGGCCGCATCTGCCCGAATTCCGAGACATTCCAGAATGTCGTGAAAGAGACGGAACTGCTTTTCACGAAATAGGCGGTAGCTCTCCTTGGATAACCGCCGGAAAAGCCGCTGCTGGTCTTCCACAGTTAAAATAGCGATTCCATGTTTCTCGCCATAGCAGCAGGCATAGAGAAACTGCTCAACCGCCTGCCGCCAGCTGAGTGTTGGATCAGACAGGAGCGTGCGAATATATGCAAGGATACGGGGCTGCTGGAGATACAGCGTCTCTACAACAAGGTCCTCCTTCGTGGGGAAAAAGGAGTAAAAAAAGGTGCGGGAGATGCCGACTGCCTGATAGATCTGTTCCACCGTTGTATGCTGGATGCCTTGCTTGGCCATCAGCTCCAGCCCCACAGATATCAGGGCGGTTCTGATTCGCTGGCGCTCCGCTTCCGAATACGCTACCTTGGGCATACGATCCTCCCAATAAAGATGAAACAATAAGTTTGTTTTTATTTTACACCGTGAAGGACAGAAATACAAGAGAAACTTGTCCCGGACGTCCCATCCTGAGAAAGCGCAGGCTTGTCTATTCTGTAAGAACAAACCATGCTCCCTGCCGAATTCCGCCGGGAGCTTGCCCCTTTGCTTGCGGCTAAGCAGCGGCACACATATCAAAAGGATTGACGCGGCCCGCCTGAAATGTTACTTTTAAAAGGAAATGGCACTTTCTGCCGGTGGCCCATAGAAGTGGAGGCAAAGGTGCAAGGGAAGGGCGGGAAGCTCCCCCCGCAGGCGGCACGGCCCCTTTTCCGGAAAAGAGCGGCGGGTGCCTGGTCTGCGTCCCTGACAGCGGGGACCTGCCATCTGGCTGTGGAGTGTTGGAAAAACGCCAGAACACGGGCTTTTCGCGCGGCAGCCAGAGAGACGATCAAGCGGAAGGATCAAAACAACATGAAAAGAGCAAGAATACAGATCATCGCCTCCATGACGATTTTTGGAACCCTTGGGCTGTTTGTGCGCGGAATCTCTGTCTCCTCCGGTGAGCTGGCGCTCTATCGGGCAGTTCTGGCGGCGCTCCTGATTGGGCTCTACCTTCTGGTGACAAAGAGGGGAATCCGCTTGCCGGATATCCGCAGGGAGCTGCCCTTATTGCTGGTATCGGGAATTGCTATGGGGTTGAACTGGGTGTTTCTCTTTGAGGCGTACCGGTACACAACGGTCTCGGTGGCCACGCTGAGTTATTACTTTGCCCCCATCCTGGTGACAGTGGTCTGTCCGTTTTTGTTTCGGGAGCGAATGACCGGGAGACAACTGCTCTGCTCCTGCATGTCCACCATAGGCCTGATTCTGATCATCGGCGTCAGTGGATTTGGACGGTCCGGAACGGACCTCATCGGAATTGCGTTTGGACTTGGCGCCGCAGTCTTTTATGCCGCGGTGATATTGCTGAACAAGTTTATCAAACAGGTTACGGGAATTCACCGCACGTTTTTACAGTTCCTGTCCGCAATTTTGATTCTGAGTCCATATGTCCTGATGACCGGCGGTGTGCATTTGGGAGACCTGAGCGGGAGCGGTTGGATCAATCTGCTGATTGTCGGCCTGTTCCATACAGGCGTTACTTACTGTATGTATTTCTCATCACTCCGAGAGCTGCCTGGACAGGAGGCGGCGATTCTCAGCTATATGGACCCCCTTGTGGCAGTGATCGTATCCGTTGCCTTTCTCAATGAGAGCATCACAGGATTTCAAATCATCGGCGGAGCGCTGATCTTGGGCTTTGCCACTTTAAATGAGACATGGGCGAGACAGTGAGCGTACCTCTCATTTGACGCAAAGGGCCATGTTTCACATGGCGGCGGAAAACCGCCGTAGAGAACTGCGGAGATTCTCTTTGCCAGGGAATCCGCCAGCGCCAAAACATGGAGAGCGCCGGTGTGGGCGGATACACGAATCTGGAGAACCTCGGCGCTATCTGGCACAGAGACTGAGAAGACAAAAGGAGATCAAACACCTGCCTCATCCATAGGAACGGCAGCCTTGCGCATAGCAAGGCTGCCGCTTCTGTATGGGATCGCGGATGTGAACGCCAAAACGAAGGGCGTTTTCCAGCCCGCTTTGCTAATCTGGGAGAGCGCAGTTACCGGACGGAAGAGCGCCGCGCATAAAGACGTCTGCCGGCTGAGTGGGAGTTTCTGCCGCCCGATATCATGAAAACCGCCATTTGCGTGCGATTAAAAAAGACATGGGAGGGCCGCAGGAACCGCGCCTCCGCTGGAAGGAGAGCAGGGGGGACCCGGGATGCCGCCAGGGAAGGAGGAATGCCCCGGCCCGAAAGGAACGGGGCATTTGGCGCGCATCCCGGCGCAAACGCCCCGTTTTTGAAGAAGAGCTGCGCACGTTCCAGAACTCGCCGCAGGCATAGATGTCCATGGCGGATGTGGAAGGGAGACATTCATATCGACGCGGCACAGACAATGATGAGGGCCGCCGCTGGGAGAAGCGGGCTCATCTGCGGCGGGCCTCACCGCTGCAAAAGACGCCAGAGCGTGGTGCGGCTGATCCCAAGACGCTTCGCCGCGGCGGTTTGATTTCCGCCCATTTCCGCTACAACCCGTAGCGCCACATCCTGATTGATTTCATTCATGGTTTGGTTCAAATTCAAGGGTTCCGCCGTATTTTCTGCGTGGAGGGCAAAGGTTCCCACATGACGTTCCTTCCGAAGCGCCTGTCGGACGTTCTCGGCTGTGATGAACTGCCCGGTGGAGGTGATGGCCAGCTCCCGGATGACCCTGCGGAACTGCGTATAGTTGTGAGGCCACTGAAAGTTCTGCAGCAGGGAAATCGCCTCTGGTTCTGCACCTACCATCCGCTGGGGCAGGTCCGCGTTCAAATGGCTGAGGGAGAGGTTTACAAGAGCGGGAATCCGCTCCGCCATCTGCCGCAGGGGGGGCAGATACAGGGACAGGCATTGAAGCTTGTCCATGAACAAGGAGCCTACGGCGGAGATATATTCGCCGGCCTGACAGACACAGGAGAAAATGACCCGGTTTCGCCGGCACACATCCATTTCCGATAAGGCTGCCAGCAGTTGCTGCTGCCGCTCGTGGGAGAGGGCATCGATGCTGGCGAAATACAGGGTGTTGTCCTGATCCGCCAAGGGAGAATTATGATGCTCCAGCAGGAAGGACCAGCTTTTTTCATTCAGCAGGCTGCAGCTGATGGACACCAGCGGACCGTTTCGCAGGGGGCCCCGCATATAGAGGACGCTGACAATGGACTCCTTGCCGGTTCCGTCCTCCCCCGTCACCATGACCGGGGCGCTGCTCTGACTGATGTGGTTGATGTCCTGCTGATAGTCGCTGATGCTACCGGCAAAGCTGAAAATACTGCTGTAAAAGGCGCTCTCCGCCTCAGGGCGGGTGGAGAAGCGGATGCCTACCTGGTTGGGGGAGAGAGGAGTCCTCCGGGCGTCGAAGAAGAACGCGGTATAGTTGAGGCTGCCAGTGGAAATGCGCTTGGCGCGGATGGCGTAAAGCATCCCGTTTAAATTGCGGATAATGCGGCGCTCCGTTTCTGACTGAGACTCCGGCAGCTCCCGGCGCAAAAGCTCCAGCAGCTCCGGCTTTGGATTTTCCAGAGTGGAGAGAAACAAACTGCCATCCTGATCGAAGACCATGGTATTCCCGATCTGACCCTTCATGAGATCCCGGAAGAACAGATTTTCATCCCGCAGGTGCTGCTGGCTGCGGCACAGCAGCAAAACCTGATCAAAGGCCTTTCGGATGCTCTCCACGGAGGATGTAATCAAAAAAGAATTGAGCCCTAAACGTTTGGCAATGGTGTTGGAGACCATGTCGCCGAGAATGGCCTGATAATGCTTGGCCTGCAAACGCCGCAGCGTGGGCTCCGGGGTGTCTTGCGAGGCGTAGGTATAGACGTCGATATCGTAATTCATCAAAGTGCATAGCTGCTGGGCGCTCTCCGCGATATTGGCCGCGGAGACGACGGCAATTTTTCCATCCATCCCGTCTGTCAGCCGGATCGCACAAAGAATGTCATACATCGAAAGCTCAATCTCAATGACTGGGATCGAGAGGTCCTGCCGCAGCATGGTGGCCGTACTGCCGCGGGAAATCACGGCGTCATAATTGCCGTGGAAATTGCTTTTTGCAATTTCCAGGCCCTGTTCCCGGTCGCCAACAAAAAGCGTTAAATCAATTTGAGGATAATCGCTCACCACACGGGACATCAATGTTTTCATGCCCTCGTAAGGGGCAATGCCAAGAACGCGAATCCGACTGCTCATATCCACCCTCCGTGTGTTTCAACTTGAAACGGATTATATCAAATGCACAAAAATAAAGCAATATTTTTCTGTGCGTTTCAAAAATGAACGATAATAAAAGCGAAAAAGATTGAGAAATTTTTGAGAAGCGAATATGATAAACTTAAAACATCAGAAAAACCTTTGTGAAGCTCTTGTAAATACAAAAGCCGCACAAAATACTCCCAACAAGTATTTCAAAAATAAACACCCATAGAGGAGCAAACAGATGATCAAACTGCTGATGATTGCGGATGACTTCTCGGGTGCACTGGATGCCGGCGTGCAGTTTGCGGCCAGAGGCGCGGCTACCCGCGTGGTCACGGACCTGGACTGTGACTTCTTGGAGACAGATGCGGAGGTATTGGTGATGGTGGCGGAAACCCGCCATCTGCCGCCTCAGAAAGCTTACGACGTGGTGTACCATGTGGCCCGAAACGCCAGGGAAGCCGGCGTTCCCTACATTTATAAAAAGACGGATTCCGCCCTGCGGGGGAATGTGGGCAGCGAGCTGGCCGCCGTGATGGATGCGGCGGACGCCGATGTGATGCCGTTCCTGCCGGCGTTTCCCAAACTCAACCGGGTGACGCGCAATGGCGTTCATTATGTGGACGGCGTGCCGGTGGCGGAGAGTATCTTTGGACAGGACCCCTTTGAACCGGTGACGGTCTCATTTCTGCCGGACATCCTGAGAAGTCAGACGGAAAAACCGACGGTCATCCACCGGCTGAGCGGGGATGCGGCGCCTGTTTGCCCGGGGATTCAGATTTACGACGCCGAGACAGACGCGGACCTGGCGCGGCTGAGCCGGGCGCTGGGAACAGAGGGAGTGCATATTTCCGCCGGCTGCGCCGGATTTGCCGCCGCACTGGCGGACCTTCTGAAGCTCCACGGACCCGCACCCAGACAGCCCCGGCTGCCCGCACTCTTTCTGGTGGCCTGTGGCAGTGTGAACCCTGTAACCCTGCGTCAGATGCGGATGGCGGAACAACACGGATTTGTACATATCCATCTTACTCCAGAGCAGAAACTAGAGCCGGCCTGGCTGGAGAGTCAGGAGTGCAGGGAAAAGATTGCCCTCTGGCTGGAGGCGGTCCGGGAAAACGGACGGTGCATCATGGATGTCAATGATCCGGATGGGACAGAGGACACGAGTGCGTACGCAAGAGCACACCACTTGACAACTGGAGAGCTGCGGGAGCGGATTGCCGTCCAGCTGGCCTGCATCATGAAGCGGCTTTTGGACGGCGGCCTGGATGCCACGATGCTCTGCACCGGCGGGGATACTCTCCTGGCACTGATGCGGGCCGTGGGTGTGAACGAGCTGACGCCCATCTGCGAAATGGACACCGGAACGGTGCTGACGAGCTTTGCTTACCGTGGAAAATCTTACTATATCATTTCAAAATCCGGCGGCTTTGGTGAGCCCCGGCTGTTTTGTGAACTGGCGGCCCTGGTGGGCGGCGGAAATCAGAAGGAGGATACGGCATGCTGACGAAATATGAACTGAAAATGCCCCATGCGGTGTTCAGCGGAAAAGACGCGCTGGAGCGGATCGTAGAGATTTTGACGGAGAATCAGGTAAAACATCTGGCGATTTTTACGGACAAGGGAATTGAAGGAGCCGGGCTGCTGGAACTGCCTATGGCAAGGGTTCAGAAAGCTGGCGTGGCATACACTATTCTGGACGACCTGCCGGCGGAGCCCTCCTATCTGGAGGCGCAGAAGCTGGTGGACCAGTGCAAGGCCTATGGCGCGGACTTCATCATGGCCGTTGGCGGCGGCAGCGTACAGGACACTGCCAAGCTCGCCTCCATCCTGATGACCGACGAGTACGGCGTGAAGGAGCTGTTGGACACACCGGGCCGGGCAAAGAAGTGCGTCAAAACCCTGATGATTCCCACTACCGCGGGCACCGGCTCCGAGGCAACGCCCAACGCCATCGTGGCTGTGCCGGAAAAGCAGCTGAAGGTGGGCATCGTGAACACCAACATGATTGCGGACTATGTGATTCTGGATGCGGAGATGATCAAAAAGCTCCCCAGGAAGATTGCCGCCGCCACGGGTGTGGACGCCTTGGCCCATGCCATCGAGTGCTGGACCTCCAACAAGGCCAACCCCTTCAGCGACATCTTTTCGCTGCAGGCGCTGGACATGATCCTCAACAACATTGAAAAGGCCTGCGATGATCCGGAGGCCATGGACGCCAAAAACCAGATGCAGATCGCCAGCTTCTACGCGGGTGTGGCCATTACCGCCTCGGGAACCACCGCCGTTCACGCCCTGAGCTATCCCTTGGGCGGCAAGTACCACATTGCCCACGGCGTGTCCAATGCCATTTTGCTGGCGCCGGTCATGCGCTTCAACGAGCCCGCCTGCCGGGAGCGTCTGGCGGCGGCCTATGACCGCTGCATCCGCGGCGGAGCCGCCACGGTGGAGGACAAGAGCGCCGCGGTCATCGCCAAGCTGGAGGGGATTGTGAAGCATCTGGACATTCCCACCAGTCTCACGGAGTTCGGGGTTCCAAAGGAGGACCTGGAAGCGCTGGTAGCCTCCGGAATGGAGGTTACACGGCTGCTGGTGAATAACATGCGCGAGGTGACGCCGGACGACGCCCGCCGCATCTATCAGGAAGTTTTGTGAGATCTGTTTGATAAGGAGAGAGCTGATATGAAAAACGTCTCGATTCAGGGCATCATTCCTCCGATCCTGACCCCTATGAACGCGGACGAGTCCATCAACGAGCAGGAGCTGCGCAGTCAGGTCAACCGAGAGATTGAGGCCGGCGTTCATGGCATCTTTGCCTTCGGCACCAACGGCGAGGCCTACGCCCTGAGCGCCGCTGAGAAGGACCGGGTGCTGGAGGTGGTCATCGAGGAGACCAACCACCGCGTCCCGGTATATGCGGGCACGGGTTGCATTACAACCAAAGAGACCATTGAAATGAGCAAAAAGGCGGCGGCCATGGGAGCGGACGTGCTGTCCATTATTACGCCCTACTTCGCAGCGGCGTCCCAGGACGAGCTGTATGCCCACTATATGGCAGTTGCTGAAGCGGTGGACCTGCCGATTGTGCTTTATAATATTCCCGCCCGCACCGGCAACGCGCTGAGTCCCGCCACAGTGGCCAAGCTTGCAAAGAATGCCCCCAATATCGTGGGGGCCAAGGACTCCAGCGGAAACTTCGACAATCTCAAGCAATATATTGAGCAGACCCGCGGCTTGGACAAGGAATTCAGCGTCCTCTCCGGCAATGACTCCCTGATCCTGCCTGCGCTGGTGTTTGGCGGCAAGGGCGGCATCGCCGGCTGCGCCAACGTGTTCCCCGGCACCATGGTGGAGATCTATGAGGCCTATATGGCCGGAGACCTGGAGAGGGCCATGCGGGTGCAGGACAGCATCCGGCCTCTCAGAGCCGTGTTCCAGTACGGCAACCCCAACACGATCATCAAGATTGCCGCCGGGCTCCTGGGCTATCCCGTGGGCAGCTGCCGCAAGCCGTTCTGCCAGCTTTCCGACCAGGGAATGGAGGCGCTGAAGAAGGCGCTGGAGCTCTGCAAGGCCAACGGCCTGCGCTGAGGCCGCGGCCATAAGGAGGAACATATGAAAAAACCGATTCTGGGAATCTCCATGGGCGACCCCTTCGGCAACGGCCCGGAGATTACCGTCAAAGCGCTGTCCGACAAGACGGTTTACGACCGCTGCCGCCCGCTGGTGGTGGGCGATGTCAGCTCCATGGAGTACGCCGCCCGGGTGGCCAGGAAGGTCTCCGGCATCGACGTGCAGGTGCGGGCCGTTCACGCGGTCAGCGAGGCGCGCTTTGAGTACGGCGTCATCGACGTCTATGATTTGGGCCTTGTCAAGTCGGAGGATATCCCCGGCGACAGCGCCGACCCCAAGCCTTTTGGCCTGGGCGCCACGGCCCTGGGCGGTGAGGCGGCTTTCCAGTATGTGGTGAAGGTGATTGAGCTGGCCCAGGCCGGCGAGGTGGACGCTACCATTACCAACGCCCTGAGCAAGGAGGCCATCAACATGGCCGGCCACCACTACTCCGGCCACACGGAGATTTACGCCGACTACACCCACACCTCCAAGTACACCATGATGCTGGCCCATGAGGACCTGCGGGTGGTCCACGTGTCCACCCACGTCTCCCTGCGGGAGGCCTGCGACCGGGTGAAGAAGGACCGGGTGCTGGACGTCATCCGCATTGCCAATGCCGGCTGCAAGGCCATCGGCATCAAGGAACCCAAGATTGCAGTGGCGGGCCTCAACCCCCACTGCGGTGAAAACGGGATGTTCGGCACGGAGGAGATTGAGGAGATTCAGCCCGCCATTGATGCGGCTCTGGCGGAGGGCATCAACGTGGTGGAAAAGAAGCCCACCCCGCCCGACACCGTATTTTCCAAGGCCCTTGGCGGCTGGTACGACATTGTGGTGGTTATGTACCACGACCAGGGGCACATTCCCCTGAAGGTCAAGGGCTTTGTCTATAATAAGGCCGAGGGCCACTGGGACGCCGTAGCCGGGGTGAATGTGACGCTGGGGCTTCCCATCATCCGGGCCAGCGTGGACCATGGGACGGGCTTCGGCCATGCCGGAGACGGCCATGCCAACGAGCTGAGCCTGGTGAATGCCATGGACTACGGCATCCGGATGGCCCTTGCGAAAGAGCATGAAGCTGTATCTGCACCGCTGGGCGGTTGTTGATAAAAATTTTAAGGAGGAACCAACATGTTTAAGAAGATTTCTGCCCTGTTTCTTGCGATGCTGATGGCGATGTCCCTGATGGCCTGCGACCAGAAGCTGGAGGAGGCCCCCGATGACTCCGATGACGCACAAACTGAGGAGAGCGTCTCTGGCGAGGGACTGAACGGCCCGGTCAACCTGACCCTGGCCGCCCAGGAGGTGGGCACCGGTGCCTACTCCGTAGCCGCCGCCATCCAGAGCGCCATGATGAAGGGCCTGCCTGAGGGCTCCACCATCGACCTGACTACCAACTCCCCCGGCGGCGTGGGAGCTCCTGTGCTGATCCAGAACGAGGAGTGCGATCTGATTGTCTCCAACGCCGGCCCCTCCCAGTGGAGCTATACTATGACGCCTGACGAGTATGACTTCGGCGGCTGCACGGACATCACCACCCTGGGCGGCGGCCTGGGCCACACCTTCACCATCGTGATGTTCACCCAGAAGTTCGTGGACGAGACCGGCTATACCTCCCTGGAGGAGGTCATCGCTGACCGCTATCCCATCAAGCTGATCACCAAGAAGAACGGCTCCCTGGGCGAGCTGACCGCAGAGCGCGTGATTGAGGCCTGCGGAAGCTCTGTGGAGGATTTCCTCTCCTTCGCCACCTGGGAGAAGACCGGCACGGACGCCATCAAGAGCGGCCTGCAGGACGACCTGTACGATATGACCATTGACCACATCGACGCCGGCCAGGCCACCACCACCGAAATCTGCCTGACCCACGACATGTACTTCGTCCAGCTGGGCGATGAGGCTCTGGCCAACATGCAGACCATGGGGTATGCCCCCATCGTCATGGAGGCCGGCACCTGGAACGGCCAGGACACCGACATTAACTCCATGGGTTCCCAGCAGAATGTTCTGGTTCCCGCCAGCATGGACGAGGAGCTGGCCTATGCCCTGACCAAGGCCATGTGCGAGAACAAGGACGAGATGGCTCAGGCGGTTGCGTCTCTTGGCTACTTCGATCCCCAGACCGCCGGCTCTGCTGAGATGTGCGGCGCGCCCCTGCATCCCGGCGCCATCCGCTACTATGAGGAGAACGGCTATCCCTACGACGCCTGATGCGGAAAAGAGCGATCTTGCATGTCTGAGCTTTTAAAAGGAAATGCGGCCATTGTCACCGGCTCCTCCCGGGGAATCGGAAAAGCAATTGCCCTGGCCTTTGCGGAGCATGGGGCGGATCTGGTGATCCACGGGACAAACCAGACGGCCCTGGAAGCGCTGCGAGAGGAGATCCGGGGCATGGGGGCGCGCTGCGAGTATGTGGCGGGAGATATCGGGGAGTATGACACTGCCCGGCGCCTGGCGGAAACCTGCCTGTCCGCGTATGGAAGGATTGACACCCTGGTAAATAATGCCGGAATCAACAGCCGTTACCGCTTTGAGGACCTGCCGCTGGAGGAATGGGACAGGATGCTCCGCACAAATCTCACCAGTGCGTTTTACACCTGTAAATGCGTGGTGCCCCATATGCTGGAGCAAAAGAGCGGCTGCATCATCAATATGTCCTCCTCCGCCGGAAAGACAGCCCATCCAAATGCCTCGATCTGCTATGGTGTCAGCAAGGCCGGCATCAATTCTTTGACACAAAAGCTGGCCTATGATCTGGCGCCCTCCGGAATCCGGGTGAACGCCGTATGCCCGGGGCCCATTGAAACGGATATGTCCCAGCAGTGGACGCCGGAGTACCGGGAGAAGGTCTACAGCGCCATTCCCCTGCGCCGCTTAGGAACGGGAGAGGATGTTGCCAATGTGGCCGTATTTCTGGCATCGGAGATGTCCGCCTTCATTGTGGGGGAATCCATCAATGTCAACGGCGGCAAATACATGAATTGACCTTTGCCCTCCCGTGTGTGAGCGCCATCATCTGATGAGGCCGGACGGGTGAGACCCCGCCCGTCCGGCCGTTTGCCCCCCTGAAATCCAGTTCCTTTGATGAGGAGGAGAAAACGTGGAAAACAACAAAAAGTGGAACCTGCGCAATATTGCCGCCATTGCGGTTACAGTGGCGTTCTTTGCGTTCCAGATGTATATCGCGCTGATTAAGCAATTCCCACCCATGCTCCAAAGCCCCCTGCATCTGATTTTTGCGCTGACTTTGGTGTATGTGTATTTCCCCGCTGACTACAACTACCGGAAGAAGATCCGCAAGGCCGCCGAGGCCGCGGGAACCGCGCCGGACCCCGCCGTGATGAAGAAGCGGGCCTGGACCAATTGGCTGGATCTGCCTGCCTTCGTGGGCATCGGGTACATGCTCTGGTATGTCCTGACGCAAAACGAGCGGCTGACGGACTTCGTCATCGGCATCTCCGACGTCTATATCATGGACTACATCGGCATGGTTGTGACCATTTTGCTGCTGCTGATGGCGGTCTACCGCACCCTGGGACTGACGCTGGCGGTGTTTATCACGGTGTTCATCGTCTACGCCTGGGTGTCCCCGTATCTGCCCGGTATTTTCTATACAAAGCCCAAGTCCAGCATGCTGAAGTTCCTGAACCAGTTTACAGCCGGCATGACCATGACGGAGAGCGGCGTGTTCGGAACCCCTTTGTTTACCTCTGCCAGTACATTGTTCTACTTCATCGTGTTCGGCTCCTTCTTCTCCACCATTGGCGGCGGCCAGCTGCTCATTGACATGGGCATGAAGGTGTCCAACAAGTCCTCCGGCGGCCCCGCGAAGGCGGCGGTTCTGTCCTCCGGTCTGATGGGCATGATCTCCGGCTCCGCGGTTGCGAACGTGGCCACCACCGGTGTGATGACCATCCCCATGATGAAGAAGATTGGCTATGAGCCTGAGGAGGCCGGCGCTGTGGAGGCGGTTGCCTCTACCGGCGGCCAGATCATGCCCCCCATCATGGGCGTGGGCGCCTTCATCATGGCGGAGATGCTGGGCGTGAACTACATGAAGATTGCCGTTGCGGCCATCATTCCCGCCATTGCCTACTACTTCGCCGTGTTTGTCCTGGTGGACCGTGTCGCGGCCAAGCGCGCCGCCAACATTGACGGCACCGTGGACGCCTCTATCCGGGTGGACCGGAAAATCCTGCCTCGGCTGTATCTGCTGCTGCCCGCCGTGCTGCTGGTGATTTGGATTATCCGCGGCGCATCCCTGATGCGTGCCGGCATGATCGGAATCTTTGCCTGCATTGCATGTAATGTGATCAATTACTTCGTCAATAAAGAGGACTTTATTGACCTCAAGGGCCTGGGCGCCTGCTGCATCGACGGCGCCAAGCAGGCCGCCAGCATCGCCATCCCCACGGCTGCCTGCGGTATCATCATCAACGTGGTCACGGGCCAGACCTCTCTTGCCACGAACCTCTCCAACCTCATCAGCGCCCTGGGCACCAGCAACCTCTTCCTGGCACTGCTGATCGCCATGGTGGGCTGCATGATCCTGGGCATGGCTTTGCCCACAGTGGCGGCCTATCTGGTGGGTGTGATCCTGTTCGTGCCCTGCATCCGGCCCATTCTGCTGGCTGGCGGCATGGCCGACTTTACCTCCAACCTCTGCGCGAACATGTTCGTGTTCTATTATGGCATCATGGCCCAGATCACACCGCCGGTGTGCGTGGCGTCGTATACAGCGGCGGGTATCGCGGACGCCAACGCCATGAAAACCGGACTGAAGGGCTTCACCTATGCCATGGTGGGCTTCCTGGTTCCCTTTGTGTTTGTCTACAATCCCCCCATCCTGCTGGAGGGCACGCTGGTGGAGATCGTCATCGCCACGGCGCAGCTGGCCCTGGGCACCTATTTCCTGGCCGTGATGGTGGCGGGCTTCTTCAAGTGCAACATGAACAAGTTTGAGCGGACGCTGCTGTTCGTGGCGGCGCTGTGCCTGATCGCACCGGAGATGATCAGTTCGATTATCGGCGCGGTGCTGGGCATTGTGATTTTGTTCTTGAACATGGGACGCGCGAAGAAAACAGTGGCCGGAGGCGTCAGCGCATGAATGAGCGGCATCAGGTGGCCATCGCCGGAATGGGCCTTGCGGCGCTGACAACGGCGGCCCGTTTGACGGAACTCGGCATCACAGAGATTGCCCTGTACGCCAATGGCTTTGGCGGTACACCCTATATCGCGGCCATCAACTTTGTTTTACCGGACAATCCCTATGGGGACACACCGGAACAATACTGCGAGGATATGATCCACGCCGGCTATGAGATTGGAAACCGTGAGCTGGTGCAGGACATGGCCCGGCACACGGTGGAAGGCTATGAGCTGCTGCGGCGCTGGGGCGTCACCTTTGCCCACAACGCCGACGGTTCCATTAAGCTGCGCCACGTCTCAGGCCACACGTATCCCCGTTCTTTATGCCAGACGACAGAGCTGATCGGGGAGGAGATCATGAAGGTCATGCTCCCCAAGCTGGAAGCGGCCGGCGTGAAAATCTACCGCAACTGCCAGGTGGTGGACCTGCTGACGGAGCAGGGTGCGGTGGCCGGCATGACGGTCCGGGAGCAGGGAACGCTCCGCCAGGTCTATGCACCCGTGGTGGTGGCGGCCTGGGGCGGCACCGGCAATCTGTTGGGCAAGTCTACCTATCCCGGAGACATCCAGGGGAATACCCTGGGAATGGCGAAAAAGGCCGGCGCTGAGATGGTTGACATGGAGTTTATGGAGTTTGAGCCCCTGGTGATTCTGGACCCGCCTGGGGCGGCGGGCGAGCCCTCTCCAACGGCCATGCTGGGCGAGGGCGGGTATCTCCGCAACGCCGAAGGAGAGCGCTTCTTGCTGCGGGTACGGCCCCAGGGCGAGGCGGGGGCCTCCAAATCCCTGATCAACCGGGAGGCTTGGAAAGAAGTCCAGGCGGGAAAGGGAAGCCCCCACGGGGGCGTCTATCTGGACCTGCGGCATGTAGACCGGGCGGTTTTGAAGTCTTATCCCTGGTTTTTTGACCGGCTGATGCGCAGCGGCTGCGACCCCAATGAACAGCAGCTGGAAATTGGTCCCATGGTTCACAGCTTCTCCGGCGGCATCCAGGTAAATCTGGACTACGCCTCCAATGTTCCGGGACTCTACGCTGTAGGCGAAGCCTGCGGCGGTATCCACGGCGCCTGCCGCTGTGCCGGCAACGCCGGCAGCCAGGCAGCCCTCTCCGGCATGCTGTGCGCGGAGGGCATCGCAAGAAACGGTGTGCCGGAAAAGGCACCGCAAGAGCAGCCCGTCACCTATCGGGAGGACCTTGCTGCCCGGGAGCGTCTTCTCCCCAAGGTGCGTGAGATCGGCGCCGGGGCTTTGGGCATCTACCGCAGCGGTAAGGAGCTGGCGGCGGCGGGGGAGGCGCTGGACGCTCTCCTTCAAAGCGGTGAGCTGCGGGCGGACAGCTTCACGGAGCAAAGCGCCCTCTCTATCCGAATGATTTTGCAGGCCGCGCTGAACCGCAGGGAGAGCCGCGGTACTCATAACCGCCTGGATTACCCCGAGATGGACCCCGCCTATGAGCGGGAATTTACGATCTGAACGGCCGTCACGTTTGGACAAGTGAGGTGTCAATGATGAAATATCCTGTGTTGCCCGGGCTGACGCCTGACGGCACCGTGTATGAAAACCCCGCGATGGGAACCGTGGAGGCAATGCTGCCCCCAGGTCCCTACGCAACCGCTCATGCCCCGACCCTGCTGGAGCTTGAAAACGGCGATCTTCTGTGCGCGTGGTTTGCCGGCTCCTACGAGGGCAGCGCCGACGTCAGCGTGATCTGCTCCCGCCTGGAAAAGGACAGCGGCCGGTGGAGGGAGCCGGTGCTGGTTTCCGGCGATCCCCATCGCAGCGAGCAGAATCCCTCGCTGTTCCTTGCCCCCGGCGGCGAGGTGTGGGCCATGTATACAGCCCAGCTGGACCGCATGGAAGGGAAGGACAACATGCAGTTCACCTCCGTGGTGCGCCGCCAGCGCAGTACCGACGGCGGCCGCACCTGGGGGACCTATGATGTAGTATTCCCGGAGGAGGGCACGTTCTGCCGCCAGCCCATCCAGATCCTCTCCAACGGACGCTGGATTTTCGGTAACTGGATCTGCAGCGACAGTGCCTCCGGTTTGGCGGGGGACCCCTCTGCCTTCCGGCTCTCCGACGACCAGGGAAAAACCTGGCGGCGGGTGGACATGCCAGGCAGCCACGGGCGGGTGCATCCCAACGTGGTGGAGCTGGAGCCGGGACATTTGGCGGCGTTTATGCGCAGCCGCGCGGCGGACTTCATTTACCGCAGCGAGTCCTTGGACTATGGCGAGACCTGGTCTGAACCGGTCCCCACGCCGCTGCCCAACAACAACTCCAGCATCAGTGCCGTGAAGCTGAAAAGTGGCCGGATCGCCATTGCCTATAATCCGACTTGTACACCAGAGCCGAAGGCGGACGAGGCCGCATGGCCGGGCCTGCGGTGCCCGGTGGCCGTGGCTCTCTCCGAGGACGGCGGGCTGACGTTCCCCCTGATCCGCCACATGGAGCTGGGGGAGGGCTTTGTAGGGGAGGAGAACTCCACCAACAACCGCCAGTACGAGTACCCCTACCTCATGCAGGGAAAGGATGGAATGCTGCACCTGGCCTTTGCCTATCAGACCCGCCGGGGCGTAAAGTGGATGACATTCTCCGAAGAGGACGTCATCGGACGCAAGCGGGAGCGGGTGGGCGTCTACAATCCCACCGCGGCCAAGGTCCAATAAAACGGTTGCCTGATCCTTAAAAGGCGGCCGTCATCTGTGCAGGGCCGCTTTTGACAGATGGACTCTCCCGGTTCGGGAGGAGAAATGAGGGTTGTGATGAAAAACAGATTTGAGCTGGTTCACGTAGGGATCAATACGGAAAGCCCTGAGAAGGCGCTTCAGCTGGCAGAGCTGTTGAGCGCAATGTTCCATCTGCAGCTGCGCCACGGAAAAAAATCGGAATTTGCCGGAGATTACTTTGAGTGTATGAAGGCTCCGTTCCTGGGCAGCAAGGGCCATATTGCCATGCAGACGGATGATCTGGCCGCCGCCGTGGAGGAGTTGAGAGAAAAGGGCTTTTCCTTTCGGATGGACACCGCCGCCTATACGGAGGAGGGCAGGCTGAAGAATATCTATCTGGATGGAGAGTTTGGCGGTTTCGCCATTCATATTCTGCAGAAGTGACCGCCTGACAACCAGACGCATCCATGCGTCTGAAAAACGAGATAGCCCCTGCGAAAGCTGTGTGCAGGGGGAGAGAACGTCCGCTGTTTGAACCGCTTGTTCAAACGGCGGACGTTTCATGCTCCTGTGTGAAGGTCCGGGCCCGATCAAAGGAGGTCCGGCGCGGCTGCATCATGGAGATTTCCCTGCAAGGGATGCACTCCGGCTGATTTTCTGGCTAAAACGGTCCTTCTGACCGGCGCTTGGAACGGCTGTGGGATAGCCGCCGCCAAAGCAGGCAGTGCAAAAGCCCTCCGCGCCGGCTCCGGCCAGCTGGCCGGTATGCTCCAGAGAGAGGTAGCCCAGGGAATCCACGCCGATGATCCGGGCGATCTCCTCCACGGTGTGGCGGGTTGCGATGAGGTCCTCGGCGCTGTCTATGTCCGTCCCGTAATAACACGGCGATACAAAGGGCGGGGCGCTGACCCGCATGTGAATTTCCCGGACCCCCGCACGGCGCAGCAGATCAATCATACGACGGCAGGTAGTGCCCCGGACAATGGAATCATCCACCAGTACCACCCGCTTTCCCTTCACTACGGAACGAATGGGATTCAACTTGAAACTGACGCCATCCTCCCGCAGGGATTGGGTGGGGGCCAAAAAGGTACGGCCCACATACTTGTTTTTGTTGAATCCCAGGGCGTAGGGGATGCCGGATGCGGAGGCATAACCCAGGGCCGCGTCCAGCCCGGAATCCGGCACGCCCACCACCACATCCGCTTCCACGGGATGCTCCTTGGCCAAAAACGCGCCGGCCTGCTGCCGGGCCTGGGTGACGCTGCAGCCGTCTATGACGGAGTCCGGCCGAGCGAAGTAGATGAACTCAAACACGCACAGCCGCCGGGGGACCGTGTCGCAGTGGGAGGCATCGGAGTGAACGCCGTCCCGCCCCACGGTGACAATCTCACCGGGACGGATGTCCCGCTCCAAAACGGCGCCCACTGCGTCCAGGGCGCAGGATTCTGAGGCGAACACCACGGACCCGTCGGGGCGGCGGCCCATACACAAGGGGCGGAACCCATGGGGGTCCCGCACGGCAATCAGCTTGGTGGGAGAGGCAATGACCAGGGAATAAGCGCCCTCCAGATCGTTCATGGCAGAGCGGACAGCTGCCTCAATGGACGGCGTGCGCAGCCGTTCCCGAACCAGAAGGTAGGCGATGACTTCGGAATCCGTGGTGGTGTGGAAAATGGAGCCCTGCTCCTCCAGCATCCGGCGCAGTTCCATGGAGTTGGTGAGGTTCCCGTTGTGGGCAAGGGCCATGCGGCCCTTGAAGTGATTGATCATCAGGGGCTGGGCGTTCAGGGCGGCATCGGAGCCGGTGGTGGCGTAACGGACGTGTCCCACAGCGATTTGGCCGTCTCCAAGGCTTTGCAGCCTTTGCCGGGGAAGTGCCTCGCCTGCCAGCCCCACACCCCGCCAGACGGAGAACACCCCATCGTCGTTCACGGCAATGCCAGCACTCTCCTGGCCGCGGTGCTGGAGGGCAAAGAGCCCGTAATAGGCAAGGGACGCAACATCCGCCGTCTCCGGAGAGAACAGGCCGAACACGCCGCACTCCTCATGTAAATGGCGCTCCCGGCGCGGCACCTTATGCATCATGCTCCGTCATCCGCCGCATCACCTCGGCGTATGCCTCCTCCACGCGGCCCAGGTCCTGGCGAAAACGGTCTTTGTCCAGCTTTTCCTGGGTGCCGCTGTCCCAGAGACGGCAGGTGTCTGGGCTAATCTCATCCGCCAGGACGATGGAGCCGTTCCGCAGGCGGCCAAACTCCAGCTTGAAATCTACCAGAGTGATCCCACAGCCCGCCCAGAATGTCCGCAGCAGCTCGTTTACCCGGAGGGCGAGAGTGCGGATCACAGTGAGTTCCTCCGGCACCGCCAGATTCAAGGCCAGGGCGTGGCTGGTGTTCAGCAGAGGGTCCCCCAGGGCGTCGTTCTTATAGGAGAACTCAAAGGTGGGGCAGTCCAATACCACCCCCTCCTCCACGCCATAGCGTTTGGAGAAGGAGCCGGCGGCGATGTTGCGGACAATAACCTCCAGCGGAATCACGCTCACCCGCTTGACTAGGGTCTCTCGTTCATTGAGCTCAGCAATGAAATGGGTGGGAACGCCGTTTTCCTCCAAATAACGCATCAGGCGGTTGCTCATCTGGTTGTTTACGGCGCCCTTGCCGGCAATGCGCCCTTTTTTCAGACCGTTGAAGGCAGTGGCGTCGTCTTTATAGGAGACGATCAGCGACTCCGGGTCGTCGGTCCGGTAGACCCGCTTCGCCTTTCCCTCATACAGCAGCTCTCTTTTTTCCACAGTGATACCTCCTTGTTGATGTTTGACAGCTCACACGCCGCTGCCGCCATAGTTGGATAAGACCCGGGCGGAGGGGTCGTCCACGTCGCAGCCGCGCCAGTCTTTATTGGGCATCCAGAAGCCGGGGATCATCCGGCTCTGTCCGGGGTAATACCGCTCAAAAAGCTCCCGGTAGAGAAGGGACTCCTTCGTAAAGGGTGGGGAATCAGCGTATTTCCGGACCTTTTGAGAGAATTCCGCGTCCGAATAACGGCTCTCGGCGTACGCCTTTAGATCATCCACCATGGAGTGCCCCACTGCGTCCGAAAAGGCTGCCTTTTCCCGAAGGAGGATGTCCCGGGGCAGATAGTCCCCCTCAAAGGCCCGGCGCAGGAGATATTTCCCCTTGCCGTATTGGTTGCGCTTTTTTTTCGGGTCAATGGACATGACATAGCGGACAAAGTCCAGGTCCCCGAAGGGCACCCGGGCCTCCAGAGAGTTCACGGAGATGCAGCGGTCCGCCCGCAGCACGTCGTAGCAGTGGAGCTCCCGGACCCGCTTTTCCGCCTCCTTCTGGAACTCTGCCGCGGAGGGGGCGAAGTCCGTGTACTTGTAGCCGAAGAGCTCGTCGGAGACCTCTCCGGTCAACAGCACCCGGATGTCGGTGGTCTCATGGATGGCCCTGCACACCAGATACATGCCGATACTGGCCCGGATGGTGGTGATGTCATAGGTCCCCAGCAGGGCCACCACCGGCTCCAGAGCGTTCAGAACATCCTGCCGGGTGATGATCACCTCGGTGTGGCTGGCACCGAGATACGCGGCCACCTCCCGCGCGTATTTGAGGTCAATGGCGTCCTCCCGCATGCCGATGGCAAAGGTGCGAATGGGCTCTGGGTGGTTTTTGGCCGCAATGGCGCACACCAGGGAGGAGTCCAGTCCGCCGCTGAGCAAAAAGCCCACCCCGGCGTCGGCCACCAGCCGCTTTTCCACGCTCCGAATCAGCTTTTCCCGGATGTTTTGGCAGATGGTATCCAGATCGTCTGTTACGACATGTTCCACGGCGGTCATGTCCGCGTAGCGGATGAAGCGCCCATCCTGATAGTAGTGCCCGGGGGGGAAGGGGTGAATCTCACCAACCAACCCCACCAGATTTTTGGCCTCGCTGGCAAAGACGATGACGCCACGGCTGTCATAGCCGTAAAACAGCGGCCGGATTCCGATGGGGTCCCGGGCGGCCAGATAGCTGCCTGTCTCCGCGTCAAAGAGGATGCAGGCAAACTCCGCATCCAGCATCCGGAACATCTCCACCCCATACTCCCGGTACAGGGGCAAAAGCACCTCGCAGTCGGAGCCGCTGACAAAGGCGTATTTTCCGGAGAGCTGGCTGCGAATCCGCTCATATCCATAGATTTCACCGTTGCACACCACATAGCTCCCATCCAGGGAGAAGGGCTGCATTCCCTCCGGCGTCAGGCCCATGATGGCAAGGCGGTGGAACCCCAGAAGGCCCATGCCAGTGTCGATGATCCGGCTGTCGTCAGGCCCCCGGGACTTGGTGCGGAAGAACCCCTCGCGGAATGCTTCGTAATCGGCGTCAAGACCGCAATATCCCATGATGGAACACATCTTGTTACCTCCCAACCCAGCGCACCAGATCGCGACGTGGCCGGCTGGTACGCTGAAAAAACTTGATGATGAAATGGCCCGGCTCAGACGGTATCCCTTCACCGCCCTGACCGCCCCCCTCAGCGGACGCTGAAAAGGAGGTCCCCGTAGGTCGGGTAGGGCCAGCAGTCGGAGGCGGTCAGCGTCTCAGCCTCGTCCACGGCGGCCCGCAGGGCCCCCATGGCCGGCAGAACCTCGTCCCGGATGCGGCAGGACACGGCCGCGAAGCCGCTCCCGGCCTGGAGCTCGGCCATGAGCCGTTCCAGTGTGCCGGTCTGTTCGGCAATCCGGTCTGTAAGGCCGGAGAGCCGGCGCACCAGCTCCGTCTCATAGAGGCACGGAAGCTCCGGCGTCAGGGACTTTTTGGCGGCGGCAGCGGAGGCGACCTGGGCGGCATAGCACTCCACCGCAGGCAGGATGTCCCGGCGGGACATATCTACCATCGTGAGGGCCTCAATGCTCACACACTTGCAGTAGTTTTCCAGGGTGATCTCATAGCGAGACTCCAGCTCTGCTTTGGAATAGACCTTCAGCCCGGTGAGCATGTCTACGTTTTTCTTCTCCAGGAGGCAGGGTACGCAGTCCGGCGTTGTGCGCAGATTGGATAGGCCCCGCTTTTCCGCCTCCCGCAGCCAGGCGCCGTCATAGCCGTTGCCGTTGAAGATGATGCGCTTGTGGGTTCGGATGGTGTCCTTGATCAGAGCGTGGATGGCGGCGTCCAGGTCTTCCGCACCCTCCAGACAATCCGCGAACTGCCGGAGGGTGTCCGCCACGGCGCTGTTGAGCATGATGTTGACACAGGCGATGGAGTTGGCGGAGCCCAGCATCCGGAACTCAAACTTGTTGCCTGTGAAGGCGAAGGGGGACGTGCGGTTGCGGTCCGTGGTGTCCCGAAGGAACCGGGGCAGCGCGGGTACGCCCAGCTTCATCCGGGTGCGCTCTGCGCCCTGATAGGGCTCCTCCGCCTCAATGGATTTGAGCACCGCCGTCAGCTCGTCGCCCAGGAAGATGGAGACCACGGCGGGTGGAGCCTCATTGGCGCCCAGCCGGTGATCGTTCCCGGCGGAGGCAACCGATGTGCGCAGAAGGTCCTGGTAGTTATCCACGGCCTGAATCACCGCGCACAAAAACAGCAGGAACTGGGCATTTTCGTGAGGCGTCTCGCCGGGGGAGAGCAGGTTCACGCCGGCGTCCGTGGCCAGGGACCAGTTGTTGTGCTTGCCGGAGCCGTTGACGCCGGCAAAGGGCTTTTCGTGCAGCAGGCACACCATGCCGTGCCGGGCAGCTACGGTCTGCATGAGCTCCATGGTCAGCTGATTGTGGTCGGTTGCCAGGTTGGTGGTGGTGTAAATGGGCGCCAGCTCATGCTGGGCGGGGGCCACCTCGTTGTGCTCGGTTTTGGCCAGGATACCCAGCTTCCACAGCTCCTGGTCGAGGTCCTCCATAAAGGCCGCCACCCGGGGCTTGATGGAGCCGAAATAGTGGTCGTCCAGCTCCTGGCCCTTGGGCGGCCGGGCGCCAAAGAGGGTGCGCCCGGTCTAGAGGAGGTCCGGACGGCGCTTGTAAACCGCGGCGTCCACCAGGAAATACTCCTGTTCCGGCCCCACACAGGTATGGACGCACTTCACACGGTCGTTGCCAAAGCACCGGAGAATCCGCAGGGCCTGGCGGTTCAGGGCCTCCATGGAGCGGAGCAGGGGAGTCTTTTTGTCCAGGGCTTCCCCGCCATAGGAACAGAAGGCCGTGGGGATATAGAGGGTTTTCCCCTTGACAAAGGCATAGGAGGTGGGGTCCCAGGCAGTGTAGCCCCGGGCCTCAAAGGTGGCCCGCAGCCCACCGGAGGGAAAGGAGGAGGCGTCCGGCTCGCCCTTAATGAGCTCCTTGCCAGAAAACTCCAGAATTACCCGGCCGTCCGGCGCGGGAGTGATGAAGCTGTCGTGCTTTTCCGCCGTGATGCCGGTCATGGGCTGGAACCAGTGGGTGAAGTGGGTGGCGCCCTTTTCCACCGCCCACTCCTTCATGGCCTCCGCCACGGCGTTGGCAACGGAGAGGTCCAGCTTCTCCCCCTCGTCAATGGTCTTTTTCAGCGAGTAGTAGACGTCGGCGGACAGGCGGGCCTTCATCACCCGGTCATCAAACACCATGCTTCCAAAATACTCCGGTACGCGCATTTCACAGTCACCTCACAGAAAAAATAAAACGACGATGGCACGGCAGGGGGAGTTCCCTCTGCGACGCCATCGTCGTGGATGGGGTAACTATACGCCGCTTCCGGCTATCCGTCAATGGAGAATTTTCCAAAAAACGAAACTTTCCGCTGGATTTTTTTGTGAAAGCATGTGTTGACAAGTGCATGACGCCAGCGGTATCATAGACTGCAAGAACAAAGATGTTCCGGCACAGGAGAGGTTTGCCCTCCCGTGCCGGACATCTTTTTTGCTATGCATATGGAACGGGCTGTGTGCCGCCCGGCGGGCATGGCCTGAGACGCGGACCGGGACGGTCCAGCAGAGCCTGTGGTGCGCTTCGGGCGCACGAGGCTGGATTCCATCAAAAGGATGTGTGGATATGAGATTACTGGAAGGTCAAGTGCGGATTCCCTCCGGCTGCGCCGTCTCCGCCGTCATCTCCCGGGAAGGCAGGCGTATGAGCGGCCAGAGCGTCATTGAGAGCATGAAACCCATGCATGACCGCTCCAACGGACTGGGTGGCGGCTTTGCCGGGTATGGCATCTATCCTGAATACCGGGATTTGTTTGCCCTGCATCTCTTTTTCCGGGACAATAGCTGCCGGAAGACCTGCGAGGCGTTTTTGAAGGAGCGCTTCGACGTGGTCTGGGCGGAGGAGATCCCCGTGCGGAAAATGCCCCAGATCACCGATGAGCCGCTGATCTGGCGCTATTTTGCCTCTCCGCTGCGCTCCGCGCTGCGGGCCATGCAGGTGGATGAAAAGGAGTTTGTCGTGCGCGCCGCCATGCGGATCAACCAGGAGCTGACCGGAGCGCATGTGTTTTCCTGCGGCAAAAACATGGGGGTATTCAAGGGCGTTGGCTACCCGGAGGACATCGGGGAATTTTACCGTCTGGGGGAGTACCGGGGCTACTGCTGGACCGCTCATGGACGCTATCCCACCAACACGCCGGGGTGGTGGGGCGGCGCACATCCCTTCGCCCTGCTGGATTACTCGGTGGTCCATAACGGAGAGATCTCCTCCTATGACGCCAACCGCCGCTTTATGGAGATGTTTGGCTATCAATGCACACTTCAGACGGACACAGAGGTTATCACCTATATGCTGGACTACCTTCTGCGCCGCCAGGGATTGAGCCTGTCCGAGGCTGCGGCGGTGATGGCTGCGCCCTTTTGGAGCACCATTGCCCGCCGCCCGCCGGAGGAGCGGGAGGTGTTGACCTATCTCCGGACCGTGTTTTCCGGCCTGCTGGTAACAGGCCCCTTCTCCATCATCCTGGGCTTTGACGGCGGGCTGATGGCCCTCAATGACCGGCTGAAGCTGCGCGGCATGGTGGTGGGAGAGAAAGAGGACTTAGTTTATGTTGCCAGTGAGGAGGCGGCGATCCGCGCCATCGCGCCGGACGCGGAAAATCTCTACGCCCCCATGGGGGGCGAGCCGGTCATCGTCCGGGTAAAGGAGGGGGCGTACTGATGAAAATGCAGGATTTTTATCCGGAGTTCGAGGTGATTCGGAACGACAGCCGCTGCACCCGGTGCCGCCTCTGCGAGCGGCAGTGCGCCAACGGTGTGCACAGCTTTGATGAGAGCCGCCGGCTGATGCTGGCCGACGAGAGCAGATGCGTCAACTGCCAGCGCTGCGTCCTGGTCTGTCCCGTCCGGGCGCTGAAAATTGTCAAAAGCGACTGTGCCCCGCGGGAAAACGCCAACTGGGATGCCGATACCATTCGGGAGGTTTACAAGCAGGCCGCCTCCGGCGGCGTGCTCCTCTCCTCCATGGGCAATCCCAAACCTCTCCCCATCTATTGGGATCGGATTTTGATCAACGCCTCCCAAGTGACCAATCCCTCCATTGACCCGCTGCGTGAGCCGATGGAGACCCGGGTGTTCCTGGGGAAGAAGCCAGACGCCGTGGAGCGGGACCCCTGGGGCCGCCTGGACTGCCGACTGCCGCCACAGCTGGAGCTGAGCATGCCGGTGATGTTCTCCGCCATGAGCTATGGCTCTATCAGCTATAACGCCCACGCCTGCCTTGCCCGGGCGGCGGAGGCGCTGGGCATCTGCTACAACTCCGGTGAGGGCGGCCTCCACGAAGATTTTTACCGCTACGGAGCCAATACCGTGGTACAGGTGGCGTCCGGCCGATTCGGCGTGCACAAGGAGTACCTGAAGGCCGGCGCGGCCATTGAGATCAAAATGGGCCAGGGAGCCAAGCCCGGTATCGGCGGGCATCTGCCGGGGGCCAAGATCGTAGGGGATGTGTCCCGCACCCGGATGGTGCCGGAGGGCTCCGACGCGATCTCTCCCGCGCCCCACCACGACATCTACTCCATTGAGGACTTGCGGCAGCTGGTATGCTCCTTGAAGGAAGCGACGGAATATCGCAAGCCCGTCATTGTCAAGGTGGCCGCCGTCCACAACATCGCGGCCATCGCCAGCGGCATTGCCCGCAGTGGGGCGGACATCATCGCCATTGACGGTTTCCGGGGCGGCACCGGCGCGGCGCCCACCCGTATTCGCGACCATGTGGGGATTCCTGTAGAACTGGCGCTGGCGGCGGTGGACCAACGGCTGAGGGACGAGGGCATCCGCAACCAGGTTTCTATCCTGGCCGGGGGCAGCATCCGCAGCTCCGCGGACGTCATCAAGGCGGTGGCCCTGGGAGCGGACGCCTGTTATGTGGCAACAGCCGCGCTGCTGGCGCTGGGATGCCATCTGTGCCGCACCTGCCAGAGCGGCCGGTGTAACTGGGGGATTGCCACCCAGCGCCCGGAGCTAGTGGCCCGGCTGGACCCGGAGGAGGGCAGCCGCCGCCTCATCAACCTGATGACCGCCTGGAACAACGAGATCAAGGAGTTCATGGGTGGCATGGGCATCAATTCCATTGAGGCGCTGCGCGGAAACCGCATGATGCTCCGGGGGCTGGGGCTCACGGACCGGGAGCTTCAGGTCCTGGGAATTGCTCACGCCGGGGAATAGGCATCTTTTTCTTGAAATTACGCGGAGGTATGGTACTATGTTAATCAATGCATCCTCTCTTAGCTATCAGGCGCTGAACGAAGCCATCCGAAAGGGCGGCATTGAGTGCCGGATCGAGGGCTGCCTGGGCCAGAGATTCATCGCCGCCGGCATGGACAGCCGCCGGATCTCCATTGACGGAATTCCCGGAAATGCCCTGGGCGCCTATCTCAACGGAGCGAACATTGAGGTAAACGGCAACGCCCAGGACGCGGTGGGCGATACTATGAATGCCGGGACCATTGTGGTCCATGGCAATGTGGGCGACGCGGCGGGCTACGCCATGCGGGGCGGAGCCATCTATATCCAGGGCAATGCCGGCTACCGTGCGGGCGTGCATATGAAAGCCTACGGAGACCGGCTGCCCATGATCGTGATCGGAGGCAGGGCCGGCAGCTTCCTGGGGGAGTATCAGGCCGGCGGTGTGATTGTGGTGTTGGGGCTCCACGCCGGGGAACAACCCATTGTTGGGAATTTCCCCTGTACCGGGATGCACGGCGGCAAGGTGTTTCTCCGCTCTGACTGCCGGGATGTGCGCTTTCCGGACCAGGTGACGGCCCGCCCCGCCCCGCCGGGGGAACTGGAGCCCCTTTACCCTGTGCTGGAGCGGTTTTGTGAGCTGTTCGGAGAGGATGTGGAGGAACTTTTGGACGTGCCGTTCACAGTGGCTACTCCGGACTCCAGCACGCCGTACCGCCAGATGTATGTTGCAAATTGATCAAAAGAAAGCAGGTGCGCCATGAAGTACACAGCTGATGAGGTCATCCAGTTTGTGGAGGAGGAGAACGTCAAATTTATCCGTCTGGCCTTTTGTGATATCTATGGGCGGCAGAAAAACATCTCTATTATGCCGGGAGAGCTCCGGCGGGCCTTTTCTGACGGCATGGCCTTTGACGCCTCGGCAATTGCCGGCTTCGGCGGCGCGGTGCGCTCGGACTTATTTTTGCGGCCGGACCCCTCCACACTTACCGGGCTTCCCTGGCGGCCGGAAAACGGCCGGGTGGTACGGATGTTCTGTGACATCACAAGGCCGGACGGCAGGGTGTTTGAGGCCGACACCCGTCATCTTTTGAAGGTGGCTGTGGAGGACGCCCAGGCGGCGGGATACCGCTTTTCCTTTGGCGCTGAGATGGAATTCTATCTCTTCAAGACGGATGAGCATGGTGAGCCCACCAGGGAGCCTTACGACCACGCGGGCTATATGGATATCGCTCCGGACGACAGAGGGGAAAACATCCGCAGAGAGATTTGCCTGACGCTGGAGCAGATGGGCATCCGCCCGGAGAGCTCCCACCACGAGGAGGGCCCCGGTCAAAACGAGATTGACTTTCGCTATTCCGATCCCCTGACTGCAGCGGATAACGCGGTTACGTTCCGATCTGTGGTGCAGACCATTGCCGCCCGCAGCGGGCTCTGGGCGGATTTCTCTCCCAAGCCACTGAGCGACGCGCCCGGCAGCGGGCTGCATATCAACCTCTCCGTCCACGGCGGTGTGGACACAGAGCCGCAGGTCATCGCGGGACTGCTGCGGCACGCCTATGATATCACAGCGTTTTTAAATCCCAGCAGGGAGTCCTATTTGCGGCTTGGCAGCAGGAAAGCGCCCGGCTTTATCACCTGGTCTTCTCAAAACCGGTCCCAGCTCATCCGGGTACCAGCCGCGGAGGGAGAATACCGCCGGGTGGAGCTGCGGTCCCCAGATCCAACCGCCAATCCCTATATCGCGTTTGCGCTGCTGATCTATGCGGTTCTAGATGGTTTTCACCGCAGGCTTCCCCTGCCGCCCAGCACGGATTTGAATCTCTACGAGGCGCCAGCGGAGCAGTTGGCGGGTTTTCGCCGTCTGCCAGCGTCCTTCGAGGAGGCGCGGGCGGCAGCGGCATCCAGCGCCTTTGTGCGGGAACACCTGCCCGCCGCTGTGCTGGAGGCTTACAGCGGGGAGTGAATACCGCGCGTTCTCAGTGGAAGGGGGGAGGCGGCCCATGGTATTTCAAGAGCGTACATACAGCGTGCTGCTGGTGTCCGCGGGAGGAAAATTTAACCAGACAGTTTCCGGGCTGCTGCCTCCCACCCATTTTGGGCCGGTCAGGATTGTAAAAAGCTCCGATGAGGCTCGCAGGACTTTGGTGAGTACCAGCTATGATATGGTGCTGATTAACGCACCTTTGCCGGATGACCTGGGCGTGCAGCTGGCAATCAGCATCTGCGGCCGCAGTGACGCCGGAGTTTTACTGTTTGTCAAAAACGAGGTGTTTCAGGAGGTCTATGACAAGGTCACGGAGCACGGCGTGCTGACGCTTTCCAAGCCGACCTCCACACAGCTGGTGCTTCAATCCGTGCGGGACCTGTGTGCCCTGCGGGAGCGCCTTCGGAAAATGGAGGAGAAGCATGCCTCTATTGAAGAGAAGATGCAGGAAATCCGTCTGGCCAACCGAGCCAAATGGGCGCTGATCCAGTGCCTGGGCATGTCGGAAGAGGCCGCGCACCACTATCTTGAAAAACAAGCCATGGATCACCGCATTTCCAGGCGGGAAGCGGCGATCCGGGTGCTGGCTACCTATCAGCCGCAGGAGCCACAGGACTGAGGGAGGACTCAACGCTGTTGGAACCGGGCAGGGGCGCGCTGCGGAGCGGAGATCTGGGCCGTGCGGATTTCGCATGGTACGGTTCATCCATTTTTCCTGGAGCAGAGGTAGATGCTTTCAGAGGACGGAGGTTCTTAAAATTGGCAGCCTGCCTGCGCCTGGAAACAGGCAGGCTCCTGATACACGTCAACGAGGGAGGGCTGATGCCCTCCCTCGTTGATCTTGTTTTCCACCGCATACACAGGAGCTCAGGCCCAGCGCAGCGCCGCCTCCTCACCCAGCGGCAGAATATTGCTGTGGATCGCGCGGAGCCGGGGTGTAATGCTTTGGTCCACATGCATGTGACCGAAGTACCATGTTTTGAATCTGGGCGCCGCCTCCATGAGCCGATACCAGGCGTCAAACAGTGCCGGCAAGTGGTAATCCGGGTCAATTTCCTTGGAGCGGGCAATAAATGCCCGGGCAAATAAGGGCGTTTCATGGGTGATTACATAGTCGATACGGTCAAGATTCTGCATAAGCTGACGCTGTCCGTACGCAATTTCTTCGGAGCTTGGCTCTTCCTCCGGCCACCAGTTGGTACCCGCCTTTTTCCACCAGCTGGAGCCGGTTTCTGTGCGGTCCACATCCACGGATCGGGCCCCGCCAAAGGTAAAAATCGTAGTCCCATCAATGGAGTAGAGCTCGCCGCGCATCAAATGGTACACCCGCTCATCCACACGGTGGACCCTTCCGCCGTTCCACAGCTGCACCTCCATACTGTTGAGAAGCGCATGGTTTTCATGATTCCCGTCCACAAATGCAACGGTGCCGGGGAAAAGCTGCTGCAGGGTTGTGAGGGGGGAGGAGTCGTGCTCTCTCCAGACATAACCCGCATCGCCCGCGATCAGCAGAATGTCTGCCGGGGTCAGTTCATTCCTTTGGGCCAGCCCAAAAAAGGGCACCAAACTTCCGTGCTTGTCTCCTGTGATAAAAATTCTTCCAGTCATGCGGATTCCTTACATGGTATCTGAATTTTGATAGTGATATACACCGTTGCGCTCCATTCTGGACACCTTGCCGGAGCCATACAGATATTGCAGATGGGAGATGGCCTCCCCGGTGGCAAACCACTTCTGCGGGGCGGGAAATTCCTCCCAGTTCTTACAGTCGATTTCCCAGGTCATATCCCGGGCGACCGTATAAGCGGTTTTCCACTCGCTGCCCAAAATCCGCTGTACCTCTGCAAGCCGCTCCTGATGGTGCCGATATAGCTCCTGGATGCGGGCATACATGTTTTCAACCGGCGTCCCATGGGCGGTCAGCAGCGTTTGGACGTCCAGTTTTTCCACCTTTTGAAGGCTGGCGAGATAGTCCTGCAGCGGGTTTTCCGTGCTCAACTCAATACAGATATTGGGTGTGATGGTGCCGAGAATGTGGTCGCCGCAGAAGAGGAGCTTCTTCTCGGCGTCATAGAGGCACATATGCCCCGGCGTATGCCCCGGCGTCTCCACAGCCTGTAGACTGTAGCCGCCGTAATGCAGCACGTCGCCCTCCTGGACATAGGTAAAATTCACCCGGGTGTCCTGGCAGTATTTTCTGCCCGGATGGATGTCGGTATTCCGGCCAAAGGTGGCCTTGGGAAACCCATATTTGATAAACAGATCATCCAGCATGCGCCAGTAAAGATTGCCGGTCTCAAAGTTGATCAGCTCCCCATCTGTTTCACCGGCATAAATCGTGCTGTTCTCCCTGGCAAACTTGCCGATCAGCCCGCAGTGGTCTGAATGAAGATGTGTGATAAAGAGATCGGTTTCCTGGATGCCAAGCTCTTCAAAGGCGCTTTGCAGCGCCTCCTCACACTCCGGGCGGTTGAAGCCGGTATCAATGAGCAGATTCTTCTCGCCCGTGATGATGTAGGCATTGATATCCCGCAGGGGGTTGTTGGGCAGCGGCACCGTTTTTCTGTAGATGTTCTCAGCTACTTTTGTCAGCATACAGCGTTCCTCCCGTTGTCCGTTTCCATCGGATGTTGTGGTTGATCTGACACGCTCTGGCCCGGGAACGGCTCCGAAGGCCCCGCAAAGCCCCGGCCGTACAGCTCCTGGAAAGCAGGGGGGATACCCGGACCATTTGTGCGCGGAGAGCGGACCTCTGCCCCATATGCAGAAAGGAAACGGCCATCATCCCGGCTATAACAGCGGAAGCCGCTGTCCCATATGCATTTGCGGCGGCAAAGAGCGCTTTCACGGCAAGCGGTCATAATGAAATGATCATACCATAACATCAGACTGTTCGCAAGAGCCGGTATCTTTGCCGTCCGTTCGGTGCCGCTGAAAGAAGGGATTTGAACCCTCGTAGGGACAGCTTGCATTTCATATGGAGTGCGCAAAAATGAAAGCCGGCCTGCTGCGGTGTGAAACCACGATACTGCGCAGAGGATAGAGACAGGGAAAAACGAGCATTTCCAGCAGATATTTTTCTGTGAAAGCAGCCCTCCCCCAGTTTGCCGACAGCCTCATTGCTGTGGAGGCCGGTCCGCAAGCTAGGGGAGGGCTGCTTGATCGGAAAAAGAATACATTCATCCAACAGCTGTTTCTGAGGGCTGACCAGATGGAAACATCCTTAAAACATATCTATGCGTGATGGAGAGAATCAGCATGCTGAACGCTGAAAGGTTCCTCACTTGGGCTGGTCCCACGCCCATCCTCGAACCAGCATGGCTTTTTCAATTTTGCGAAGGGCGTTGACCCAGGCGGCATCCCGATAACTCACACCAAGCTCCTTGGCGACAGCAGCCGTTTGCTGATAGGCTTTTACAATGCGCTCCTCCAGCCGGCTGCGGACAGTCTCGCGGTCCCAATAGGAGTCCGTCAATCCCTGTGTGCGTTCAAAGCTGCAGACAATCGCGCTGCCGCAATTGACCAAAACATCCGGTACAATGATAACTCCACGGCTTTCCAGAATCTTTTCAGCCTCCGGTGTGGTGGGACCATTGGCGCACTCCATAATCAGCTTTGCCTGAATTTTGCCTGCATTTCCCTCATGGATCACGCTTTGCACGGCTGCAGGCAGCAGGATGTCGCAGGGAACCTCCAATAATTCCGAGGGAGTGATGTCCCGGCAACCAGGGAAGCCCTTGACGGTTTTGTGCTCGTCGACATAGGCTCCAAGTGCGTTGACGTCAATGCCGTCTTGGTTTTCGATGCCGCCAAAAATATCAGAAACAGCCACCAGCTTGTGCCCGCGCTGACACAGCAGCTCTGCGGCCACACGGCCGACATTGCCATAGCCCTGGACGGCAAAGGAGGCGGCGTCAGGGATTCCAAGGTCCCGAGTGACCTCACGGGTGACAAAAAAGGCGCCGGTTCCGGTGGCTTCCCGGCTGAGTTCTGTACCGTTTGCCTCAATGGGCTTATCATTGATCGCAGCGGGAGAGTGGAAGCCCTGGATGGCTTCCAACTCGTCTAGCATCCAGGACTGCGTTTGTCCATGAGTGCCGATATCAGCACCCGGTACATCTACCCAGGTGCCCTTCATGGGCAGATAGCGGATGAAACCCCGGATCAAAGCCTCGTATTCGCGGCGAGAGAGCTTGCTGGGATCGGCCTTGATTCCCCCCTTGCCGCCGCCGGCGGGGATGCCGCCAACCGCGTGCTTAATGGTCATCCAGAAGCCAAGCGCCTTGGCGGTATCCATGTCCATATCGGGAACGACTCGAACGCCGTTTTTGACCTGCCCCAGGGCGTCGCAGTAATGGACCCGGAAAGCCTGAAAAATCTCCAGGTGCCCATCATCCATGCGAACGGGAATCGTAAACTCAAACTGGCGCTTTGGCTGCTCCAGAAGACGGACAACCTCCGCATTAATCTGTCCGATGGCAGCCGCCTCATGCAGCGTCTTTAAAGAAGTTTCAAAAGGATTTCCACTCATATCATAGTATGCTCCTTTGTGTAAGATTCATATTTCCGGCGACAGAGTTTCGCCGGGGACTGGCTGCCGACAGATTCATGATCAAGCATGCTGCCTGATGCAAGCCAACAGTTTTTCGCGGTCTGCGTGAATGGCGACCTCGGTCTCCTCGGGTTCATGAAGATAGTGGCGCCACTCAATCACAGTGCGCCCATACATTTCAGTGCCATTCACCTCTACTTCCACATGGAAATGATCGGTCTGGGCCACCTCGGGGTTCAGCATCCAAGCCGCGGCGACGAGAGACGGCGCCACATAGTGCGTTCCAAGGCGGCGCGCAGCCAGATCGTTCACACAGGTGTCCACACGGTTCCCCACCAAGGGAACCAGGGCCGACCGCAGCTCTGCTTCGGTGAGAGCCGCTTCGGCGGCGGCACTAAGACCAATCATGGTCATGGGAATTCCAGAATTTAGTAAGACCTTGCAGGCATAGGCGTCCTCAAAAACATTTCGCTCGGAATAGGGGCCCGCGTCGCCAAACCCAAAGCTGCCGCCTGCCAGGATGATCTGACGGATATGCTGGCGCAGAGCTGGATAGCGAAGCAAGGCAATGGCTAGGTTGGTAGCGGGACCAAGCAGTAATACTGTGATTCCAGCCTGTGACTGACATGCCGTGCGGTTGATCAGCTCCCAGGCATAGCCGCCTTCCGGACGGTGGGGATGCTCTGCGCCCGTCCCGGGGCCGCCGTTGCAGGGGCGGCGGGGAATTATCGGCCGGCGGGCGCCCAAAGAACACTCTGCCAAAAGTCCGGCGGCTTCACGTAATGCAAGGAGATCCTGGATGTCTGCCACAGGCCGGTCTGGATCATAGCAGGCGGTCAGGGCACGGATTTCGGCATCTTTCACCCGGCTGACCAGCAGGAGCGCGGGCAGATCCTGGGTGCCGGTGTGGCAGTCGATAAGCAGCTCACGCTTCATGGCCAGCTCCTTTCTGCGGATGTGTGTAGGAAGCGCACAAATCCAATAAAAGCCTGGTGAACCGGGGACGATCCACCCAAGTGGCAACTTTAGCATTGACTTCTTCCTTGCGGGGCCAGCCTTGAGGCCGCAGCTCAATCACACACCCTCCGCGGGTAATGCCGCCGTCCAAATCCATATGGGCGGAAGTGTCCATATAGCGAAATAGGGAGGGGTCCATCAACCCAGCCACGGCACAGGCATCATGTACCAGGCAGCCCGGGTGGCCGCGGTCCTCAATGCAGCTTTTTGAAAAGAAGTCAAATAAATCAGCAATAAAGTCCGCCACAGGGTTCTGATAGGTTCGCAGGGCCGCATACTCATCCCGCCGCAAATAGGCCTGATGCGTGACATCCAAGCCATAGAGGGTAAAGGGAATTCCGGCACGCATGACCACATCCGCAGCCTCTGGGTCCGCCCACACGTTAAATTCCGCCACAGGGGACCAGTTGCCCCGGTAATAGCTGCCGCCCATGATGGAAATCTCAGAAATCTTTTGCTTTAAATGAGGATAAGAGAGCAAAAGCGTGGCAATATTGGTAAAAACACCAGTAACCAGCAGTGTAACAGGCGTTTCGCTTTTTTCCAATATATCGGCCATCAGCCCAACGGCATCCTCACTGACCGGTGTAATGGTTGGGGCGGGCAGCGAATGCCCATCCATACCGGTGCGGCCATGAAATTTGCCTGTTTGAACCAACTCCCGCAGGAAAGGAGCAGCTTGTCCGGAGGCCACAGGAATCTCCGTGCGTCCGGTGACTTCCAGAATCCGCAGGGCATTATTGGTTACATTTTGGATCGTATTGTTGCCTCCCACGGTTGTAATGGCTCGAATATCCCAATCTGGACAGGCAAGAGCCATGACCAGGGCAATGGCATCATCGTGCCCTGGGTCACAGTCAAAAATAATGGGACGTTTTTTCATATATTCACTCCCGATCAAGCATGTACCGCCTTATGGTTGAGAATTGCTTTGAAGCCGTTTGGCCAGGTATTTTTGATAGCGGTGATGCTGAATTTTAGCCAGCAAAGCCATCAAAACGATGGTGGCGGCATAGGGGAAGGCCGCAATCAGCTGGGGCTGAAGGCCAAGGATTTGCATATAGTTCGCAATTGTGTCGGAAATGCCAAAGAGCATGGCGAACAGGGCGGAACCTACCGGAGAGGCATTTGCGACATTCATGGCAGAAACGCCGATCATTCCGCGGCCGGCCACCATATCCCGTGCAAAGTAGCTCATCAAGCCCATGGACATATAGACGCCGCCCAGCCCGGCCATGACACCGGACCACGCAAAGGAGATGCCGTAAAGCCGCACCGGAGAAATCCCAACGGATTCCGCCGCACCCGGATTTTCACCCACAGAGCGGATGCGCAGCCCCATCTTTGTCTTATAGATCAAAAACCATGTGACAAAAACGGCCACAACAGCCACATAGGTCATGAGATTCTGGCCGGACAGGATCTTTCCAAAGAAAGGAATATCCTTCAAAATGGGGATATCCAGCGTCCCAACGGTTTGGCTCATAACAAAGCCAATGGTGTTCGCCTTTTGCTTTGTGGCCAGGTACATCACAAATACAGTGCCGCCGACAAGCCCGGCGTTCATAGAGATGGACACCAGATAGAGATCGCATTTTAAGATAAAAGCGGAATACCAGATCACCATAGCAATCAACACAGCGAAAAAAACGCCGCCTAACACACCCAGGATCGCACTTTGAGTGGCGCCGCTGATCATGACACCGGCTAAAGCTGCGGAGAGCATCATACTCTCCACGGCCATGTTCAAAAGGCCGGCCTGTTGTGTAATCACTGCCGCAATCGCAGCAAAGACCAATGGGGTGGAAACCCGTATGGCTGAAAAGAGAAAGGTTGCAACTTCTGTCATGCCAGCTTTTCCTCCTTGCTGATGGTCTCATGGCTGTCCTTGAAAATAACCTTGTTTTTGGTTTTGCGCAGGAACGTTTGTGCAGAGATCAGCAGAATGAGAAGTGCCTGCATGATTTGCACGAATTCGATGGGGACCTCGCTGGTGTAATTCAAGATACTCGCGCCGGTGTGCATGTACGCTAGCAGCAGAGCGCCCAAGGGGGCAAAGAGGGGGTTCTTTCGCGCCAATACTGCAGAGACCAGGCCGTAGAAGCCATAGTTTGTAATTTCAGTCCAGAGAAACCGGTCATAAATAACCAGATGATCTACACAGGCGCCGATTCCCACCAAAGCACCGCCGATGGTGTGGGCCGAGATAATGCTGCGGGTAATATTGATG
>ENA-UOJP01000752-UOJP01000752.1-human-gut-metagenome-genome-assembly--contig:-C102-NODE-752-length-52380-cov-8.631495_pt1 | contig 52380 bp, 55 predicted proteins | sample MGYA00242353_ERZ723900 | MGnify/ENA metagenome assembly ERZ723900 | reverse complement strand
CCGGGCGGATTCCGGACTTGCACCGGTTAGAAACGTGCGCCGCCGGGCGCACCCCTATATCAAAAGAGCCACCGCATCAGGTGGCTCTTTTGTGTTATGGAAAATGCATTCTGTATTCACTCAACCGTTTCCGAAGAGTTGCCTTTAACCGAGCGCAGGTGGAGATACACCGTGTTCTTGGATATCTCCAGCAGTTCTGCGACATGCTCCACGGCATTTTTCATATTAAACACACCCTGCTGATAGAGTATTTCAATAATCGCGCGGTTGTGTAAGGACGGTTTGATGGAAGGGTCATTGTCCACAGCCGCCTTTGCCTGGTATAAAAGGTCGTCGAAGAAGGTTTCGCGGTTGTTGGAAAACAGCTCGGATGTGGACTGATCATTGGAGGGCGTATTGGGCAAAAAAACGGACAGGAAGTCCAGCATGGGCATATTCAGATTGATATTAATGCAGAGAAGTCCGATGATGCGCTCGTACTCTCCCTTGATCGCAATGGTCGCTGACTTGATAGGATTTCCACGTTTGTTTTTTGCAAAATAGGAAATATAAAATTTGGCGCCGTCTTTTTTGATCTTGTCCAGCATGTCCAGCGCAAGATTGGTGATGGGAGCGCCCACTTCTCTTCCGGTATGATGCCCGTTCACAATTTTAATGACAGACTTGTCGTAGTCCTCCAGACTATGAAGAGCGATTTCACATCCATCCCCCAGATAGTCTGCCAGTCCTTCTAACACCGTCTTATAAGATTCTAATATTTTATGATCTACCTCTGATAAAATCATTGTTTTCCCCACTGACATCGCAAAGAATTTTTGTTACGGTTCTTATAATTTATATGAATCTTATACTAACACAATTTTTTTGGTCTTTCAATATGTGATGAAATAATTTTTAGTGTTTCAGGCATTATCACCAAAAAACTAAACAAGATTTCATCACATTTACGATTGATTAAAATAAAAAAATGTTATATTCTAATTTTGGAATAAAATATTTCAGTAATTTATGAAATAATAAAAAATATTTCAAAGGAGGAAATGAACATGAACGTTATTTCAACAGAAAACGCACCTGCTGCAATCGGCCCATATTCACAGGCTTTTGAAGTAGGCAATCTTGTGATCACATCTGGCCAGATTCCAGTTGATCCAGCTACGGGGGTGGCTCCGGATGGGATTGAGGCACAGGCTCATCAGAGCTGCAAGAACGTGGGCGCATTATTGGAGGCAGCCGGTGTTTCGTTTGACAAGGTTGTTAAGACGACATGTTTCCTGGCGGATATGAATGACTTCCAGACATTTAACAGTGTATATGAGAAGTATTTCACATCCAAGCCCGCGCGCAGCTGTGTTGCGGTAAAGACGATTCCGAAGGGATTGTTGTGTGAGATCGAGGTAATTGCTGAAAAATAATTTTTTAAACAGAGCAGAAAAACTATTTCAAAAGACAGAGGGGCTAAATTATGAGCAAAGAAAAGAAAATCCGCGAAAAGAAAAAACCGCTTTTTATTGAAGCGATCTCTATGATCGTAGTATTACTCGCATTGGTAATCTATTCCGTTAAACTTGACATTTCCATTATTCCCGCGATGATGATCGCCATCGTTTGGTCCATGGTAGTTGCCTACCGGTGCGGTTACGGCTGGAACGATATTATGGCTCCTGTATACGAGCGTGAAAAAGGAGTCGTTGAGGTATTCTTTATCATCTTATTAATCGGTGCGTTTATCTCAACCATGATGTTCTCCGGCACGATTCCGGTCATCATTTATTACCTGATCAACGTCATCAGCCCGTCCTTAATGATCGTATTGTCCTTCTTACTGACAGCGATTGTATCCGTTATCATCGGTACTTCCTGGGGAACGGCGGGTACCGTGGGCGTGATCATGCTGGCGATCGCACAGAGTATGGGAGTACCGCTTCCCATCGTTGCAGGTGCCGTTGCATCCGGTTCCCACGTTGGTCAGTTATGTTCTCCAATGGCTGATACTTCCAACGTGGCGGCAAGCTTCGCGGACGTAGACACCATGACCATGATCAAACGTATGGCTTATTACACCCTTCCCGTTATCGGCATTGCGACCGTTCTCTATGCAGTATTAGGCTTCATGAACGGTTCCGGCAGCGGCGATATGGCTTCCGCCCAGTTAATTCACCAGGAGATCGGCTCTGTATTTAATACCAATGTGCTCGTGATCCTTCCCATGGTTTTGGTATTTATTTTAACCTTCATGAAGAAACCCATCGTTATGACCCTTGGCATTACCTCTTTACTGGGTATCGTATTTGGTATGATCTTCAACGGCTTTTCCTTTGGCGAAGGTTTAAATGCTCTTTACAGCGGATTTACCGTAGCCGGAAGCGCCGGCATCGCCGAGGAGGGCTTCAGCGATATCTTCTTAAATCTTTGTAACCGCGGCGGCGCAACCAGTATGGTAAGCCCTGCTATCATCGTAATCGTCGCTTCCATGTATGGTACCATCCTGATGGAGATCAAAGCGCTGGATGTGATCGCTGAGACCGTATTCTCCAAAGTTAAGAGCAGAGTATTGTTAAGCACCTCAGCCGTTGTACTGGCAGGTCTGATCGTAAGCTTAACGTCCAGCTCTTTCTTAGCCGGAATGATGCCCAAGGATTTATTCTTAAAGAAGTTCGAAGAAGAAGGTATGGACAGTATGGACCTGGTATCTGCGGCCTTATCCGCAAGTACACAGTACCTGACCTGTATTCCGTGGTGCGACACCGCTATTTTCTTAGCCGGTATTTCCGGAGTGTCCACGCTTGCCGCGTTACCGTATAACTTCTTCGGCTGGGGCTGCTCCGCCATGGTCATCATTTTATCCATCTTCGGCATTGGCTACAAGAACGGAACCAGAATGTTCAAGCTGGAAAGTCAGAAGGTTATTGAATAACTAAAACAAGTCAAACACAGCAAAGGAGATACGGAATGATAAATTTTGATTTACCTCTTAATCGAAGAGGAACGAACACATGGAAATGGGATGGAGAAGGTTTAGGCGTTGATTACCCGCTCGGCACGGCCGACATGGACTTTAGAATGCCGGATGAGATCCGTCAGGCCATCCACGATAAAGTTGATCAGGGCGTCTTATCCTACGCTGCCGACAAGAGCTATTTTGCAAAAGCATTTGCAGCTTACCAGAATCGCCGCTATGGTTTGAATATCCAGCCGGAGCAGGTTATGCCGGGCACGACTTTGATGGCAGTTTATAAAGTGATTATGGATGCGTTCACCGCACCCGGAGACGGCGTGATCGTTCAGACTCCTGTCTTTGGACCGTTTTACTCCGTAACGAAAAATAACGGGCGTATCTTATACGACAACGGACTTGTGTATAACAGAGCCGAGGGGACCTGGTCCATTAACTTTGAAGAATTGGAAGAGATGGCTTCCGATCCCCGCGTCCGACTGCTGGTGGTCTGCAATCCCGGAAACCCGACCACAAGAGGCTTTACAAGAGAAGAAATGCAGAAGATGTACGATATTTGTAAGGCAAACCATGTGGTTATGTTAAGCGATGAAATCCACTCCGACGTATATTATGACGGCCGCAAGCACGTTTCCCTGTTAGCTGTCTGTGATGAGGACGGAAAAAACGCCGTCGTTCTGACCAGCTCCGGAAAGGTATTCGGCATTCCCGGCCTGAAAACCTCCGCAACCGTGGTTCCGAATCAAGAGCTCCGCGACCGATACGCCGTCGCCGCTTTAAACGCAAGAGTCGATGTGATCGACCTCGGCCTGGTTGCGGCCACTGCGGGATATGAGCACGCAGAAGGGTATATTTTAGAATTGCAGGCTTATCTGCAGAAGAATAAAGACTATGTTGTAAATTGGTTTAAGGAGAACGACATTAAGGTTGTTCTGACGAAACCGGAAGCTTCCTATCTGTTCTGGCTGGATTTTACGGACTGGAAGATGAGCTGTGACGAGCTTGAAGCATTATTGCACGAGTACGGTATCGTATTTTCTTCAGGAGCTGAATTCGGCGGCCTGCATAACGAAGGTTTCATGAGAATGAATATTGCAACCCGCATGGAATTAGTAAAAGGCGCGCTTGCTAATTTGAAAAAATGTTATGAGGAAAAGATTCAATAGTTTTAGCGATCGATAAAAATGGTGGTAGCAGCAAAAATGATTGGGGGCAACGATGAGGGGATGGATCTTATCGATGTAAGATCATTTTTGCTGCTATCGTACTATTCGAAACGTGCGTATCGATTCAGAATAAATGATTGGTGGAGACGTATGAATAAAATTATAATCATTGGGTGCAGCGCCGCCGGATTAAGCGCGCTGGAGAATTTGCGGAAATATGATAAGCAAAGCGAAGTATTGGTCCTTTCAAAAGAAGGGGCTCCATACTCAAGAGTGCTGCTTCCTTACATATTGAGACAGAAACTACCATACGAGGGGTTGGATATATGCGGCCTGGAGTATTTTACAAGATATAACGCACAGTTCAAACAGGAAAATGTAATCGGAGTCGACCCGGAGAAGAAAACCGTGAAAACGAATCAAGCTACCTATCCATACGACAAACTCCTGATTGCAACCGGCTCTTATGCAGTAGCGCCGCCCATTGAAGGTATGAAAGGCGACAAAGTATTCCATATGTGGACAAGATCCGATCTGGACGCCTTACTGCCCTATTTTGAGACCTCTAAAAGGGTATGCGTGATCGGTTCCGGCTTTGTAGCCCTGCAGGCCGCGTGGGCGGCAAGAAGCAGAGGGCTCGACGTAACGGTCATTGAGTTGATGGACCGTATTATGCCAAATGTATTGGATGATGAGGGCGCGAAGATCCTGTCGCAAAAAATAAGAGAATGCGGCGTGGCATTATATACAGGCACCTCAACCCAGTCCATCGAAACCCTGGAAGACGGAAGCCTTGTCCTGCATTTAAAAGACAAGGAAGATGTCCCCGCTGATTTTGTGATTGTGGGAACCGGAGTCCGGCCAAACGTGGGATTTTTAGAAGGAAGCGGTATCGTGACAGACAGGGGCATTCCTGTAGACGGACACATGAGAACCAATGTGGAGGACGTCTACGCAAGCGGCGACGTGGCGGCAGGCCCCACCATTTTCGGGGACGAACATATGATCCATGCACTGTGGCCTACGGCTGTGGAAATGGGCCAGGTTGCCGGTGAGAATATGGCGGGCCTTTCCACCGTTTACGAAGGCAGTTTAAACATGAATGTGACGGAAATGTACGGTGTGACGGTCGCTTCCATCGGCAAATTTGCAGACCAGGAAGTGGACGATTTCTACCTGTACCCCAGCGAAGAATACGGCTATCTGAAAATCTGCTGCAAAGACGGCAGGCTAATTGGCGGCTGTCTGGTTGGAAACAGCGACGCGGTGGAGTATCTCGGTAAAATGAGACCGCTGATCCGCAAGGGGGAAGCGATCGATTGCCGGACACAGGATGTAAAGGACTATATTAACAAAGAAATATTCAATCAAGTATGGAGAGAAGGCTTATGAAAACAATCACGATCGATCCCAGAAAATGTGTAGGCTGCAGAAACTGTGAAATGGCCTGCGCCTATGAAAAAAGCAAATCATCCTGTGAAGTGGATTTTGCAAATATTCGTGTGAATGATTACATCGAAGAACGGTTTGTGGTTCCGATGACCTGCTTCCACTGCGAGGAGGCATGGTGTCTGAAGGTCTGCCCCGCCCACGCGATCAGCCGGGACCCGGAAACCAATGCGGTGATTCTCGATCAGACAAAATGCGCCGGATGTAAAATGTGCATTTTATCCTGTCCTTACGGGAACATTCATTTTGACCATGAAAAAAAGGTGAGCTTTAAATGCGATCTGTGCGGCGGCGATCCCAGATGTGTCACGCACTGTATCAGCGGTGCGCTGCAGTTTGAAGAGGTGGACGACGCGATCACCAGAAAGCGCGTGAGAACCGACCATAAGATCAAGGCAATGTACCTGGATGCGAATAAATGATGAACTATCGTGACATTAGAGAAACAGAATGGAGAATAATATATGTCTGAGAAAAAGGTATGTAAATCAATCTGTAGAATGTGTGGATCGGGATGCGGGATTGAAGTGCAGATTGAAGATAATAAACTGGTAAGAATCAGTGGAGATAAAGATAACCATATCAACCGCGGCCGCATCTGCATCAAGGGAAGCAGCGCGGTGACGTGGCTGGACTCCCCTGAGCGGTTAAGAAAACCTTTAAAGCGCACGGAAAACGGTTTTGTAGAAATTCCGCTGGAACAGGCAATGGATGAGATTGCCGATAAAATCAAAGAATTGCAGGAAAAATATGGGAAACAGGCTGTAGCAGGATGGAAAGGAGAAGGAACCGGATTCGACCAGAACGAAGCATTGATGAGACGTTTTAACAATGTGATCGGCTCCCCCAACTATTTCAGCAATAATACCCAGTGCAACAATGGCCGCTATGTCGCTTTCTATTTGAATTACGGCTGCTGGCCCCAGGCTGATTTCCGAAATACAAAGCTCGCGCTTTTCTGGGGAACCAACTCTCCGGCGGCACATTCTTACTGGACGCAGGATCTGAACGAAGGCCGGGAAAAAGGTGCGAAATCCATCGTGATCGATGTCCGTTACAACGAGCAGGCAAGAATCGCCGATTTGTTCGTCCCGATCAAACCGGGCACGGATGCCGTCCTGGGATACTGCGTCATCAACCAGATGATCGAACGCAATCTTGTCAACATGGAATTCGTCGAGAAATTCACTGTTGGCTTCGATGAATTAAAAGAGTACGCAAAGCAGTTTACCAAGGAATTCGCTTCCAGGATTACAGGTGTGGAGGAAGCTGTGATTGATCAGATGGTCGACATGATCGAAGAGGCCGGCGATCAGGTATGCAGCTGGCCCGGAACCGGCCTGGAGCATCAACGGAACGGCGTCTCCAACAGCCGCATTACCTCTCTGATCGACTGTCTTGTGGGCGCGGTGGATCAAAAAGGCGGCATGCTTTTAACGGAGAATCACAAACGGAACGATCTCACACTCAATGATGAATTTGTCAGGGAATTAGAGCCCATCGGCCGCTCCAAATATCCGATCATCGACTATTTTAAACGTGAGAGCCATACGCTCATGCTAATGGATACGATTCTTACCGGCAAATATGAAGGCAAGGACTATCCGTTTAAAGGCCTGATCATGACGGCGGCGGACCCGATGTTTACGGAAGCAAATACTTCCAAGACAAAGGAAGCGCTGAGCAGCCTTGAATTATTTGTGGTAAAAGACGTGATGATGACGGAGACGGCAAAGCTCGCCCATTATATCATTCCGGCGGCTTCTAATTTTGAACGGGACGAGATTTACTTCAACGGAATCGAACAGTCCTGCTACCTTGCGGCCAAGTGTATTGACAGCGGTCTGCAAACAGAGTATGAGTTTTTAAAAGGATTGGCGGACCGCCTGGGCGCAGGGGAATATTTCCCTTGGAAGGATGAAAAAGAGCTGATCAACTACATCATGGAGCCCAGCGGATATGATTACGATTATCTGAAGGAGCATCCAAGCGGAGTCAGAGCCTGCCCGGTTCGCTACAAGAAGCACGAAGAACGCTTGGCACGAGGCGAAAAGCCGTTCCCGACTCCCACGGGAAAGATCGAGTTGTGTTCCACTGTTTTGGAAAAATTTGGGTACAAAGGAATTCCGACCATCGACGATCTCCCGGATTATGTCAAAGAGCCCGACCCGGAATATCCCTGGCCCTGTTCAACCGGCGCCAGAAAGGTATACTATTTCCACGGCCGTTACCGCAACATTCCGCAGATTAAGAAAGCGCACCCCCATGCCGAGGTGGAAATCCATGAGGAGGATGCCAAAAGCCTTGGACTGCAGGAAGGCGATCTGGTGAAGGTCACCTCCAAGCAGGGCAGCATCACATTGCCGGTAAAGATCATGCAGCGCGGAACATTTGCCAAAGGAGCCGTTCAGATCACGCATGGATTTGCGGATGCAAATGCAAATCTATTGACCGACGATACGGACAGGTGTCCGATCAGTGGGTTCCCGGCGTTGAAATGTGTGAATGTGAGGATTGAAAAAGCTTAGAAACCGCTATTGATTGAGAAACCGGCACGCAGGTGGAAGTGACTGCGTGCCGGTTTTTAATTCCACACGGCTTTGCCGTCAAGCCACGGCCCGGAGCGCCGTCACCCCTATTTCTTGCAATTAAAATAAAGCTTTGTTATACTATCAGCAGCGGCAAATTGCCAGTTTTCATTTGCCATATCACAAAAACGGAATGGGCGCCGCGCCCTAAGCGGCAGGTGAACACATATGAGAGACACGGATTGGATTATTCTGGACGAGCTTTACAAAAACCCCAACATCACCAAGGTGGCGGCAAAGCTGTACATCACCCAGCCTACGCTGACCAAGCGGCTGCAGGCCATGGAGGAGGAATTTCAGGTCCGCATCGTAAACCGCAGCACAAAGGGCGTGGAATTTACGCCCGAGGGGGAATTTCTGGCCGGGCGGGCCAGGATATTTCTCAGCTTTATGAAGGAGACGGTGCGGGGCGTCGACGCTTTTAAGACCAGCGGCTGCGGCACGGTGCGGTTGGCCTCCTCCTTCACCTTCAGCCGCCGCCAGCTGGCCGAAATCCTGATGGCCTACAAATCAGAACACCCCAACATCAGCTTCGAAATCCAGAATCTCAGAAGCCACGAGCTGACCCGTCTGGTGGAAGAAGGGGAAGCCGACGGCGCGTTTGTGCGTGGAAACTACGAGGGTGGCATCAACCGCTGCCTGGTGCTGCGGGAACAGGCCTACGCCATTTCCAAAACCCCCATCGCCCTGGAGGAGCTGCCGGACCTGCCCATGCTGCACTGCCGGTTGAGCAATTATTCCCGACGGCTGCTGGACTCCTGGTGGCAGCGCAATTTCAACCGCCCGCCGTCCATCGGGGCCACGGCAGAGGACGTGGACACCTGCTGCCAGCTGGCCTGCAAGGGGCTGGGCTACACCCTGAGCTTTATGACGGAGGAACAGCTGAAAAACCTGGGCGTCCACTCCCTTCTGCTCAAAGACGGTGATGGCATGCCCCTGGTCCGGGAAACCTGGTTCGTCTATGACGGCAGGCGGGCGAAGCCGGATTACGTGACCGCGTTTATCGGATTTGTGGAGGAGCGGTACTCCATTCAGTAAGCAATACGCAATTTTCCTATGGCATCATTCGATTTTCGAATGGTGCCATGATTTTATGCAATTTTACTGTGACGGATGGATTGGCTATAATCAGCTTATCGAAACTATTTGGAGGAGGGAAAGGATGGATTACATATTGACTGAGGAGGACCGCCGCATGCTGGACCAGTGCCGGGAAAATGGCATCGGCAAGGTGGTCAGCCAGGAGCTGCTGGACCTTTACCACGTGAAGCGTGAGGAGACCGTGACGATTTCCACAACTTACGGGTCCTGCAAGGCCAGCTTCTACTGGCCCGAGGAGGACAAAAGGCCGCTCCCGCTGTTCGTAAACGCACACGGCGGCGGGTTCGTGAAGGGGAAACGCCAGCAGGACATCGTTTTTTCGCGCAACATCAGCAGCAGACTGGGCTGCATCGTGATGGACGTGGACTACACCCCCGCGCCGGAGCTGCGCTTTCCGGGACAGATTTACCAGACCTACGAGGCCGTCTGCTACGCGCTGGAGCACAGCGAAGAATGGAACATTGACCGGGACCGCGTGGCCATGGGCGGGCACAGCGCGGGGGGCAGTCTGACCGCCGGGGTGGCATTGCTGGCCGGACAGCGCGGGGATTTCCGGCTGCGGCTGCAAATCCTGGACTACGCCTGCTTAAACCTGTACGAGCCGGTGCAGCTGAAGCGGAACGCCTACGCCAATCCCAGGCTCACGCCGGAGCGCTCGGAGTTTTACAACCGCATGTATCTGACCCGGGAGGAGGACAAACTGAATCCTCTGGCCTCTCCCCTTCTGGCCCCGGACTCCATGATCCGCACGTCGCCGGAGACGCTGATCATCGTATGCGACAACGACTTCTTCTGCGATGAGGGACTGGCCTACGGCAAACGCCTGGCGGAAAACGGCGTGACCGTCACCATGAAAAACTTCATGGACAGCAGCCATGGGTTCGTGGTACAGCGGAAAGGGGAATTCGAGGCAGCGGAACGGCTGATTCTGCGCGCGCTGAAACATGCGTTTGATGAGACAAAAACGGAAGAAAATGGGGGAAATGAGTGATGGAGAAGGGAAAAACTTTAAATATTGCGGGGCTGCCCTGGTATCTGTGCCTGGGGGCGTGTGTTTTAGTATTTGTGGCTGCATACTCAGGAGCGCTGACCACGGATGTGGCGGGCGCGCTGGCCTTCGGCTGCGCGGTGTCTGCGCTCCTGTATGAGTTCGGCGAGCGGCTTCCCATCTGGAACAGCTACATTGGGGGCGGCCTTCTGATGGTGTTCTTCGGCACCGCGGTGCTGATCCAGTTCAATATTCTTCCTGATAAATACGCGGAGGCCATAGGCGAGGTGATCCAGGGTTCTCCCAACCTGTTGAACATTTTCATTGTATTTCTGATCACCGGCTCCATCCTGTCCCTGGACCGGAAAATTCTGCTCCAGTCCTTTGCGGGGTACATTCCGGCGATCCTGGGCGGCCTGGCCTGCGCCGTGCTGTTCGGTGTGATCGTGGGCGCGATCTTCGGCATCAGCCCCACCAACATTATCATCAAGTACGCGCTGCCCATTATGGGCGGCGGAAATGGAGCCGGCGCCGTGCCGCTGTCCCAAATCTACGAGGGGGCGACCGGAGAGCCGGCGGCCAGCTACTACTCCCACGCCATCATTATCCTGACCATTGCCAACGTGATCTGCATCATCGCGGGCGGACTGTTAAATAAGCTGGGAAGCATTAAAACCAGCCTGACCGGCGACAAGAAAACGCTGATGCGTAACGCCGGGACGCTGGCGAAAAAGGACGAGAAGGTTGCCTCCGATACCGAGGACCTGCGCGGAGCATTTTTCCTGGCCCTGACCGCCTTCGCGGTGGGCAGCCTGTTCTCCAAGCGCATCCTGCCCTCCATCGCCGGGGCCCAGATCCATGCCTTCGCCTACACCATCCTGTTCGTGGTGATTCTGGCTGCCACCGGGATTGTGCCCAGAAGCGTGTGCGCCGGCGCAAAGCGGCTGCAGACCTTCATGATCGGCGTGTTCGGCATCCCCATGATGGTGGCAATGGGCGTTGATTTTGACCTGATGGAGCTGGCCAGCGCCTTAAGCCCGGTCAATCTGATCATCGCGGTGGCCGTGGTGCTGGGAGCCATCCTCGGCTCCGCCCTGGTGGGCTACCTGGTGGGCTTTTATCCCATCGACTCCGCAGTCACGGCGGGCCTTTGCATGGCCAACCGCGGCGGTTCCGGCGACATCGCCGTGCTGGGCGCTGCGGACCGCCTGGACCTGATCGCCTACGCCCAGCTCTCCAGCCGTATCGGAGGCGGAATCGTGCTGGTGGTGGCCAGCATAGTATTTTCATTTGCGCTGTGACAGCCTGCCGGCAGGATACGGCAGCGCTTTACAGATAGACCCCTATTAAAATGGAGCTGTGTTCCCGCTGAATCATCCAGCAGGAGCACAGCTCCGTCTCGTTGTGGTTATAAAGCCGCCCGCAGATGCCGCCGCTACTCTTCCGCCGCCTGCTTCTTCTCCCCCGCCCGCAGCCGCGCCAGCGACACCGCGTCGATGATCAGCACGGTAGCGTCCGTGAAGCCGGTGGAAAAGTCCATGATGGCAAAGGAGTAGAATACCCAGAAAAGGCGATATGGACAGATGTGATTCCAGCGATTAGACCTGCTGCTCAGAGAATCTGTATTTTCCTCTTCCCTTTACCCGCTCAATCATTTCTCTGTTTTTCAGTTTTCGCATCAGCTCTGTTGCAGGCGTAGCCGTAAGCCCTGTTACTTTCATAACATCAGCTCTGGCAAAAACAGTATCAAAGCCGAAATGCTGAAACATTTTCATAATGTTTTCTTTCGTTGGAGCGCTGACATTAAGATCTGCTACCATTACTTCAAAAGCCTGTTTTTTCTCTTGAAGATCTGTTTTTTCATCAATAAAGACCTGTTTTTTGTCTGCAAGACCTGTTTTTTCAATCGGGACACTATAATTCAAATTATAAAGTGTGACAAAAAATGATGTAGGTGTAGATCTGAACAGCGGCTCTATTTCGTCGCGATAGTTCACAGCACGGCGATAATCAGCCTTGATTTTTCTGAAACCGCTGCCCCGGCGCTCCATGAAATGCATACGGCTGAAAATATCAGCGATTACAGGATTACGGCGCTTGGAGGCCACATGATCGGTGTCAAGATTTTGTACGATAGAACCATCGAACATTCCGCCGGGAGAATATATCTCCATGCGGTCATCGAAAATATCAATATGAACCTCGCTGCCGATTTCCATATAGTCGCGGTGGATCAGTGCATTAACAAGCGCTTCATGTACTGCCTGTTCAGGATATTCCGGCATTTCCACTCTGCCCGTGCCTGTCTTTTTCCAACGCTTTTTTGTGTTGTTCTTTACGAACTCTATACCGTTTTGCAGGAGAGACACAAGCGATCCGCTGTATTCCTTATCATCTAACGCTTCCATTACGCCGGAGGCCTTATCCAATCCGTACCAGCGTGTACAGAACAGACGAGAATGCCGCATCGGAGATTCATCCGCTAACAAGGCTCCTGCATTGGTTAATTTTCCGCTTTCGTCTGCCAGCTCAAACGAAATAAAGTCTGAAGCTGTCAGCTCTGCCCCTGTTCTCATGCGAAAGACAGAACGCAATTTGGTAAAAGAAAAATCCTGAAGCATAAAAGAGGAAACAACGCTATCATATGTCATATTCGCGCCCCGCAGAACAAGCCGCTTTAAAGCTGCGGCATCTGCGGGAACGCTTTCATTACCAATACGGACATAGGCAACATGATTTCCGTCTGCAACGTAGTAATACGGTGTTTCCTGTCCAGGCAGAACTTTCAAGATGATAAAGTCTTTTTGGTCCTCGGTATGATTTTCCATGACCACTTGTGGAATAGGGTCCATTTTCGTCTTAATGATTTCGCTGATTTTTTCGGATATTCCCCGTGCATCCAAAAGGCCGACAAGGGACCCATCATCGGACACACCGAAAATCAAAGCTCCACCAATACCGTTTGCAAAAGCGCTCACGCTCTTCAACCAGCTTCTGGGTTTGCGTTCTTCCAGCATTTCCTTCTTGTCATACTCGGTAGCTTCACCAATAAAATCGGTTATTTTCATTATCCGACACCTCATTCCTGCCCGCTATCAGCATGATTCTTTGTCCGCTTAAACATTGTACAGCTGCTTACATCTCGGACTGCCAAATACAGTGCTTGGACGGCTTGCGCCAAAGTCGCGCCCTTGTATTTCTCCACCCTCTACTCTTCCGCCGCCTGCTTCTTTTCCCCCGCCCGCAGCCGCGCCAGCGACACCGCGTCGATGATCAGCACGGTAGCGTCCGTGAAGCCGGTGGAAAAGTCCATGATGGCAAAGGAGTAAAATACCCACAGGAAGGTGTTCACAAAAATGCTGCATTTGACCGCCTTGATCTCTTTGACGTAGTGGCAGCAAATCGTATACTCTACGGTGGCGACCACCGGAATCAGTCCGATCAGGCCGCGGTTGTTGGCCCAGACTCCGAATACTACCACCAATACCAGAAACAGGACCATCAGGTTCTGGTTGAATTTGTCCTTAGACACCAGGTAATTCCTGGTCGCGGAGAGCGCCAGCGTAGTGATTCCGGACCAGGAGCCGAAAAATATGGAGGCTACACACAAAAGCGCGCACTCCACCGCCTGGAGCAGAAATACCCTGTGCCGGTCGTTGACACAACAACTGGCCGCCATAAAAAGGGCGGCCACGAAAGAAATACTATTTCCAATGATCAGATTTGTCGTCATATTGATTTGTTCCCCCATCCATATCGATCATTTACGCCTGCCGCGACGCGGCCTGCGCAAACCATCTTCTACCAGTTTACGTGGCTGGACGGGTTCTGTCAATATGGGAACGGTTGAGTTTCTGTAGTTTGGTCCGCAGTTTCCAGGCTTACCCGTTCAGTCAATCGCTGAATTTGCGGTTTGATATCATTTACGATGTCCAGCTTAATAACGCGGATATCATCCTTAATTGGCTGTAAAGCTGAGCTTAACTTAACATCCATTAGCCGATAAATTGCTAACAAATCGCCACTGGTTAATTCCATTCTCTCACTACCTCCCACCGTTATATTGCATAGCCTCATTTTACCATAGTCAGGATGCAGCGTCTATTCCATTGTTACTTAATTAAACGCCCAAAATACAAGGAATCCCCTTCCTTTCTGATGTAAAAATTTAATCACCACAATCAAATCTTACGAAACAAAAAGAAGGAGATTTCCTATGTCTGATTTTATCTTTTTCTAGCAATCGCCTGCAGGCTGCGCCAGCAGCCCATTACATTCAAATAAAACTTCCTTACGCTTCCTTCACCGCCGGCAGAATGGTCTCCACCTCGGCGTGGGGACGCGGAATTACATGGACGGATACCAGCTCTCCCACTCTCTGAGCAGCCGCAGCGCCCGCGTCGGTGGCGGCCTTTACAGCGCCCACGTCGCCTCTGACCATCACGGTCACCAGGCCGCCGCCCACGAACTCCTTGCCAACCAAAGTAACGTTGGCTGCCTTTACCATAGCGTCGGCCGCCTCGATGGAACCGATCAGACCTTTTGTTTCAATCATTCCTAATGCATCATACTTCATTTTTGATTCCTCCTGCTGATTTAATTTGTTTAACGCCGCGGATCAGCGGGGCGCGCCCGGCGTCCGCGGGTATTTTTAATGTAAAATGATCGTTACCGGATGATTTTCACCCGTGAGGAGCCGTCCAGGCCCATGGCGTTGGCCTCCTCCGTGTCGATGTGGCATTCCAGGCCGGAATTTGGAGTTACCCGCACAATGGTGTTTTTCAGGATTCCGCCCCGCAGTCCGTCCACCTCCAGGCTCACGTTCTGCCCGTCGTGCACGCCGAATCGTGCCGCGTCCTCGGGCAGCATGTGGATGTGGCGCTGGGCCGCCATCAGACCGCCCTTTGTCTGCACCGAGCCTTTGGGGCCCACCAGCGTGACTCCCGGGGTGCCGTCCAAGTCCCCGGACAGCCTGGCAGGCGCTTTGACGCCCAGCTTAAAGCAATCTCCCGCCAGAATCTCTACCTGGGTTTTCCCGCGGACCGGCCCCAGGATGCGCACCTTCTCGATGGCTCCCTTGGGCCCGCAGACCGTCACGGTCTCCTTGCAGGCGTACTGGCCGGGCTGGGACAAGTCTTTCATTCTCGTCAGCTCGTACCCTGCTCCGAAGAGCGCGTCCAGGTCGCCCTGGGACAAATGTACATGGCGGTTGGAAACGCCCACCGGGATCGCGCCGTCGTTCTGACCGGCCTCATGTTTCTCCGGTTCGCTTTTGACCATTTCCATCAAAAGCTTCATCACTGCTTCGTACTGATCCATTTCCATCCTCCTACGCGTTCTGGTTTTTCATGTTGGTGATCAGTTCCCGCACCAGGGCCGCCAGCTTCTCCTCGTCGCAGGAGCCGGAAACCGGCTGGCTGCAAGCCTTGGCGCTGTCCGCGGTTCCGGTGTTCCTGCGCTGCTCGAAGGAAGCCACAAGATCGGCGGGGCTCACGGAAGCGCCGCGGCAGGGACCGCAGACCTTCATGGTCTGGCCGCCGGTCTGCTGCGGGTGGTGGAAGGTGGCGTCGTCCGCCAGAAGCGTGGTGCAGTCCTTCAAACCGTAGGCCACCTTCTTGATGTTGATCAGGTGCAGCGGGCTTACATTTTCGGACACGGAGCTGCCGCCGCAGGTTCCGCAGCCCAGGGTGAAGGCCACGTTGAGGCCCGTGCTGATTCCGGTGCCGCCCATGCTGCCGCCGGTGTTGACCAGAATCCGGGAGGCGGGCTTGGATGCGAACCTCAGAACCATTTCCCGGTCATTGGTGTGCAGGCTCATGGTGTGGCCGATTCCGTTCTGGAGCAGGTCGATGCTCAGCTTGCAGGCCTCCTCCCAGTCTTTTACCGTGTAAAATGCCAGCACGGTGGTCAGTTTCTCATAGGACAGGGGGAAACCGTCGCCCACGCCGTCCTGCTCGCCGATCAGCACTTTGGTGCCTTCCGGGATGGTGATCCCGGCGCTTTTGGCGATCACCTGGGGGCTGCGGCCCACAAATTTAGCGTTCATGCTGTGGCCGTTTTTGAACAGAAGTTTGCAGACCTTCTCGGTCTCTTCCCGGGTCATAAAGTAACCGCCCTGCTTTTTCAGCTCAGCCACCACCTCGTCGTGATTGTACTCCTCACAGATGATGGACTGTTCGGAGGCGCAGATGGTGCCGTAGTCGAAGGTCTTGCTGGCGATAATGGCAGCTACCGCCTTCTTAACGTCCGCGGTCCGCTCTATGTAGGCCGGGGAGTTGCCCGCGCCCACGCCGATGGCGGGCTTTCCGGCGCTGTAGGCTGCCTTTACCATGCCCGGGCCGCCGGTGGCGATGATCACGGAGACTTCCTTGCAGTGCATGAGCTCGTTGGTCGCGCCCATGGTGGGCATGGTGATGCAGCTGATCACGCCTTCGGGGGCTCCGGCCGCCAGAGCGGCGTCCCGCATCACCTCAGCCGCTTTCAGGGTGCATTTAGCCGCGGAGGGATGGGGAGAAAATACGATGGCGTTGCCCGCCTTGACGGCGATCATGGATTTGTAGATCACTGTGGAGGTGGGATTGGTGGAGGGGACGATTCCCATCACCAGACCGGCCGGATGGGCCACGTCCAGGGTGCCCCGGACTTTGTCCTCGTCGATGATGCCAACGGTTTTCATGTCCTTAATGTCGTTGTACAGCAGTGTGGCCGCCGCATGGTTCTTGTAGGTCTTATCAAGGGCCTTGCCGAAGCCCGTCTCTTCCACCGCCATCTCCGCCAGGCAGGCCGCGTGCTCCTCCGCCGCCTTTACCATGCTCTTTAAAATGCGGTCGATCTGCTCCTCAGTGTATCCGGCCATCTTTTTGGCCGCCGCCTCACCCTTCCTGGCCAGCTCCCTGGCCTCCTGGATGGAGCGCAAATCATAATCAAAATTTTCCATTGTTATTTCTCCTTTTTATGAACCTGTTTTCCGCTCTGTGCTTTGTAAAAAGCTTCCAGTTGCCGCAGCAGCTGGGTTTTCCCGGCCTTTGAAATCGACTGGCCCGCTATGGCAAACTCCGGGTACTCCCGGGCCAGGGCCCGCAGTTGGGTTGCTTTCAAGTTGACCAGGGCTTTTATGGCCTGCTCCGTTCCTGAGGTTTTTACCAGTAGGTCGAGTGATGGCCGGTGTAGGGGGGTGGCTGAGGCTGAGGCGGGTAGCAGGGTTATAGTGTCATTGATTTCCGATTCGCTGCTTTCGTTTACCGGCAGGATAGCGGGCTCCTGAGCGTCGGTATCTGGTTGTGGAACTTCCGATGTGTGGCCAACTGGCCCGTTATCTTCTGGTCTACTGGCCTCCGGCACGTCATTTCCCGGCCTATCATCCTTCGGCCCTTCATTTCCCAACCCATCATCCTCTGGCCCGCCATTTCCCGGCCCACCACCGTCTCCCGGCCCGCCGTCCCCCGGCGTTCCGCCTCCAAACATCCCGTCCAACTCCCCATGAGGCCTCGGAATCACATGTCTGGTGCGCAGGCAGTCTGAGCCCAGCCGCTCTACCGCTGTGGCCCCCGCGTCTACCGCGGCCGTCACAGCGGCCACATCCCCGGTCACAGTGACGGTCACCAGGCCGCCGCCCACCTTCGTCTTTTCGAGAAGCGCCACATCCGCCGCCTTCAGCATGGCGTCCGCTGCTTCCACAGCGGCCAGGGTTCCTTTGGTTTCAATCATTCCCAGTGCCTGCATTTTCTACCTCCTACGTCAAATCCGCCCAGTTGGCCGGGTAGGTGGCGTAGAAAATCCGCGCCTTATCCGGCGATCCCCAGATCACCCTGGAGCCTGAGGGGACGAACAGCACGTCGCCCGCGTGGGCCGTATATTTCTTCCCGTCGATGGTCACCGTCAAAGTGCCCTCGATCACGTAATCGATCTCCTCGTAGGTCAGCTCCCACGGAAACTCCGAGTGGTCGATCACCAGAAAACCTGCGCTGATATGGGATTCTTCTTTATTTACCAGTTCCTGGAAAAATGCTTTCGCACCGGGCGTTCCGGTCTCGAACACATCCATTTTCACCGAACCGCCCCGGACCACCTTGAGCCCGTTTCCGTGGCGCTCGGACTCGAAGGGCTTGAAAATATCCTCCAACAATCCCCGCTCCATCAGCGCCTTCAGCACCTGGTACACCTGACCGGCGTCAATCTCCTGCGCTCCAGGGGCCGCCGCGCCAGCGGCGCCGCTCACCGGCATCTGTTCGGAAAAAACAATCCCCCGCTCCTCCGCCGCGTCCCTTGCCGACGGGGTGACGATGGTGTCGCCGTCCACATAACAGACCGTTTCCCCTCTCGCCCCAAGCGCCTCTATATCCTTGGCGCAAACCAGTTTTTTCATAACTTCACTTCCTCTCCCGAGAACCGCCTACTGTGAATCAAAGGCGCAATCCTCGTCGATAATTCCAACTACCACCGCGTCCACCGGAATGCCGTCGTCTCCCAGCATCCGCCGGGCGGAGGAACCCATGGTAATGATCACCCGGTCGCCGATTCCAGCGCTGATAGTATCCACCACCACCATCCGTTCCCCTGACCGGGTTCCCCCGATCACCTCCGCCAGCATGAGCTTGCTGCCGTTTAGCGCCTCTGCCTTGCGGGTGGCCCAGATATTGTCAATCAGCCTGGCCGTTACCATTCTTCCCGTCCCTCCTTTTCCCTTCTGCGGATTTCATCCATCGCCGCTTCCACAGAGGCCGTGTCCCCGAAAATCGCCAGCAGAATCATATTCTGGGGACAGTTTCCCCGGATGTCCTCCACGGTGACGCCCACCGCCTTTTCCGCCACGTCCGCGGCGCAGACCATTTCGATCATGCGCCCCTGGATAAGGCCCACTGCGTCCACCGGACCGATTTCCCGGCCCGCGCCGGAGCCCTTTCTGCGGGTGAGAATGTCCATTGTCCCCTGGGTCGGCGATTTAATGATTCGGTATTCCATAGACACCTTCCTCTATTCCCAGGCATTCTGAGTACAAGTCCTTGCAATCCCCAAAGGCGTGACAAACATGGGATTTTTTGGCTTGTAAGTGGGAATGCCCGTCTTTTTTTGGATAATATCCTCGATTCCATTCAAACAGCAGGTTCCGCCCACCAGATAGATTCCGTCCACGTCCCGTCCGGCCACATGGCGGCTGATAATGGAGGCCACCTTCTCGATCACCGGCTTTAGCACCGGCAATAATTCCGCGTGGTTGGCCTCATCCCGCTTGTAGCGCTCCGCCTCGGAAAACTCCATCTTGTAGGCTCCTGAGATCACCAGGGAAAAATGGGTTCCGCCCGTAGGCTCATCCGCCACATAGACCACCTTTCCGTCCTTTAAAATGGAAATCCCCGTGGTGCCGCCGCCAATATCCACCACCGCGCCATTTTTAATGTTCAAAACCGCGTTGGCAGCGGTTGGCTCGTCAGGCAAAGCCGTGATCTCAAACCCGGCCCCCTGAACCACGTTCTTGATGGCACCGGAGTCCAGACCGTCGGTGCCGGGCGGGATCGCCGCGGCCGCGTAATTCAACTCGGTCCCCAGCTTTTCCTCCAGCTCCTCCTTCAGCTCCCGGACGATGCGGATGGCTCCGATGTAGTCCACCACCATGCCGTCCCGAACCACATCTGCGTATCGGAAAGCCCCGGCCACCGGCCGGAAATGCTCATCCAGCACAGCCAGCACCACACAGGCCGTCCCCAGGTCCACCCCGGTGTAGTAAACCGTGGACGGTTCCTTCACCGGCCGTTCGATCACCGACTCAAACTCCCGGACCAGCCGGTCGCAAGCCTCAAACATCAATCCTTCCTCTGACATGTCGTTCCTCCAAGCGCCCGGCAGATCATCTGCGACAGGCGGTTTATAATGATTCGGACTGCCCGTTTCCTACCCCCGGAGAGCTCTGCCTCCAGACACCGCAGCTCGCACCGTAGCCCGTGAAGCCGGACAATCTCCTTTCCCGCCTCCAACTGGGCATGAAAACCGGTGACCTCAAAACAGTCCTCCAACAACTCCCCGGCGTTCTCCGCGTTTATGCCGGTGCAGGCGGGAAACTCAGGCTCCTTCGTGAAATCCCCGGCTGCCGCCGCGGCCAAGAGCCGTTCCAGTTCAAAAACTTCCCCGGCTGTAACCACGCTATGTTCCAACAGCTCGGCGCCGGTGTTCAGGAAAATGGACTGGGCGCGGCGCAGGGCCAGGAGTTCATGGGGAGTAGCGGGGGCTGTATGGGTAGCAGCGGATGCGGGGGCTGCGGATGAATTTCCCGGCGTTTCTGCTCCGGGCTTCCCTGCCATCCCGCCTCTCCCCGCAACCTCGCAATCTCCACAAATCCGAACCCCCCGGTCGTTTAAAAACTGCCGCCCGCCAGGCGTCAGCCTGGTGCCGGATTCTATGCGGTATTCTGCAAAAGGAGAGTTTCTATATAGAAGGCGCAGGTCCTCCTCCGTCAGAAATCTCATAGGGTTCCCCCTTTGCACAGTCTTCTGTAAATGTCCTCAAATTCCGCTTTTTCCGGCCTGCGCGGGTTGGTGTCCGTGCAGGCGTCCGCCGCGGCCTTTTCCGCCATATCTTCCACCGCGCTCAAAAATTCTTCCCGATCAATCCCCAGCTCCGTAATCTGTTCCGGTATCCCGATTCGCTTCATCAGGTTGCGGATCTGGCGAATCAGTCCGTGAACCGTGGCCTTGGGCGTCCCGGCTGAGATTCCCAGCATATTAGCGATCTCCACATAGCGCCCAAGGGCCGCTTCCTCGCCCGCCGTTTCCAGGCCGGCGTTCCAGGCGATCACATGAGGCAGCAGAATCGCATTGCTTCTGCCGTGAGCCAGGTGAAACCGCGCGCCCAGGGCGTGGGCCATGCTGTGGCAGATTCCAAGGGATGCGCCGTTAAACGCCACTCCCGCAAGGCAGGAGGCGTTGTGCATCCGTTCCCTGGCCTCCATGTTGCCGCCGTCCGTCACGGCGCATTCCAAACATTTCCAAACCATACGAATCGCCTTCTCCGCGCAGGCGTCGGTAAAATCGCCCGCCGCGGTGGACACATATGCCTCAAACGCATGGGTCAATACATCCATCCCTGTGTCCGCCGTGATGTGTGGCGGCACCGTAGCCGTCAGCTCTGGATCCAGCAGCGCCACATCCGGCACCATGGCGGCGTCCTGCAGGGGATATTTCGCCTTGGCCTCCGGGTCGGAAATAACCGCAAATGAGGTCACCTCGCTGCCGGTTCCGCTGGTAGTTGGCACCGCCACCAGCCGGGGCCGCCGCTCTTTGTCCATAGCGGCATACAGATGGCTGACCGCCTTGGCCGTGTCGATGGCGGAACCACCGCCCAGGGCGATCACCGTGTCCGGCCGGAAGGCGCACATACCTTCGATACCCTTTGTCACCACACCGATGGTCGGGTCCGGCACCACCTCGGAAAAAATTTCCCAGCAGGCCCCCCGCTCTGAAATCAGGGCCGCGATCTGATCCGCTTTCCCCGACTGCTTCATGAAGGGATCACAAATAATGTAGGCCCGCTCAATTTCCAAATCGCGGATTTTCTCCAGGGAGCCTACTCCCATGTAAATCTGTGTGTTCATAATAAACTGTTCCATGTCCTGTCCCTCCTTTCTACTACTTTTTATTTGTCGGCGCTGTCTGCGCCGTGTCATACAATTTTCCAGACGTTATCTGCACCATATCACACAATTTTTCCTTGGCGCAACCTGGGCTTTATCACCTCAATCTCCGCCACGGCGCGCCTCAGTGCTTCCACCGCGTCCGTTTCCCCGCGTCCAACCCGGTAAAACGGCCCCGGCACTCCGGCCTGCAAAAGCTCCGCCTCGCACTCCGAAACCGCCGTCATGTCCAGATCGCACTTCGTCACCACGCCGATCACCGGCGGGCCGAATACACCCGCGAAGCCCGGGGGATAGGTCCGTTTTCTCCTGTTCCCGGCAGCGTCCGCAATCATGATCACGCAAAGGGCATCCTGAGCAGCCGCGATCAGGTGGCAGTGCATCCATGGGCATTCCAGATACGCACCCGGAGCCTCTATGGTCCGCTCCCCGTACACCATCACAGGTGTCCGCCCTGTACGGACTCTCGTTTCCCCAAGCAACTCCGCCAGCGCAGACTTCCCGGCCCCTCTGGGCCCGATCAACATAATCCGTTTCCGCCTCATATCCTATCTCCATCTCAGGTTCCGCCCTCGTCTCACAATCTGCGTCCACCGCTCATTACGTTCCCGCGTCACGTCCGCGTAATCCCCGTCACCGCAAATCCCAGCCCCCGTTCCAAACAGTCGCAGACCGCCCGCAGCGCGGTCTCCACGCTCTCCACATCGCCCGCGACCACCACGGAGCCGGTAAACCGGTCCAGGAATCCCACCTGCACGCCCGAGGCCTTCACCGCCACATCCGCCGCAATAATAGCGGTCTCGTAAGGGGTCAGAGTCAGGATGCCGATGGCTCCCAGCGGATCGATTCCCAGGCACTCGTAGACGTCCGGCACCGGCGAGGCGATCACATGGGCGATGGTGACCTGTTTGCCTGGCACGGACTCCTCGATCACCCGGCTCACGCCCTGGGCCCGGGCCGGTTCCCCTGGCTGCTCCAGCATCTCCCCACCGCCCGGCCCAAAATTCCGCCGCGCTCCCGGTTCCCCCGGCTGCACCAGTGTCTCCCCGCCGCCCGGCCCAAAATCCCGCCGCGCTTCCGGTTCCGTCCCGCTCCCCGGTCTCATCATCCCGCACACCTCCCCTCACTCAATGCCGCACCACGCTCACCGGGAAATCATACTCTGTCAGCCAGCCCTCAATCCGGTCCAGATCCTCCCCACTCAAACTGGGGTCCCCCGCAATCGGATATTCCATATCCAGCTGTCCGTATTTATTAACCCCCAATTTATGATAAGGCAGCAGGTCGATCCCCTTAAAATTCCCGTCGTCCCGGAAGGGCAGCAGGAACTGAATTACCATATCAATCTCCTCCCTGCTGTCGTTAATCCCCTTCAGCATCGGCATGCGCACCTTCACATTGTACCGGCGGCGCAGCAGCTCCCGCAGATTATGCAGAATCCGCTCGTTGCTCATGCCGGTCAGCTCGTTGTGCCGCTCCGGGTCCATGTGCTTGATGTCGAACAGAAACAGATCCACGTACCCGGCGATCTCCAGCAGTTTTTCCGTGCCAATCTGTCCGCAAGTCTCAATGGCCGTGTGAATCCCTTCCTGCCTGCAGGCCATCAAAAGATTCTTGCAGGCCTCGGGCTGGGAGGTGCACTCCCCGCCGGTCAGGGTCACCCCGCCGCCGGACAGCTCATAAAAGGCCGCGTCCTCTTCCACCAGCTTCAAAAGCTCGGACACCGTTTTCATTTCCCCGGTGATCTCCAGGGCATTCTGGGGACAGCTGGCCACGCATTTGCGGCAGCCCATACAGGTCTTATCCCGCAAAACCACGTGTTTCCCGGTGTCCCCGGAGAGGACGTGAATCCCCTCCGGGCAGGCCGCCACGCAGGCGCCGCAGTCGATGCAGGCGCTTTTCTTAAACATCACCTGCATCTTCCGCTCCAGACCTTCCGGGTTGGCGCACCACTTGCAGCGCAGGGGGCAGCCCTTGAAAAAGACATTGGTGCGGACTCCGGGGCCGTCGTACATATTGTATTTCTGCACGTTGAATATCAGCGCTTTGCGTTCAATCGCGCCCGTGTTTGCCTGTTCCATTCCATTTCTCCTTAAAAATGCGTCAGCATGGTACGGCTGATGATCTCATCCTGCACATCCTTGCACAGCTCCACAAAGAACGCGCTGTATCCGGCCACGCGGACGATCAGATCCCGGTACTGCTCCGGGTGCTTCTGCGCCTCGATCAACGTGTTGTTGTCCAGGTAGTTGAACTGCATCTCGCCGTTTCCGAACATACAGGCGGTGCGCAGCAGGGTGATCAGGCTCTCCTCCCCCTCCGGCGTATCCAACAGACCGGCCATGATCTTGAAGTTGTGAACCATGCCGATGTTCATGCTGTCGTTGGACATCTTGGAAACGGACTTGATAATGGCCGTGGGCCCCTTGAAGTCCGCCCCCTGGGTGGGGCTGATTCCGTCGGACAGGGGCAGCCAGGCGTGGCGTCCGTTGGCGGAAGCGCCTGTCATCTGTCCAAAGGGCGTATTGTTGGAAATGGACAATGTTCCATGGCTCAGCGTGGAGTACAGCGTCTTATACTTGCGGTGCTCATGCTCCGTGAAATTCACCAGGTCCGCCGCGATCAAATCCGCGTAATCGTCGTCATTTCCATATTTGGGAGCGTTCAGGCAGTCGATTCGTATCTGGTCAAAGCCCGCAAAATCAGCCTTCAACGCCTCATTGATCTGGGACAACGTGTACTTCTGATCGTCGAACACCAGCTTTCTGATAGCTGCCATGGAGTCCGCGTAGGTAGCCAGGCCGGACCAGATCACGCCAGGGCCGAAATTGTACATGGCTCCGCCCGCGGACACGTCCCTGCCTTTCTCCATGCAGCCCTCGTACATAATGGACATCAGGGGCTTGGGGGCCAGCTCCTTGTGCACCCGCTGGGAAATCACCGTGGCGACGGCCGTCCATTTGGTAATGAACTTGATCTCATCCTTAACCGCCGCCTCGAACTCCTCGTAGGTCTTAAACCGGTCCGGGTCTCCCATGTCCGGGCAGACCTGTTTGCCGTACCACAGCGGAACGCCGTGATTCAAAGCCAGCTCGATGCAGATGGGCCACTGGGTATAGGAAGTGGAGGTCCACTGGTAGAGGCGGCCGGACTTCTGGGGTTCCACGCAGCCCATCAGGCAGTAGTCCCTTGCGTCCTCGATGGAAACTCCCTTGGCCAGCATCATTTTAATATGGGCATCGTCAAAGTGGCAGGCCGGGAAGCCCATGCCGGAGCGCACCACGTCCACGATTTTTTTCAAATACTTCTTCGGGGACTTGTTGTGGATGCGGCAGGCCAGTGAGGGCTGGTAAATCCGCACGTGGCGCACCGCGTCCATCAGCAGGTAGGTCAGCTCATTGGTGGCGTCCCGTCCGTCCCGGGTCACGCCGCCCACGCACATATTCACAAAGGGCTGGTAGCCGGCGAAGAATTTGGAACCGCCCTCGCTGGTGATCCACATCATCTCGGACATCTTGATCAGCATGCAGCCCGCCAGCTCGAAGGCCTGGCGGTCGTTCAGACGCCCGGATTCGATGTCGCCCTTGTAGAAGGGGTACATGTACTGATCCACGCGGCCGATGGACATGCCGGTCTGATTTTCCTCCACCACCAGCAGGGACTCGATGGTCCAGACCGCCTGGATGGCCTCCCAGAAGGTCTCCGGCTTGTGGGCCGGCACCCTGGCGTTGACCTCGGAAATCTTCAAAAGCTCCTCCCGCCGCCTGGGATTCTGCTCTTTTGCCGCCAGCTGGGCCGCGTACTCGGACATGCGCCTGGCGTAGATCATCACGCCCTCGGTGGTGTCGATGATGGATTTGTAGAAGTAAATCTTCTCGATATCATCGGGGTTCTCATAGTCCAGCTGTTCCAGATGCTCCCTGGCCTCCTGCTGGATGTCCAGCATACCCTTTTTCATCAGGATCACGTCGTAGCCGGGGTTGGAATCGCCGCCGCCGTTTAACGCGTGGTAGGAACAGTCGGACACGAAGGACTCGCCGGATAGCTCCCAAACGCCCGCTTCCCGGTACTGATCCTCACAGTATTCGTCCACGGATTTGCCCTTCCAGAAGGGGAACAGCTCCTCCCGCATGATTTTCTTGTCTTCCTCGGAAATGTAGAAGGGGTCCTGGGGCCGGCTGCCGATGGTGTCGATCTCGTCCTCCATCCATCTCCAGGCGATATCCGGGGAAAATGCACCCGCTCTGGGCGCTCCGCAAGGCGCGCCAACGATCAGCTCATTTTCCTGGATCACCAGGGGCGCGGTCTCGCAGCAGTACCGGAAGCATTTTGCCCGCAGCATGATCTTGGGCATGCCCGGATTCTCCCTGGCAATCTTGGTAATGGCCCTGGCCCGGTAGGTGGTGATGCTGGGTTTATGGGTCAGATAGTTCTCCTTTAAAGCCTTCAGCCTGGGCGTCATCCCGTCGGGAATGTCCGTTCCCTCCTGGCAGCAGACCGCCTGCGCCGGGGCCTCCTTTTTGGTGATCTCATCCGAGACCGCTTCAAACATCTTCATCAGCGAAGCCCGCTCCTGCGGAGACATGTTCTTTGTGGCTTCCGCAAGCTTATTAGAAAATTCACGAATATCCAATGTGTTCCCCTCTCTCTGTTTTTATTTTCTAAGGCGGGAGGTGAAAAACGATCAGCGCCCCGTTTTATCAGCACTTCATTTTATCTGCTGCTAATTTTGGAGCCGCCAGGGCCCGCGCCCGTTCCCCGGGACACCCCCTGCCGTTTATTTCATTGCCCGTACTATTTTGCCGTACTATTTCCCGTACTATTTTCCGTACTAATTTTCCGTACTAATTTTCCGTTCTAATCTTCCGTACTAATGTTCCGTATTAATCTCCCGCACTAATCTCTCGTACTAATTTCCTGTACTAATCTCCCGAACTATTTCCCCGTCTCCACCGGCGCTCTGCGCACCCCGAAAGCCACGCTCCTCAGGTACACCAGATTCATAGGGGAGACGTTGTCCGCCGTGATCCCCAGCCCCGCGCTGGCCGCGCCCAGATGGACGGCCGGAAACAGGTTGGTGGTGGCTCCCATGGCTCCGAACACGGCGGGCGTGTTCACCAGAATCCGTCCCACCGGTTTCTTCGCGGCGAACTGTCCGATCACCGCCTCGTCCCGGGAGTGGATGGCCAGGGTGTGGCACCGGCTGCCGTTTGCCAGCAGCTCCATACATTTCTCGCAGGCCATGGTCCAGTCCGGTTCAATGTAAAATACCATCACCGGGCAGTTCATCGCTTCGGCGTAAGGATTGTGGTCCGACACGTATTTCTGCCGGGACACCAGCACCCGGGTGCCCTCCGGCACTCCAAAGCCCGCCCGTTTCGCCAGCCAAATAGCCGTTTTTCCCATATACTCGGGATCAATATGCCCGGAAACGCCGCACAGCAGGCGGATCAGCATTTCCTCCTCTTCCCCGCTCATAAAGTGGGCTCCCAGCCGGTTCATCTCCCGTTCTGCCTGCTCCGCGACCGCGGCGTCCACCACCACATACTGCTCCGAGGCGGCCGCTGTCCCGCAGTCAAAGCTCCGGCTGCACAGAATATCCTCCGCCGCCTGCTTCACATCCGCGGTCCGCTCGATAAAGACCGGGCTGGGGCCGGTTCCACCGAAAATCACCGGTTTCCCGGACCTTCTGGCCTCCTCCAGCATTTCCGGCGCGCCGGTTGCCAGCACCAGGGACGCGGCCGGATGACTCATCATCTGCGCCGCTCCTTCCCTGGCCGCGGTGTCCGGGCAGGTCATGGCTCCCTCGGGAAGTCCCGCCGCGAAGGCGGCCTGGGCCAGAATCTCCACCGCCGTCCGGGTGGTCCGCTCCGCTCTGGGATGGGGAGAAAATACGATGGCGTTGCCGGATTTCACCGCCAGCACCGTAGCGCTGATCACAGCCGCCACCGGCCCGAAGGCAGGCGTCGGGGCCACAATCACCCCAAGAGGCACGCCGATCCGGGCAATTCCCTCCCCGGGGTCCTCCTCCAGCACGCCCACGAAGCGCCGCCCGGCCAGCCGGGTCTCAAGGGCCTCGCAGACAAAACGGTCTTTTATGTATTTATCCCGCCAGTTCCCGTAGCCGGTCTCTTCCGCCGACAGACGGGCCAGCTGGGAAAGCCGCTCCCTCGCCGCCTCCAGCATGGCGGCCGCGATCCGGTCCAACTTCTCCTGCGGAAACGCCGCCAGGGCCTCTTGGGCCTGAGCCGCCCGCTCCATCAGGATTCTGGCCTCCTGCACGGAGAGCAGATCCTTGTCAACAAAATTCATAGGCTCCTCCTGTCTCCCGCAGCCGCCTTATGCCTGGGGCAGCAGGTTATCCAGGCTGTAGCGTTTTATAATCTTCTCCAGCACGGGATGGGGCCTGGGAATGACCACGGAACTGTAAACCTCCGCTCCCATGTCCTTCACCGCCTTCACGCCCGCCTCCACCGCGGTTTTGCAGGCTCCCACGTCCCCGCGCACCAGCACGGAAATATAGCCGGAGGCCACGTTCTCATAGCCGATCAGATCCACGTCCGCAGCCTTGCACATGGCGTCCGCGGCCTCCAGGACAAACACCAGGCCGAAGGTTTCGATCAGCCCGATTGTATCAAACTGTTCCATATGTTCGTTTTCCTCTCTCAACTATTTACGCGTCAATGTCGTGAACCGAGACGATATCGCCCACGCCGCCAATGGGGCGGGGCATCACGTTCCTGGCCGTCAGTTTTCCCACGGCCGCAGCCGCCGCAGCGCCCGCCTCCACGGAGGAGCGCACCGCCGCCACGTCGCCCTTCACCATGATGGTGACCAGGGTGGAGCCCACGTTCTCGTAGGAAACCAGCTCCACGTCCGCGGCCTTTAACATTTTATCCGCCGCCTCCAGCGCGGGAACCATACCCACCGTCTCAACCAGCCCAAGGGCTTCCTCGCCGTAATATCTCATCTCTTATGCCTCCCGTCAGTTGTTTTGGCGGTATTTCGCAGGCACGTATTTCTCCACCGCGGCTTTCCCGTCCTCGTTGATGGCATAGCGCAGGGACAAATCCCCCTGTGCGTCCAGCTCGTAGCTCTTTAACGTCAGCAGGCCGTTGGCCTCTAAGGACATCACATGGTCCAGGTAGCGCTGCTTTGTAAACTGGCGCTCCCCGCCATACTGGGGCTTTAAGGACTCCATGATCTGTGCCACGTCGGCGCTCTCCACACCGTAGAGGTAATTCAGCACCGCCGTTCTCGCAGGTAACAACATGTTCTTATTCTCCCTTCCTAAACAAATCCAGCGGATTCATGGTCACCAGAATCGCGCCCAGCACGATCACCACGGAACCGATCACAATGGTGGGTGTCAGTGCCTGCCCCAAAAACAGTACGCAGAAGAACACGCCCCAGAAGGCATAGGTCACGTTGAGGGACATTCCGATGGCGCAGCCCACCGTGGAATTACTCTTATACCAGCAGACAAAGGACACCGCCGCGTTCAGCCCTGCCGCGGCCAGCCACAGAAGGGGAAGCCCCGCCGCCATGGTGCCGCCCAGCAGCGCCAGGCCGCCCACCAGAGGAACGATGATCACCAGGTCCACCACGCCGGAGATCAGCTCCCGCAGGTTCACCGCCACATCCGTGTCAATCATGGCTCCGCCGTAGCTGGAAAGCATTCCCTCCAGGCCCCAGCTCACCGCCGCGATCAGCGCGCAGATAATTCCCAGGGTAAAATTGGGGCTGCCCTCCGGCTTCACCCAGTTGATGATAATGGCTCCGGCCACGCAGATCATCATACCCGCAACCACCCGCTTGGTAGGCTTCTGCTTCAGGAAAATCCAGGCGAAAATCGCTCCGAACAGGCTGCAGGTGGCGGAAATGGGAATGGCGTAAGCTCCCGCCATTGCCAGGCCCACCAGGTACGCGCCGTTGGCGATGGGGCCGCCCAGCAGCGATCCCAGCACGATCATTTTCCCGGGGAAGGTGTTGAGGCTCCGCCCAAGCTCGCCAAGCCGTCCGCATTTGGCGTTGTAGATGGTCAACCAGATTCCGGCGAACAGGTCGTTTAAACCGGAACAAACATAGGGCGCCGCCAACATTCCCACCGCGCTGGCCAGGGGTTCATAGTACCCCGCCACCAGCACCAGGGTGGTGTAGATTCCGTAGGTCAGGCCGGAAATCAGGCCCGTGGTAATGCCGGTCACGCGGAATTTTTTGCCGACCAGCTTCATTTTATCATCCGCAGTCATGGGGATTGCCCCCTTTGCATTTACTACTGCTCCGTCGCCGTTCATAAATCGCCTCTCCTATCTCACTGTTCTGCCGTTTTCGTCTTGGGGAGAATGGTCTCCACCTCCGCGTGGGGGCGGGGGATCACATGGACGCTCACCAGCTCGCCCACTCTCCCGGCAGCCGCTGCTCCCGCGTCCGTTGCCGCCTTCACGGCTCCCACGTCGCCTCTCACCATCACAGTGACCAGGCCGCCGCCGATAAACTCCTTGCCAAGCAGCGTCACGTTGGCTGCTTTTACCATGGCGTCCGCCGCCTCTATGGAGCCAACCAGTCCCTTTGTCTCAATCATTCCCAGTGCGTCATACTTCATGATCTCTTCTCCTTTTCATCGAACCGCCCCTCGTGCCGGACATCATGCACAAAAAGCCGTCGTCTCTTATTTGCGATTGTTGATTTGCGTTTGGCCTGCGCAGGTTAGAAAACATTTTGATCAGCGATATCACTAACTTTTTAAATATGACATATGTTTTTCTATGCATTTAGTATAGAGCCTCCCCTAAGGTGGAATGTCAACTGTTTTTTTGAGAAATTTTTAACTTTTTCCCCGGCCCTCCGAAGGCGGTTGTCCGGAAACAGCCTGTTTTCCAGGGAAATACAGGGTTTGCAGGGAAATATTACCATAGATTTGGGCACAAAAAAAGAGGGGAGCACATGGGCGTCCGCCTCTTTTCGACTGTATTTCCCCTCTGCCGCCCCTGATATTCAGGGTGCTGCCTGTGGAATTTTCCGCTGTTCCGGCCGGAAAGGCTTTCCCCTAAGGGGAAGCTTTTAGGGAGCGGGTCTCCTCCCTGACAATCGGCACCACCACCTCGGTGACGAATTCCACCGGTACCCGGGTGGTCCAGTAGTCCACCACATACCGCTCGTAACACTCCGGTCCGCAGACATAGCCCCTGGCCGCCGCCCAGTCCCGGATACGGCCGTACTCCTCCCCGATGGTCTCAAACGACCCCACATGGTAGACGCTGGCCGCCATGATCCCGCCATACACCGTGCGCCCCGTGCCCGGCTTGAAGGGCCGCACCGCCTTCTGCAAAATGCCCGCCCGGGTGCAGGTCCCGTTCATTTTGTCCTCATAGGACGGAAATTTCAGGATTACGGGCCCGGAAATCTCGTTCTCCACGCTCTCCAGGTAATTCACCCACTCGATGTTGATGATGGAATCCATATAGCGGTAGCTGAAATCCTGTTCCAGGTAGCAGCACTCCACCGGCTGTATGTATTTGACGGAAATCTCCTGCTCCGGATTCTGTACCACCATCTGGGCCTCCCGGATCAGCTCGTACCACTCCTTCACCGACACAAAGCTGTTGTGGATCGACTGTTCCAGCTCCTTCAGCTCGTCGATTTTGTCCAGAAAATTCTGCTTCAGGAAATAGTAGCCGTTTCCACCCACCAGCCCCTGCATCTCCTCCAGCTTAAAGCCCATCTGCTTGTAATATTTCAGCACCGGCACCGTCAAAAGCGTCTCCCGGCTGTAATAGCGGTAGCCGTTCTCCCGGCACACCATATCCGGCCTGACCACCCCCAGCTGGTCGTAAAAGCGCAGCGCCTTTTTGGAAATGTTGCAGATCCGGCTGACCTCCCCGATTGAATACAGCTCATCCTTTTGCATGTCCCCTGTTTCCCCCTTTTGGTTTGATAGTTCCAGTATAAACCTTCCCGTTATGTGGAATGTCAAGGCCTTTGTAAAGGCCGTCCGCCGTGGGGAAAACGGGCGAAAAAAGAGCGGCCGGGACGAAAAATCGGCTGTTCCACCGCACTTCGTCCCGGCCATTCCATTTTTTTACAGTTAAATCCTTCCACTATAGTGGAATGTTTCCGGCCTCCGCCGCCTTTGTCACCGGCACGATCACCTCGGTCACAAATTCCGCCGGTTCCCGGGTGGTCCAGTAGTCCACCACATAGCGCTCATAGCACTCCGGGCCGCACTGGTAGCCCCGTTTTCCGGCCCATTCCAAAATCCGCTCATACTCCTGGTCAATGGTCTCGTGGCTGCCGATGTGGTAGACGCTGACCGCCATCCCGCCACCCACAACGGTCTGTCCCGGATTCTTCTCGTCCGGCAGCACCGCCCGCTGCATGATGCGGGCCCGGGCGCAGTTCCCCTTCATTTTCTCTTCCAGGGAGGGGAACCGCAGGATCACCGGCCCGGTGATCTTCTGGCCGATCTCCTCCAGGTAATTAGTCCAGGGAATGTTGATGATGGAATCCATGTACTCGTAGGCGAATTCCTGATCCATGAAGCAAAAGAATTCCTGGCTCATGAACTTCACGGAAATGTCCCGGATATCGTTGCGGATCACCATCTGCGCCTCCCGCACCAGATCGTACCAGTCCTTCACCGCCACCAGGCTGTCGTGAATCTCCTGCTCCTGGGCCTTTAACTCATCGATCTTGCTGCGGAAATTCTGCTGCACGTAGTAGTAGGTGTTGCCGCCTAACAGCTCCTGCATCTCCTCCAGTTTGAAGCCCATCTGCTTGTAGTATTTCATCACCGGCACCGTCAGCAGCGTCTTGCGGCTGTAGTAGCGGTAACCGTTTTCCTCGCATATGTAATCTGGGGAAATTACCCCGATCTTGTCGTAGTAACGCAGCGCTTTGGCGGAAATGTTACAGATTTTTCCTACCTCGCCGATGGTGTAGTATTCTTTGTCCTTCGTTGGTGGTTCCTCCTTTCTGTGGGCGCGCGTGGGATCGTTCTCCGCCCGAACGCTGGCGCGCTTGGCAACGGTCCGGCACGCATCCGGTCAGCGTACGATCTACGCCGCCCTTATGTCAAGCCCACAACAAAATTTTCTTTCCCCGTATCTTTTCCTTTATTAAGAATCCATATATAATATAAACGTATTTCAAGAAGGAATAAGGATGCCAAATTATTATGTTGCCCTCTAGTTTACGAAGGAGGGTGATGCCCATGAGTACAATGGAAGTTTTAACTCTGTTACTCGTTATTTTTGCGGCGTTGTCTTACATAGACAATAAACATAATAAGAAATAGCATCCTCTACCGTCCAAAGTTTAGGATGCTATTTCTATAGTCAACTATACATACTGAGGGCATCAGATTTTGCATCTGATTACCTTGCTATCTTGATTATACAGGAGGCACTTAATTTTTTCAAGTACCTTTTTTAGAAGCATACTTTTACTTGATTTTAGGATTAAATATAGCTTGGAAAAAACAAAGACAAACCGCAACCCCTTGATTCTACGAAGCTTTTCGGATTTGTCTTTATGATACTGTATGGGCAGCCCCGGGTCAGCCGCCCGCAGCGGGCCGGCGATGGGCTACTCCCTCCCGTCCCCCTCCCCTTCCAACGTCCCATCCTCCGTCAGATAATACCGCTCCTTCCCCTGCGTCCGCTTTCCATACTCCACGGCCCGGGCCGGGCATCCGCAGATGCAGGCCATACACTGGGTGCATTTCCTGCCCCAGACAGGCTTTCCGCCCTCCAGGCGGATATTGTTCAGCGGACAGAGCTTCACACAGCGGCCGCAGCCCACGCAGCCCTCCGCCGCATAGTACCCCTTCGCGTTCACGTACAGCGGGTAGAACAGACGGTTCACGATGCTGCTCTTCACCCGGCCGCCCCAAGTAACCATCGGCCCCGAAAACGGCTTCCCTTCCCGGATCATCCCCGCCAACCGCTCCAGCTCCGGTTCAGCCCGGCGGATGATCTGTTCCGCCTCATCCCGCCCCGGAGCCTGATACATCGTAATATAATTTTCCGGCATCACCAGCGGCTCCAGTCCGCAGAACCGCAGCCCTTTCTTCGCGCAGAGCCTGCGGGCGTATTTTGCCGCATTCCCCACGTCGTCGCCGCAGGTCAGCACAAAATAAATCCCGGTATTTCCCGAAAATGAAGCCTGGCGGATGAACCGCTCCACCACCCGCGGAAGCCGCCAGGCGTACACCGGGCTTACCACAACGTAATGGTTTTTCGAGTGCAGCCCGATGGCCGCGCCCTCCTTTAAACACTGGTTGATGGAGTTCACCGGCTCCCCGGTCAGTTCTCCCAGCCGCAGGGCCGCGTAGCGGCTGTTTCCCGTTCCGCTGAAATATAAAATCATACTGCTCTCCTTCTTAAAACTCCGGTTCACCTGGTCTTTCCGCATTTTTTCATATCCTTCAGAAAACGCCCGGCATTTTTCATGTTCGTCTCCACCTTGAACAGTACCTTCCCGTCCGCTCCCAGGGCCCGGATGGTGCTGCCGTAGGCCGTCTCTATTCCCGTCTCCACCCGGTAAATCTGATCCAGATACCAGACGCCCCGGACTCCGGCCATGTTCCGGTAGGTCACGCTCTGGCGGGTCACCGTCACCCTCCTCGCAAAATAGCTTCCCACACAATACGTTCCGCCGGACAGCAGAAGCAGATACACCACTGCGACCATCATTTCCACCACCGGTCCCTCCCCCTCCAGCAGGTCCGAACATGCAGCCGCAGCCCCCAGGGCAATGGCTCCCGCCGTGCAGACAATCCCCAACACCAGCACAAACCACTGTTCATGTATCTCATAGCTGTCCGGGTCCGTTTCATCTCTTCCCAGGCTGCGGACGCCAAACCACACCTCCGCCATCACGCAGATCACCGCGGGCAGCAGCCAGAACAGGGCATTGATATGCATATTTCACGCCTCCTCACAGACTCATGTTCCATTCCCATCCAGCTTCCAGCCAAAATCCCCGTGGTAGATCATCTGCCGTGTCATGCCGCCGTCGATGCAAATGTTCTCCCCGTTGATAAATCCCGCCTTTGGACTGCACAGAAACAAAACCATATTGGCGATATCCAGCGGATTTCCCACCCGCCCCGCGGGCTGCTGAAATGCATCCGGCCCGTGATATTCCTTAAAATCCGTGTCAATCCACCCCGGCGAGATGGAGTTGACCCGCACCCGGCCCGCCAGGCTCACCGCCATGGCGTGGGTCAGGGCGTGGATTCCGCCCTTGGCCGCGGTGTAGCTCTCCGTCCCCGGCTGGCTCATGCGGTCCCGGGAGGAGGAAATATTCACCACCGACCCATTTTCCCCGAAATGCTCCTGGAACAGCCGGGTCAGCATGTAGGGGGCCGCCACGCCCACCCGCAGGACATAGTTGAAATCCTCGTAGCTGCAATCCGGCAGGCCACCCCTGGTCAGCATGGCGTTATTGATCAGGAAATCCACCCGGCCGTAGTCCCGGATCACCTTCTCGGAAAATGCCCGCAAAACCGATTCCTCGGCCAGGTCGCCGGTAAAATACCCGTTCTCTTCCTTATCCAGAATACAGACGACGGCCCCCGCCTCGCGGAATTCCTCGCAGATCGTCTTTCCGATGCCGCGGACGCCGCCGGTGACCACGGCGATTTTCCCCGCAAACTCCCCTTCCGGCAAGCTGGCCTGCGGCGTTTCACAGTACGGCTCATACTCGGACTCGCTCAACGCCAGGGGCAGACCCAGGGCGGTTTTCACCTGCACGCCACCGTACCAGGTATCCTCTACAGTGAAAATATCGCCGTTCTGGTAGTCCTCGGAAAAACTGTCTTCTTTGTGTATCACTTTTATTTGATCACCTTTAGATGGTTTCATGGAAGGCCTCCTTGAAAATTTTATTGATGGCGGACAGGTGGAAATGGCCGCATGTGAAACAGCCGGCGTTTTCCGGCGGGCCAATTATATCCCGCCCAGACTCAAACCTGCCCTGTTTTCCCCACTTCACATTTCCGCCCGCGTCGGACGTCCCGCATTTCCGCCTACACCGGACGCTCACAGCCGGTAAATCCAGGCGTCCGGCACATACTCCTCGATAATCCAGCGCGCCATATTGTACCAGCTGAGGCAGTGATTAAGAATAATCGCGTCCGTAGTGACCACCGCCTCCCGGCCATAGAGCGTACGGTCCACGTCAGGGCGCAGCTCCACCTCCGTCTCAACGCCCGCCGCCACGCCGCGCTCCCGGATCAGAGCCGCAAGGCGGCCGGAATTGGAGACGGGCTGATCCAGGTAAATTTTCGCCGCCCTGATCCCATTTTCCCCCATATAGCGGAACATAGCGGAAACGGCCAGCTCCGTCTTGTCCACGATGCGATAGGTTCCCCGCAGCCCCGCCAGGTCCCGCACCGTGCCGTCGGCCCCGCCGATGAGCAGGGAGCCGGAAAATGCCACCTCCAGGGTCACGATCAGGTTGAAACCATCGATCACCACCGCCTGAGGCAGGGAAAAGCGGCCGATCTCTGCCCGGCGGCGTTTTTCAATCATATCCTCCGGGGAGAGTATCCGCGCCAATGCCATGCGCTGCCGCTCGGAAAGCATATAGTGGTTTCCCACAAAGGTGCTGGCGGATTTGACGTCGTAACCCCGGTTGATCAGAAACCCCACCTCCACCGCCGCCCGCTCCATGAAATCCCGGTATTTTGGCCCAAACTCCACCGCGTCCTGCGGCACATAGCCCCGCCTTACAATGTCCATTTACTCATACCTCCGTCAGGTCACATATTTTGAATAGCGCCGCAGCGGGAATTCCCCGTCATGGGGCTGGAAGCCGTGCTCCGGCAGTCCGCTCATGTCCCCGGCGGAGCACACCCGCACCGCTCCGGCCCGCCAGAACAGGTGGGCGAGCATTTCCCGCTCCTCCTCCCCGCAAATCAGCGCGACGGTCTGGAGATAGCCGCTGTTATCCCGCAGGACCGGCAGAATATCCGGCTTTGGAAGAGACTTCACCCAGCAGTTACCGTACATCAGCGAGACCTCGGGGCGGGGATCATTCTCCAATGTCACGCTGGTACGCGTGCCGGAAAATACATGCTTTCCCCCGTAGGCTGCCGCCTCCAGGCTGCTACACTGTACCCGCAGAGTATTCCTGGCCCGCGCGCCAATGTCGGCGGCCGGGCGGAGAAGGGCCTCCGATTCCAGAATTTCCAAAAAGTATTTAGAAAATTCTTCCAATTCCGTTTCATCTTTGGTCTCCAGGTAAATCCCCTGGCAGGAGCTGCACAGAACCTGCCTGGTGTCCAGCATATGCCGGGCCAGCAGGCGCAGCTGCCGTCCGCCGTCCTGCCCCCGGACGCCCTTAAGCGTCGCATAGGCAAAGCTGATTTTGTGTCCCCACTCGATCAGTTTTACCGACGGCCCGGCCAGTTCCCGGACTCCCCGGACCGCCTCGTCCCCGCCCCACACTGCGATGCCGTCCGCCAGACCGGCCAGACGCTTCATGGCGGCCCGGTCGGTCGAGGAGATGCGGAACACGTACAGATAGGGCCCCAGCTTTGGTTCAATGTTCACCAGCCTGCGCAGGAGGAAACTGGAAATTCCGTTGTCATGTTCCGGCAGCTTCAGCAGATTGATATTGCCGGCCAAAAGTCCTTCCACCACGCTGTAAGCCGGAAGCCCCTCCATATTCCCTGCCCCGATGTGGAGCAGCACGCCCAGAGGATAGCGGCGCACGCCCTCCGGCGAGGGCGGAAGTTCCCAGCGCAGCCGCTCTTCCAGACAGGGACGGCTGAGGAGACGGGCGGCGTGGCGAGCCTGGGCCATGACGGAATCTGCGCCTTGAGCCGTGACCGAATCTGCGCCTTGAGCCGTGACCGAATCTGCGCCTTGAGCCGTGACCGAATCTGCACCCTGAGCCGTGACCGAATCTGCGCCCTGGGCCATAACCGAATCTGCGCCCTGGGCCATAACCGAATCTGCGCCCTGGGCCATAACCACGTCTGCGCCCTGCCCCCGATCCAGCCCCGCCCCCAAAGCCATTTCCAGCACCCGGTCATACTTCCCGTCCAGAATCTCCCGCGCCAGTATTTCACAAGCCCCGATCACCGTCTCCGCCTCCAACGGCGGGCCAGCCAATGTGCGGGCCAGCCGTGCCTTCAACACCTCGTATCGCATAGCCCTCAGCCCCCTTCCAGGATTTGCGCGGCCCCGGCCGCGCAGGTTCGAATCTCCGAAAGCCCCGCCCGCCCCAGAATCTCAAAATAAGGCGCCTGATTGCCGCAACCGCAGGACTCCCCCGGATACAATATCCCCAAATCGTCCGTCATCACACTGACAAGGGGCATACTGTCCGCTATGGGGGTAATCAGATTCACCAGCCCAGGCCGCCCGAATCCCAGCGGCCGCAGCGTGTCCACGTCCCGGATGATCACCCTGCTGTAAACCGGCACATGAAAATGGTGCCGCCCACAGTCGCAGTACATCGAAGGATGTTCCACCGCTCCGTAAAACTCCCGGCAGTTCTCCTCCCCTATACCCAGCACCTCCTTTAGCAAGCGGTAAACGGCCTCCTTCTCCGGCTGTTCCCTGTAAAACTGTTTCCATCCGCCTCCCAGCAGTACCATGGAGCCGGCCGGAAACCGGAACCGCAGCCCCTCGCGCTTGAGCTCTAACAAAAGGAAATAAAGATACGCCGGAAATCCCACCAGCCGCACCGGAACCTTCTGCCCCGCATACCGTTCCAGCGCCCGTTTCACCCCAGGAAAATCCGGCCGGTACCCACCGGCTCCGCGTTTCAACGCATACTTCACCTGAAGGGGCGGCGCGTACAGCAAGCTGGCCCTCTGGGTTTTGGAGATAGCGGTCTGATTCTCCCGGTGCGGCTCGTACCCCAGCACAATATAATTGGCAGGCACAGGCGAAAACAGCCCCCGGGCCTTCCCCAGCCCTGCCGCCATAGCGGCTCCCCGGGCCAGAGCCGCCCACTCCAGGCCAATCCGGCTCACCAGTCCCCCGGTGCCGGAGGAGGTGGCCCGTACCGCCAGACAGCCCGGATCCATGGTCCAAAGCGTGTGGCGCTTGAAAAATGCGGTGGGAATCGGCGGAATACGGTGCAGATCTTCGATCCGCTCCAGGCTGTTTGCGGAAAATCCCTCCGCCTTCAGCATCCGCCGGTATGCCGGATTGTATTTCTGATGAAAGCGCACATTGTCGCGGACCGCCCCCAAAAACAGGCTGTCCGTACCCCTGTGATCAAAAATGTCGCCATATCGGTAAAGCCGCCCTCTGCAATCAGCCATTGCGCGCTTCCCCACACTCAAACAGCAGCACCACCGTCCGCGCTGCATCCGCTCCCGCTTCCTTCAGGCTGCCCTGAAGGCGCTCATATGCCCTGCCGGTGTACTCTCCCACAATCCGGTTCCAAAATACGGAAGAAGCCTTATTTTCCAGATAATACTTCAGCTGCCACTTGCCCGGGAAACGGCCGAACAGCTGAAACGCCGCCTGCCGCCCCACTCCGCGCTTCCGGTATTTTCGCATCACAAAAAACTCCGCCATGGTATAATCCGCCTCCGTATCCACAATCGGATAACAATTCACCATTGCAAAGCCAGCCAGCTTCCCGTCCACCAGGATCAGAAACGGATATCGTTTTTCATCTGTCCAATAGGCGTCCAGATACGGATATCCATAAAGCCCGTTACAGTCCACATCCTGGCCTTCCCACTCCGAAAACTCATACAGGTACTTTTCCAGCAGGTTTCTCATCGGTTCCTTGTCCTCAGGGACTGCCGCCTTCAAACACACATTCATCTCTCATCCCTCTTTTTCTCATTGACCCAAACGTATTGCCTGGTCCGCGTACCGGGCAGGTGTTTCCGTCTCCTCATTCACCCCTATGTTTGATCAGCTCCGCATAATCCTCCGCCACCATCCCATGGATACACTCGTCACAGATTCCCTGGCAGTTCCGCCCGCCGCGGCGCAGGATTCCTTCCTGCCGGAGGCCGCATTTTTCCATCACCTTTCCGGAATTGGGATTATTCGTGTCGTGGTCTGCCTGAATCCGCCCGGCTTTCTCCACCTCGAAGAAAAAGCGGATCACCTCGGAAAATGCCTCCGGCATCAGACCCTGCCCCCAAAATCTGCGCCCCAGGCAGTAGCCGATGATGACGCTGTCCACATTCGGGTCCTGCCTGACAACGCTGATATTTCCGATCACATTTCCCTCGTCCTCCCGAAACGCGATGCCCCAACAGTAATAGTCCAGGTTCTGGTACTGGGCAATCCATTCAGAAAGGATCCGCTTTGTCTCCTCCACGTTCTCATGAGGCGTCCAGGTCAGAAATCTGGTCACCTGGGGATCATTGGCCCAGTTCCGGTACATGGCCGGAGCGTCCTCTATCACAAAGGGGCGCAGCACCAGCCGCTTCGTTTCCAGTCTTATGGTTCCTGAGTGATTCATCTCTTCGTCCTCCCGCCTTCCGGCCTCGCGCCCCGGCCGCCGGAAATGGGCCGGGCGCAGCAAAAACTCCAGTATAGTGTCCCTATTGTACCATAAACAGGAAGCTCGTGAAAGACCTCGCTAATTGTTTCGGCATGTATCACGTGTTCATACAATATCACACTACACCGGAGTTATTTTTAATTTTTCATATAAAACGCCCTGCTGTCCTTGGCCCGCATGGTCGCCAGGATTCCGTCCAGGTGGTCATACTCGTGCTGAAGCAGCTCCGACAAATCCCCCTCCAGCTCCATTTCCTTGTCCTGCCAGCTCCGGTCCTTGTAATGAATCCGGCAGCGGCGGTAGCGGTCCACCTTCACCAACAGACCCGGAAATGACATGCAGTCGTCCATCACCTCCATCATCTCCCCGTCCGGGAGCTCCAGCACTGGGTTGATCAACAGCACCGGTTCCCCAACGTTCATATAGAGCACCCGTTTTTTCACTCCGATCTGCGGCGCCGCGATGGCCCGGCCCGCCTGATAAATCCGCCTGAACTCCATCATAGTATCGTGCAGGTCCCGCTCCAAAGCCTCCATCTCCGGCAGCTCCTCCTCCCGGACGACCTCGCTGATCTCGTAAAGCGCCGGATTTCCCAGCAATAAAATTTCCTTTATCATATTCCGTTTTCCTCCTCCGTATGATTCTACCGGTTCGCGCCCTCCAGACGCCGCTCCTCCTCCGCCATAAACTCATAAACAAACAAAACGCTCTCCACCGTCAGCTCCTCGCACAAATGCGGCGGATCCCACTCGTTAAATCCGCCCGGCCTCAGCTCCAGACAGCGCAGCGATCCGAACCGCGACCTGAACTGTCCGGCGAACCGCCTGCACATGTCCACGCGCTCTCCGTCTGCAACTCCCTTAGCGCCGAAATACGCGCCCAGCATCATCAGCGCTCCCTCCACCAGGCCGCACTGCGCCCGGAAACCGCCTGCGCCGTGCATCCCAACCGCCGCCGCATAGGTCTGCTCCTCGATGTGAAATCCCAGCAACTCCCCCAGGCAGAGCATCGTGGTCCTTGCGCAGTTCACATCCCGGTCATAATACAGGCTGTGCACCCGCTCTCTCACCAAAGCTTCCACGTCCCCTGAGGCTGAGTTTCCGTCCACACTCAAATATTGTTTTTCATCCATCCGGTTCTCTCCTCCATAATCCTGCCCGAAAAGCGGCAGATATCTAAGTCAGCAGGGTTCATTTTCCATGTATCGGGCCCCTCTCGTACTTATTACATTTATTTTATCCTAACATGGTCATGGAAACAAGATTTTTTCACGTATCGGGAACTTCTGATATGTAAGTGCCACACGGAAATACTTGTGGCATGTGATTTTTTCTGATGCACGGTACGAGGCAGAGAGTTAAAATGCGCTCTTGTAAAGACAAAGGAGAGATGATAATATATAATAATCATAAAGGCTGCGATGAACGATGAGGGCACAGCCGATTTTAAAACAAAATTTATAAGCGGAAGGAAACAAGCTCCCCATATCATTCAATCAGAAGGAGAATGGGGTTATCAAACCGCCTGAGGGCGGGTGGTATGGACAAGCTGAGGTGACGGCGGAATGAAAAAAAAGCAAGGTGGTTGTAGAACCGCTTTTGTTATCTGGGGAATCGTGACGGTAATGATTGGATTTGCATTAAACAGCATCAATAAAGCTGGTGAAAATATCAGTACCATTATTTTTGGCGCCTTAGTATTGGGAGTATCAGGTGCATTTTTTGTATTTTGTATTTGCATGGTAATTATTACCAGTAAAATAAAAATAATTGAACGGAAGCAAAGGCAAAAAGACCGAGCGGAAGGAATCAGCCGATATAACCGTATTATCCATATCGGAGGATTGAATGCACCTAAAAATTGTATATGCAATGTGATATTAAATCCAAGCCGCCTGGTGATTGAGTGCGGAGGCAATGAATTTTCGCTTGGTATAAAGAAAATTCGTAACGTTGACTTTCAACTAGACATAAATGAGCAACAATATTTTGAAAATAGTGCGGCTGACGGAATATTCGGCGTAAGCGGAGCAGTTGATGGCACGACGCTTAGAACAACGATAAAACGAAATGTAAAATGCTATGCAATTATCTCATATGACGATAACCAGGGAAGGTTCAGGACATTTATCCTGCGGGATGAGGTTCCAAATTTGGGCGTATGTGCAAGGCTGGTAGATACTCTTAAACCGATGATAAATGTACGGATGAATAAAGTGGAATTATAAATGACATCTTCTGCGCAAAAACGGCGGGCACCAATAATGGCAGCCCGCTATTCCTTACCTTATAAGTCTCCCCCTTTCGGTCCGCCTTGACTCACCACACTCCTTCCACCGTCCGGTCCATATTATGCAGGTCCTTCACCGCCTCCCAAATCTCCTCAATGGACACGGGCCTGCCGTCGTGGGCGTCCACCCCCACCTCATAGCGCCGGATCGGCTCCCAGACCGGTTTCACCCGGTGCAGATGCCCGTGCAAATGAATCCGGTCCTTCTTGTACCCGGTCCACACTTCAATGGGAAAATGAAACAAAATGAACTTGGTTCCCATCGCCTTCAGCTCAAAATACTGCCTGCGCCACTGGAAAACCGAGGCGTCAAAGGCCGGATCTTCCAAATACCGCTCATTGTTGCCGATCAACAGATATTTCCGGCCGTTCAGGCTCCCAAGCAGCCGCCCGGTCTCCTCACCCTTCCCATCGGAACTATCTCCCAGCAGATAGACCTCGTCCTCCGGCCCCACCGTGCTATTCCACTGCCGCACCAGAAATTCCTGCCGCTCCTGCGCGCTCCCGAACACACGCTGCCCAACGCTCAGGGCTTTCCGATTGAAAAAATGCAAATCTGACGTAAAATAGATCAACGGTCCAACCTCCTTCCCGCCGTCACACACCGCTTCTTTCCTGCAACGGCTGCTCCTTTATGCTGCGAACGCCCGTCCATTTTACCCGGAACACGTTCTCCGCCTGTTCGCCCTCATACCGCCAGCCGCTGACCGCGTAATCCATCAGCCCGTCCCGCTCCAGAAAGCAGATCACATTTTTGTCCCCCGCCGCCTCCACCCAGAACATCACCACGTCACCGGTAAAATCCGACCACTGGATGGGCGGAAGTTTCGCAAATAGGCTGCTCGCCACGCCGTCCCGGGTGTACATGTTGCTGGAAAACCAGTTGTACTTATCATACTCCACCGGCTCCCCGGTGTTGAACACGTCGCTGGAATAAATCCCCTCTCCAGCCTCCGCCTCCCCGCTTCCCAGCGTCACCTTCGGCTCGTAGGGCCACGCCCCGGTGTCCAGGGCTGCGGAAAGGCCCGCAGCGGAAATCTTCTCCGCCATCGCCTCATATCCAGGCCGGACCTCCTTCGTTTCCACGGAAAATCCCTCCGGCTCCAGGGCCAGCCGCAGCGCCCCCGCCCGTTTTCCGTCCTCGTAGGCGTAGACGGAAAACCCGTCGTACAGCTTGGCCCCGTAATCGTAACCGGTCCTGACCAGATAGGGCCTGCCCTCCCAGCTCACATAGGCAAATTCCTCCTTCACGTGGCTGTAATCGCTGGTCTCCCGGTAACGCCCGTCCCCCTGCCCTTTAAAAAACACAAACTGGGTGAAATCGCCGGTGCCGCCCAGGTAAATTTCTGCGGAAATATCCCCGATCCCATCCCCGTCGCCGTCCGCCTCCACAAATACCGCCGCTCCGTCCGGGCTGGATGCAATCTCCCGCACCCACCAATCCAGGTCGGGATTCTCTGCGGCCAGCGCTTTCACCTGGGGCGGCGTCAGCTCCACAGACTCCCGGATCGCAAGCAGCGCTTCTTTCTCATTTCCCGCCTCCATGGCGGACTTTAAATAGTTCCGGAAAGATTCCGGTATCCGGCTCTGATCGTAAAACACATCCCCGGCCCACAGACTGCGCGCAAAATCCCCCTTGAACGGCAGATCCCTGTAGAAAACCGCCTCAACCGCCTCGCGTTTTTCCTCGTACTCCTCCTTCGTCCACTGCGCCTCGAATAGCATTTGGCCCCCGCCGGGTTCATCGCTGTAAAACGGACCGTCAAGCTCCCGCCCCTCCGGGAAATCCACCACCCGCACTGGAAATGCGCGGTCTGGATCGTCACCAGGGGACGGCGGGAATTCCATCATTCTGAGCAGCATCAGGCGGTCCCCGCGCCATTCTGCCAGCGCGGCCCCATTTCCGTTGAAACCGTTGCGGTCATTGTAGTGCAGTTCCACCCGCTCCTGTTCACTGTCCAGTGAAAATCCCGCGTCCGTCTCCGGGCGCAACATCGGGCCATAGTCCAGCTCCTGCCGGAACTGCCCCTGCTCCGGGTCCCAGATGTAGATATGCCAGGTGTCGCCTTCCATAACCTGGACATCATGATACCCGTCAAAGTTTACATCCTTGTCTACCCAGACCCTCACATCCCTGGTCCCACAGGAAAATGTGTTGACCGGCTGCCCGGCCGCCAGCCCATTTTCGCTGTAAATGCGCAGTTCAAGGCCGCCGTCCCCGAGCGCCTCTGTTTCCAGCCAGAGGAGCTTGTTTTCGCGCGCCTTCGTCTCCGGTCGCGGAGCGCCGTCTCCACGCTTTTTCGTATCCGGCCGCAGCGCACCGTCTCCGCCAACCGTCTCCTGCCAAAGCATGCCGGGTGCATTTTCCTCGTCAATCAACACTGTTTTGCCGTCCAGAAATACCCGGCCCTGGCGGATCATCTCTGAAAATGTCATGACCTCCCCGTCGTCCGTCGTGTCGGCCTCCTCCACCGCGTAAATCCGATCACTGCCGAAGAAAAACCACACGATCTGCGCGGTCGCCCAGTCCCCGCTGCGGATGTCCACGGCCCGATAGGCCATATCCCCGCCGGGCAACGGATAACGGCTCACCCGCATGGGCAGGCCGGACGTCAGGTCCATTCCCATTTTCAGGCACCAGGCGCTGCGCTGCAGCGGAAGCTCCCCCAAATCATCCGGGATGGGGTGGCTGGAAATTTTCAGCCGCTGCATCCGGTAGGAATCCTCCGACAGCTCCCGGGTTACGATCATCCTGCCGTTCTGCCGTACCATCTGATGGTCCTCAGATATCAGCAGGCCGAAGCCGTCCATTTCCGCCAGAGTCCCCCTGGCGTCCATTGCCCGGCTGTAACTCCCAGACCACTCCTCCCAGGCCTCCCGGCTGCCGCAGAAAGCGTTTAAGTCGATAAACTTCTCTCCACCGGTATACCCCTCCAGACGGCCCCGGTTGGCATACTGCCAGATGGTCCATTTATTCCCGCCAATACGGGGCCGGGTCACAATGCTGCGGATCCAGAGTGGGTACTCGTCAAAATGCCCTTTCAGATAAAGCTCCCAGGTATCCCTGGCCGCGTAGATCACCGGCTTCACGCCGTACCGCGCCTCCAGGCTGTCCAGCAAAATACTCAGCTGCTCCCGGGTGGCCGCCGGGTCCGGCGGGTTATTTTTTTTGTCCCCGTAAAACTCAAAGTCCACGGTGGGCGGCAGCATCTCCCGGTACGCGGGAACCGCCCTGACGAAGTTTTCGAACTGCCCCTGGGCCGGACTGTCAAAGCTGAAAAAGTGGTAGGCCCCGGCCTTGATCCCCGCCTCCCTGGCATTGTCCCAGTTCTCCCAAAACCGGTCGTCCACCATGCCGCTGCCCTCTGTGGCCTTGATGTAGGCGAACTCGATGCCCTGGCGTTCAAAAGCGCTCCAGTCGATATCCCCCTGGTAATGGGACACATCCACTCCGCGCACCGGGTAGCGCAGGCGGGAGGGATGGTTCAGCAAAATGTACCCTTTATATCCGCAGTAGCCGTAGACGGCCCCCGCCGCGGTCAGAAGCACCGCAGCCAGCAGGGCAAACCGCCAGAATTTCCAGCGTTTTTTCTGTTTTTCTTCCATAGATGCTCCTATCGATCAGTGAGTGGCCAGTAGTCCGGCCTTTATTCCCGCTCGGCAATCGCCCGCAGACTCCGCCTGCGAACCATTACATTCGGCAATCGCCCGCAGACTCCGCCTGCGGCCCATAACACCCGGCAAAAGGCGGCAGGCACCATTTCAATCAGCAGTGCCTGCCGCCTCCAAATTGAGAAGCGAATCCCAGTTTTGGGAAGCCTTTGCCTCCCCCATATTTTATCATATCCGCAGCGCCCGTACAACCGGTGGGCCGGATCAAGTTTTCTACAGTATTCCAATACTATCCAAACAAACGCTACTCGCCGCCAACAAATTTTTTTATTTCTGTAAAGTCGATCTCTAACCCCTCAAACAGTCCGGCCCTCACTTTATCAGCAAATCCGTATATAGAGGGTATCCAATCATCCATCAGATTGTATACCGTCACAGTCTGGCGTGCCGCATCAACCACCCAGTATTCCTTTACGGCATTTTCCAAATAAAGCGCCTGTTTCCGTCCATAGTCCAGCCTTCTGCTGGAAGGCGATACCACCTCGATTACCCAGTCCGGCGATCCATGGCATCCTTTATCGTCCAGTTTTTCATTATCACAGATAACCGAAATGTCCGGTTCAACATAATTTTGTGTTTTATCCTTCAGCGAATCCAAAAAAACCGCAAAGGGTGATACGTTCACTTCACATTTACCATGATTCTTTTTAATATACTCATGGATTACAACAGTCAATTCTGTTACAATCCGTTGGTGCGTCCTGGTCGGAGGGGCCATATAATAAATCTGGCCGTCAATCAACTCCGCCCGCTCCCCATCGGGTAAAGCATAAATATCTTCGATTGTATAATCCTTTTGTTTCGGCAATGGCATAAACTCACCTCATCGTTTATCAATCAGAAATTGCAATAATCACATACCGTCTGCTCTCACAATTTAGTATAACCCATTCTCCACTCATTTTCCACCAATTACATCTCATTCCGCCCTAAAATCTGATCGCGATACGCCCTCCACTGCTCAAATGAAGTCGCTTCGCCCGGCCTGATGAATTCCCCTGTGCTGCAATCGATCAGCCGGGCGTTCAAGTCCACCGGCAGAAAGGCCAACACCTCCTTCGGCTCGCCGCCTCTGATATGCAGCATAACCGACTCTGTCTCCGCATTTTTCCCAATATTGAACTCAATGGACCAGCCGTCGCTGTCAAGATTCTGCCATGACAAATCCTGGCAGTCGCAGACAGCGCCAAGCTCTGCCGCAAGCTTCCCGATCTCATGGGCTATTTCCGCCTGGCTGAACGGAATGATATTTTCACTTTTTATCTCGTCCATGGATTCACGGTTCGTTTTTGTTCTGATCAGCAATACATCCCAGCTCATTTATGGTCCCTTTCCCCAAAATGTTGCACACGACATTTCAGATTCGTAAGGATTCGATATCCCCACCTTGACCATTATTTTATCATATCCTGACAGCCCGGTCCACCGTAACTTGTCTGATACATCCTACCCCACCAAATCGTCCCCCAGCTGCCGTATTTTCTGCCGGTCCCCGATCACCACCAGGGAATCCTCCTGTTTCAGCACATAGTCCGGCCGCACGTCCGTGGTCAGCTGGCCACTGTGGCTGATGGCGATAATGTTGACCCCGTAGCGCTGGCGCAGGCTGGCTTTCTCCACCGTCTGTCCCGCCAGCACGCCGCTCATCTTAAGCTCCGAGATATCCGTGCGTTCATCCAGCTCAAACAGGTTGAACACCCGGCCGGAGATCAGCCGTTTGGCCAGGCGGATCGCCATGTCCCGCTCTGGGTACACCACCTCCGCTCCGATTTTCTTTAAAATCTCGCCCTGCTCCGGACTGTTGGCCTTCGCCACCACATGGGGCACGCCCAGATTAATCACGTTCAGTGTAGTCAGAATGCTCACGTCCACCTTGTCGCCGATGCACACGATCACCTGATCGCAATTCTGAATCCCCGTCTCCTGCAGCGTCTCCTTCTGGAGATCCCGCACCACATAGGCGTGCTCCGTGTAGCTGCGCATCCGCCTGACCTTCTCCTCATCCTGATCCAGCACCAGAATTTCCTTTCCAGCCTCCGCCAGGGTGCAGGCCAGGGCGCTGCCAAACCTTCCCATTCCGATAATTCCATAGGACGTTGCGTCCTCCTGTCTCTGTTTTCCAAACATAATAAATACCTCCCTTTATAATCCAATTATTGATATTATCCGATTGAAATAGTCCCTTTTGGATAAGAAACCGATGTCCGCGGTTTGTAAATCCAGATCGACGCGATGGTCAACGGCCCCAGCCGCCCGATGTACATGACCGCGACCTCCAAAAGCTTGGCCGCCGGCCCCAGTCCCGTGGTGATCCCCGTGGACAAACCCACCGTGCCGAACGCGGATGTGATCTCAAACAGAATATCCATAAATCCCAGCCCCGGCTCCAGCACGCACATGGCAAAGGAGCCTGCGCAGACCACCAGCATCGACAACGTGCTCACCACCGCCGCCTTGTAAAATGCCTCCTGCGGAATCTGATAGTGAAATGCCCCCGGCTCCCCATTGGTAGCCGCTCCCCGAATCGTATGGAACAGGGTAAACAGCGTGCTGGTCTTGATACCGCCGCCGGTGGACCCCGGGGATGCCCCGATAAACATTAACACCGTCACCGTCAGAAGCCCTGCGTTGGTAAAGTTTCCCAGGGAAAATGTAGAAAATCCTGCGGTTCTGGCGGAAACGCTGGTAAAAAACGCGCCCAGCCAGGTGATCTGTTCCGTCATGCGGATCAACACGGTTCCGACCACCAGCAGGATGGCGCTGGTGGTGATCACCGCTTTGGAGTGCAGGCACAGCTTTTTAAAGGAGCGCTTGCGCACAATGTCCATAATCACCAGAAAGCCCAAACCGCCAAAGGTAATCAGGCCCGCGGTAGTCAGGTTGAGCAGCACGTTGTCCCGGTAGCCGGACAGATTTTTAAGTCCGCCCAGAATGTCGAAGCCCGAGTTGTTAAAGGCCGCGATGGAGTGGAACAGGCTGATTCCCACAGCGTGTACGAAGGGATAATCCCGCCGGAACACCAGAAAGCTTAAAACCGCGCCCGCCAGTTCGAAAACCAGCGTCACCTTGAGAATATTTTTAACCAGGCTCACCAACCCCCGGCCGGAATCCAGGTTCATTGCCTCCCGGATCAGCAGCCGTTCCTTTAAATTCACCCGCTTGCCCATAGCCAGGATAAAACCAACGCCCACTGAGGTCACGCCCAGGCCGCCGATCTGGATCAGCGCGGCCACAACCGCCTGACCGAAGGCCGTGTAGGTATCCGCCGTGTCCACGGCGATCAGCCCCGTCACGCAGACCGCGCTGGTGGACGTAAACAGCGCGTCCACATAGTGCAGATTAACCCCGGGACGGACCGAGCAGGGCAGCATGAGCAGAAATGAGCCCAGCAGGATCACCGCCAGAAACCCCAGCGCCAGAATCCTGGCCGGTGTCTGTTTCCGTATATATTTCATTGATATTCCTCCCCGTTATCATTCTCTGCTACCACCATACCATGTTTCTCATTAAGGGAGTATTATCGGGATAAAGGGAGCATAAAGATTTTATAAAGATGGGGGCAGCGAGGTGAAAATTATGGTATAATAAGGAAACGTATCTCTTATCGCCAACCTACGGTTGACGACAAAGTATAATAAGGAAACGTATCCCTTATCATCAGGAAGCACATCCTCCTTTTCCGGAGGATTACCAATTATAGGAGGACCTGTCCATGTTTGACAGCAACATAGAAAATTCCCCGGCGGAACCGGCTCTTCCGGCCTTTGTGGGCCAATTCCGGCCGCCGCTCATCAACCGCAGGGATCTGGCCTGGACTCTGGGAGTGCTGGCAGTCGTCACCCTGTTCTGCGATATCCTGCAAAAGCTGGGATTTTCCGAGGCAAATATCATCACCCTGGACATATTAGCCGTGCTCATCATCGCCGGATTCGTGTCCCGCCGTGAATACGGTTTCCTGGCCTCCGCAGTCTGTGTGCTGGTATTCAATTTCCTATTCACCACGCCGCGGTACGCCTTCAAGGCCGACGACATTGACACCCAGTTCACACTGCTGGTCATGCTGATCTCCGCTTTCATCACCAGCTCCTTTGCGGCCCGCTTCAAACGCCAGGCGAGAATCGCCTCTCTGGCGGCCTACCGCACCGGAGTGCTCCTGGAGACCAACCAACTGCTTCAGCAGGAAAACAGCGCCGAGGGCCTGCTGCGGCTCACCGCCGCCCAGCTCAACAAGCTGTTGAAACGCGACACCCTGTTCTGTCCGATAGGGGAAAAAGGTCCCGGCGCTCCGGAACTGTTCTGTACGGCCACGCCGGACCAGGGGCGCAGAGGTCCCTCCCCCGACACCCTGGAGGAACGGTCCGCGGCCCGGGCGGCCTGTTTACAGCAAAAACAGACCGGAGCTTTCACGGATACCCTGCCCGGCACCTCCTTCCGCTACAGCCCCGTTAGCGGCGCGGATTCCCTCTATGGGATCATCGGCGTCCGCTTCTCCGGCTCTGGCCCCGACGACTTCGAGGACAACCTGATCCAGGCCATTCTGGGCGAATGCGCCATGGCTATGGAAAAAGAGCGTTTAAGCCGCATTCGTGAGGAAGAGGCGGCCAACGCCCGGACCCAGCAGCTGCGCGCCGATCTGCTGCGCTCCATCTCCCACGACCTGCGCACGCCCCTGACCAGCATTTCCGGCAACGCCGGTATTCTCTTAAACGACACCGGCCACCTGGCGGAAACGCGCAAAAAGCAGGTCTGCCAGGACATCTACGACGACTCCATGTGGCTGATCAATCTGGTGGAAAATCTGCTGAGCATCACCCGCATGGAGGGCGGCACCATGCAGCTGAACATGGAAGGCGAACTGTTGGAGGAAGTCATCGGCGAGGCCATGCGCCACATCAACCGCAAGGCCAGCGAGCACACCCTGTCCGTCACCCAGGAGGGCGACTTTCTCCTGGCCCGTATGGATTCCCGGCTGATCATCCAGGTGATCATCAACCTGGTGGACAACGCCATTAAATACACGCCTCCCGGCTCCCACATCCAGGTCCGGGCCTTCCGCCGCGGGGACTTCGCCGTGGTTGAGATCGCCGACGACGGTCCTGGCATCCCGGACTCCGCCAAAGAGCGGGTGTTTGATATGTTCTACACCGCATCCAATAAACCGGCGGACAGCAAACGCGGAATGGGCCTTGGACTGGCCCTCTGCCGCTCCATCGTCACCGCCCACGGCGGACAGATCACCGTGTCGGACCGCATTCCCCACGGCTGCGTTTTTCAGTTTACATTACCCATTGAGGAGGTTGACCTGCATGAATAAACCGGAGATTCTGATCGTCGAGGACGACAAAGCCATCAAAAACCTGATCTCCACCACCCTGGAAATGGAAGGTTACCGCTACCACACCGCTGAAAACGGCGCCCAGGCCATCCTGAGCGCCGCCACACAGCAGCCTGATATTATGTTGCTTGACCTGGGACTTCCCGACATGGACGGCGTCCAGGTGATCGCCAAGGTGCGCACCTGGTCCCAGATGCCCATTATCGTCATCAGCGCCCGCAGCGAGGACCGGGACAAAATCGAGGCGCTGGACGCCGGGGCCGACGACTACTTAACCAAACCCTTCTCCGTGGAGGAACTGACCGCCAGGCTGCGCGCAACCCTGCGCCGCCTCCAGTACCTCTCCGCCTCCACAGAAGCAGAAAACGCAATCTTCACCAACGGCGGCCTCACCATCGATTTCGCCGCTGGCTGCGCCTCCCTGGACGGAAACGAACTGCACCTGACCCCCTTCGAGTACAAACTCCTCTGCCTCCTGGCCCGCCACGTAGGCAAAGTCCTGACCCACTCCTTCATCACCAAGGAAATCTGGGGCAGCTCCTGGGAAGGCGACGTGGCCTCCCTGCGGGTGTTCATGGCTTCGCTGCGCAAAAAAATAGAGGCCGACCCCAGCCAGCCACGGTACATACAGACCCATGTGGGGGTGGGGTATCGGATGATTCGGGTGGAATAAAATACCCCCCCCCCCCCCCCCCGAACGCCCGGAAACGCCAGTCCA
>ENA-UOJP01000751-UOJP01000751.1-human-gut-metagenome-genome-assembly--contig:-C102-NODE-751-length-52442-cov-16.706969_pt1 | contig 52442 bp, 75 predicted proteins | sample MGYA00242353_ERZ723900 | MGnify/ENA metagenome assembly ERZ723900 | reverse complement strand
GGCTACGCCGCGTCTCTTCACTGCGGAAAGTACGCACAGGCCTTTCCGTCTTTCGGTCCTGAGCGCCGCGGCGCGCCGGTCCTGGGGTTCACCCGGATTGACGACGCCCCCATCACAGACCACAGCCAGGTCTACTCCTGCGACTGCGTGATTGTTCTAGACGAGACGTTGCTGGAGGTGGTAAACATCCTGGAGGGGCTGAAGGAGGATGGCTCCGTCTTCATCAACTCCACGCTTCCGGCCGAGGCTTTCCGCAAACGCCCCGGGTTTGACAAGGTGAAAAATCTCGTCACTATCGACGCCACCGCCATCGCTCTCCAGGAGTTGGGCGCCAACATCGTCAACACCATCATGATGGGCGCTGCCGTCGGCGGCACTGATCTGGTCACGCCGGAGGCGATGGCCGCCGCGATTGACGGCTCTATGAGCCCCTCCCTGCGGGAGAAAAATAAAAAGGTCACACAGATGGCCTATGACATTGTAAAAGGAGGTATGGCAAAATGAAGCCGCAGCGCGACGTTGACTTCCATGCGCCTGATTCCATGGAGACCATTCCCTTCGGGGCGAGTTTCCCCGCCGGCCACCTGGTGAATCCCAACTCCGGCTACCGCACGTTTGCCCCCAAATTCAACCACGAGCAGTGTATCCGCTGCCTGTTCTGCTTCGTCTACTGCCCCGAGGGCGCGATCTGCAAGGACGGCGAGCAGCTAACGGTGGATATGGACTACTGCAAGGGCTGCGGCATCTGCGCTCACGAGTGCCCGAAGAAGTGCATTGAAATGGTAAAGGAGGCGGAGTAAGGATGGGTACGAAAGCATTTTTGTCTGCCAATGAGGCTGCGGCCCACGGCGTTCAGCTGGCAAAGCCCCAGGTGATTGCCGCCTATCCAATCACGCCCCAGACCACGCTTGTGGAGAAGCTGGCGGACTTCATTGCTGACGGGCAGTCCGACGCCCGGTACATGATGGTGGAGAGTGAGCATAGCGCCATGGCCGCCGCCCTGGGCGCGTCCATGATGGGAGCCCGGACCTTCACGGCCTCCTCCTCACAGGGTCTTCTGTACATGTGTGAGATGCTCAGCTATGTCAGTGGCGCCCGTCACCCAGTGGTGATGGCCGACGCCAACCGCTCCACCGCCACGCCCTGGAACATCTACGGCGACCAGCGCGACGCCATGGCCATGCGGGACAGCGGCTTTGTGCAGCTCTATGTAGAGAGCGGCCAGGAAGCTCTGGACACCATGCTCATGGCCTACCGTCTGGCAGAGGACCCCGAGGTAATGCTGCCCGTTATGGTAAATCTGGACGGCTTCACCCTAACCCATACCTATGATCTGGTAGACATCCCCGACCAGACGGATGTAGACCGCTTCCTACCTCCCTTCCAGACCACGAATAAGCTGGATATGAACAACCCCATGACGCTCTGCGCCACAGTGGGCCCCGCCTATCACACCGAGGGCCGCATCCAGCAGTGCCTGGCCTTTGAGACCGCCAAGCGGAAAATCCAGGAAATCGACACCGAGTTCGGCAAGATCTTCGGCCGGACCTATCATGGCATGTACGAGGAGTATTGCTGCGAGGACGCCGACCTGGTACTGGTGGCCAGCGGCAGTGTGGCTGGCACTACCCGTGTGGTGGTGGACGAGCTGCGCGGACAAGGCCGCAAGGTTGGCATGATCAAGCTCAAGAGCTTCCGCCCCTTCCCCAAGGAGTTCTTTGCCTCTATCGGCGGAAAATTCAAAGCCTTAGGCGTCATTGACAAGAGTGTTTCCTTCGGCTATGACGGCACGATCTTTGGCGATGTCAAGTCCTCCATGTATGGGCAGGGCAGCACCAAAACCGCCAACTTCATCTGTGGTCTGGGCGGTCGCGATGTCTCCAAGGATATGATCGCGGAGATGTTTGGCGTGCTTCAGAATCTGAGTGACGGCAAGTCTGAAGATGAAGTTCAGTTTATTGGAAAGAGGTGGTAACCATGGCAATCGTATTCAAAGATTTACCAGATGAGGAACTCGTCTATGGTCAGAAAAGCTGCCAGGGCTGCGGTGCGCTGCTGGCCGGCAGGCTGACCATGAAGGTGCTGGGCAAGAAGACCGTTCTGGCAACCCCGGCCTGCTGCTTTGCCGCAACGACTTCCGTGTACCCTGAGAGCGCCATTTTTGTCAACAATGTAGTCACAGCCTTCCCCGCGCTGGCCTCCACCCTCTCCGGCATGGCTGTTGCCGGTGAGGCGATGGGCTGGGATGAGGACATCACGTATCTTGGCATCGGCGGAGACGGCGGCACCGTGGACATCGGCCTGCAGGCTCTCTCCGGCGCTGCGGAGCGCAACGAGAATATTCTCTACATCTGCTATGACAACGAGGCTTACATGAATACCGGCGTGCAGCGCAGCGGCGCCACTCCCTACGGCGCCTCCACCACCACAACGCCTGCCGGCATCTGTTCAAAGGGCTGCGACAATGCTTTTAAGAAGTCCCTCTTTGAGATCATGGCGGCTCATCGTATCCCCTATGTGGCCACCGCCAGCACCTCCTACCCCAAGGACTTCATGGAAAAGGTTGCTAAGGCCAAGGCTATGAAGGGAACCAAGGTTATCCATATTATGGCACCCTGCCCCACGGGCTGGGGCTATCCCGCTGAGAAGACCATCGAGATCGGCAAGATGGCCGTGGAGTGCGGCCTGTGGTATCTGGCCGAGTATGAAAACGGCCGGTACATCATCCAGGAGCCCAAGCAGTTCAAGCCGATTGAAGATTATCTGAAGGCCCAAAAGCGTTTTAAGCACCTGAAGGCTGAGGACTACGAGCGGATTCGCGGCTATCGCGATGCAGAGTGGGACCGTCTGCGTCGGCTGGCTTCGATGTAACACGTAAATTTCCCTTCTGTCGGCGTGGATAGCTGTAAATTTTTTCAAGGTGAAATTTTTCGTCCTGAAGATGACCGAAATCCACAGACGCGTTTGGGATCTTGAACGGCACTTTTTCATGCAGTTGGAGATGGAGATTCCCACTCCGGAGCATTTTTTGCAGGAAGCGGATTGCCATCACCGTGGGAAGCCGCATCATCCCGCACTTGGCTCAGATTGTGCAGGTTCTGTATAATCGTCTGAAGGAGTGTGGCGCGCTGCCCTTTTTTGGTACCTGCCATGGGCAGCCACGCCGACGGCACCGCCGAGGGACAGACCGCTTAGATCCGGGAGCTTGGCATTACGAAACAGAGTATCGGCATACCGATCCTCTCCAGCATGGAAATCGTCTGCTGCGGTTCTCTGGAGGATGGAACGCCTTGATGCCTATGAGTTCCATGGGATTGCCCTCCTCAACAAGGTCAAGCCCCACTCTGAATTTCGCGGCCCCCACAAGAGCGGACTTGCCAAGATGGTTGCCATCGGCCTTGGCAAGCATGTGGTGGCCTCCGTCCTTCACGCTAGGGGATATGCCGGGCGAACCCGGCATATCCCCCGGATGGCGGAGCTGTTCCTGTAAAAATGCCGTTGCGTGTTTGCGGTGGGTATTGTCCAGAATGCGTAGACCAGATCAGCGTGCTGGAGGTCCTCCGGCCGGAGGACTTTCTGTCCCGGGAGCCAAGCCTTGCCAGAGCTCGCCCGCTGACGTCTCGCCACTTTCAAAGGTCGAGATCGACGTGCTGATCATTGATCAGATTGGAAAGAACATCAGCGGCGCGGCCATGACTCCAATGTGACCGGACGGAATTGCAGTGCTCTTCCGGGATTAGGTCTGGAAATTCCGGATCTGAAGCGGCTCATGACCCGGGGATTGACCCTGGATACCGCCTCCAAACCCACCATGCTTCAAAGCGCCTCTATGCCTTTGTATGCAAACAGCGACTGGGATGCGCTCAGAACCGCTATCCGTTCTCTGAACTGTAAGGACTACCGTCAAGTGAAAATTGTCCGCATCAAACATCCCCAGTGTATGTCCGGCATTCAAGTCAGCCGCAGCTACTGGGAGGAAATCCGCCACCTCCCGGACGCTGCTTTGGTCAACGACTTTGAACCAATTGTGCTTCGATGCGGCCGGAACTCTGGCAGATGGTGCCCCACTCTAAGGGACCCGCATGAAAACCCCTATCGATTCTAAAACTGATAAGGAGGCAAATTTATGAGACGTCTGAAATCATTTCTCTGCGTCTTGTCAGCCTGCGCCCTGGTCATGTCCCTCTCCGGCTGCGGCGGCGACAGCAGCACGCAGTCCGGCGATGAAGTCGTTTGGATCATGGCCCATACCGTCACCGAGGACATCGCCCTGCACAAGGCTTTCGTGCAGGTGGCCGAAAATATTAAAGAGGCGACAGACGGCAAATTTGTTATTGAGATCTATCCCAATTCCCTGATGGGTGGCAACCGAGAGGTGCTGGAGGGCATGCAGTTTGATACCTTCCAAATGACGATGCCCAACGTGGGCATGTTGGGCGGCTATTCCGACCAGATCTCCGTACTGGAGCTACCCTATCTCATTGAGGACGTCACTAATTTTGAAGATGCTGACGCCGTCTATAATTCCGATATTCTCCAGCCCATCTACGATGACCTGGCGGACGCCGGCTTCCTGTGGCTTGGCTCTTGGTATCAGGGAAACCGCCATCTGACCACAACCAAAACCCCGGTCCATACGCCCGCGGATATGAAGGGGCTGAAAATCCGCACTATGGAGAGCCAGTATCATATGGCGCATTTCAACGCCTTAGGCGCTAATGCCATCCCTCTGGCCTTTTCTGAGGTATTCACCGCGCTGCAGCAGGGTGCTATTGACGGGCAGGAAAATCCCTACTGTAATATCTACACTCAAGCTATCTACGAGGTACAGGGCTACATTATTGAAACTGCGCATATCTTCGACATCATACCCGTTCTGGTATCCAAGGCCGCGTATGACAAGCTGCCGGAGGAATATCAGCAGCTCCTATCCGAGGAAATCGCCAATATGACCATGGAACAGTGGCAGATGGCGATGGATGACGACAATGCCTGCAAAGACAAGATCATTGAGACCGGCAAATGTGAGATTATTGAGCTGACCACAGAGGAGCGGCAGGCTTTCCGCGACGCAGCCCAGCCTGTCTATGACGACTATACTGCTGAACATGGCAGTGAGCTGCTGGACGCTATTCTGGCAGCCCAGGAATAACCATCCATTTAACAACGTAATAGAAAAGAGGAATTGCAATGTCCGCATGTAAGGTTGAAGTCAAGGATTATATTTGTACAGTCACAATCGACCGCCCTCCTGCAAATGCCACCAGCAAGGAGACCTATGATGAAATTCGGGACACCTTCTATGCCTTGGACCGCCGGGAGGACATCAAGGTGGTCATTCTGACCGGCGCCGGCAAGATTTTCATGGCTGGAAATGAGCTAAGCGAATTCGGCGAGTTCATGGAGCCCAGCAAGTGTACAGTGCACTACGACAGAATCCGCAACGCCTATCTTGCTGTCAAAAACTGCCGTTATCCCGTGATTGGCGCCATCAACGGCTCTGCAGCCGGTGCCGGCTGCGCGTTTGCTGGCTGCTGCGATGTTCTGATTGCCGCCCAGGGCGCCAAGTTCGCCCTCTCTGAAATTAAGGTGGGTATCATCGGCGCGGACGGCTACGCCTCCTTGATGGTTCCTGAGAAGGTGCTGCGCTACATGGCCTTCTCTGGCAATCCCCTGCTGGCGGAACAAATTGCCCAGTGGGGCGGCATCTGGAAGGTGGTTCCCAGGGAGCAGGTGCTGGAAGAAGCCCAGAAGCTGGCCGCAGAGTTTGCCCAAAACGCAAGACGCGCCCTGATTCTGTGGAAGCAGTGTCTGAATGAAAACTATGAGCACGAGCTTCCCAAGAAGTTCAACAACAACCTGCAAGCCACCATCGCCTACCAGCCCTATCATGACTTCAAGGAGGCCTCCACTGCATTCATAGAAAAGCGCGTCCCTGAGTACGACGAGCAGTGATGAAGCAGACACATCCGCAGCGCCGGGTTCTGGTGGTGATAGGGTCTATCATCTGCCAATTCTGTGTGGGAATGCTATACAGCTGGAGCGTGTTTCAAACCCCCATTTCTCAAATGTTCGGCTGGGATACCGGCGCGGTCTCTCTGACCTTTTCCATCAGCACGTTTATGCTTCCTGTCGCCATGATCGTCGCCGGGTTGCTGCTGCCCCGCCGGGGACCCAGATGGGTTGCATCTCTGGGCGGCATCATCCTCGCCATCGGGCTTTTGATCGCCAGCCAATCCCACTCTCTGGTCATGCTGTACGTAGGCTTTGGATTCCTGGGCGGCGCGGGCGTTGGCCTGGTTTATGGTGTCCCCATTGCCACCTGTGCCGGCTGGTACCCAGAGAGCACCGGGCTGATCACAGGTCTTGCCGTCGCTGGCTTCGGTCTTGGTTCCAGTGTCTATGCGCCCATTGCCACGAACCTCATCAGCCATATTGGTCCTATGAATACATTTCTGGTGCAGGCGTGCGTCTCTTTCGTCGGCATTTTGCTGGGAAGCCTGCTGCTCAAGGCCCCTCCATCCACTCAGGCGGCTCCGGGCGGACAGACGGGCAGCTATACGCCAGGCGGCATGCTGCGCACCTGGCAGTACTGGATTCTCCTGATCATGTACATCCTAGCCAATGCAACAGGTCTCATGATCGTGGGATATGCCTCCCCTATGGGGCAGCAGCTGGCTCATATCACCACCGCCCAGGCAAGCGCAGTGGTCAGCATCCTAGCGATCTCCAATACGCTAGGCCGCTTTCTGGGTGGAGCCATGTCTGACCGGTTCGGTCCCTTTCGGGTGGTTATCTTCCTCTACTTGGTCAATGCTGCCACCATGTTCTCCATGAAGCTTATGACGAGCTTTGTGCTCTACGCGCTGGCTGTCGCCATTCTGGCCTGCAGCTTCGGCGGCATGGTGGGGGCCTATCCCTCCATTGTCCTGGACTACTTTGGCAAAACCTACTATTCCGTGAACTACGGTCTGGTCTTCCTGGCGTTCGGGATCGGCGGGCTGCTGGGGCCGCAGATTGTCTCTCAGGTTCTGCGGCTGCAAAACGGCGATTATACGCTGGCCTTCTGGATCGCGGGTGGAGCCGGCATTGCCGGCGCTCTCCTGGCCTTGTTGTGCAGAAAACCAGTTCCCGGAAAACGCCATACCTCCTAAAAGCAGCAAGGCGGAAGTCAGAAGACTTCCGCATTGCTGCTTTTGTGCGCGGCGCTGCTGGCTATCAAGTAAAATGCATCACGGAATCTCCAGATGGACCGACTCGTGAAAGATCGGCTCTACTATCCCGGGAATCTCCACGGCGTCCGTAAAGCGGACGTCTCCCACACAATTTTTTAATAGCTGCACGATGTAGGGGTGGGGCCGCTCATCCGGGCGGCCCGCTGCCACACAGACCACCGCTGTCTTGGGCTGTAGGAGGTGCAGGAGCTTCCGCGTGGTAGAGGACAGCGAGGCGTGGTGGGGCACTTTCAAAATGTCGCAGGGAGTGGCTGTTGCCGTCTCCCACATATGGGCATAGGCGTCGCCGCCCAAAACAATCTCCCGGCCATGGTAATATAGCCGTTGGCGCAGGCTGGCAACATTCATGGACTTAGCCCAGTGGATTAGATCATAGGCGTTCCGCTGCCCCTGAAAGGCTGCGTCAAACACCTGTCTCTGCCTGGGGTACAATGCCGGCTCTCCAAAGAGGATGTCCATCCTCAGTTCCTCCGTGAGCTGAAGGGTCTCCATCCGGTCGCCCGCAAGCTCCACCAGCGTTCCAATCCGATCTTCATACCATCTCAGCGGCCGCGCATAGAAATCCATGCAACGCAGAAGATTCCTGGCCGCCTTGGGAAGGCCGTTGTCTCCGTCTGGTTCCAAGCTCTCCGCCTCCCTCGGAGGGATGTAGGGCGTCAGTAGCCGGTCCACAGCCACGCACTGTAGCACCCGGTCCAGGCCACCCACATGATCTCTATGAAAGTGTGTCAGCAGCAGGATATCCAGCCGCTCAATCCCCTGTTTTTTCAGAAAATCCCCGGAATAGATTCTACAGGACCTGGCATCCAAGGGTTCCGGGTGGTCATCCCGCACCAGGTTATCGTGGCCGCAGTCCACCAGCATAGAAAAGCGGCAGCTTCCGCCCTCCACCTCCCGCACCAGGATCGCGTCGCCGTTGCCCACATTGATGAAGTCCAGTACCAGCATCACCTGTCCCCCTTTCTTTTATGGTTCTTACAATACCACACCCTATGATTCCGGGCAACGAAAAGTCCGCGACAGTATTACAAATATTTCCTGCATTTTTTTGACAGTCCACACAAATTTCTCACAAGGAAAGATGCACATCCCCACAGGCTTTCGGCTGTCTGGAAACGAAAAAAGAGAGGCAATGCCTCTCTTTTCAGCTCTTATAATTTCCGCAGCGCGTCTACCAGCGCGGTCTTACCCTGGGTCTTTTCATCCTTCATCTTCACGATACGGGCAGGGCTTCCCGCCACGACGGCGCCAGCGGGCACATCCTCAATGACTACGGCTCCGGCAGCCACTACTGCGTCTGCTCCGATATGAACGCCCTCAATGACCACGGCGTTGGCACCAATCAGAACGCCGTCCTCCACAATGACCGGGGTGGCAGAGGCCGGCTCCACGACGCCCGCCAGCACCGCGCCGGCGCCGACGTGGCAGCGCGCACCCACCGTGGCCCGACCGCCCAAGACGGCTCCCATGTCAATCATGGTGCCCGCGCCCACGACGGCGCCAATATTAATCACCGCGCCCATCATGATGACCGCGCCCTCTCCAATTTCCACCTTTTCCCGGATGATGGCACCGGGTTCAATGCGGGCTGGAATCTCCCGCATATCCAGTAATGGCACGCCGGAATTGCGGCGGTCATTCTCCACCACATAATCCGTGATTTCCGCGGCGTTTGCCTCCAGAACAGGCTGAAGCTGACTCCAATCGCCAAAGACGATGAAGCTGTTGTTTCCACCAAATACCTGGGCGTTGCCGAAGTCCACCGGCCCTGTGGTATTCACATACAGCTTCACCGGAGTTCTCTTTTCAGAATTTGCAATATAGTCAATAATTTCCTGCGCGTTCATAGTCACTCTCCAAACAAGATATTTTCCAAGTCATAGATGCCGTTTGCTCTCCCTGGCAACAGCCGGGCCACACGCAAGGCGCCGTTCACAAAAATCTGACGGCTGGCCGCCCGGTGAGTAAATTCCAGCTCCTCGTCGGGGCCGAAGAAATGCACAGTGTGGGTTCCCGCCACTGTGCCGCCCCGCAGGGCGTGAATGCCGATCTCCTCCCTGTTCCGCCGACCGGTCTGACCTTGACGCCCATAGACCGGCGTCAGCTCCTGACGCGGGTCCATAGCCTCCACCAAGAGCTTTGCGGTTCCGCTGGGCGCGTCGGTCTTCTGATTGTGGTGGACCTCTGTCACCTCAATGTCAAACTCCGGCCTCAGCACCCCGGTGACATCCCGCAGTGCCCGGGCAAGTACCGCAACACCCAGAGAGAAATTGGCGCTCCACAGCACCGGGGCGGCGCTTCCCAGCGCCTGCAGCTCCCGGAGCTGATCCGACGTGTAGCCCGTGGTGCCGGAGAGCAGCGCCGTTCCGGTACGGCGGACATAGGAGCAGATTTCCGGCAAAGCCTCCGGCCGGGAGAAGTCAATCACCACGTCTGCCACCTTGCCAAGCCGACCCAGCTGGTCCAGATCTTCGCGGCCAAAAGCCGCTTCCACCTGGTCGCCGGCGGCCCGGGCAGTCTCCTGGAGGAGCCGCCCCATCTTTCCCCGCCCGATCAGGATATATCTCACAGCAGTCCCACCTCCTTCATGGTCTCCCTAAGAACCGCCTCATTCGCCGGACTCATCGCACAAAGCGGCATCCGCATGGGCCCTACGTTCAGCCCCATCAGATTCATGGCAGCTTTGACGGGAATGGGATTGACCTCAATGAACAGATGGTTCATCAGCTTCAGGTATTTCAGATGATTCTCCACTGCTCGGGCCTGGTTGCCGCCCAGATAGTCCGCCACAATCTGATGACACATAGCGGGCATGACGTTTGCATAAACGGAGATCACGCCACTGCCGCCGACGCTCATCAAGGGGATCGTAATGTCGTCGTTGCCGGAGTATAAGGAAAAGTCCGGTCCCGCGCAGTGTGCGATCTTCATGATGTAGGACATATCACCACTGGCCTCCTTGATGCCGGCGATGTTGGGATGCGTACTAAGCCGTTCCACCACAGATACCGGAATGGAGCAGCCAGTACGCCCAGGGACATTGTAGAGGATGCAGGGAATATGGACCTTGTCCGCCGTCTCAGCAAAATGGCGGTACATACCCTCAGCGTTGGCCTTGTTGTAGTAAGGGGCGATCAATAGCAGAGCGTCAGCGCCCATGTCCTGGTACTGGATGCTCTTTTCAATCTGAGTAGCGGTGCAGTTGGAGCCGCTGCCCACCATCACCGGTACCCGGCCATTCACCACCCGGATGGTGTGCTCTACCACCGCCGCGTCCTCTTCATGGGTCATAGTAGGGTATTCGCCGGTGGTGCCCAGGGTTAAAATGGCATCTGTGCCCCCGGCAATCTGGCGCTCCAGCAGATTGGTCAGCACCTCGAAATTCACGCTGCCATCCTCGTGGAAAGGCGTGATCATGGCGACGATGGAACCTTTGATGTTTTCAAATTTCATGTGAGTGTCCTCCATTTTTTTCATAAAAAAACGGTAGAGACACGCCCCTACCGACAGTATGTGCAAGCAGCACTCCCTGTAAGCGGATAGCGCACCCGCGGCAAATGCCGCGGACAGTTTCACAGGTCTTTCCTGGGAACCCATCCCTCTCCCGCGCCCGGAAAAGGAATTCGGCGGACTTGCCCTTCCCACCTTCTCTGCCTGCCAGCTCCCGTGGGTCCATCGCATCCGCGCCTCTATCTCATTTTTTGCCATCATACCATGATTTCAGCTCCGTTGCAATGGTTACTTTGAAAAAAAACCTGTCAGATTTTCTATAGATATGCTACAATAGCTACAATACCGGAGATTCCCATATCCCAACTATCCTCAAGGAGGTTTTACATGCTCCCGTCTGTTGTCGCCCATCGTCGGGCCTTACACCGTATTCCAGAGTTGTCTGATCAGCTGCCGGAGACGGCGGCGTATGTACGTTCTGTCCTCGCACCTCTGAGCTGTACCGTTACCACCCCGATTCCCAGTGCTATCTGCGCCTTTTTCGATGCCGGAAAGCCGGAAACCGTGGCCTTCCGTGCGGACATGGATGCCCTGCCCGTGACGGAGCGCACAGGTCTTCCCTATGCCTCGATTCATCCAGGACGCATGCATGCTTGCGGTCATGACGGTCACATGTCCATGGCACTGGCACTGGCAGAGCATGTGTCCGCGCGTTTATCAGAGCTGCCGCGCAATGTGCTCTTCCTCTTCCAGCCTGCAGAAGAGACGTTTGGCGGTGCCAGTCCCCTGTGCGCCACCGGAATTTTGGAGCAACACCATGTCCAGCGTGTATTCGGACTGCACCTGTGGCCGGGACTTCCCGCCGGAGCGGTCTATACACGCCCAGGGCCGCTGATGGCCCGGGCTAATGAGGTCACTATCACCGTCACCGGCAAGAGCGTCCACCTCTCTCGTGCCGCCGAGGGACGGGACGCCCTGGCTGCGGGGCTGGACTACTATCGCCGCGCCTTGGAGCTGGTGGAGGCCCTGCCGCCGCCCCGGGTGCTGGGCTTTGGACGCATGGTCTCCGGCACCGTCCGCAACGCTGTCAGCGGGGAAACCATCCTGGAGGGCAGCCTGCGGACCTATCAGGAGGATACCTACCGGGCCTGTCGGGAGGGTCTGATTCGACTGGGCGTCCAGGTGGCGGAGGAGCGCGGCTGCGAGGTGGATGTCCACCTGAGCGACGGTTATCCGGCGGTGTGGAACCATGAGGCGCTCTATGTGCAACTCTGCCGGGAACTGGGGCCGAAGGCGCCGGCCCTGCTGGACACCCCGGTCCTGGCCGCCGAGGACTTCTCTTTTTATCAGCAGCGGGTACCTGGTGTCTTTTTCTTCCTTGGCGTCGGGGAAACTGCAGAGCTTCACGCTCCGGAGTTCTGTTTTGACGATGAGACGGTGCTGCCGGAAGGCGTTGCGTTTTTGAAGCGCCTGCTGATGCTGGCATAAGAATCAGCGTCCCGCGAAATCTGCAAGGCTTGTTTATACGGAAGCGCTACCAAAACAAGGAGGAATGAAATCGTGAAAACAGAAACCCTGCAGAAACTTGGTGCCAGCGCTCTCCTGCTGGTAGTTGCTCTGCTTTCTGCCCTGTGGCTGGCGGGGACCGTCTCCTCGCCCGAACTGCATGCCAAAGCCCTGGCGGAGCTGGATGAGAAAAAGATCACAGTCATGGAGCTGACCGCAGCCACGGCTGTCACCTCTGTAGCCGTCTCTGCCGTTCCAGGCGATGCTACCACGCCCCTGGCCAGCAAAATCGCGGACCTCAGCTCCTATCTCCTGCTGGTTGTGGGAGCCATTATGCTGGAAAAGCTCCTGCTGACCATGCTGCCCTACGCCGCGTTCACCATCCTGATTCCGGCCGCCTGCGTATTTTTTGCGCTCTCTCTGTGGCGTCCCGCCGGAGGGCTGCGGCGCTTTGCCGCCAAGCTGGTCCTCTTTGGGCTTGCCATTTGCCTGGTAGTTCCTGCCAGTCTTCGGGTCAGCCGTCTGGTGGAGAACACTCTGGATGTCCAGCAGACGATTGACTCCGCTGCCCAGTCTGCCGACGATGTGGAGAAGGAGGCAGGCGAAGCGGATGATGCGGTCTCCGGCGGCTGGCTCTCTCAGATCGGAGAGCAGATTACCAGCGGAGTCACCGGGGCGATTGACGCGGCCGAACAGGCCCTGAGCCGTTTTATCGACGCCATTGCGGTACTGTTGATTGTAAACTGTGTGGTCCCCATCCTGGTCCTATGGTTCTTCTTGTGGCTGGCCAAGGCTATTTGGGGCATCCAAATTGACGCCTCTCCCAAGAAAATTCAGGGCCTTCTCCTTAGCCGCAGGGGCCGGAAGCGCTCCGAGGCGGATGATAAAGAGCTGACCCCTCAGCCGTGATCCATGGAGGGAAAAACACGCTGTGCAAAGCACAGCGTGTTTTTTTAAACCGTTTGTAAATATCCCCCTATATCTATCCCATGCTTATCCGCCAACGTTTACACCATATTTCAAGGCCGCAACCTCATTTTATTTCAAGCACAAACCTGCGCAATCTGGTATCATTTAGCGCGTACAAATACACAGAAAATACACAGCAGCTTACTTGCAGTATTCCGCCAGGATTTCCGCCGCGCTTTTTTGGCGCTGTTGTCTAAGGTGGGTGTAAACCCCCTCCACAGTCTCCACCGCATCCCCCAGAATCCGGGCCGTCTGCCTGGGGTCCAATCCAGCCTCATAGCAGATCGTGGCCATAGAGTGCCGGAAACAATGCGGAGTAATGTGGAACGTCTCCACGGTTTCGCCGTTGCTGGCCCGCTCTGCAGCGAAAAGACCCGCGTCTCGGCAGTACCGCCGCCAGTTTTTTGTGATTTCCGAGGAGCGCATAAAGCCCCCGTCCTCTCCCGGGAAGATCAGCCCCGCCCGGTTTCGCGGCAGCGCCGCAGCCAGGGGCGGAAGCAGGGGGATGTCCCGCCGGCCGTTCTCGCTTTTGAGGTGGTCCTCCAGCACCGGCACCTGCCCCGTCGCATAGGAGAGCTTTTTGGTCACATGGATGACGCCGGCCTTGCGGTCAATGTCTCCATAGGTCAGCGCCAGGGCTTCTCCCCGCCGCATCCCGGTGTAGAGCAACAGACAGCCGAACAGCCAAAAGTGAGCTTTTCTCTCTGCAGATACCCGCTTGACAATGGCCTCCTGTTCCTCCGTCAGCGCTTCCCGGCGTTTTACCGGAAGCCCCCGGCTCTTGCGTATCTCCGTAGCCGGGGACACGTCGATATCGCCGGAAATGACGGCGTAGGAACAGATCATCTTGCATACGCTCAAGTCAGTCTGTACCGTTTGCGCACTGTAACCAGCTCTCTCCAAGTCGTTGAGATACCGTTTCACGTCCAGAGGCTTGACGTCCCGAATGCTCTTTGGGAATGCCGCGCAAAGCCGTTTTACGGCATATCCGTACACCATTTGCGTGCTGAGGGACACCGTCTTGTCGTGTTCCCGCTGCCATTGCGCTGCCACCACCGGGAACGGCCTCCCGGCCTGCGCCTGTTCCTGATACGCCAGGATCTTCCGGTCCACCTCCCTGCAGGTCTTGCCCCGAAAGGCCACCCGTCTGCCGTTGATTTTCCGGATGGACTCATAGAGTCCGTCGGGCCGCTGGTAATATTTTTGCTTTGCCATCGTTACCTCCTTGTTTTTTCCGGAGGTCCATGCTATACTGTGCCTGAGACCTCCCGCTTCGTCGTGGTTGCTGGGTGGTTTGGATCGATCCGCTCCGGTGTTTGCAGCGCCGGAGCGGCATTTTATTGCGCCTTTTTCAAATCATTGATCTGGTTGGTATGCATCTTGATGATGCTCTTTAGAAGCTCGACTTCCTCCTCCAACGCCTCCACCTTGCTCTTTGGGGCCAAAGTATCGAGAATAGTTTTCTGGCCCTCGGCTAACGCTTGAATTTGGGGGATTAAGATGTTCTCCTGCGCGACTTCAACACTTACCAGACGTTGATTGATTTCTTCCAGCATGGATATCATTTTTTCTTCGTGGTTCATATGATCTTCCTCCTCGCCGCCCTCCGGCGGCTTTTTTATCTCCCCGGAAGGGGATATCTCTTTTTGGTCATGACCCGCCCCTGCCAGACCAGGGACCTTCCGCTGCTGGCGGTGATCACCAAGTCAGCGTCCGACCGTTTCCGATTCAGGCTGAAGAGGTAGGTAATCCCCAACATGCGGTCATAGTGCCACTGCTTGATGACGGTAGCTCCATCCACGCAGAAAACGCCGATGTCCCCATCCCGCATTTCATCATGATTGACAAACACGATAGACTCATCCGGGAAGTCCGGTTCCATGCTGTTTCCCTGTACCCGAATGGCATAGGAGGCACCTCTGGGGTCCTCCGGTTTCAGTTCGTAAGGCTCGCAGCTCTGTCCGGTCTCGCCCAGGGCAGGGCCGGCGGCGGAGGGATTGATAAACAGGTTGATAACAGGTGGTGTTTCCGGCTCCTCTGCCTCCTCCTGAAAGCGTTTCTCATCCTCCATCCGCTGGAGCTCCGTCTCCGCCAGCTCTCGCAGCGCCTGCCTCCCCCAGCGGTCCAGGCTGTCATAATCCTTTGCAAGCCTCATCGCCTCGCCCGACAAGGGCGGGGCCTTTTTTGCGCCCATCTCCCCATGCCCAAAGTCCACACGAAGAACCTTCGGTTGAAAATGTTCATCGGAAATACTGTCGTCCGCCAAATAATCCAGGGACACATCCAACGCAAGCGCAATCTTCTGGATGGTGGAAATCTTGGTGTTCTCGTACCCCTTCTTATAAAAACCGTCGATGGTCGTATAAGGAACGCCCGACAACTTAGAAAGTTTGCTCTTATTCAGGCCCTTCTTCTTCATGAGATAATCTAGCTTTTCTAAAAAATTCATGCTCGTCACCTCTCTACACCAACAGTACCACAGTGAAAAACAAAATGCAAGAAAAAAATTACGCCACAGGGTAATTTTCTATTGACAGATTACCCTGTAGGGTATATCATAAAAGCAGAAATACCCCACAGGGTAACTCAATAAGGAGGTGAGCCAATGCTCCGATTAAAGAAAGCACTGGATACCAGAGGAATTTCTCAAAAGTCATGTGCTGAGCTTTTGGGAATCACTGAGAAAAGCCTTTATAACAAGATGTCCTGCCGGTCTGAGTTTACATACAGCGAAGTCCGGCGACTCAAGGCATTTCTTCCGGAATATAACCTGGACTATCTTCTGGAGGATGACGCAAGCTGACCCGGGAAATGCGTGGCAAAAAGGAAAGCGCCCCAGCGGTGCAACGCTGAGACGCTTCCTGCGGAGATGTTTTCGCTGCGGTGATTTCACATTACGGTATGGTCGCCGGGTCGTGAAAAGCGGTTGCACCCACTTTAGACATCGCAAACCAGAGGCGAGGCTCCGCACCTTTGCCCCTCTGGTTACACCGCCTGGTCTAGCAATGCGCGAAAATGGCGGCGTGTCATAAGGGAAACGCTCGTAAAGAGCTTGTCCGTCTGATACGCCTCCTCTCTTTCCCGTGAGGGGGAATGACCGAGAGTGCCGCGCACGGCATATTCACTTTACCACGCATTTCCCGTTTAGGCAAATAATTTCCTACCAGCACCTAGAACAAGCAGTATACCCCTGGTTGATAGCATCATCAATGGAGATTGCGATCTTGCTCTGCCGCAGATACTGACACCCATTCCGGTGGTACTTTTCGCCGGTGTTTGTGATGTAGACCATCTGAGATTGATTCCCGTTGTCCGGCGTAATCGGAACAAATTGGGGATTGGAGTTGGTCTCGGAAGAATTACTTTTTGAAGTGGCCTCTTCCAGTCCGCGTTCATAGCCGGCTTGGTACCCTTCATCATACGCACCGGCCTTTTCGGCAGAGACCCTTCCGACCATATAGCTTTCCATGTAGTCATATCCAGCTTCATACCCGGAGTCATATCCGTGTCCGCTTCCTACATAATAGCCGGCATAGGCAGAGACAGAGATTGCAAGCAAAAACCACACAATTATTTTTTTCATGCTTATCCCTCTTTCTTTGTTGGATATACGGAAAAATTTTACCATTCCAAAACCCAGAACGCAACCACGACAAGCGAAAAAAGATGCCCCGCCAGGCGCGGACAACACCTGGCGGGGCGGCGGAAGCCTATTGACCAACCCAACAGGCCCGCAGGATGATTTTACCACATCCTCCTGCCGGGCACAAGACAAGGAGGATGATTTTTTATGGAACGAAACTTCAAAGATGTGGTAGAGAACATCCGCGGCGCGGAGAAGGACGTGGACAAGGTCCTGGACGCCGCCCGTCTGGAGCGGCATGAGGGGCCGAACCGGCATATGACCGGAGAGCAGAAATTGATCCTGCTGCTGTCCCTGATCGCCGCCGGAACGTTTCTGACCCTGCTGCTCGCCCCCATACTGTTATAGAAGGAGGACCCCACATGGAAAACAAATACTACCGTGACAATCTGGCCGCGATTCTGGAATTTACCGGAGGCCGGCACCTGCTGGGCTATGGAGATATCTATAGATACACCGGCCTCAAAGACCACCGGGCTATCCGCAAGCGCTACCCGCTCAACAAGGACGGCACCATCACCGCGGAAACCCTGGCCCGCCGTCTGTGCGAGGGGGCCAGATCATGAAGTGGTTTTTAACCGCTGCGCTCGCAGCCATCGGCGCCTGGAAGGCCACCGAATGGATATTACGCCTGGTAGATCAACCGGAGGGCCGGTAAATGAACATTGGGGACAAGCTCCGCCGCCCGTTGGAGCTGGACACGACCTATTGGGGCTCCACGGATGGCCGCCTGTACCCCTGCGAGGTGGTCTACATCCACCCAAAAGGCCGCTATTACACCGTGGAATTTGACTTCCACGGGACAAAAATTCGCCAGTGCTTCAAGGAGGGCTTCGATTGAAAAAACTGCTTACCTATCTGTTCGCCGCCGGCCTGCTGGCCGTCTGGCTGCTGAGCTATCTGACCATGACAGCAGACGCGGACCCTCCGCACACGGAGCATACAAAAGCCACCATGCCGGAGATCACGTTGGACGAGCTGGAGGCGGCTGAAAATGAGCTGATTGAGGCCGCGCTGTTGGCCCGCTCAACCAAGCTGGAGGACGTGACGATCACCTTCTACTGCTGTGAGGAACGGCCCCACATCTGCGGGACAGGCTCCGGCATCACCGCCAGCGGACGGCGCGTGACTCCATATGTGAGCTGCGCTGTGGACCCTGCCGTGATTCCACTGGGCAGCACCATCATGATCGAGCGCAACGGCGAAATGTTGTATCTGCGGGCGGACGATACCGGCCCTGCTATCCGGGGAAACAGGCTGGACATTGCGGTACAAGGTCACCAGGAGGCTTTGTCTTTGGGCGTGAAAACGGCTGATATTTGGTGGTGCGAGGAATGAGAGGAGGCCAAATGCGTGTACTATTGCGAACTCTGCGGCACGTTTTTCGATAAGCCGCACATCCGAACATATAAAGACCACACGGTGGACCCCAGGGCAGAATTCCAAGAGGTTGTCTGCCCGGTCTGCCTGGAACCCCACATCGAAGAGGCGGCCTTCTGTCCCGCCTGCGACCAGCCTATGCCGGTGGGGCCTGTGCTCTGTGAGAGCTGCCGCATGTCTTTGAAGCGGCGGGTGACAGAATTTTTTGATACCCTCACGGCTGAGGAAGAGCAGCAGTTTGACACCTGGATGGAGGGCTGCAGCATCACGGAGAGGAGGGCGTTCCCATGATTCAATTTCATGAGGCATCCCATACCTATACGCTGGATGGCGTGGACCTCCCCAGCGTCACCCATATCTGCCGCTTCCTAGCCTACGACTACAAATCGGACAAGCCATGGCTCGCGGAGGCAGCGGCCCAGCGTGGGACTGCGGTCCACGAGGCCTGCGCCCTGATTGACTACGGCGAAGAGCCGGAGGAATCCGCGCAGATCGCCGGGTATCTCAACGCCTATCGGCGGTTTTTGAAGGACTACCGGCCGGATTGGGAGCTGATCGAGCACCCTATGGGAACTTTGGAGCTTGGCTACGCCGGGACTCTGGACCGGTATGGAACCCTCTATGACGGGCGCACCTGCATCCTGGATATCAAGACCGGGCAGCTTTATGGCGCCGCGCTCCGGGCCCAACTGACGGCCTATCAAGCGCTCCTTCCGCCACGATATCACTGTACACACCTCTACGCCTTAAAACTCAGCGCAGACGGCACCTATCAGCTGCGGGAAGTCCCGGCGGACCGGGCCCTGCTGGATGCCTGTTTGTTTATGAACAACGCCACCGAAAGGAAGAAACGCACATGAGTGAGGAATTGATGCTTTACAGTTACAGCGCATCTCCGCTGGCTGTCCAGAAAAAGCCCCACACCGGGGATTATGAGATATCTGTCTTCGGCGGCGCTCCGGCCACTTTGCGGCGGGGCGTGGACTTCGGCATGATTCGCCGGAAGGACGGCAGTGCCCAGACCAAGCACCCAACGCTCTTTAAGGCCGGCGCGGAAAAGGTAGCCGTGGCCTATGGCCTGTGCCAGAGATACCACATGGAGAGCAAGCTGGAAGACGCGGAGAGCGGGTTCTTTTTCTACGCCGTCCGCTGCGACCTGGTCAAGATCGTGGACGGGCGGGAGTATACCATCACCAGCTCCTACGGCTCTGCTAACACCCGGGAAGGCCGCAACGGACGGCAGTCCCCCTTTGATGGCGCAAACAGCGCCCTAAAGATGGCCCAGAAGCGGGCCCTGGTCTCTGCGGCGCTGTCTCTTGGCTGTATGTCCGACAGCTTCACCCAGGACGTGGAGAGCGACACGGAAGACGCCAGCGCCTACTTCAACGCCAAAAATCCGGAATTTCCCATCTCCCCCGCCCAGGTGAAGTTCTTCTATGCCGCCGCTGGGCGGCACGGACTGACCAAGCAAGACGCCAAAGCGCTGCTGAAGAAATACGGTTATTCCAGTGCCAAAGACATCCTGACAAAGGATTTTGATATTATCTTGGAGGAATTGGAGGGTGCCGATGCTTAACCATATTACACTCATGGGCCGCCTGACCCGTGACCCGGAGCTGCGCCGCACCCAGAGCGGCACCGCTGTTACATCTTTCACCCTGGCCGTGGACCGGGACTTCAAGTCTCAGTTCGGCGAGAAGGAGACGGACTTTATTGATATTGTTGTCTGGCGCTCTACCGCTGAGTTTGTCAGCAAATACTTCACCAAAGGCCGCATGGCCGTTGTGGAGGGCCGTATTCAAATCCGGGACTGGACGGACAAGGACGGCGGTAAGCGCCGCAGCGCCGAGGTGATCGCGAATAACGTCTACTTTGGGGATTCCAAGAAAGATGACCAGGGCTCCCGTCCTGTCTCCCACGGTGTGGACGTTTCCGCCTCCGACTTCGCAGAGATCAGCGAGGAAGACGGCGAGCTGCCGTTTTGATGGGAGGTCTATCAATGAAATATACACTGTTTGTTATTGATGGTGGTTATCTGGACGATGCAAACGATACGGTAACTATTCAAGGGGTGCGTGAATGCGAACTTCCCGCTTTGCTCCGGTTGTTTACCGCAGGAAAGAACAACTTTGACGTTGTAGTTCGACGCTCCGAAGAGGAGTAAGGCAATGGCGGAAAAAAAGGAATATGTCAAGCTTTGGATGAGCTACGAAAGCTATTTCGAGCCGTACAGTGACGGTGAAGTGGGGCGTCTGGTGCTGGCCATGATGAAATATCGTGCGTCGGGAGTGGAGCCAGAATTCAACGGGAATGAACGGTACGTTTGGCCAGCCATCAAAAGGGACATCGACGAATCTTTGCAGGCGCAAGAGGCAACCGCCACAACCAACCGGGAAAATGGTAAAAAAGGCGGAAGACCACCTAAGGGAGAAAAACCGAATTGGTTTACTGAAAACCCAAAAAACCCAATGGGTTTTGAAGAAAGCGAAAAAAGCCAAGGACAAGGACAAGGACAAGGTCAAGGACAAGGACAAGGACAAGGTCAAGGTCAGGGACAAGGTCAGGGACAAGGTCAGAGTTGTCCCCCCCCTACCCCCCCACTGCCAACAGGAGCGGAAGCGGAGGTAGTGTCTGACTATCTGAACCGGGTAAACCCATCCGCGTCCCCGTCCTCCCTTGACGAACTGCGCGGGTTTGCAGAAGTCATGGGCGCAGAAGTATGCCGGAGGGCCTTTGACATCGCCCTGGACAGCAAAGCGGCCACATGGCCGTATATTCGCAAAATCCTGCAGGACAAGCAATCGCGCGGCGTCCGGTGCCTTGCGGATTGGGATGCACTGGAGAAAAAGCGGGAATCCGAAAAGAAGTCCTCAGCGGAGAGCTCGAACAAAAGCGCCTGGGGGTATGTGAAATGAACAGCAAGCGCAAGGGAAAAGAGGGAGAGCTGCGGCTGGTCCACTTCCTGCGGGAGCAGGGCTATGAGTGCCGCAGAACAGCGCAGTACTGCGGAAAAACCGGAGAGGCGGCGGACGTGATCGGGCTTCCGGGCCTCCATATCGAGTGCAAGGCCGTCGAACGCCTGAACGTTCGGGAGGCATTGAAGCAAGCTGTCAGGGACGCGGCTGCCGCTTTGATTCCCGTGGTATTTCACAGGCACAGCCGGGAGGAGTGGCTTGTAACGCTCCGGGCAGAGGATTTCATGACCATTTACCGAGAGTGGGAGGCCGGACGACATGACCAGTAAGACGCTGCTGCGGCTGCTCGAAATGGCGCGGGACGGCTGCACAGACAGAGAGATCGGAAAAGCGGTGGGCGCTGCCCCATCGACGGTCAGCTACTACAGGAAGAAAGCCGGAATCGAGAGGGACCGCGGTCAAACATACCGCACCCTGTACGCGCTCTATGATCGGGATGGGCAGTACCTGTTTGAAGGCAGCGTGAAGGAATGCGCAAATTTCCTGGAAATTCAGGAGCACACGGTCCGGGAATATCTGTCCAGATTCCGCGCCGGAAAGAAAACGCCTGTTGAGATTTACGCAGAGCCAGTCAGGAGGATGACATGACAGACGAAAGGCGCGCCCTCTTGGGCGACCACGAGGCGGCGAAACGGCTGACGGATGCGGGGGTGCTGGTGCCGTGTATGTGTGGCAGAACACCAAAGGAACACGGCCCGGAGGACTGGAAGCCGACCTTCTATGACCCTGATAGTGGCGGCGATCCGGTTAGCATTGAGTGCGAGTGCGGAATTAACTTTTCCATTTGGAGCTATGACTATTATAAAACCCGCCTCGCCTGGAATACTCGTACACCAATTCTGAGCGCGGAAGAATTACAAAGATTGGAGGCCCAGCCATGACGCGGGAAGAAGCGATTAATGTCTTGAACAATTTTCCGATAGATTTTCGGAACTCTGGAGGCTTTGAAGCGATGGAAGCCTTGAAAATTGCTATCTTAGCCCTCCGCCCCGTCAGCCGGGAGCAGGTGGAGAAGGTGTTTCCTGGGTGCCCGGCATGTAAAAACGGGCCGCCGAAACTTCACATCCCAGCGTTTAGAGCTATGGCGGTATGTAATCAACACATGGATCACGAGGCTTTTGACATAGAGCTGAACAGTAAATTTTGCCTGAATTGCGGGCGGCCGTTGACGGACAAGGCCGTGGACATGGTGATGGAGAGGATGGAGGCGATGAAAGATGGCAAGGGCGATTGAGAAGGGCGCAACGTACCTCGATAAGCTGTGCCACAAGCTCTATGATGAACCAAAAGGGCGAGGCTTTCAGGTAGATGGAAAATGCCGCCGTTGCGGTGGCCCTCTTATGACATATTACTGCGAAGATAGGCTGCATTTGATTGCCTGCGAGAAATGCGGTACATTGGCGCTCACAAAAGCCGTTTCTCCACAAGTTGCTGCAAATTTGACCTTGCGTCAACCCACCCTCACCCCGCCGAACGATGCGCTGACGCTGGAGCAGTTGCAGGAGATGGACGGGGAGCCGATATATAGCGGGAAGTATAAGAGATGGTTTTTGGTTACATATTTCGCAGTATTGAACCGGAGCCAACTTATGGATAGCACAGGAACGCCATTTGTCGCTGATGATTGTGGTCCACTGTACCTCTGCCCGCCGGAGGGAGAGGTGGACGCATGAAACCGACTTGTATTACTTGCAAAGCTGATTGCCATAACGCCGGGACAACCTCCAAAATTGTGGATTGCTCACAGTACAAACCGGGGCGAGTTTTGACCAACGCAGACCGGATCAGGGCCATGACCGACGAGGAGTTGGCGGAGTTTATCAGTCGCATAGAAATTGGAGATTTTGGCCCACAGGTTTACGGGAAAACATTTTGTGACTTGTGCAGTGGACAATATGAGTGCGACGACTGCAGATTGTGGTGGCTCCAGCAGCCAACGGAGGAGAACACCTGATGGACTACGAAAAGCTGATTAGACGATTGCGGAATGATGCCGACGCATATCGAAATGGGAAAACTCTTGGGCGGGCATTTGCCGATCAGGAGGACGTGCTGGACAATGCCGCCACCGCCCTCTCCACGCTCCAGGCCGAAAACGAAAAGCTGCGGACAGAACTGAAGAAGGCCGAGATGGAACTTGATAGCTTGCTGGCCGAAGGAGAGACGGTAGCGTTTGATCCGTTTGGCGCAGAAAAGGAGGACTGACATGAAGCGGCTGACTGAAATAAATAGATATTGGGAAGAAGATGAATTTTGGTATGATGCCAGGGAACCTGATGTAGAGGACATTGATAAAATTTATAATCGCCTCGCCGCCATTGAGGACATCCTGGGCGACGAGTACGACTTGGAACGGCTACGGAAGCTGGTAGAGGCTGACCGGGAGGGGTGAGCATGGAGAGATATACGTACTTTGACGGCGGGAAATGGCGGCTCAAAATTGGCGACACCGAATATAGCGGAGGAGTCGTTGACCGTCTCGCAGCCTATGAGGACACGGGCTTGGAGCCGGAGGACTTCAAACGGGCATTTCATGAGGATGCTGTTTTGAAACTGGCCGGACAAGCCCTTGGCATAGCACCTGACCGCCTGCGCGAACTGGTCCAGGCGCACATGGAGAGACGAATTATCATAGTTCCCAAAAATGATAACGAACTATTCGAAAAACTGAAAGATTTATTCTTTTCGGGTTCGACCGCACTACGGAGGGAACAGGATGGATAAATACGTTTCTGTCGCTGAGATTCGGGCAGACGTTGAATGGTTACAAAGCCAAGGAGTCCGAGACTTGGATTTGAGAGAAGTTTTGGAGCGCATAGAGTTATTGATCCCCGCCGCCGACGTTGCGGAGGTGAGGCACGGGAGATGGGAAAAGTTTGTAACTGCAAGCGGAATTATTTCAAGAGTTAGGTGTTCTGTTTGCGCTGGAACACAATCGCTGAAATTTGAGAATATGCCATACTGTCCGACGTGCGGCGCTCGCATGGGAAAGGAGGACGAGCATGAGGCTAGTTAATGCGGATGCGGCTCCTATCTATCTAAACAAAGATGCCTGCGAGCAAATCAAAAAAATGCCAACAGAGGATGCTGTACACGCCGCCGGTGGGTGCTATTGCTTTGAGTGTGAGAAGTTCGACCATGACGGTGGCACCGGATTTTGCAATCAGTGGGGCAAGTGGACACTGTGCAGCGACTTTTGCAGCCGGGGCCAGCGAAAGGAGGCCACCCATGCCTAAGACCTGCGCCACCTGCGCCTGGTACGAGGACTATCAGGGCGTGTGCTTTAACGGGAATTCCCCAAACTGCGCCGACTTCACGGAGCCGGAGCAACGGTGCAGGGAGTGGGAGCGAAAGGAGGCCGACCATGATAAACACCCATCCGACCCGGTGTAATATTTGCGGCGGGCGTGTCTCTTATGGCTCTAATGCCAGGGTATACGGGAAGGAATACGGGAGCGGCTACTGCTATCTCTGTGAACAGTGTGGGGCCTATGTTGGGACGCATAAGCCCCGCCCACGGGAAGCCCTGGGTCTGTTGGCTGACGAACCGATGCGGACAGGGAAAAAGATGTGTCACGCTCTCTTTGACCCGCTCTGGCAGGGAAAGCCAAAGGCCCGTAAAAAGCGCAATGATCTATATAGCTGGCTTGCCCGTAAGATGGACATATCAGTTGAGGACTGCCACTTCGGCTACTTCGACATCGGCCAGCTTAGGCGGGCGTACATCATCTTGCGGGGTGTGCAGGACAAGCAAATGAGATATGACAACTGTGGGGAGATCTATTTTGAGGAGGCCGACCATGAAGTTTCGGAGTAAGACGGGGAAAGTCGTACTTACCATTGATGAGGCATTAGAGCAGTTTTGCGATAGCAAAAAAGATTGCGACTATTGCGAGCTTCGGGAACCCGTGCAGCAATACAAGGGGACAAAGAGGCCGTGCCATGAATACACAAGGGCCAATCCCCACGAAGCCGCCCGACTGATGGGCTATGAGGTGGTGGAGGATGAACCCGTTTCAGATTGTAACGGTTTAAATGAGGGTACAAATTGTACCCTGGTAAAGGGGGAGGCCAACACGGCTAACGCCGTGGAGGGTATGTGCTGCGACTGTGCTCATGGCGGCCCCTGTTGCTCTTGGGACGAAAACGAGGATTGTCAGCACAGGAAAAAGGACGGCACTTGCTGGGTACCATACACGAAGGAGGAGGCCAACATGGACAAGCCATTGAAGGACTGGACGTTTTCTGAGGTGCAGGAATATTGCAAAAAACAGAGAAACACTTCTGAACGGTGCAGTTCGTGCAAAATCAAAAAATTCTGCGACAAATACCTCGGAAAAAAAGGAGAATCCGCAAGCCCCAAATATTGGGACCTGTCTGAACCGTCCCGCTGGACGGAGCAGGAGGTGGAGAGGGCGAAGGCGATCAAACTTATTTATCCAAATGCTGAAAAACTGGAATTAATACCATGTGTTATTCGTGTTTACACGAATATTGGGGCAATAGCCTATCTGCATGCTGACCTATTTCCAAGCATGAAAAATGGACAAATTTCCACCCTTGACGAGATCATCGGAGGTGCCCAATGAACGAAGTCATCATTACCAGTGCATGGGTCCATGAAGATGACCAGCAGGCCAAAGCAGACACCGGGACTCTCTCAAAGAATGGGATGATCTCTACCAACGAGGAAGGTGGGCAGCAACACCACAGGCCCTATCGTTCTGAATGGCTCCCGCCCCGTGCCCTCTTGGCGGTATCACATGTGCGCTGGGAATCCGAGACGGTGCATGGTTACAGTGAGGAGAACTATAAACTCATTCCGGCAAAGGAGCATGTTGGGCGGGCGATCACGCATCTTCTGGCGTGGCTGGCAGGTGACACCTCAAATGACCATCTGTCGCACGCTGCCACACGGGTATTGTTTGCCCTGGAGATGGAGGAGGAAAGCAAAGATGAATAGAGAAATCCTTTTCAAAGCCAAGCGGCTGGATAATGGAGAGTGGGTAGATGGATTCTACTGCTGTATTGGGCCAGCCGGTCAAGAAAAGCACTACATTATTCCGGAATATGCCTCTGCGTTCTATGGAGTTGAGGTTGACCCCTCCACGGTCTGCCAGTACATAAACGTTGATACACGAGAAGAGTGCTGCACAGGCTTTGAATCCCACAAGATATTTACGGGTGATATGCTGGGCGAATGGGGAGAGGACGAGGACGGTAACGAGTGTATTTGTATTCTCGGTATCGTGACCTATTGGGAGAGCGAAGGGCGCTATGTGTTGACAGACAAAGATGGACTGTGCAACGACTGGACGCTGGAGGATGAGGCACAACCTGTAAACTGGCCGAAGCTCATTCACTGCGGCTCCATCCACGACGGGGAGGGCGGGCAATGACAAAAGAAGAATCACTGGCATGGGTGAAATCGTTAAAGCCGGGAGATATCGTGATATACAGCGGGTTTGGGGTTGCGGGAAGGATTCAAACTGCCAAAGTAGAAAAAGTCACTCCATCTGGTATTGTCAGGACCAATCGGGGCAGTTTTAAAGAATCTCCATGGAGCTGGTCTGGAAGAGTAGGCGGCTATGGGAAAACACCTGGAGAGATTAGCCCGCCAACGGCAGAATTGCTTATCGAGGCAGAGCTTCAAGAAGCGGAAGATGCTGCTGAGAAGAAGCGGCGAGACACCATCTACAAGGCGCGGAACCTGATTTCCGAACTATATTATGATAGATTCCGTATCGACTATGACACGGCAGTTGAGATAATCAAGGTGTTAGAGAGGTGGCGGACAGCATGAGCGAGTGGATTAGAGTCAAGGATAGGCTACCGAAACCGGAGTTCCGAGGACAGCAGAGAGGATTTTACCTGGTAGCGCTCTCTAATGGTGTAGTCAAAGAACTGGCATATGAATTTCACGCCTACAAAAATATGCTGTTTGATGTTGGATGGCACGAAACGGCATATCCTGTCACTCACTGGATGCCCCTCCCCGAACCACCAAAGGAGAATCAGCAGCATGAGTAAAAAAGTCAATCCCCGCAGACAGCCGGCGTCCGCGCTGTCATGGACCGCAAGTACGTGTCCTAATAGAACTCCCCGCCAACTGGCGGGGAGTTCTCATGTATAAGGATTCCGCTTCCAACTCTTGTTGATGATCGTCCAGAGGTCCGCCTTTTGTTCCCGTGTGAAATCCTGCCTGTCAAGATAGGCCTGCGCCTCTGTTTGGGAAACGCTGTTGTTTCCGTCACTATCAAGTCCGGCTTTCATGCTGGCATATTGCCCCACCGTTAACCTGGCCTGAACCGCCTGTATGGTTTTCTCATAGGCCTTTCCGCTCATGATTGCAGAACCGTATTGCTGATAGAGGGCAATATACTCCGCAGGAGAGACACCCAAATCTTGTTGAGCTGTCTGCGCGTTTTTCTGCCAACCGTCCAGTTCATAGTCTGAGACCTCCGCTTTTGCAGCTGCTGCGGCGTATTTGTAAAGGGCTTCTATGTACGCCGCTTTTTCGCTGTTTGCCATATTGCGGTATTCCGCCGTCTGAATCCCCTCGGAAATCAGTTGATAGGATGTCTGCCCCATCGCTTTGGCGTATCTGGTGTATTCCTCTGCCGTCAGGTCTTTCCGCTCTCCATTTACTTCGATGTACCGCTTGGCCCGGTCCGGAAATACTCCTGTGTCTCCAGTGGCATCCCGCACCCTTTGCAGCTCTTTCTCCACACGGTCCACTTCCACCTGCGACACATACGCCGGATTGGCGAAGTTGTTGAGGATTCTCCAAAGCTCGTCCCCAGTTTCCTCCTCCCGCCCCCAGGCGTCAAGATACGGCGTCTGTCGGTAGTCCCAGCCAGGGACCCGGGAGGAAGCCCGCCCCAGGGCATACTGCACGTCTGTTGGAAGTGGGCTGTTCTTATCGGTGTAAGTGGTCATCCGGCGGTCCTCTGCACTTCGCTCAAGCTGTCCGCCAAGCGTGGGAATTGCCTGTGAGAAGTAGGAAACGACGGCAGACCCCAGCATGGGAATCAGTGCCTTGTCCTCCGAGTACGCGACACTCTCCAGAAGGTCGTTGAGAGATTGCAGCATGGACATCTCCAGAAGAGGGTTCGCAACCGACTTCATCGCTGTGGAAATCGCCTCTGCGCTCATGCCGTTTTCTCCCATAGCAGACGCCATCTCCGCCCCCATGAAGAATGGCATGGAAGCCGGCGCCAGCCAATCCAGCGTGACGGAGGTGCCATCCGGTAGCTCCAAGGCATACCCCTGGTGCCCAAGAAGTTCCTCCCACTTACTGTCATCGTCACTTCCCTGTGCGGTGGTGAGAAGGCCGGAGGAAAAAAGATAAGCCCCCAGAGCAAAGAGCATGGAGCCCGTGGCGCCGGAAGCGATGTTGTCAATCACCTCTGCTGCCGTTCTGTTCCCCCGTTGGACCTGGGAAAGATCATATGTGAGGGATTTCACAAGGCCAAGCGGACTGTATGTAAGGCCGCGGGCCAATACGTTTGCCGGCGTCCGCTTGAAGGGAATCACGGCGTCACCAACAACACCCAGAGAGTTGACTACCTTGGCCGCCCGATCAGAAAGAGCGTTCCGGTCCTGATAGGTTGCTTTCAACGCCTCCTTCGCTGCATAGTCTCTACCCCGATTCAACACGTCAGAGGGAACCGTCCCATCTGTTACCTGCTGCGCGGTAAAACCGTTTGCCGTAAGATAGCCCGCCAACGTATCTGCATAGGTAATCCTCTTGAAAAGGGCGTCCTCCAGCTCCAAAGTGTCGCCATTTTTCTTTCTGGCGGCCTCGAGAATACTGTTGTTGAAAATCCGTCGACGCTGGTTGATCTGGTTGTTGAAATCATTGTACTTGTTCCCGCTGACGGAATCCTTGACATTGTTGAAATCATTCCATGCAGCCCGATACATGGATGGAGAAGCCGCGAAAGATTTCGTGCGCTCCACATTGAATCCGGCTGCGGAAAGGGCTGTTTCGATTCCGGCAGCAACCTCGTTTTTCACAATGCGCATTGGCTGAAAAAAGACATTTCCCACCACGTTCCTGATATGAGTACGCGGATTACCCAGCATGGAGAGGTATCTCCAGGCGTTCCACTTATCCACAAAGGTGGACGGCACTTGGTCCGCCACGTTCTGATAGATTTCCCCCATCACCGCATCGCGTCCAGCCTGGTCGGTCTGCTCCAGGAATTTCGTGAGAAGTTCTGGGTCTACTTCAATCTCACCGTAATCCTGATTGTTTCTGGAAATCTTGTTGGCAAGGTTCTGGGCGGTCCGTTGGATTCCATATAGCTGCGCTTCTGGTGACAGGCGTCTAAAAATGCTGGCCGCTTGCGTTGCTTGGGCTGCGCTGGTGGTCATGGACTGATAGAGAGAGAGAATGTCCGCAACCGCTCGCCCGTCCCGGTTGTTGGCTGCTGTGTTCAAAAGAGTCTGTCCAAGAGTAGATAAGTCCTTAGAAACTCTGCCGTCCATTACGGATGACCGGAACTCCTCCAGCGCCCCGTCAAACCCCTTCTCCTGAATGCGCCTTCTTGCTCGCTCCAGAGAGGCATCGTTTGTGTTCCGATCATAGGAGAGCTCCCCACCGGCCACCATCTGCTCAATCATGGAAACCACAGAGTCCGGAATCGCTTGGGCGCCCATGACGTTGGACGCAACCCTGCTGACGTTTCTCCCGGCGAAATCCTGTACGGGAACATCCACTGGCCGGGCGGCATTGGCCCCCTCCGGATGGAATTGGCTGGATTGAGCCTGCAAGCGGTCATATGCCGTGTTTAAGGAACCAGCATTCGCCGCCCCTAATCCATCCGGCGGATTGACATTTTCCGCCCTCGGTGCTATGATAGAATCAGGATTGAGGGGACGCGTACCCTCAACCGACGCCTGAGATTGTGTCCCGGCGCTGCCATTGGTAGCAAGGCTGGTTTGATTGGCACTATCTCCGGCGTCAATTTTTATAATGTTTCCATCTGAGTCAACAACCTCGTGCAGATAAAATCTGTTTTTGCTTGTACGTTTGACCACTGCTGCAACATATACCGTTTTCCCATCCATAGTGACGGGAGCCGCGAATATATAACCGTCATATGGCCGGCCTTTCCAGTTCTCTTGGAAATCAATCTGTGTTCCTGTGCGAATAATATCGGGGATTGCTGGAATAACAGCTGCCTTTGCTGTTCCTATACCGTGGTGTAAATCGTCTTTTACAGACCGTGTGTTGATTTCAATATCTCCGAATCCAGGGCGACTAACAATCCCTTTGATGGCTTCAAAAAGTGTTTTGGCCTTTTCCGCCATTGTTTTGCCGCTAACAAATGGAATAGAATTTGAAGAAACTTCAGAAACAGGTTCGGCCTCCGATAGCTTAGGGATATGATCGCGAAGCGTTTCAACAACTCTTACCGTTTCTCCGGTATTTCTTATCCGATTCTGGCCTTCTTGATGATTGACATTGATGCCTGTTTCTTGTACAGTTGATATAGGCGCTACCTGGGAGGCCCGCCCGTCTGTCACGGTGCCGACAGTGCCCGGTATAGCTGCCATATCCTCCGCGTCTACTACGGTTTCGAGGTCACCCGAAAGGGCAGAAGTTCCGTCTGATGTAGATGCGGGGGATTCATTTTCCCCAATCCCAGAATTCCGTCTGACCTCATTCACAATCGTGTCCCGCCAAGCATCTTGAACGCCCTCAGAGCCGCCCCAAACTTGGGCGGCATTCGTGCCCATTTTCTGTCCTGCCGCCGCTCCTGCGCCCTCTTGTGCCGCCGTTGGGCCTATTCTGTTCACGGCCACGTCTGCGGCGCCGCCGACGCCGCCCAGCGCCGCACCTATCAGCCCATCATATAACGTGTCTGAAAGAAATTCCGGGTTTTGGTACTGGGAGAGAGCTCCGCTGTCATAGGTGATTCGTTGAAGAAGTGGCTGCACCAGGTCTTCCACCACTTCCTCCCCGCCCTCACCGATAGCAGAAAGCACGGTTCGACCTGCCGCGGACTGTGACAGCTTTGCGGGAAGCCGGGAGAGTGCGTCATCCAAAACGCCTGCGCCGAATGCGGCCTTAAACGGCGCGGCTACGTTTGAGATTTTCTCTGTGGCAACGGACAGCGCGGCGCTGCCTGTGCCGTATAGAAGCTGCTGCCCCAGGTCCGCACCGGACTGTCTGGCCGTCTGCGCGGAGGAACCAAAGCTTCGGACCGCCATCGGCAAAAGAGCGCCGCCACCTGTCACGGAACCGGCCAAAATATCCCCTAGAAGTTGTGTCCCAGCCACGCCCACATCTACCGCAAACTGTCCCGCCCGGCCAAGACCTTCTTTGGCGGTGGCAATGTCCTCCTGAGAAGATGCGCTCAACCGGTCCGCACCTCCTTGGATGCGCTGAACGGCCTGAGATAGTGGCTCATGCTGCGCAGCTGCGCTCTCCGTGTAGACACCGGCGCGCTGTTCCGCCAATTCCGCAAGACGGAGGAGGCGTTCACGGTCCCCGTCCTCCATCGTCCTGCCGTCCGCGAACCTTCCGGCCGAAACCATCTCCCGGTAGCGTCTGGCATTTTCCAGCTCCTGACGAGCCCTCTGGTTTTCCTGAGAGGCGTTGATGTCCGCCTGCCGCAGGGCGTCCAGCGCGGTCCCCGCAGTATTGGCAAATCCGGACGCCGTACTCTTTGCGGCGCCTCGAATGACAGCGCCGGTCCGCGACGATAAAATCTCGTCAACGCCACGCTGCGCCTCCTGCTTGAGCTGGTTCCTCATGCTTAAGGCGCGACCTGGCAAAGAATCTTCTGCCTGAGCAGTATTCTTTTTCATACTAGAAGTTATCGCATTGACAAGTGCATCCTTTTTGATTTCTGGATTGCGTCCTGTCGGCTTTCGAACGGGGGCCTGTGCGCGTTTCCGAACCGCCTGGACCTGTTCTTCGGTTGGGTTTGCGGAACCGTATACCCGTCTTCTCAGATCATCAAATTCTTTTGACATGGTTATTCCCTTTCGTTTCCAAGCGCCTGCAAAATAGTAGCAAGTCCATCCTCATTGATTTTTCCGCCATCAAGTTGCTGTGTGAGATAATTTTTAATCTCAGCATCGCTGTTACCGTTTCGAATCATATTCTGTACCATTTGAAGCGTGTGTCCATACTGCGATCCATAAAGTCCGGCACTGGAATTTTTCAAAATCGTATCATAATCCGGAAGGTTTGCGTAGTCAACAGTCACGGTGTTGTTCTTCGTCGGGCTTCTGCTGGGCGTTGTTCTACCAGAAGAGGAAGACCTGCTGCCGGAAGAACCTCCCTGCAGCGCGGCCATCCGCATGGAGAGGGCGTCCGAGGAGGAAATCCCAGCCTGGGTGAGTGTAGCGTTATCAGGCATAATTCCGGCGCCTAGCATGGTCATCGCCAGGTTATACGCGTACTCCCGGTTTTGCGCGGCAAGGCTATCCTGATACTGCTGCTGCGAGGCCTGAAACTGCTGATTCCACTGATTATTTGCGGTGTTGAATTGCGCCTCCCAATTTGCCTGCTCCTGGGCGAGCTGGGCAAGCTGCATGGAGGCGTCGTCCTGCCGGACATACTCGCTGTACAGCGCCTGGGCTAACTGCGCGTTACCCTGGGCCTGAGCCTGAGCCGCCGCATTCCGGTACTCCACGGCAAGAAGCTGCTGCTGTAAGGCGTTCTCCGCCAGCGCATTGGACTCCTGTGTGGAAATGTCGGAGAGATTGCCTTGCAGCGTCGCGGAGTTTGCGAGCGCTGCCTGCCCAGAGGTGCCGGTATTCAGCCCCCGGGCGTTGGCATACTCGTTAAACGCCTGCCGCGCGATTTCATTTTGACTGGCTGCTTCATTTCGGGCGGCCTGATAGGTGACAGGAATCTTCTCCGCATTGGCCTGCAGGCCCGCGAGGTTTTGTTCATAGGCGGACTGCAGCGCTGCAAGCTGGGCCTGTGTGTTCGCGGCGTACATCGCGTTGAGATATTCAGAAAGGTCCGAAACGCTGCCGCCGCGGCTGTGGCTTCCACCCGAAGAACCACCCCCGCCGCCGCTTCCGGAGTCGTTGAACAGCTGGTGGGAGGTGTTGGTTCCCTTGACCGCATAGCCCGATTCATCGTATGTAACCTTGTATTTCCCGCTGGTCGTGGTCTGCTCCACCGTTTGTCCGGCGAGGTCCGGCCGCTTGGACATGTCCGGTGTGTTTGGGTATACCTTATGGGGCTTGGAGGACTCCATGAAGCCTTGCTCCATCTCCTCTTTTGTCCAGGTGCTTGCCATGTCTGATCACTCCTTTGCAAAAATAAAAGCGCCGAAAGGCTGGATTTCTCCAGTCCTTCGGCGCCAAGCGCTCTCGCTTATGATTCATTTACTTTCATTATATACGAAAAAGAGCCGCCTCGCAAGGCGGCTCTTTTCAAAATTTTACTCCTGTTCCAGTTGGTCCATACAGCGCTGAATCGCTTCTTTCTCCCGCTCAGAGCCAGCGGATTGCATCAAAAAAGTCGGAGCCGCAGACGGAAAGAAACGAAAAAGGCGGGACACTTGCCCCGCCGTCCTGTCAGCACCCCGTCAATATCCGATCCTTCTCTTCATAAAGTTTTCGGAGGGCTGATTTTGTGGTTTCGATCATTCCGGGGAAACCGAGTACAACCTGCTCCTGCACCTCATAGGCCTCTAAAACATCTTGCCCGATCATCCCTCTTGCAGCCATTTGCAAGATATCGTGCTTTGGCCTGCATTGAGAAAGTGTGCGCCTCGCCTCAGAAAGCGTCGTTTCCAGTCGTTTTAATGCTTGCTCTGTTTTTTCAATCTCGTCCATTTTCTCCAGGAATTCTTGCAAATACTTTTCTTTATCGAAGTACCCCAAACATTTTGCAAATGCGATACTCTCCGCGCTTCCTCCGCCGCTGTACAACTCATACGGGGCAAACGTATTAAATCTGGCCGCAATGTCAACCGCTTTTTCTATGTATTGCTGGTACCCATATTTTTCCTTTTTGGTCTGCTTTTGAAACAGGGAAAAAAGTTCTTCAACACGAGAAAATTGCTCCGGGGCAAGATTTCTCTTTGCGTCTGGAAGATTGATGATCACATTTGATATTTGAGCAGCGGATAGTTCGTACTCACCGCCCTGCTTCATTTTTTGTATTTTTCGTATGGCATCGATTCCAGAAAAAAGTCCCATCATTTACACCCCCAAACACAACATTACATGAATATACACGAATTTACAATACTTAAAGGAAATTATTTTCCTTCATTGCGCCGCAAAGTGTTCAGGCCTCCCTGTGAATTTCTTCTTGACTTTTGGGCTACAAAATATATAATCAATTTATGGGCTACAAAAAAAGGGGGGTGCTGTTTTGCCCGAGAAAAAAGGGCGCCCAACCGACAATCCAAAAGGAAAGCCTATTCATGTGCGACTTGACTCCAAAAGTGAACACATCCTTTGCAAATATGTAGAGCAAAAAGGAGTAAGTCGGGCAGAGGCGATTCGACGTGGGATTGAAAAGTTGGAACCCGAAATAAAAGGATAGAGTGTTGGCGGCCTCACAAACCTCACCAACACCCTATCGCCCCGGAGGTCTCCCTGCCGGTAAATCTATGATACCACCAGAGGGACCTCCAATCAAGAAAAATTTATGGAGGAGCCAGTATGAACAATACAATTACCATGACAGATATCGAAGTTTCGTTACAGTCGATTCTTGCGCTGATGCAGTTGACACAGGAGGGCATGGAGAGCGATATCCATACCGCTGTGAATGCGGGAAGCAACGATGCCGCTTGCATCCTCGCCTCCATTTCCGGTCGATTGCAGAACATCTACATCCCGGCTTATGATGCTATTTTCTCAGCAATCGGGGACCTGCGCAGCAAGATCATGGAGGTAGCATGATGAGCGAATTGATCAAGATCACTTATGAAAATGACCGCCCCGCCGTCTCCGCCCGGGAACTTCACGAGTTCTTGGAAGTTGGCTCCGAGTACGCACACTGGTTCAGAAGGATGTGCGAGTACGGGTTTACCGAAGGTGAGGACTTTTCGCCATTTTTGACGGAAAGCACCGGAGGCCGTCCAGCCCGGGACGCCATCCTCTCCCTGGACATGGCGAAGGAAATCTGCATGCTCCAGCGCAGCGAGAAGGGCAAGCTGGCCCGGCAGTATTTCCTGGCCCTGGAGCGGGACTGGAACACCCCGGAAAAGGTCATGTCCCGCGCCCTGCGGTATGCGGAGCAGGAGCTGAAGCAGGTCCGCGCCCTCAACTCCGCCCTCACCGTGGACAACCAGATCATGAAGCCCAAGGCGGACTATTTCGACGAGTTGGTGGAGCGGAACACCCTCACCAGCTTCCGGGAGACCGCAAAGGAGCTTGGCATCCCGCCCAAGAAGTTCGTCCGTTTTCTTCTGGACAGGAAGTACATCTTCCGGGACAAAAAGGGAAAACTGCTCCCGTATGAGCAGAAAAATACCGGACTGTTCGAGGTCAAGGAAACGTTCAACGAAAAGACCCAGTGGAGCGGCACCCAAACCCTGATCACTCCAAAAGGCCGGGAGACCTTCCGCCTCCTCTACCCGGGCTCCTGACCCAAAGCCCCCGCCGGACTTTCCCCGGCGGGGGCTCTTAAAATCTGCTGGAACACTATTGACAACCGTGATATACTTTAATTTGTAACTGGTTGTTGCTTTTTTTAACCATTTGTGTAGTATACAATTACATAAATACTTTGTCGTGGTGGTATAGTAAGGATGTCAAAATTACAGCTCGTTGTGATAGACAAAGATATTCCAGCTGATGCTATCTCATGCGGAGAAAAAAGCATTGATGCGCTGATGCAACAGGCATATCCTAGCACACTGTTCAAGCAGGGGCGCGCATATAATATTCTAATCGATGACAAATTGATTGGCAGTTGCATGATAAGATTTGTTTCGCTTTATGATAAAGACGCGGAATATTATGTAGGCCATAAGGACTATACCGCGCTTGAAATATCATATCTTGCAATAGATTCCCGTATACAGGGGCATGGATATGGCAGGTTAGTATTGAAACAGCTAATTCTTTTGGCTCGGAGGATTGCGGACGATCTTCCTGTTAGGTTCCTTGTATTAGATGCCTTTAAAGATAAGGAAGAATGGTATACATCAGCCGGGTTTAAAATATATCCCAAAAAGAAAGACTTACGATATCCTGGAACGCTGCCAATGAGAATGGATTTGATTGACAAGAAGCTGGCTGAAAATTATGCGCAATCATTTATGTAACAAGGAGGGATGAAACGTGTATGGATGCAGAATTGAATTGCAGCACGATCAAGCGCAGGCATTTTTTGAGGAAGCATTACATCCAGACCTGGAAGAACTTCAGCGGCGAGATGCCTTCTTGGAACAGCTTGAACAAGAAATGAATCTTCAGATACATGGCTCAAGCATTATAATGGAAATTCCGGATGTTAACATTGATATGCTTTTAAACACGGAAAAAACATATATTTCTATTGAAGATCTGCCATGTACGCTTGCACTGGGGACAACAGTCAATATCGAAAAGCGAGTTTCAGCGTATACTATCAGACCAACCATAGATATAGCGGCTTAAAAATGACGAGGTACGAAATGAACGAGTCGGATTGTGTCTTGAAGCTTAATCACCTGGTATTTGATGAATTATCTTTTCGCCGCAAAAATTTCCAAAGCGAAAATGATATACATTTTGAATTCGGATTCAATTTTGAGCAACGAGGAGACGTAGATTTTGTTGCCCATCTTCAAATCAAAGGTATCAAAGAAAATGAATATGATATTGGTGCACGAGCATCCGGGTATTTCACCTTAAACGATGCCGCAAATTATGACTTTCTTACACTACGGCAGAATGCGGTAGCGATTGTATTTCCATATCTTAGAAGCCAGATTTCATTGTTGACGGCACAACCTGAGGTTAAGCCTGTCATAATACCCCCGATGAATATTGCGCAAATGGTTGAAGATACGCTAAAAGCTCAGTCCGAATCACTTAGCAACGAAAAAGATAGCTGATCATTTTTCGGAACATATCTTCCCCCGAAGAGCCTTATTGACTCTCCGGGGGATTTTTTATGTTCTTCTCTGTTTCTTTGCCAGCCTGTACAGCATGGTACACATCTGCTCCCGGGTCACGCTTTGAGAGAGCATCAAATCTCCCTCCGCATTTCCCCGCAGGATGCCGTTCTCCACGGCCCACTCCACGCCCTCCTTGTGGGCGGGAGATGGTGTATTGTCCATGGTCTTTCCCTCCAATCTCTTCTTGAACTCCGCCCACTTCTGGGCATTCACCAGATACGACGGACAGTGTTTTCCTGTCACGTCGAAGTGGCGGTACACATTTCTCAGCGGGATGCCGTACTTTTCCATCAGCTCCCGGCCCAGGGCGGCGGCATTTGCCAGGGTTGCTTCGCTGGCCTGGTAGACGCCGTTGCGGATGGTATCGCACATCTCAATGCTGATGCTGTTGGTGTTGGTGATCATCCCATACATCGTCCCGCCGCCGGTCTTGTCGGCGTTGGCGTACTTCTTACCGCCCACCGCCCAGGCCACCTTCAGATCAGGCACAGAGCGCCAGACCGTGGTATCGTCCACAAAGTAGTGGGCGCTGGCCTGCACAATATTGTTTTGAAAATAGGCGGCGTTGTTGGCCGCTTGGTCCCCGTCGTTGCCGGTGTAGTGGAACACCAGGTATTTGATCTGATTGACAGCCCGGGAACCGCCATAGTTCCCGGGGTTGGCTAACCGCTCCTGAAGAATATAGCTCACGAGCTCTCGCCGCCTGTCCGGACCTTCCGCTCCGCCTGGGTACCAAAATAGAACGCGATCACCACTGTGAACACCGTCAAAAACTGATCTGTAGTCACGTGACCGCTGACGGAGAGATACGCGAACACCGCCGTGAGAATCACTGTCACGATGCTCTTTACGGTCAGTAGATTAGAAAGGCGCTTTTTCAGGTCATCCATGTCATGCCCTCCCATGGTCCTTGTCGTAGTCCGCCATAGACTTGGGCTGATACTTGCAGGACCCGTCCTCCGCGTAGATGTAGCGCAGAGCACCCTTCACCACTTCCACGCCATGATACTTGGGCCGGTTGTACACCATATCCTTTTCGGGGATGTACTTGTCGATCTCCTCCTGCCACGCGACAGCACCGGCGAAGGTGTGCATGGAGGCCCACCAGGGAGTTTCAACGGGAGCTGGAATAAAGCCCTCCTCCATCTCTTCCTTCGTCCAGCCGCCGCCAGGGTTCTTGTTTGGGGCCAGAGAAAAGTTCGCGCCAGCCTCTTTCAGCTTCACGTTGGCCTCCTCCACCGTGATCTTACCGGCCTTGTACTGCTCCATGATGTCGTTGATAGTCTTGTTCATAATATGTACTTCCTTTCTAAATTTCCGGCTGTGCCGGTTTTTGACTGGTCAAATCCTATCAAATGTGATAAGGTGAAGCTGTGCCCGCGTTTTTTCCTTTCTTTTTTCTGAAACGTTTTGTCTCTCAACCAAGCGGATGTTTCATATGTGGTGGCTGCGGGCACGGCGGCGTCCTCTTACTGGAGAGGGCGCCGTTCTTTTTCGCGGCACCTGGCGTCAGACCTTGCTGATATTGCGGGCCGCCTCATCTCTGACAAAATCCACATAAGCCTCCTGCGCGCTGCGCGCGGCTTCCATGGCCTCTTCCACATCGCCGTTGGTATGCATCCCCGCCAGCTTCTTGGCAGTGGTGAGGGAGAGCGCGCAATTCGCGTACATCAGCTCCATGGCAAGCCGGCTCTCCTTCTCCCGGCGCTGGGCCCGCGACTCTGTCCGCTTCGCGCTCTGCCGGCTGCGCCGCTCCGCCAGTGCCGCCAGCACCGAAGCTCCGCCCGCAATCAGGGCGCAAATGATCTCCGTGTTCAATACGCGGACCTCCTTACTCAGCCGCCTCCGCCGCCAGCATTTCACTGAGGACGCTGTACTCTTCCGGGGTCAGCCTGTCCGCCGCCAGATACACGTCCATCTTCTCCTGCAGGCCTTCCGTCCGGCCTCGGTCAATCAACAGCTTGCAAAGATTGTATACTGTAGACATAGGGTTTCTCCTTTCACATCATAGGGTGGTAAGTTCCAGCATACACAGGCGTTCCTCGTGGTCCGCCAGCATATCAAGGGTAATGTCCTCCGCTGTCGGTTCCGGAGGCGCAGGTGAAGGCGGGGCGTATGGGTCTCCAATCCTTGCCCCCTCATAGGCAGGAACCGCGCCAAACAGCTCCGCCGTGGTGTCATTCTCACAGACAATCATGTTTACTATAGTTTCATCTTCAACAATGCAATAATTCATGTTTTCTCCTCTTGACTTTTTATAGCTGGTCTTTCTTTACAAATTAGACTTGACTGCTGTGGGAGGAGGATTTTCCAATTCAAATGGAATAGCAAGAGGTCCAGCTGATGGTAATGGAAGTACATATTTAAGGTTGAAAAGTGCTTAAGCAGACTTAAAACGAATGTATACACCACCGGTTCCACCAGGAGAAGCGTCAGCTTTTGTTGAAATTTGTTGAGAACCTCCAGCACCACCACCTCCACCTACACCAGCACTTCCAGCACGGTACGCAGTGTTATTATTAGTATCTACATAGCCGCCATTTGCTCCGTTAGGAGTTCCACCTTTCATTTCAGTTTGTCCAGCACCTGCAAGAAAACCTCCGCCTCCACCTCCACCAGCCAATCCTAAACTAGCATCATTAAAAATGAACCCAGTTCCATTAGTCGGATTTACTACTGAATTTGATCTCACTCCTCCATTACCATTTCCAGTTCCTTGAAAAGGAACACCATTATTAACACCAGACCCTGTGCCTCCATATGCTGAAACTAATCGTATACTACCTTTGTCTACAGCAGTGTGCCCTCCAGGATTTCCAGCAGTAGTTGCATTTGTTATATAATGTATCGAACCTCCCGCTCCAATAGTTACCGTTAATTCATCTGACGTATCTACATCTACATCTAATTGTGTATCAACATAACCTCCACCGCCTCCAGCTCCAAAAGCTGATTTTGTGTTAACTCCAGTGCTACCACCTCCCCCTCCCACAGCGGTCAGGTCTAATTTGTAGGCCCTAGAGAACTTCATAACCTGGGAAGTAGTAAGCAGTATATAATCCTCATAAGTCTTATAGACAAACTCCACTGTCTGCCTGGTCAGGACTCCAGCGGCGTTTACTGCCTGATTAGAGATGTTTGCAATGTCAAAATAGGGGGATTTGATGGAAAAAGAAATTTTGTTGTTTTCGCTAACCGCCAGGAAATAACCGTTTTTATCTGTGGTGATGGCCTTTCCAAGCCTGTCTGTTACTCCGGTTACTGACAGTCCCGCCGCCGGTGTCCCATCTGGGTATTTGACCGTGATGCCATAGCCGTATTTCCCGACTCCCAATGCCAAAATGATAAACACATCATCCGGAACCGCCGTCTCGTTCAGTCCATACATCTCCGCCGTCTCAGGGCTGAGCGTCTCCGTCTTCGTGAAGACGTCGGCGGCGGGAGCCATAGAGCCAATTTGTTCTTTCAGCTCTTCGCTCAGCTTATCCTCCGTAATGGTCCCGTCCGGAATCTGGCCCAGAACAAGGCCCTGAAGCTCATCTTTACCCGCCTTGTCTCCAAGAGCAACTTTCACTTCCGGAATCACGGTGTTGTTCAGATAGTCCTTGATGGCGTTTCCGCCCTCGTCAAATTTGGCTTTCAGCTCCGTGGCGGTCAGCCCTCCCACATCATTGGGCTCGTCATCCAATGCGGAGATAATATTCATGTCCTTTTCCAGCGGTGTAAAATCCATGTGTTACGCTCCTCTCTCCGTGGGAATTTCTCCAGTTTGGTTGATGGCCCTCTGCAAGGCCCCATATCCGGGGCCGCCCCGCAAAGGCGGCTGCGCCTCATCTGTCGGTCCTGGGGCCTGGCCGGAGACCGGGACGCCCATAGCGCCCATCTGCGCGGCCATTTGCTGCTGCCGGCTGGCCTCCAATACGGCAATCAGGGTTTCCCGGTCCGTAATCTGACCGGCGGGCAGGCGCTTCAAATACTCAATCGTATCAATCTTGTCCTGCATCAGCAGGTTGTCCAGCGTCTGCATGGAGGCGATTTCGCTCCAGTAGGAGGACGCGCCTACATCCAATTCCACCGTGAAGTAAAGGTCCTTCAAAGCCTCAAAATCAAACAGAGCCGGCATCTTCATCGTGGGATTGATGTTGATCTCTATATATCGCTCCCCGTAATATTCACCCATGAACTCCATGTAAATCCTGCCTAGGTCCTCGATACACTGCAACAGGGTCTGTTTGGTCAGCTCCATTGGTGTGGAGGCCGCCCGCTGCAGCGCGATAATGGCGGAGGTGTTGTCCGGCCTGGTATCGCCCAGGGCGACGTCGGAAGCTCCAAGGAATTTCTGCGTGTAGGAGATGGCGATGTCAATGAACTGGGAAATCTGCGGGGAGATGGTGGCCGGGTCGATGATCTTCGCCACGTTTTCTACGCTTCCGTTCACTCCGATTGCCGCGCCGACTCGGTTATTCCACTTGGGGACCTTTGTCTTGTCGTACATGATTTTGGGATAGGCCAGCATCATGAGGGAGATCATGGACATGGCAAAGAGCTTGTTGACAAAAATCTGGTTGGGAATCAGCCCGGTAATCATGGCCTGACCATGGTAGCAATCCTGTACATAGTCCCAATTCATCCAGGTGATTGGGTACAGCTTGATGCCAAGGTCCCACTCCGGCTTGATTTCCCGGTCCCGCGTGCATTCATAGCCGTGGATGGTCCCACTCTTCTCATCTCTCCAAAGTCTCAGCAGAACCGTAACCTTGCTGCCACCCAGGTTATCCATGCGGGGATCGCCGCTCTGCTTGGTGTCCGCTGCGATTCCATCTCGCTCCTCCCGGCTGACGCCGTTGGCCTCTGCCCGTTTCCTGGCCTCCCGCACCAGCATCCGCCGCTCGATGAGGATGTACGGCTGAGATTGTACCTCCCGGCTGTTGGGATTTCCAAACAGAACCTGTGTGTTTGGCAGGACTTCCGTCTTGATTGCGCCTCTGCTGGGCTGTCCGGTCTCCACATCGGGGTCCCAATAGGTATAAAGGCAGCCGTCTCCGTCCACCGCGGCATTCCGGCAGAACTCCCGAATGCAGGAGCCCATTTTGTTGAACTCAAAAATACCGGAAAACTGCTCGTTCAAGAGGTCCGTCAGCATTTCGGCGCTCTGTCCGGAAATCTTGCCGCTGGATGGAAGGGGCTTTGCGTGGAGTTTTAAATTGTCCGTGGACACATTGGCGACAGAGAACAGCACCACACGCTTTAAGAAATTGAAAACCGGCGTCGGCAGGCCGTTGGAACGGACGCCCTCCCACTGCTTTCCAATGAAGAAGTTTTCGTTGACATTCACGCAGTCATAAAACGAAATGCCGTTGTTGAATTGAAGGCCGGCCTCATATTCATTTGACACCTTTTCCGGTGTGGGACGATACTTTTCCATGTGTGTTTTCCTCTTATTTCACGTTTCCGGCATAGCGCAGCTGCACATCCGTCTCCAACACCGTAGCGGTGGCGGAAGCGCTGTCGCTCTTGAAAATCAATCGGTAGAATGTTGCCTTTTTGACCTTGAGCTTTAATCGTTCTACCTGGGGCTTCCGGTTCGTCAGAAAGGACCAGTGATTGAAATCCACATTGGTAAAGGAGGCGAAGGACGCTGCAACCACCTTGTCCGGGTAGTCGCTCCGGCGGTTGCTCTCGGCGGTGACGGTGATTCTCGCGTTATTCTCCGGCTTGATGGCTACAAAGATCACAGGGGAGTACTTGAGCTGCCAGTCCCGGTCAAAATCCATCGCGCCGGTGGCGGCATAGGCGCTGATTTCTTCGCCGTCGTCGTTGCGATAGGACCGGGACACCTCCTTGATCTTGCCCTCCTGCGTAAAGCCGAAGGTCCTCTGGTCCACCTCCAGCATAGAGACAAATGGCATGTTGGTGTAGGTGTACCAGGTATTGTTGGAGTAGTTCAGAATCAATGCGGTTTCCTTCCACAAAAACCAATACTCGTGATGATATTTCCGGTTGAAGGTTTTCGTCTTCTCCAGATCAAAAGCACTGATGGTAGCGGCAATCCGGTCCGATATACGGGTCGCGTTTTGCTCGCTGTCGGTGATGTTCCCGCTGGAGGAGGTGGAGCGCCACTGATAAATGCTGCCGCCGTCCAGGGTCAGGGGGTTATTTTCCAGAAGGCGGACCTGTCCCGGGGCGTCGTTTCCGATCTGGCGGTTTACCGGGAGCACATAAAATGCCGGCGCGGTAATTCCGTTGTCCAGCACGGTGGTGCTGTATTGCAAAGACCACGCGCTATCCCGTTTAAAAGCCATCAATCTTGCATAATGTCGAACCAGCGCTGTGATGGGGGTGTTGCTGTCTCCGATGGCGGCCTCATAGAGGTCCGGGAAGTACTCCGCCGTGGCAAGGCCCGTGTCCCCGTCAATGCCGCTGTAAATTGTCTTGTTGCTGCCGTCCCCGTACAGGAATACCCGGCTGTCCAAAGAGCCGTTATAGAGCTCGGAGAAATGCATGGAGGTAACTTCCGCCCGCGCTCCATCTCCCTTTTTATAGGTCACGGTCACGGTGTTGGTGCCCTTTTCCGGTGCCGTTGCAAACGTCATCTTTCCGGCCGCCGTGTCCACCGTATAGGTGGCCTCCGTTCCCGTCACGGAGATCACGCTGTCAATCTCCTTTTCCGGCAGGAAAAAATCTTTGGCCGTTCCGTCCGGGGAAAACTTGACCCGCCGCTTGCCTGTCAGCCGGTTTACATTCTCCAGCAGCGTCCCGCTCCCGCCCGGTTCCGTTGCCGTCTGGATGACCGGGACATAGCCCTCCACCTCGGAAAACGTCTCGTCCTCCCCGGCGCCCCAGCTCATGTATTCGTGCCCGTTCAAGAGGTATACTTTCTCGTCAAATCCAAAGAAGGTGGTAGTTTCATCCTGGGTACAGGCCCCTACTGCGGTGACGGCCTCCGTCAGGATGTTCACGTCAAAAATAGCTCCGCCAAAGGCGCACAGCAGGTGATAGGCCTTGTTGACCATCCCATACCAAGCGCCGCAGAAAACCGGCGCCTCGACAGGAGATTCCTGGTCCTCTGCCCAGGCATCCCAGGCGGTCCGCAAATGCAGCAGTGTGTGGGTACCCGGCCTAATCTGCAAGTGGCTGTCCTTGGTAATGGAGAAGTTCCGCATTTCGGACATCTCTCCAACGCGGATTTTGGTGTCGCCGTCCTGATTCTCATTGAGACCTAGGAACTCCTTTATCCGCATAATCGTGATATTGCTGCCCGCTGCCATCTGCGCCAAGCTCAACCACCTCCGTACTCCAGATAATCCTCCGACATCTCTCCGCCGGTCATCTCGTCGTCGTAATCCGTCATACCGGCATCCTCAAAATCCTCCGGCACAGGGGACTCCACCCGTTCCGCGCCCAGTGTCCTGGTAACACAGAAATACCGGATGGCGTCGCAGATATGCGTGATCTCATGGGGCTGCACCGCGCAGTCTGACGGGTTCTTCTCGTCGTGCTGGATGGCGGCGATATGGGAGATGAGGGCTTGACAGTTGCTGGTCACCAGCAGCCCGGGGCGGTCCTGCGGCCCTGACAGGGGCTTGAGCAGCTCCTTCACAGCCATCCAGCCCTGTACCCGGTTGTTGCTGCCACGGATGATACCCACGCCGTTCTCCATGAACAGCTCTGCCATGCTGCGGCCGCTGTCCTTTTGCCGGTTCCACATGTCCGGCGGCGCAATCGTGAACTCGATGTGTTCCCACGGCGGCGTCGCGTCCAGCATCAGCTTCGCGGCCTCTGAGACGATCACACCGGACTGCTGCAATTCCCGGTATACATAGCAGCGCCCGTCAAAATCCACCGCAATCCAGAGGCAGGCGAACATATCAAGGCCATAGTCAAAGGCCCGGTATTTCCTCCACTCCGCTGGAATCCGCCAAAACGGTTCCATCACATGAGTTTTCTTTGTAAACTCCGGGAAGAAGGACCCGGACAGGGCGTCCCAGTCGCCAAACCTCCAGGCATTGCGCACGTTGTCCGGCAGCAGGTCCAGCATCTGTACATACTCCGGAGACGCCGCCAGCAGCTGGGGGTTATCGTCCACCGTCGCGTGAATGAAGGTATAGTCCTCCGCCGTTTCGCCGTCCCGGTACTGCCTGGAGACGAACAGCCGTTTTACCCAAAGGTGCCCGATGCCGCCGGGGTTGCAGGTCAGGTACATCCGGCGGGGAATATTCGTCGCGCCGCGCAGACACGCGCCCAAGGTGCGGAACTGGCTCTCCGTAAACTGCGTGGCCTCGTCCATGAAAATCCAGTCATATTCCTGGCCCTGGTACTCGTCGTCATCGCTCGTTCCATAATGTCCAAACTTGATCGTGGAACCGTTGGCGAAGAAAAACATATGCATGGAGCCGTTATAGACCGCAACTTCCTGCGGGATCAGCTTTCGCATGGGCAGAATCATGGTCTGCTCCAGCTCCGGGTATTCCCGCCGCACAATCAAAATCCGGATTCCCGGATAGGTCAGCGCACCGCCAAAGGCTTTGATTCTCAACACGTGGCTCTTTCCGCCGCCTCTTGCCCCGCCATAGCCCACATACCGGGTTCTGGCCTGACAAAAGAGCTTTTGTTTGGGATTCAGTTCTCCCAAGTCCACGGAAATCATCCCGCTGTGGTTTCTGTATTTTCCAGCCATGCGCTCACCTCTTCGGAAATAGGGGAAAGGCCCCCTTGCGGGGGCCCGTATGCTTACTCGTAGTCCTTCGTTCCCTCCATGCCGACACAGCCATCTTTGACCTGGATGCAGCGCATCGTCTGTCCCTCGGACAGCGTGACGCCGCCGGAGGGATAGGCCGCCGCGGTGTGGCTATAGCGGGGATTGGTTCCGTCCAGCGTGTACAGATAATTCTTTCCGCTGGCTCCCGTGATCGTCGCCACATGGGTGGAAACGCTGATCGCTGGCGCATCCAAAATTGCGTCCGCACTTCCGCAAACCGCAATTCCGTCACCTTTGGTGCCCAGGACAAACGCATCATAGTAGGTAACCCCCTGCACCACAGGCCCGGAAAAGCCCTGCACCTTGGTCAGCACGTCATACTGCTGCATCTTCACCGGGTCCACGGTGCTCCCCTTGAACTTGATCATGAAGTACACGCCATTGGGGAGATAGCTCTTGGTGACCGGGATCACCTTCACACCGTCCACCTCGCCCACAACGCCGCGGGAGAGCGCCATGTTTCCGGTTTTCTCCAGTGCCAGGAAATCCGGATTCTGCTTGAGGAGCTTGTAGTACTCCGTGGGAATGTACATCGTCCGATTTTCCAGCGGAACAAACGCATCCGTCATCTTGGCATTGGCGTCAATGATGGCCTCCACAATATTGGATTTTGTGGGGGCGGAGGTGAGTTTGTGCTGGATGTTGGCTCCCATGCACCACTTTTTCAGCCGGTATCTGTCCATACCGGGGACTGTCCTCTCGTCCAGCTGCCGGCGCAGCGCGCGGCCGGCGGATTTCTCAATGGCTTGGTCGGAGTTGTCCAACGCCTCAATCACAAAGGTGAACGAGGGCTCCTGCGTCATGGTCATCTCCTGGATGGTGTCTCCCAGGTTCTGGGGCGTGCCGAAGCGGTTATTAGCCGCGTTCCGGTCATAGGGCTGCTCGGGTACGGTGTCCACAGAGTAGACACGAATCGTCTTTGCGCCCACAAAGGAATAGTCGTTGCCGCACGCGGCGTCTGTGATGGACGCCTTGTGAAATCGCTCCGCGATTTTGTCAGCATACTTGATGGTATAATTGACTGCCATATTGACCCTCTCTTTCGTATCTGCGGAAAGGGCGCCGTCGTTCAGGAGTCAAATCCCCTCAGAAAATCATCCTTGCTGTTGCCCTCTTCACCGGCGGATTTCATGCTTCCGGTGGAGCGCTCCGCGTTCTTTTGGTTTTTCTGCGCGGCTTCCGCGGCGTGCTGATACCGTTCGGCTTCGGCTCTTGCCTGTTCCACCTGCCACCTTGCGTAGCTGGCCGTCAGGGAGAGCCCGTTTCTCACGCCGTCCCAAACCTCCGCGGGGATGTCCTTCGGCGCCTTTGCCGCTTCTGGAAATGTGTTTTGAAATTCCTGAATATCCGCCATCCGGCGGTCCTCATCGGACCGCTTTTTTGCCTCTGCCGCCTCCACAGCCTTCCTCTGGTCGGCCTCTGCGGCTTCCTTTGCCGCAACCGTCGCCTCCCGGTCCTCCAGCTCAACGGCTCTTTTGGCTTCCTCAGAGCTCATGCCCTCGGACTTTTTCGCCTCCTGGCGGATGTAGGAGATGTAGTCCCTCGTGTTCATGCCGGAACGGTTCGCGAACTGGCTGAACATGTCCATCACAGGCTTGAACTCGTCGTATTTCTCCCGCAGCCTGTCGTAGTCGAGCCCCTTCTGGGCAAGCGCGGTCATCTCCGCCTCATTCACGGTCCGACTCTCGCCCAGATGCTGCAGCGTCCAGGTTTTCGGGGGCTCCTCTGCCGGCCCTTCCTCGGCTTCTGCGGGCGGTTCCTGAGCCGGTTGCGGCTCTTCCCCGCTCTCAGCTTTCGTCTGTTCATGAGGCGCGCTGTCCTGTGTTGTTTCTGATGGGATCTCCGGCTGGTCTGCCGTGGGCTCCATGTCGTCCAGTCCCTCTAAAAAGCCGTCCGTGGTCTCGGGCGTCTGGTCCTGGGTGTTCAAAGTCTCTTCCATCTGATCACGCTTTCTCCGCCTGGTCTGGCGGCTGTATTTCATCTCCCTGGTGTGGGAAAGTGAGCAAAAAGAGAAAGCGCCAAAGGTCGGATTCCTCCAACCTCTGGCGCCAAGCGCTCTCGCTTATGATTCAATTTTCCCGGAGAGATCTTCCAATTCTCTCCCCATGTAGATTTTGGGGAACCACTCCATCTTGCACTTCCGGCAGTAAATCGGCGCCCCAAGCATCACCGTGTTACCACGGACCTGCTGCAAATTTTTCCGGCAGCGGGGGCAGGTAAACCATCCATTGACTACCATCGTCCAAAGCCCCCATATTCAATCCCGCCCCATCCCAGGGCGCTTTCGCCGCCTTCACCGCCTCCGTACACATCCTCCACGCTCTCAATCCCGGAAGACGGCAGGCGGCTTTTTGCCGCGTTCAGGTTTTCCAGATACGTCTGCCAGAAGGAATTCGCCTGGGTGGGATTTTCCTCTGTCAGCAAAAGCCCTGCAAGACCAAATGGGAGGACGTTCCGGCAGATATAGGCGTCCAGGTCCAGCTCATCCTCCAAGCTGGAAACGCTTGGAAGAAATGGGCGCTCCGAAGAGCCGTCCTCCACGCTCGGATAGGTCCCGCTGTACGGATAGACCTGGTCCAGCAGCGTGTTGATGATATTGGGTGTCCGCAAAGCGTACTCCTTCGTGTCCGCCGTGGTGGTGGAACCAGTGCTCTCGTTCTGGGCATCCATCAGGTGAATCGCCTGATCAAAGACGTTTTGTACAATCATCTACCGCCCTCCATCCTGTCCGGGGACCTGGAATGACAGCAAATTCTGAATGCCCTCCTCCATCGCTTTGGAGAGACGGTTCTCTTCCTCCCCCTGCGGTTCCGCCGGCGTGGGATTGCCGCTCTGCTGGGATTCGTTTTTCTTCCCTGCGGTCCAGGCCCCGACAATGACTCCGGCCATTGTCAAAAGTCCGCCGGCTGCAAAACAGATCAAAAGCTCCATCAGGCAAAATCACTCTCTTCCATGTTTTTCCCCATCTTCACGTTTACGTTCAGATCGCTTTTTGCCTCAATCTTGTCCTGGTAACCGCCGAATTTCTCCTGCTTCAGCAGGAAAATGCGGTAAGACACCATCTGCCTGTCGCTGTACCGCGGGTCAGAGGCAATCTGCTCCGCGATTCTGGTATAGGCCATCCGGATGGTTTCCTGCAAATGCTCGCTTCTGCGCCCTCTCCACCAATCGTCCAAGGTGCTGACGGCAGTTCCAAGAAACACAGCCATTCCAGCCTCTGTGTACAGCTTTCCCTCCTCATCGCACTGGGAAAAATACCGCTCTAGACGCTCCTGCAGCTCTTCCGCCGTCTTAAATTTCGCGGCGGTGCTGTGCCGCTGCTTTCCGTTCTCCGGTTTCTTTGCCATCGCACTCGCCGCCTTTCGTTTGTTGGAGCCGCCCCCGTCTCGCGCAACTGCGGGGCGGCATATATAGCCGGTCGTACCGGCTATCTCGCGGGTTTGGTCAGGCTGTCCGCCGGCCTCAGGCCCAGTTCAAGAGTGATGGGCCCAATCTCTGGCGCTTTATTCTGGTGCAAACGTAAGCGTTCCCAAGCCCTGCACCGCTCCAGCACTAAAGCGGCTGGGTTGCCTGTTTGAGCGGGTGAGGATTTGCACCTCACATGAGTGGATTGCTGTCTAACGCCCGTCGCGCATTACTGCGGCCTGCAAACCCGAGGGACGATACCCATACCGCGAGCAGGATAATAGGTGCCACTCTACCCGTCACCATAGCGTCTACCTTATTCCGCCACCGCTCAATGGTACAGCGCCCGGTGCCGCTACCGAGTATCTAAATCGTTTCTCTGGTGAATACACCCCGGCATACTCCGGCGCACTGTTGGTGCCACCGCCCGCCTCATGCGGCGAGGAGAGGCATAAAATATATTTTCTGATCCCCGCCCGGAATCCTTTGCACCGCAATACTTTTCTAGTTTTTCACAAGCAAAAACGGGCATTGTAGGGCAATTTCGATCCCCACTTTTTTGTGCGCTTCCCGCTTAATTGTCACACGCCGCATATCGGCCCCGATTACGGAACTCTGGCGCAGTTTTCAGCGGGCATTGTCATTCTCTCTGAGGACTTGCGCTACGCTCAGATCATCCGGGAGCTACCCGGCCTCTGGTGGAACATCGCGGCCCTGCCCCGCTTTAGCACTTAGGGCAACGTGCCCTTCGCTTGCTGTGACCTCCCCATTTTGGGGGTGCCTATGTTCCGCATGCCCCCGTCTTTCCGGGGTGTCAGCCACAGGAGGTGGGTGGCATTGATGGGAGATTTGGAACAAGTCTAGCCCTGTTCCTACAAAAAGCATGACAGCCATTTCATGAATAGTCAAGACCTGTTTTTGTTTTTCTTCACAAAAATTGTCTCCCGTTTTTGCTGCATATCCCCCCCTTTTTCCGACGGGGTTGTGAAGAGCGTGGGAAATGTGTGTGATATAACCTATCCCGTCTTCCGCAAACGCCCCCTGTTTTTCCGGCACCCCCAGAGGACTCTCACACTCTGTCATCCAGCCAACCTCCATCCTCGCCCAGGACCACCCACCGCCGCACCCAGCCCCGGGAGGAGTACGATCAGCGCGCCGCAGCGGGCGGTAATACACACTACATACACAGAAACGGCTCAAAGCGTTGAAACATCAAACAAAGCATTTAATGCCATCTTAAAATTCAACGTCCTTGAGCCGTTTTGCTGATATCCGGATTTCTCTTGTTTTCTCGCAATCTTTCGGTTTTTCATGCACTTGCTATTTTTTTAATCACAGGCAGTCCGCATTTTATCAGAAAACCATATCACCAACAACCATACGCATGAATCACTCTTTCTCCCCCTTATTCCCCCCTCTTTCTTTCCCCCTTAAACCCCCTATCTATTACCCCCCTATTATCCCCCATAACACCGCCAACGCCGCCGCCAGAAATCATCCATAAAATTCACGGCGAATCAGATCAAGAATCCAGCCGTTGACGCTTTTCCCGTCAGCTTTGGCCGCGTCCTCAATCTGCGGCTTGACATCGACCGGCACAACCAGGGAAATCCGTGCGTAACGGTCCTTGTTGGCCTCATCCCATTTCCTGTTTGCCTGTTTCTTTGCCTCTGTATATCGCTGCTTTGCCATGCGCTCACCTCCAACTCATACACTTATTATATCCATATGCGTACACCAGCACAAGTGTACAATCTGCACAAAACAAACGACAAACCTTGGTACAGTTTTTTCCCTGCATCCCACTTGACAAATACACTTATACAAGTGTATGATTACATCATCCAAGGCAACCACGACAACCATCAAACAGGAGGTTATAACCATGACAACGTATTTTATGAACTGCAAAAATCTGGATGAGCTAAAAAAGGCATATAAAGCCGCCGCGATGAAATATCACCCGGACATGGGCGGCGATACGGCCACCATGCAGGCAATCAATGCAGAGTATGAAGCCCGTTTCGAGGTATTGAAGCGGTCCCAAAACGAGCAAGCTGCAGAGGATGCCACCGGACAGACAAAGGCCACGACGGAGAGCGCAGGCGACTTCATCGCCATTGTCTCCGCGCTGCTGAAATTGGACGGACTGGAGATCGAGCTTTGCGGCCGGTGGCTGTGGATTGGAGGAGAGACCCGGAAGCATAAGGATGCATTGAAGGCTGCCGGCTGCCGCTGGTCCAGTCAGAAAAAGCTCTGGTCCTGGCACTATGCAGAAGACGGCAGCCATTGGCACCGCGGAAGCAAATCTATGGCACAGATTCGCAGCAAGTACGGCTCCACCAGCTTCACCCGTGGCGGCGCTGGCTCCGATGCCCTTCCTGCCTGACGGGGAAGGGCCTGCGATAAGAGGAGGTTCCATCATGAGCTATGAACATCTCTTCCAACGTTACGGCAGCCCCAGCGATGAAGCGGATATTCGGCTGACCGGGTATCTGCTCCGGCCGGACAAGCTGAAAGAATACCAGATCAAACGGAATGATGAGACTGCCGCCCGGCTAATACTGGAGTGTGAGCGGACCGCGGAAACCCTTCGGGAGTACCGCCAAGCTCTGGCTTCCAGGTACGCCGCTCTGAACACGATGCCATATCAGGAGCGGCTTGAGATAGAACGGTACCGGTCTTACCGTGGAAATCTGGTGACGTATTACGTTCGTATCGTCAGAACTTACGAAGATGGGACTCAAGCAAAAACGCTTTCAGAAACATACCCAGGGAAAGAGCGCAGGAAAGCCATATCCAGGTTTGAAGAACTAAAACGCCAGCGCCCCGGCATTGAAGTGCTGGAGGACATTTCTCCTCAGTCTTGGGAGAAGTAAAAGAAAACCGCCCGGCAGGGCGGTTTTCTTAATTCACATACAATACACAGTATAGTAATAGACCACTTGAAACATAAAGAAAAAATCTTAAACCGTTTGTAAATATCCCCCTATATCTATCCCATGCTTATCCGCCAACGTT